>OGYF01000619.1_pt1 | contig 35077 bp, 29 predicted proteins | sample 1576451 | NCBI WGS metagenome assembly OGYF01 (sample SAMEA3541505, study PRJEB24748) | human gut metagenome | biome: human gut; feature: human-associated habitat; material: faeces | place: China | collected 2012
CATTGCTGCTCGAGGCTGGGGTAGAGGTGGTAGAAGCCGTCGAAAAGGCTCTTGACTACTTTCGATTGATGCTCAGTGCCCATTGTATTCGCTACGATTAAACTCGGCACAGGGGATACTGGTTTTCCGTGCGAAAACGCTCATGCCGCTAAATTGAGCGACCGCCTGTACTGCAGCGGGATCATCCGCCCGAGCGATCCCTTAATCCGTCGCCCGTTGCGCCAATCGGCAGAAGCCACGCGTGGACGCTAATCGCTCGAGCGAATCGTCGTCGGTTTCCGTTTAACGATTTCTTTTTCCGCTATTATCCGACCCTCGGACTTCCTCGTGATAGAAGTAGTCCACGATCACCGGATGCCCCTGGGGGACTCTGCCATAAGGCATTTCGTTGTCCACAAAGGGGCAATCGTACTTCTTGGCCATTTCCTCGGCTTTTACTTCAAGCGCTTCAAAATAGCTACGGTTGCGCTTGTTATAGATCTCATCGTAAAGCGGTACGAGATTGGGATGTTTCTCGGCGATATAATCCAGGATCGCTTTTTTGAAACCACCCCGAAGATTGAGATTTTCGAGCCAAAACAAATCGCACCGATCTTTTACTCGCTCAAAAATCATCTCAAAATCCGTGATGCCGGGAAATACCGGGGACACGAAGCAGACCGTACGGATACCTTCGTCATACACCTGCTTCATAGCAGCGATACGACGCTCGATGCTCGACGCGGAGTCCATATCGTTCTTGAAGTTCTCATCCAGCGTGTTGATCGACCATGAAACGGTCACTCGTCCAAGCCTCTTCAGCAGATCGATATCCCGTACCACAAGATCGGACTTTGTGCAGATCAGAATATCTGCATCGCTGCCAATCAGCTGCTCCAGGAGTTTCCTGGTATTCCCGAATCGCTCCTCCTGTGGATTGTAGCCATCCGTCACAGAACCGATAACCACCCGCTGTCCAGCGTATTTCTTCGGATTCTTGATTTCCGGCCAATGCTTCACATCAAGAAAGGTGCCCCATTCCTCCTTGTGTCCGGTAAAGCGCTTCATAAAGGAGGCATAGCAATACTTGCAGGCATGCGTGCAGCCTACATAGGGATTGACCGAGTAGCCGCCTACCGGCAGGCTGGACTTGGTCATGATGTTCTTTGCTTCCACCTCATTGATGAGGATTCCATCGATCACTTCCGCCATGTTCTCTGCACCTCCAGCACTCTTTCGAATTCTTCCGGCAATTCCTGAATCATGTATTCGTCCCCTATGACAGAGACGAGGTCTTCCTTCATAAACATTGGAATGCCAAGCGCGTGCGCCTGGTCCGTCAAAGACCATGCCCACTCCGGTTCCGTATGAACCTTCCTGCTCTGCGCCCCGGTCATGGTACCGACGACGATCCAGTTGATTCCGGAAAGGTCGACCGTACCGGGATCGTCGAATAGCGGCTCAAAAGTAACGAAGAAGTGATTTGCTTTGACGTTTTTCCGAAGGGCGTCGATACGCCACAGCTCCGCTTTCCTCGTCACCGTAACGCCGAACCATGCGTTTTCCAGGTCGGTATCTAAATCCAGCAAATCGGGTCTCTTGGTCAGGAACAGGAACTGATGCTGTGGATTCTCATGGATCTTTGCAAATACCTCGTCTCGCCATTCCAGCTTCCACCCGGAGAGATCGCTCATGCCGGTAAGGAGAAAGTTCTGCGGGCGTTTCTTTTCCATCATCTTGAGCTTGCTCGGGAAGAACGCAGGATCAGCGAAGTCGTCAATCATATGCCAACGTTTCACATTGTTACGGGCATAGCAATATGGACACCCCACCGTGCAGCCGATGACGATATTCATATTCTGAATCTGATTTTTGATGCAGATGCTCATAACGCCTGCCTACCTGCCTCTCCCGTAAACACGCAATCAGCCTCCCCCACCTTGCGGGCAAAAGCTTCGATATCTTGCTTGCAAGCAGCAGGCTCGCAATCGCTCAAATCGTATGACGTGCCGCCGTTTCGATAGACGGCCCGATGGGAAAACGATCGGCTGACAAGCCCGATGCCGAGCTTCTCGCACAGGGTCATCCGTGCTCCCTTTCAGCTATAAAAACCAGGTGTCTATAAACAGTATCCTTGTTGATTTTCGCAGGGGCAATGAACAAACGCGTGCACCTGTCGATAAACGAACAGCTACTGGACATTGTCAAACGACTCAGATTGGAGAGGCGATGGGAGAAACCAAGATCGACCGCCGGCGGCGCTACACCCTCTCGGTCATACAGGAGGCGTTCTTCGCGCTGCCGGCCGAGGTCGGCTTCGCGAAGATGACGGTGGCGGACATCTGCCGCCGCGCCGAGATCAACCGGGGAACGTTCTATCTGCATTACGAGGATAAGTACGCGCTGCTCGATGCGCTTATCGACGAGGCCCCGAGTTCGCCCATGCCCAGGAGCTGCTCAACGCCTATTCCGAAGGGGGCTTACTGGCGGTATCCGCTCTTCGCGATTCCGATAACCCATCGTGACCTGCGATTCAGGAATACCAGCCTCCGAGCCCTCTCGTTCGGAGGCTGCGGCTAAAACCTCATTGCGCGTCTACCGCTCCGCGTTACTCGCCACCTGCCCGCGCCGCCGAGAGCAGCGTGCTCAAATCGGCCTGAATCGCCCCTGCCTTGCTTCCGAGCTGCAGCGGAGCCGAGCCGTTCGAGATGTTGACGCTCAACAGGTGCGCATCCGGCAGCTTCGCGGTCATGCTCCAGAACGGGAGCGTGATGATGCCGGGGGTCATCTCGCCCACGCCGAGCTCCAACAACAGCACGCGGCGATCGCTGCGCTCGCACACAAAGCGCTCGTATCGTCCGAGGCTCTCGCGCCAGGCCGCACCCTGCAGAAACGTGTCGTCGCGCACCCACGGCACAAGCTGCCAGCTGCAGTGCGGGCATCGGGGGATATCCTCGCTGAGGACCTCGAACCCCGCCATGCCCGCGAGCATGCGCTCGACGTAGGGGCTCGCGTCGAAGAGCTCGTCACAGCATGGCTGCTTGCACTGAAGGTGCGCGAAGCTTCCCTGATAGTTACAGGTTCTCTCGTCGGGAAACGTCTTCTCGGCCTGGGTGTCCACATTGGTGCTCAGGATGAAGTAGTCCTTATGGCCGATGAGGGACCGTAGGTCGAGATAGGGCTGCGAGGTCGGCTCGCGCAGCATGAAGTCGATGTATCGCGCATAGTATGCCCATTGCTGCTCGAGGCTGGGGTAGAGGTGGTAGAAGCCGTCGAAAAGGCTCTTGAAGCCAAAGGCTTGCTGCCAGTCCGCCATTCCTGCGCGCGCCATGCCCGCACGGTTGTAATGGTTGAACCCGGCGGCGCTCGACATGCCCGAGCCGATGCCGACGATGATGGCGTCGGCATCGTCGATAAGGCTTCGAAGTTTATGTGCATCTCTTTCTAGGGGCGGCATCGGGCGATCTCCTCGAAAGCCGGGGCCATATCGCCGTCAATGAGAATCGTCTCGCACGATGCGTCGGGCGCCATGGCCTGGCTGTAGTTGAACACGATGTAGGTGGCGTGCTCGCAGACGTTCGCGATCTGGGCGAGCATGTGCTTTATGATGCCGTTGCGCAGTCCCACGCCAAGTTCGAGGATGGCGACCCTGCCGTTGCGATGGGCTTGCACAAGGCGCTCGAGCTCCTCGAGCTGGGCCGTGGCGAGGGCGTCTGGATGGGCGAGACGCCGCTCGTCGATCGACGTGCGTATGCCCCCCCTCCGTCTCGAGCACGCGGTTCTCGTCGAACCCGGCGCGCGCGAAGTGCCCGTCGATGTTGCATGTGACCACGAAGGTGTCGGCGTGCTCCGTAAGACGCCGCAGCCCGTTCATGAGCGAGCCGGGCTCATATTCGAGATACTCCTTTTGATGGAACCGCTCGGCCCATCGGCGTCGCACGCTGGCATCCGGGGAAGCGAGCCCCTGCAGTATGCAGCCGATGCCGTCTGCCTGGGCGAGGTCCCCGTACGCCTCTTGGAAATGAGCATCGGCGCAGAAAAGGTTGAGCCCCTCCGCCATGTCGAGTCCGTTGCTAGCGCCGATGATGACAAGATCCGCTTCGGCTAGCGCCCTGCCTATGCGAACTGCTTTCGCCGTCTCCATGCGCTACCTCCCCAGCGTCTTGCGCACGTCGGCAAGCACGTCGGCAAGCACGTCGGCGATGTCGGCGCGAACGGCGAGCCCCCGATCCTCGATCGCGCGGGGGAGAAACTGCGTCTTGTTGTTTACGGCGATGTAGCTGGCCTGCGGTAACTGCGCCGTGAGGGCCCAGAACGGCTCCTGGATAAACGCGGGCGTCATGCGGCCCACACCCAGCTCGAGGAAGAGGATCCTCTGCCGTGCGTGCGCGTCGAGCCATTCGGACACCTTGCGGTACTGCTCCTCGTAGAGTTCGCCCTGCAGGAAGTTGCCGTAGCCGCGAACCCAGGGGAACGCCTCTGCCCCGCAGTGCGGGCAGCGCGGCACGAGCTCTGTCGGAACCTCAAGGCCGTCTCCCATGGCCTCTACCATGTTGGAGACCGGCTCGACCGCATCCCACACCGCGTCGGTGCAACAGCGGGAGCACTGAAAGAAGCGGTGGTCGCCTTGGATCTCTGCCACTTTCTCCCAGGGATAGAGCTTCACAAACTGCGTGTCCTGGTTGGTGGTGAGCACGAAGAAATCCTTCTCGGCGAGAATGGCGTCGAGGTCCCTGTAGGGCTTGCGCAGCGGGGCGTTGAGCGTGGTGTCGAGGAAGGTGGCGAGGTATCCCCAGCGCGCCTCGGCGGTGGGCCAGCGGTAGAACGACCCCTCGAAAGCGCCCTTGAAACCGTAGCGCTCGGCGAATTTGCCGAAATGCTTGCGATAGGTCGCGTTGTCCTCGTAGTAGAAGTCGCCGCCGCCCGCCGCGGAGAGCCCGGAGGCCCCGCCCACCAGCACGCAATCGGCTTCTTCGATCATACGGGCGAAGTCCTCGATTTGCTGGTCGTAGGGCTCGGGCTCGCGGTCACTCAGCTCATAGGGCGTGCTGCCGCTGCGGTAGGCGGCATGAAGGGAAAACGATCGGTTGGTGAGCTCGATAACGAGCTGCTCGTACAGGGTCACTGGATACCTTCTTTCAGCTATTATAAACAGGTGTCTATAAAAAGTATCCATGTCGATTTGCTTAAGAGCAATGAACAGCTTCGGCCTGCTGTCGATAAACGAGCGTTTGCCGGGCATTGTCGAGCGTTGCAATTGGAGGGGTAATGGAAGCGGGGAAGATCGATCGTCGCCGACGCTATACACTCTCGGTCATACGGGAGGCGTTCTTCGCGCTGCTGGCCGAGGTCGGCTTCGCGAAGATGACGGTAGCGGATATCTGCCGCCGCGCCGATATCAACCGTGGCACGTTCTATCTGCACTACGAGGACAAGTTCGCCCTGCTCGACGCGCTTATCGACGAGGCCTTGGCGGCGGTGCCGCCGCTCGAGGGAACGGAGGCGGGTGCCCTCTGCCAGCGTCCGCCGGCAAACGATGACTATTATCTGCTCTACTCGGATGACGACGCGTACGCCCGGGTGGCACAGCGCGTCGTCGAGCGCGGCGCCGAGCAGATGGTTCCCTCGATCATGGAGGAGACTGGGCTTTCGCGCGAGGAGGCCTATCTGCTCTTCGTCCACAACGTCCAGGGAAATCTCGCGGTCAACCGCCTGCTCGGTTGGAGGCGAGGGCCCGAGTTTGCCCACGCTCAGGAGCTGCTCAGCGCCTATTCCGAAGGAGGCTTGCAAGCGGTTACGACTCGCCATGATTCCTGCAGTTCATCTTGACTGCGGGTCATTTCAGGCAGGCGGCGCAGCTATGAACAAGAAGATCGCATGGCAATCGGTGTTGGTGGAAATGCTTGCTGCCCTTACCAAGAGGAGTGCTGATTGCCATGCGTTGATGCTCCCGCGGACAATTCCGTCAGCCACCGCTTGCATCCATTTTGGCTAGCTCTGCATACCGAACATGGCGTTGAAGAGCGTGTTCTGCTCCGGGGTGAGCTGTGCAATGACGTTTTTATCGTTCTGCATTGGGCCCCTTCGCTGGCGTCTCGTGCAATCGAATGTAGCGCGAGTATATGAATAGGGGCGCATTCCCTCAAGTGCTGTATAGAACAATTTTTAAACGCAGAAAAATAACTGAAAACAAATTAATCCGCGTTAAAATATTGTCAAACAGAAGTTCATGAGGGAAGGTTGCGCATGCGTCGCAAGGCAGACGAGCTCCTTAGGGAATGGCGAGACAGAGCCGATAGAAAACCTTTGCTGGTCAAAGGCGTGCGCCAGTGTGGCAAGACCTATTTGCTCAGAACGTACGCCCAGGATCTTTTCGAATCGGTTGTCTACGTTAATCTTGAGAACGACCGGTCGGCGCGAGCGGATTTTTCGGGCGGTCTTGACCCTCATTCGATTGTACGCGCGATCGAGGCTCGTACGGGACAGCGTATCGTGCCTGGCAAAACCTTACTGTTCATTGATGAGATCCAGGTATGCGAGGAAGCGCTCACTTCCCTTAAATACTTTTGCGAAGATGCTCCCGAGTATTACGTTGCGGCTGCTGGGTCGCTTCTTGGGGTTGCCATTAACCATCAGTCGTATTCGTTCCCCGTCGGAAAGACCGACTTGATTGAGATGGCTCCACTCGATTTCGAGGAGTTTCTCTGGGCGATGGGGCACGATCAGCTGGTCGACGAGATACGCTCATCATTCGAGTTTATGGGTCCTCTTGCGCCAAGCCTTCATGAAAAGGCGCTTGGGCTCTATCGGCAGTATCTTGTTGTTGGCGGAATGCCCGAGGCGGTCCAAACGTACATCGATGATCAGTCAATCATTGATGTGGCCGAAAAGCATCGGATTATTCTCGACGGATACTCCGCCGACACTAATAAATATGCTGATGAGCGCTTGAGCGCAAAGACGCGTGCGTGCTTCGATTCCATTCCACAGCAGCTTGCCAAAGAGAATCGTAAATTTCAATACAAGGTAGTGCGAGCGGGGGGCAATGCGTCTCTCTTTGGAGATGCTCTCGACTGGCTTGTATTGTCGGGTACGGTGGCGCGCTGCAGCCTAGTCGGGCAGATCGAAAGCCCTTTAGAGGCCTTCGTTAACCCTTCTGCTTTTAAAATCTATCAGGCGGATACAGGGCTGCTCGTCTCCAAGGCCGGTGCTCAACGCGCCGATATTCTTGCCGGCATCGGCGGCACATTCATGGGTGCACTTACCGAAAACTACGTCGCCCAACAGCTTTCAGCCATGGGCTATCCGCTGTATTATTGGGCGCGAGATAATCGTGCGGAAATCGACTTTGTAGTAGAGAAGCAGGGATGCTTGTCTGCGATTGAAGTCAAGGCGGGAGAGAACACAAGATCTCGAAGCCTGTCCTCACTTAAAAAGACCCATCCGGGCGTGCGCCGAATCAGGCTATCGACTAAGCCCTTCGGAATGAATGATGGGCTGATGTCTGTTCCACTTTATGCGGCATTTTGTCTATAGGGATGATGCTGCTGTAATGCATGGGGCCCGGAGTGCGATGTTGCTGCGCTCCGGGCCCCGCTGCTTAGTTAAACCATGACGGTTTGGTCGCCGTTGTTTTAGTCAAACAAGCTCGGCATGTCGTTTTCCTTCATGAGCGCACCGGCAGAGGGGAGGCTCTGTGCGGTGAACTTCTCGGCCGAGACACCGGCGCCAAGAATCTCCTCGGTCGTGCCGACGGTGGTGACCGAGCGGCCTTTCTTGGCCGTGAAAGCCTGGACGCCCTGCGTGTTGGTGGTCGTCTTGGTCTTGAGCAGCGACGTGTTGAAGTTCATCAGGCGGTAGTCGCTCGAGACCAGCGCGAGGTCGCGGTCTTCCTTGAGCACCTGCGCATACAGCAGCTTGCTGCCGCCGTAGATGGCGTTCTTGAGGCGCTTGCGGTTGGTCTTGGTGACGTATCCGGAAAGTGCGACGCGCACCACGCGGCCGTTCTCAAAGACGAACAGCACATCGGCCTTGTAATCCTCGGGGTCGATGACCCAGATGACGCTCTCGTCGGGTTCCATCTCAAGATCGGTCGGCAGGTACGAGCCCAGCTGGGCCGACTTGGTGTCCTCAAACGCCGCAACCTTGCACTTGTACACCTGGCTCTTATTGGTAAAGACCAGCAGCTCGTGGGTGTTGGAGGACGGGAACTCGATAAAGGGTTTGTCGCCGTCCTTGTACTTGAGCGTGGTCGCCTTCTTGAGCACGCGGTCCGTCATCTTCTTAAGATAGCCATCGCGCGAGAGCATGATGGTGACCGGGTACTCCTCGACCTCGGGCTCCAGGCTCACCTCGATAACCTCATGGGGCTCGATCCTGCCCGTGCGGCGCGGCATCACGTACTTCTTGTTGACCGCTGCCAGCTCGTCGCTGATGACTTTCTTGATGTTCTCCTCGCTGGAGAGGATCTCCTCAAGCTCGGCAATCTCGCCCTCAAGCTTGGCAATGTCCTTGGTGCGGTTGAGGATGTACTCCTCGTTGATGTTGCGGAGCTTGAGCTCGGCAACAAACTCGGCCTGGGTCTCGTCGATGTCGAAACCCTTCATAAGGTTGGGCACGACCTCGGCCTCGAGCTTGGTGCCGCGGATGATGGCGATCGCCTTGTCGATGTCGAGCAGAATTGCCTCGAGGCCGTGCAGCAGGTGCAGACGCTCGGACTTTTTGCCCAGGTCAAAGTTAATGCGGCGACGCGTGGACTCAATACGCCACTTGACCCACTCGTGCAGGATCTGGCGCACACCCATAACGCGAGGGTAACCATCGACCAGCACATTGAAGTTGCACGAGAACGAATCCTGCAGCGTGGTCGAGCGATAGAGCTTGGCCATGAGCTTGTCGGGGTCGACGCCGCGCTTAAGATCGATGGCGATACGCAGGCCCGAAAGGTCGGTCTCGTCACGGATGTCGGCGATCTCTTTGACCTTGCCCTCCTTGGAGAGCTTGACGATGCGCTCGATGATGACATCGGTTTTGGTGGTGTAGGGGATCTCGTAGACCTCGATGATGCGCTCTTCGGGAATCCAGCGCCAGCGGGAGCGGATCTGGAAGCTGCCAAGGCCGGTCTCGATTATCTTTTCCATCTCCTCGCGGCGGTAGATAATTTCGCCGCCGGTCGAGAAGTCGGGCATGGGCATGTACTCGAGCAGGTCGCAGTCGGGATCCTGCAGGTAGTGCATCGTGGCGGTGCAGACCTCGTTGAGGTTGAAACCGCAGATGTCGGACGCCATGGCGACGCCGATGCCCTTATTGGCCGAGACAAGGATGTTGGGGAACGTGGTGGGCAGCAGGCGCGGCTCCTTCATGGCGCCGTCGTAGCTGTCGACGAAGTCGACCGGGTCCTTGTCGATGTCCTTGAAGATCTCGGCGCTAATGGGGGAGAGCTTTGCCTCGGTATAGCGCGAGGCGGCGTAGCTCAGGTCGCCCGAATAGTACTTGCCAAAGTTGCCCTTCGACTCCACGAAGGGGGCGAGCAACGCCTCGTTGCCGGTGGCCAGGCGCACCATCGTCTCGTAGATCGCGGCGTCGCCGTGCGGGTTGAGCTTCATGGTCTGGCCCACGATGTTGGCGCTCTTCTGGCGCTCGCCCTTGAGCAGACCCATCTTGTACATGGTGTAGAGCAGCTTGCGGTGCGAGGGCTTAAAGCCGTCAATCTCGGGGAACGCACGCGAGACGTTGACGCTCATAGCGTAGGGCATGTAGTTGACCTCGAGCGTCTGCGTGATCGGCTGATCGGTGACCTCGGAGTGCAGGCCGATGACGTTCTCGGCGTTGACCTGCTTTTTCTTGGGCTGGTTCTTCGTCTTCTTCTTTGCCACGATTTCCTCTTGAACTTCTTATGGGCCGTCGTTATCGATTTGCTGCTACTGCAGGTCCAGCTGGTCCAGGTATTCCTTGCCGTGCTCGGAGATGTGACGCTTGCGGCCCGTCTCGTCGTTGCCCAGCAACAGGTTGAACATGGTCTCCATCTTGGTGACGTCCTCGGGTTCTACCTTGATCAGGCGGCGCGTCTCGGGGTTCATGGTGGTGAGCCACATCATGTCCGGATCGTTCTCACCAAGACCCTTGGAGCGGTTGATGGAGCACTTCTGGTCGCCAATCTCCTTGAGGATCCCGTTCTTCTCGAGCTCGGTGTAGGCAAAGTAGGTCTTCTCTTTGCAGTTAATCTCGTAGAGCGGCGACTCGGCGATATAGACGTAGCCCTCGTCGATAAGCGTGGGCACCAGGCGATAGAGCATGGTGAGCACAAGCGTGCGGATGTGATAACCGTCGACGTCGGCGTCCGTACAGATGATGACCTTGTTCCAGTTGAGGTTGTCCAGGTCGAAGGCACCGAGGTTCTTGATGCGCTTGTCCTTGATCTCTACGCCGCAGCCCAGCACGCGCATGAGGTCCATGATGATGTCGGACTTAAAGATGCGCGGATAATCTTCCTTTAGGCAGTTGAGGATCTTGCCGCGGACGGGCATGACACCCTGGAACTCGGCATCGCGCGACGTGCGAATGGCGCCTGCTGCCGAGTCGCCCTCTACGATGTAGATCTCGCGGCGGCTCTTGTCCTTGGAGCGGCAATCGATGAACTTTTGCACGCGGTTGGCCATGTCGGTCTTCTGTTGCAGATTGGTCTTGATGCTCTGGCGCGTCTTCTCGGCGTTCTCGCGCGAGCGCTTGTTGATGAGCACCTGCTCCATGATCTTGTTGGCGGCGTCTTTGTTCTCGATCAGATAGGTCGAGAGGCGCTCCTTAAAGAATGCCGTCATCGCCTGCTGGATAAAGCGGTTATTGATGGCCTTCTTAGTCTGGTTTTCGTAGGACGTCTGGGTGGAGAAGCAGTTGGTCACCAGCACCAGACAGTCCTGGACGTCCTGCCACTTAATGCCGCTCTCGTTTTTGTTGTACTTGCCCTGTTGCTTGATGTAGGCATCGATGGCGCTGGTCAGAGCACTACGGGCGGCCTTTTCGGGCGAACCGCCGTTCTCGAGCCATGATGAGTTGTGGTAGTACTCCTGCATCATGAAGGTGCGCGAGAAGCACATGCACGCGGTAATCTTGACGTTGTAGTCGGGCAGGTCCTCGCGGTCGCGACCGCGGCGGTCGGCCTCGATAAAGAAGGGCTCGGTGAGGTAGTCGGCACCGACCTTCTCGAGCACGTAGTCCTCGATGCCCTTGGGATAGCAAAAATCCTCTTCGGTAAATTCGCCATCGTCGCCCTCAATGCATAGGCGGAAGGTCACGTTGGCATTGACCACGGCCTGGCGGCGCATGGTCTCGCGATACCAATCGTGGGGGATGCTGATGGAGGTAAAGACCTCAAGATCGGGGCGCCACTTGATGGTGGTGCCGGTGCGGTCCTCGTCGCTGGGCTCAATCTCGAGCGCCTTCTTCTTGGCGCCGACGACCTTGCCCTTCTTAAAGTGTAAGGAGTACTTGTTACCGTCACGCCAGACGGTGACGTCCATGTACTCGGAGGCGTACTGGGTCGCGCAGGAGCCCAGGCCGTTGGTGCCGAGCGAGAAGTCGTAGTCGCCGCCCTGGTTGTTGTTATACTTGCCGCCGGCGTAGAGCTCGCAAAAGACGAGCTCCCAGTTAAAGCGCTTCTCGGAGGGGTTCCAGTCGAGCGGGCAGCCGCGGCCGTTGTCCTCTACCTGGATGGAGCCATCGCGAAAGGCGGTAAGGGTGATAAGTTTGCCGTAGCCTTGGCGTGCCTCGTCAACGGCGTTGGACAGGATCTCGAAGGCAGCATGCGCGCAGCCATCGAGTCCGTCCGAGCCAAAGATGACGGCGGGGCGCAGACGTACGCGCTCCTCGTCCTTGAGCTGACGAATACTGTCGTTACCATAGTTTGCGGTGTTTTTTGCCATGCTCGCTCTCTCGATACTCCTTTGCTGCGTTTTAGTCATATAGATAGTCAAGGTAGCATAGCCCAGCCCACAGACGATTCCACCTAACACGAAATCCATCGAACAATCGTTCGTGATATATTGACTGATGTTTCGCTATTGGGAGAAATAGCTGAATAAAATCAAGAGATATCTGATTTCATTTAGTAGAATCAGATATATATTAAACGAAAACGAATCAAGAGAGCTTTTATTTAATAGAACGGTGAAGATATGAAGATTATCGAACGTCCTCAATATATGGAAGCGCTTCTTGGCGCTAAGGGAACGCCGGACATCAAGGTTATTACCGGCATTCGTAGGTGCGGCAAATCTGTTCTACTGGAAGCTCTTGCCGATCGCTTTCGTGAGGTCGACCCCAATGCCAATATTATCCGCATCAATTTCAATCTCCTCGAATTCGAAGAACTAACGGATTATCGAGCATTGCATCGCTACGTTGAGGAAAGCTATTGCGAGGGTTTCGATAACATTGTGATGATCGATGAAGTGCAAACCTGCGTTGGGTTCGAAAAGGCGGTCAATAGTCTTCATGCATCGGGAAAATACGATATCTACGTTACCGGCTCCAACGCTTTCTTGCTTTCGAGTGATTTAGCGACGCTATTTCGCGGGCGTACATATGAGGTCGAAGTATTTCCGTTTTCCTTGCTTGAGTTTTCGACATATTACGAAATTCATAACCCGGACGAAGCACTTGACCGATATTTGAGAGAGGGCGGAATGCCTGGCTCATATTTGTATCCTAGCGAGCGAGCTCGCTATCGATATATTGCGAACGTGCTAGATGTCTTGGTTTTGCGTGATGTGGAAGAAAAGCATGGGGTTCGTAACAAGGTGCAACTAGAACGTGCATGCGATTTCCTAATGGACAATATCGGTAACATATCTTCTGTTAGCGGGATTGTGGCTGCGCTGGATGCTGCCGGAACACGCGTTTCCGTGGCAACGCTCGCCCAGTACCTCGGATATTTATGCCAGGCCTTTGCGTTCTATCGAGTGCGCCGCTATGACGTAGGCGGTAAAAAGTACCTCACTTCGGGTGATAAATACTATTTATCGGATCATGCAATCAGATACGCAAAACTGGGCACTAAAAAGCTCGACTTCGGGCACGTATATGAAAATATGGTCGCCATAGAGCTCCTAAGACGCGGTTGGGAAATCTATGTCGGGGTGCTTTATAAGAAGGAAATCGACTTCGTGGCAATTCGTCGCGATGAGCGAGTATATATCCAAGTTAGCGATGACATTTCGCGTCAGGAGACTTTTGAACGCGAAGTGGCACCCCTGCTTGCGATACGTGATGCGTATCCCAAAATGGTCATTGCGCGAACAAAGCACGAGGCTGTTGATTATGAGGGGATTAAGGTGGTCGACATCGCCCGATGGCTGATGGGGGAGGGGCCGGATGTCGAATAGCGGACAGTGATAGTTTACGCTCGCGTTTACTCGGACAAAACCGAGTCGGTTCTGTCCGAGTAAGTTTGAATGGCGAATCGAAATCGTTATGTCCACATGGCGATGGCGAGCATGGTTTCCATAATGACAGATATAGTTGACATCTTGTGAAGGATGCAATATATTTCTGTCATGTTGCAACGGATATCTGTCCAATACCACGAAAGGAACTCCATGCCGGGCAAAAAGAACCTACGCATGAAGGCGGCACGCGCGGCGGCTGGCCTTTCGCAAGCCGACTTGGCCCAAGCCGTGGGCGTTACGCGCCAAACCATCGGCCTGATTGAGGCGGGCGGATACAATCCCACGCTCAATTTGTGCGTGGCAATCTGTAAGGCGCTGCGCGTTACGTTGAACGACTTGTTTTGGGAAGACGAAACCGACGCCGACCCTAATACTCTTTAGGAGTTCACTATGAAATATGAAGATCTGAAAATCGTGCAAAAGTGGCGTGAATATGCCGGCCCAAAGGATGAACGCTTGGAGGCTGAGAGCGCGAAGATCTACAAGATTGGTTTCGTGCTGCTTTCGTTTGGCATGTTGATGATCTTTTTCTACCAGTTTATAGCTCGACAGGTTGCGTGGGTTCACAGCGACGCCAGTGAAATGCCGCAAGGCTTTGCAACGCCGTTCGAGGCAGCCATGTATTTGTGGCTCGTTCTCGTGATGTTGATTTGCGCAGGACTGCAAACGAGGAAGGGCTATGTCGATACCAATCGTTTTGGGCAAACCGAGCATCTTCCTGTTGGATATTTCCTGCTTGTCAGCGGTCTTAGCGGCGCCGCGTTCGCGCTTGTTATTGCCGCAATGCGCTGTATCGCTGAGGCGCAGATCGTACCGCTCGAAAGCGTCTTTTGGTTGGCGAACCTGGCCACGGGCGTGTTCTGCGGCGCGACGATTTTCGCGGCCACGTTTGCTGTTCTGTGCGCAACGTTTTTCACGGCGAAAAGACGCCGTACCAAGCTCGAGGCAGAACTCGGCTCCTCAGACGACATTTAATGCGCAATGGGCTGGCTCTGGGTATCCAGAACCAGCCCATTTTAATGTTCGATGAGCCGAGACGGCGTCTCTCACAAAAGTAACTAGGAGCTAGCGGGGCCTATCCGAATTGACCTTATTAGCTGTGTCGGTTTCGAGCGCCGTGCGGCGGGCGCTGTAGGCGACGAGGCCGGCGCCTGCCGCGGCGAGTACTGCAGCGGTTGCCGTAAGGGGAGCGTTGACATCGCCCGTGCCCGCAAGCGCGCCTGCTTTTCCGGAGCGCCTGTTATTGCCGTGGTCCTTGCCGCTGCCGGAGCTGCTTCCGCCGGAGCCGCCGCCCTCGTCAGTACCGCCGCCACTCGAGCCACCATCGCCGTCTGCTGTCATCGAGGCGTCGTGAAGTCCTGTCGTATCCGCACTGTCGCATACGCCGACCTGAGCTTCTGAGCGTTCGCATGCCGCGTCGGGCACATGAAGCTCGTGCAGTACGGCACCCAGCGCCGAGTTTCCGCCCGGTCGAATTTCCTCGAGCGTTACGGGGTCGAGCGCCACCAGATTACGTGCCTTCGCATACAGCGTTACGCGTTTGCCCACTTCGTCGCTCCAACTCTCGGGGATGGCGAAGCTCATGCGGAATTGTGCCGTGCAGCCCGGTGCCAGCACGGCGTTGCCGTTGTCGGCTACCAGTGGGTGCGTTGCAAAACGTGTACCCAGCGTCTCGAGTGCGTACTTCACGTGTGCCATATCGTTGGCCGAAGCGTCCTCGGCAAGCTCTGGATCATAGATCGAAGCTATGCGTGCGTTCGCTCCGAATCCGATGGATGCACTGGAGAACGGCTGGCTGGAGCCCTCTCGGTACAGATCGATCGTGCCGGCGGTCAGCAAGGTGTTGCCGTCGTTTCGCACCGTGACCATGAAGGATTCGCCTGCTGCTCCGGGCACCACCGCGCCCGAGGTAGCGACCGCCCCCGTCGGAGTGGCACACGCCACCAAGGGCACTTCGATGCCGTGCAGCTCTGCCTCGCTCTTCTCCGCGCTCACAATGTGCGCGGCGAGCGCGGAGAGCATGCCTCCCGACGTCAAAAATGTCGTTATCTGGTCGACGGGATGGTCCAGCTCGCACATCACGAACGGCTCTGTGAACAGATCGCCTGCCAAGGTGCTGGCGAAGATGCGGAAGTGCTTGCCCATCACTGCTACCGGGTTGCCTTCTTCGTCGTAGGTTTGTCCCACCTTGCCATCGGTGTTCTCTACATAGAGCACGCACCTGCCGTTGTTGCTTACGCTAAACGATGCCGGGCCACAGCCTGCGGCACCCACGGGCTGCGTTGCAAATGCCGATGCGCCTCGCGTCCAAGTAATATGCTGCAGTTGCTCGTTGACGGTTGCCAAAAAGCCCGAATGGTGTGGCCACGGCACTGCGCGGGGCACCGTGGCGTCTGGTGGCATAACGCCCCAGCCCGCAATGGACTGGCCAATCACGGCGTACGATGCGCAGCCGCAACCGTCTGCGGTCTCGTACGCAACGGGCACCACCATTTTGCCGTTGATATTTTCGGGCTCGCCCAGCTCGATACTCGACGGTGCTTGCGGAAAGCGGAGAACTTGGCGGAACGTCAGGCTGTCGCCCGAAACGTCCGACCACAGGGTAAAACACTCCAGCGCGACCTCAGCCTCGCTGCCGAGCGCCTTTTCTGCGGTGGTTCCGTGGCGGTGGAGGTAGGCACCCGACAGACGTCCGTCGACAAGCGTTTTGCCCACCGTGATACGCGGGCACTGAAGGCAATGGTAGCCATCCTCTTGCAGGCGGCCGCGCGAGATGCTGCGCCATGACGTATGCGACACCACATGAACTCCGTCGTTGCTTATGCGCAGGCGCACAACGGACAGTATGCCGGCTGTGCTTGCCGTATCGAACCGGGTTGCGTCGCCTTCGGGGCGCTCGCCCGAGACCAGCAACACGTAGGCGTCCTGGTTTTCTCTTCCGTTCGTATATTCCACCACGTCGAAGTCGTAATCGTATATGCCGTCGCGCTCCACGTCGTTCTCGCCAAACCCAAGGGGAAAGTCCACGGGCGTGGGGGCGGACCACGTGCCGTTTGTCTTTGTGTGCACCACCAGGCGTGAGCGGCCATTGTCGCCGTAGCGCACCGAGGCGATACGGAATAGGCACTCAATGCCGGCAATCATTGCCAGCTTTATGTGAGCTTCGCTGAGCACGCCGGAAAACAGCACGTTGTCGCTCGAGGGCTTGATGCCGCCGCGATCGTCCTCCGACACGCCGGCAGAATTGGCGTTGGGGTCCGCAACGGCGTTCGTCGCCTGCCCGATATAGGTGTACTCGTACATCGGCGCGGCGTTTTCGTCGTTTTCCATCAGTGCGTGGACGAAATGCTCAACCTGTCCCGTGTCGTCGCTTTCTGCATCTGCCTCGAGTTCAATGCGCGTGACTGCTTGATCCCAATCGCGCACGACAGGCGCGACGTTTATCGCGGCGGCTGCAGCCTCGGCGCGTGCGAGCAGCTCGGCGTTGGTGACGATGGTGGCCGATGCGATAAATTGCGGCACACCACCTGCCTCGGCGTTGCCGGGCGTGCCGAAGCAGGCATCCAACGTATAAGGCGTATTTCCACCCAATGCCAGCTCAGAGCGCTGGAGTACATACTGGTCGCCATTGTTCGCCGACATATTCCACGAATCGAGGAGTGTGGGCCACGATCCCGACCAAGCTTTGGTGGTCCACTTGAACATTACGAACTGGAGTATCACATCGACATCGACGTCTGCACCTACGCGCAGTCGCGGAAGCTGGTGTCCGTCTGCCTTCTCGTATCCAATGAACAGCGTGAGGGATGCGGCGCCGCGTACGGCAGACGAGGCGACGCCCGCAACGCCGGCTCCAAAGGTGACGGCAAGCCCGATTTGGATGGTGAACGAGCCCGACGTGTTGGAATAGTCGAGCGATATGTTTTTGAAAAACGCTGCGCCGCTGCCGTGCGTATGGGCACCCACGGCGAGCGCCAGCTTCGCTAGCACCCAGGGATTGACGTTTAGGAAAAACGGCACCGGTCCCAAGGTAAACTGTTCGGTCCAGTTGAGGTCGGTTCTTACCTGGAAGAGGGCCTTAATATTGCCGTATGCGGGGTCGTTGTTGTCACCCCAGGTTTTGCCCACCCAATCGTAGGCGAGCGAGCCGTACAGCTGTGTGGCGATATCCATCGTGAACAGCGGCGTGCAATGGTGGCGAAGGAGCTTGGTGTTTCTTGGATCGGTGCCCGAACCGGCACTCATACTCTTGTACTGATTCCACTTCCCCTCCATCTCGTCGAGGTAGCGGTTTGCCTGCTTGGCGCCCGACTCGCGCGGCGATTTCTTCCAGTATTCCGGATCCGGATTGCCCGAATCGTTCATATAGCTGGCTGGTTTGTATCCTCCGCCAAACAGCACGTATCCAGCAAACGAGAAATCGAAGAGGATCGGAAATGTGGGCATCCAGCAAGTGAACTTGTTGCCGCCGATGCCGGGAAACGCCGCTGGGAAATCAAACGGAGTAATCTCTTGGTCCATGGTGGTGGGGACGATGGTGGTCGATCCGGATTCCGCCTTTGCCGCCGGCGCGGCAACAACGGCCATGGGGGACGAGAGCGTGTAGGTTTTGCCCTGGTAGTCGAGCACAAAGCGCAGCTTGCATCCTTCCTCCAGAAGGCCCGAAGCTGCATCGAGGAACGTGTCTTCAAGCGTGAACGTTGCCAGATTATCCGAACCCGATGCGCTGGCCTTGACTTGGCCAATCTGCGTGACGGTTTCGGGCGAGCTACTCGTGGCGGGCATTACCTTGTTGATGTGCAGCGTTGCCTGTCCGCCCTGTGGCAGATGTGCCTGCACGGTAAAGGCGTGCGTGTCGGGTTGGTCGTTTGCTGCTTCGTCCGCTGGCATTGCCATAAACGTGGCTTCGGCGTACTGGATGTCCCATTCGTCGAATGTGAGCTGGCGGAAATACGGCTCGCCGTCGGAAAGCGGACGCGTGGGCGCGGTTATGGCGGTGCCGCCCTGGATACGCGCAAGGGGAATCTCGACATCACGGTATCCCGCCATGCTAATGGAAATGCCGCCGTTAAAGTCGTACGCGTCGAGAAGCGTTGCCTCGTCCACATAGCCTTCCGAAAGCGGCGCGACCTCAAAGATGGCCGTGCCTTCGTCATCGGTAGTGGCGGTGAGCTGCTTGCCTACGGCATAGCGCGATGTGAGCGTGACCTGGGCACCTGCGATGGGCGTATTCTTGTTGGCGACGTCGACCACGACCACACCAAACATGGTGCGCGAGAGAACGAGCACCTTGAAGGGGTCTTCTTCGTCGGCATAGGCCGCGGTGGGCGCGAACGGCAGCAGGAAGGCATTTTCGCTTCCCGGCACGCGAGGCAACATAATGCTCGCCAGCGAGGACGCTCCAGCAACAAGTAACGAACGGCGATCAAGCATCTTGGGCTCCCATCCCGCAAATATCGGTGGAAATAATCCAATTTTGCGAGAAGACGCTTCGTGGCGGTAGTGCCGTTCAAGGGTCAAAATGTCCAAATTGATCGAGCGAGGCGCCGGGTTCCGGAACGCGTTCGATGCGCTTGGCAGCCCGGTCGCTAACGCAACATGTGCGCGACCAGCTCGGCGCGTGTGCCGATGCCAAGCTTTGCGTATACGCAGGATAGGCGGTTTTTGACGGTGCCCGGCGATACTCCCATATGGCGTGCGATTTCGGCGTTGGTCCATCCGCGGCAGGCGAGCATGGCCATGGTGAACTCTGTGGTCGTTAGATCGTCGGCCACGTCCTCGCCCGAATCGGGGTTGTGGATGCGCCGCCAACCGTAGCTGAATCGATACGTGATCTCGATGATGCGTGCGAAATCGTCAGGGTATTGCGATTTTAGGCATGCCTCGATAAGCCCCTGTAAAAGGCCGTGGTGCTCGCCGATGAGCTCGATAAGGCCGTCGGGACGCGCAATGTTCCAAGCAGCTCCGAAATGCGTCCTTGCGGCGTCGACGTCTTTGAGACTCATGCAGGCCATAGAAGCTGCCAGGTGCAGGAACAGTTCCGAGATGGGATAGCTTCCCTGTTTCATGATCAGGGCGTTTTCCGCCATGCCCAGACTGCGGCCATATTCGCCGCGCAGGTACAGGGCATGCGCCATCACGTAGCTGGCGAACAGGCGCAGGCCTTCGGGCAGATGCGCCGCAAGCGGATAAAACTCTTCGGCGGAATACGGGGAAGGCAAGTGCAGCAGGACGCTCGCGGCCGAGGCGAACAGGATATGCGTGGCGTGGACGGCGGGTGATTCCTCGTCGGCCGGCGTATCGAGGATGCCAGCAAGGCAACGGCGGGCATCGGCGATACGGTTGAGCGACAGACTGGCATATCCGCAGATAAAGCATGCGGAATAGCGCAGTGCGGGGTCGGTGGCGTCAAGATAGGGGCGTGCTGTCTTGGCGGCGAGTGCGGCCTGTCCGCGAAAGTACAGCGCTTCTGCCGTGGCGATGGCGCGTGAATCGGGGTCGGAAATGCCTGCAACCGCAGCGTCAATCTGCCCCGGCACAAAGGCGGTGCACATCAACGGCATGGGAACGCATGGGTAGCCATCGCAGTCCATCTTCCATCTCCCAACAGCTGGCAACACTAGCAGCAATTGTACTCTTGTTGCTCGGGACTGGAATTTGTGGGTATCGCCTACGATTGTGCCGAACGTATAAAGGAAGAGTCTATTGGCGATGCTCCCAAGGTGGCTACCGAAGTCTAGCTGACCTTGGGATATAGAAAAACTGCCGCCCCTGCAAAAAGCTCTGTCGCAGCGATGGGAAACGTATCTCGTTCTGCATATAATGAGGTCATATGACGGTGCGTCTGCATACGCGCGGCGCATTTCCATCGAACCGAGAAGGAGCTCTGCATGGATCCCAACAAGCGTCCCGACGACATGGTACGTATCACCACTCCCGAACTTGCCCAGGCGTTCATCGAAGAGCAGGTCGCTGCAATCCGCGAGCAGATCGGCGACAAGAAGGTCCTGCTGGCTCTTTCCGGCGGCGTCGACAGCTCGGTTGTCGCGGCCCTGCTCATCAAGGCCATCGGCAAGCAGCTCATTTGCGTGCATGTGAACCACGGCCTGATGCGCAAGGGTGAGAGCGAACAGGTCATCGACGTCTTCAAGAACCAGATGGACGCTAACCTGGTCTATGTGGACGCGACCGATCGCTTCCTGGATAAGCTCGTGGACGTCGAGGAGCCCGAGGCCAAGCGCAAGATCATCGGTGCCGAGTTTATCCGCGTGTTCGAGGAGGAGGCCCGCAAGGTTGGCGACGAGGTCAGCTTCCTCGCCCAGGGCACCATCTACCCCGATATCCTGGAGTCCCAGGATGGTGTGAAGGCTCACCACAACGTGGGTGGCCTGCCCGAGGACCTGCAGTTTGAGCTCTGCGAGCCCGTCAAGCTGCTGTACAAGGACGAGGTCCGCGTCGTTGGCCGCGAGCTCGGTCTGCCCGAGAACATGGTCGAGCGTCAGCCGTTCCCCGGCCCCGGCCTGGGCGTCCGCTGCCTCGGTGCCATTACCCGCGACCGCCTCGAGGCGCTGCGCGAGGCCGACGCAATCGTCCGCGAGGAGATCGACAAGGCAGGTCTGACCATCTGGCAGTATTTTGCCGTCGTGCCCGACTTCCGCGCCACCGGCGTGCGCGAGGGTAAGCGCGCCTACGATTGGCCCTGCATCATCCGCTGCATCAACACCGTCGATGTCATGACCGCCGAGGTTCCCGAGCTCGACTGGGCGCTACTCAAGCGTATTACCGCTCGCGTCACCGCCGAGGTTCCCGGCATCTGCCGCGTGTGCTACGACCTCACGCCGAAGCCCGTTGGCACCGTTGAGTGGGAGTAAGCTTCTACTCTTTTGGACGAATTGCATTGACAGGGAGGGGCCCCGCGCAAACGTGTGCGGGACCCCTTTCGTTTTACTGTTCGGCTAACGCTACAGATCATTTTGGAAGGCTTACGAGCATGGTGGTCCCGTCCTCGGAACTTGCTTCGACCTCTACGGTGCCACCGTGAAGCGCTGCAATCTCCCAAACGAGCGCTAGCCCGAGTCCTGCGCCGCCGTATGCCCTGCTGCGGGATTTATCCAGGCGAAAGAACGGTTGGAAGATGCTCTCACGGTACTGTTTGGGTATTCCCGGGCCCTGGTCCTCGACTCGCAGGAACACGTGGCTGTCGTTGTCGCAGATGGAGACGTTGACAGTCGAGCCGGGGCGGCTGTAACGGATGGCATTTTCGACCAGGTTAAACACCAGCCGATAGAGGAGCGTGTCGCTCCCGATTACTAAAGCGTCTCCAGCACAATTGAGGGCTATGCCCTTATTTTCGGCAAGTGGCGCAAGGTCGGTGAGGACCTCTTCGGACAAGGGACCAAGTTCCACATCGTCCTCGCAAGGAACGCTGCGCAGCTCACTCATCTCGAGCAATACCTTGGCCATTCGAGACATGCGCTCGGTTTGTTCTTGTAGCAGGCCGAGCAGCTCGGCTGTTTCGGGTTGCAAACCGGAGTGCTCGGAGATGAATAGTTCAATCTGTGCTTGCATAAGGGCGAGCGGGGTGCGCAGCTCGTGTGCGGCGTTGCCGGTAAACTGACGCTGTGCAGAGAACCCTTCGCCAAGACGAGCGATCATGTCGTTGAAAGAGGCGCTGCATCGTTGTAGCTCGGTGGGCACATCTTCATTGAGTCTGATTTCGCTTAGGTTGTCAGGTTGCACACGCTCAACCTGAGCTGCAAAAGCCCGTAGCGGTTTGAGTGCACGGCCGCTCACAAAGTATGCCAACGCGCCGCCAAGGAGTGTGACTCCAGCCGTGATGTACCAGGCTGTCGTGCCAAAAGACTCCTGTGCGTCGTTTACGACGATCGTGACCTTGTCATCGAGGGCTGCTTTCGTTGGGTCGAACGCCTGGAGCGAATCTTCGCCGGTTGCGTTAAAGGCCGAGATGTCGCTGCCGATGGCATCCATGTAGCGCATGCCCGTATAGCCGACCAGGCAGTTCGTCAGCACGCATGCCGCACACGTGAGCAGTGCCGTCATAATCGTTATGCGCCATTGCAGCGAAAGCCCTTTCATTCTCCATCCTCCATAACGTAGCCCTCTCCAATCCGATTGCGAATCGGGTCGTATCCCAAAGCGCCGCGCAACTTTTTTCGGAGCGACGAGATGTGAACGCGGGTTGCGTTGCTAAAGCTGTTCACGGTGCTATCCCAAACGTGCTCTATAAGCTCCTCTTGGCTTACCGGTCGCCCCTGATTAAGCATCAGGTATTCCAAGATTCCCGTTTCCTTGCGTGTAAGAGATAGAGCCTCACTGTCCACGGAAGCGATGCGCGCCTTGGTGTCAAAGTTGAGCTTTCCGCAGGTTAATACTATGTCGCTTTGTGCGAAGCGCCTGAGGGTAAGGCTGCGGATCCTTGCCGCAAGTTCGTCCAGATGAAACGGCTTGGTAAGGTAATCGTTGGCGCCGGCATCGAGTCCGGCAACTTTATCGGATACTTCGCCACGTGCGGACAGAATCAGTACCTTGGTCTCGCAGTCGGTTTTCCTAAGTTCCCTGAGCACGGTCATGCCGTCGATACGGGGGAGATTGAGGTCGAGCACCACGAGGTCAAAGACTTCGACGCCCAGCAGGTCGAGCGCCTCCTGTCCATCGTGACAGCAGTCGACGCTGTACGCCAAGTTTCGCAAGCTGCGCGCGATTGCATCGCACAGTGCTCGCTCGTCTTCGACGATCAAAATACGCATAACAGTCTCCTTGCACATTCCATATCGCGCTTAACACGGATTTTATAGCCGATATGGTCCAATGGTCGCGTAACGAAAGGAGTGGTCGTGTTGTTCAAAGCGGTAAAACCCGTGGTACAGGTCGCTTTGTTGATCGTCGGAATTACCATGGTGTGCTTTGGTGTTATGCGTGGCGAGGCGGATGCCGTGCTGGCCAAAGCGATTAGGCTGTGCTTGGAGTGTATCGGAATTGGATAAAAGAGAAAACACTGCGTCGCATGTTTTGGCCCGATTTCGCGGATTCATTCAGGCGGCGGCGACGCTGGTCACCAATATTCACCTGCCAAACTTTGCCAAAGGCGGCATCTATCAGGGCGCGGGAAAAACAGTCTGCGTACCTGGGCTTAATTGCTATTCGTGCCCCGCGGCATCAGGTGCGTGTCCCATTGGGTCGTTCCAGTCGGTGGTAGGTTCATCCAAGTTCAACTTCTCCTACTACGTCACCGGTACGCTCATTTTGCTTGGCGTGCTGCTGGGACGCTTTATATGCGGGTTTTTGTGCCCGTTTGGCTGGCTGCAGGAACTTCTACACAAGATTCCCGGCAAAAAGCTATCAACGAAAAAGCTCAAGCCGCTCACGTACATCAAGTATGCCGTGCTGCTGTTTGCCGTGGTGCTGCTGCCCGTCTTGGTGGTCAACGATGTGGGCATGGGCGACCCGTTCTTTTGCAAGTACATCTGCCCGCAGGGCGTGCTCGAGGGCGCGATTCCGCTGTCCATCATGAATACGGGAATCCGCTCCGCGCTGGGAAAGCTCTTTACCTGGAAGCTCGCGATTCTCATTGCGGTTGCGGTGCTGAGCGTGTTGTTCTACCGCCCCTTCTGCAAATGGATTTGTCCACTCGGCGCATTCTATGCGCTCATGAATAGGGTGTCCCTGCTGGGGATTCAGGTTGACGCGTGCAAATGCGTCTCGTGCGGCAAGTGCTCAAAGGTTTGTCAGATGGACGTTGATGTGGTCCGCGCGCCCAATCATGCCGAATGCATCCGGTGCGGAAAGTGCATCGGGGCCTGTCCTGTCGATGCCATCAGCTATCGCTATGGCCTGGATGTGTCGGCGGAAAAGCTTCCCTTGACCGCCGATAAAAAGTAAACAAGCTTCGACAAAACGGAGGAATGACTATGAAGCTTTCTAAGATTGCGGCCCTGTTTATGGTGCCGGTATTGGCCTTGTGCCTTGTGGCATGTTCGGCGCCCGGTGGCAATGCGAGCGAATCTGCGAGCTCCGATCCTAAGATCGCAGAGCTCACTGCGCAGAAGCCGGCCAATGCCGACGAGGCCGCCGAGCTGTATGCGAAGCTCATGCAGAAGGAGAACGAGATCTTTTCGAGTGATAACGCGCTGTGGGAAAAGGTATTCAATGCGGCAAATAAAGACTCGGCAATGATTGAGGATGGCAGCAATTACGGTGATTTTCTGCTCAAGACCATCGACGGCGCCAAGGATGAGTTCACGGCGGATGAGCTTAAGACGCTCAAGGCCGGTGCACAGCAGATCAAGGAGATCGAGGACAAGCTCGAGAGCCTGGAGAAGGAGTTCCCCGGCTGTGGAAGCACGCCCGGCGAGGGGGAGAGCGTCGATGCCTCGACCGCAGGCATGACCAACGACGAGAGCGGGGAGACGAAGTTCCCCAGCTTTAAGGGCAAGGACCTGGACGGCAACGATGTAAACAGCGACGAGCTGTTCTCCAAGAACAAGGTCACCGTCATGAACTTCTGGTTTACCACCTGCAAGCCGTGCGTGGGCGAGCTGGGCGATCTTGAGAAACTGAATCAGGAGCTTGCCGAGAAGGGCGGCCAGGTCGTGGGCGTCAATTCCTTTACGCTCGATGGCAACAAAGACGAGGTGGCAGACGCCAAGGACGTACTTTCCAAGAAGGGCGTGACGTACAAGAACATCTGGTTCAAGTCGGATAGCGAGGCCGGCAAGTTCACCTCCAACTTGTACTCGTTCCCGACCACCTACGTGATCGACCAGAACGGCAACATCGTGGGAGAGCCAATCATGGGCGGCATCAACTCCGCCGAGCAGCGAGAGGCGCTCAACAAGCTGATCGATCAGGCGCTTGCTAAGAGCGAGCAGTAGAAAACGCGTAAAGCATGGCGAGGATCGCGCGCCGCTGTGCGGAGTAGTCCGCTGCCTTTCAAGATAATCTCCACCATATAGAGGTCCCGCTCGGGACCTCTTCTTTTGGGCGCCGTCCTGTTCGTTTTTTGATGCGGTTCCCTACATTCCTCACTGGCTCCGGCAAAAAATGGGGATAGAGTAGGACAAACGCGTCGAATACGAACGGCGGGGGAGAGCGGGCAGGGTGCCTGCGCGGGAGAGGTTGCCGTCCATGCTGGAGCTCAAAGGAATTTGCAAAAGGTACACTACGCAGTCGTTTACGCAGGTGGCGCTCGATAACGTAAGCCTGTCTTTTCGCGATAACGAGTTCGTGGCCATTCTGGGTCCCTCGGGCTCGGGCAAAACTACGATGCTCAACGTTATCGGCGGGCTCGATCATTTCGATTCCGGCGACCTGCTGATCGACGGTATTTCGACCAAGGATTTTCACGATCGCGATTGGGATGCCTATCGCAATAACCGCATCGGCTTTGTGTTCCAGAGCTATAACCTCATTCCGCATCAGACCATTTTGGAAAACGTGGAGCTGGCGCTTACGCTCACGGGTGTGGGCCATGCCGAGCGCCGCCAGCGTGCGCGCGAGGCGTTGGAGAAAGTCGGCCTGGGCGAGCACGTTAACAAACGCCCGAGCCAGCTATCGGGCGGGCAGATGCAGCGCGTGGCCATCGCCCGCGCCCTAATCAACGATCCCGAGATTGTGCTGGCCGACGAGCCGACCGGCGCCTTGGACTCAACGACATCCGTGCAGGTCATGGATTTGCTCAAAGACGTGGCGCGCGACCGCCTGGTCATCATGGTCACGCACAATCCCGAGTTGGCGTACCAGTACGCCACACGCATCGTCAACCTGGCGGACGGCAAGATCACCGACGATTCCGACCCCTTCGATGCTGCTAATGCTGCGCGTCGCGAGGCTAAGCCTACGCGCAAAACCTCGATGGGCTTTGTGACGGCGCTGGGGCTTTCTGCCCGAAACCTTATGACCAAGAAGGGACGTACGGCCATGACGGCCTTTGCGGGCTCGATTGGCATTATCGGTATCGCGGCGATTCTGGCGCTGTCCAACGGCGTAAACGGCTACATCAAAAAGGTCGAGGAGGATACGCTCTCGAGCTACCCGCTCACGATTTCCAAACAGGATTACGACCTGTCGGCCATGATGGGCGGACAGGGGGCCACGGATGACAATACGTCCAACGGCGAGGATTCGTCCGACGACGGCACCGACGGCAAGGCTCAGGGAACCGATAAAATCCCCGTGGTCACGGCCGTAAAGGATATGTTTGCGAGCGTTAAGTCCAACGACATGACGAGCTTTAAGGCATGGCTCGATGCCGGTGGCGACGGCATCGATAAAGAGGTCAACGCCATTCAGTACGGCTACGGCGTGACGCCGGTTGTCTATCGTGCGGGCAAGGGCGATGAGAAGCCTGTCCGGCTGGTGCCCAACGCTATGACCAAGGCCATGAGCGGCGGCGCAAGTTCGGCGGCAACGGTGAGCATGGATTCCATGGGAACCTCGGTCTTTAACGAGATGATTGACGACCAGAGCCTGCTCGACAGCCAGTACGATGTCGTTGCCGGCCATTGGCCTACGTCTGCCAACGAGGCCGTGATGGTGCTTTCGAGCCGCGGCACGGTGGGTGACTACACGCTCTACAGCATCGGTGCGCTGGATATCGATGAGCTCAACGACCTGGTTAACAGTGCCATGACGGCCGACGGCAAGGTCGAGACGCCCAAGGCCGGCACCGACTTTACCTACGACGATGCGCTGTCCACGACGTTTAAGGTGCTGTCTCCGTCCGATGCCTATCGCAAAAACGAAGAGACCGGCATGTGGACTGACATGTCTGGCGATGCCGACTTTATGGCGGCCAAGGTTGCCGACGGTATTGACGTGCGCATTGTGGGCGTGGTGCGACCCAACGAGACGGCCAACGCGAGCGCATTGACTCCGGGCATTGCCTATACGCATGCGCTGACTTGCCAGCTTATGAAGCGCGCCGCCGATTCGCAGATCGTGCAGGAGCAGCTTGTCCACCCCGAGACGGATGTCTTTACGGGCAAAACTTTCGACGAGCTGCAAGGCGAGGCCAAGCAGGGCGTGGATCTGGGCAGTATGTTCAGCGTGGACGAGGCGACGCTCAAAAGTGCGTTCTCGTTCGATGCATCTGCGCTCTCGGGTGCTGCCGGTGGCATGGATCTTTCGGGCATCGATTTGTCGGGCCTGGATATTGACCTTTCGGGCGTTGGCAAGGACATCGACTTCAGCAGCATCATGGCAAAAGCACCGGCCCCCGATTTCTCGGGCATCTTTGACGGTCTGGAGCTCACGCCCGAGCAAATGCAGCAGGTGGGAACGCTTGCCAACCAACTGTTTGAGGGCTTTTTGCAGTCTGATCAGTTTAAGGCGCTGTCGCCCGAAGATCTTAAGGACGCATCAAAGCTCGCTGCCGCATTCTCGACGTATCTTGAGAATGATGCAGCAGCTCAGCAAATCCTGGCCCAGCTCAAGGCGCTCGGAGGCGATGTCCTGGCCGAGCGCCTGCAACAGGCGATGACCGACTATGTGCAAAAGCAGCTGGCTCCGTATCTGCAGCAGGCTATGGATCAGGTGATGAAGTCGATCAGCGATCGGATTGCGGCGACGGTGTCAGCTCAGCTCAAGGCGGGCGCGGCAGGGCTCATGGGCCAGATGGCGACGCAGATGTCATCGAGTTTTGCCAACCTGGCGAGCGCTATGCGTGTGGATGCGAGCGCCTTTGCGCGTGCCATTCACTTCAACATGGACGCCGAGGACCTGAGTTCGCTCATGATGAGCTATGCCAAGGCGTCAAAGCTCACCTACGACAACAACCTGACCACGTTGGGCTATGCGGACGAGGCGGATCCCATCTCGGTCAAGATTTTCCCGCGCGACTTTGAGGCCAAGGAGCGCGTGCTTGATCACATCGACGCGTACAACAAGCAGGTCAAAGCTGCCGGCAACGATGAGCAGGCAATCTCGTACACCGACTACATGGGCATCATCATGGGCTCGGTGACCGACATCGTGAACACCATCAGCTTGGTGCTCATCGCGTTCGTGAGCATCAGCCTGGTCGTCAGCTCCATCATGATCGGCATCATCACCTACATCAGCGTACTGGAGCGCAAAAAGGAGATTGGCATCCTGCGCGCGATCGGCGCGTCAAAGCGCAACGTGGCCAACGTGTTCAATGCCGAGACTTTCATCGAAGGCCTCATTGCTGGCGTCTTCGCCATTGTCGTCGTGGTGCTCGTGAGCTTTCCGGTTAATGCCTGGGCGCTTGCTGCCAAACAGGTGCCCAATCTGATGAGCCTGCCCGTGCAGGATGCGCTGGTGCTCATCGCGATTTCGGTGTTGCTAACGGTCGTTGCCGGCCTGCTGCCTGCTCGCAGCGCATCCAAAAAAGACCCCGTGGAAGCCCTGCGCTCCGAATGATGTGACAAAGGGACAGTCCCTTTGTCACATTCGAGAAAAGGCGCGGGAAGGGGGTGGCCCATCCCGCGCCTTTTAGTTTGTTTTGCCCATCAGCGTGATACGGATGCTTGGATGGGTGTACTCGTCAAACTCGTCCTCGGGATCCGTATCAAACGAGTAATACGTTTTGACGGGGTCGTCACTCGTCCTGATAGAGATTCTCTCGTAGAGTGAGCCGTTCAAAAATGCCTGCCTAAACTCTTCGGGGAGCTTATGCGGTGCCAGGAGCTCGGGGCTCACCGTCTTGACGTCTACGGTTTGGACGGCAGAGAACAGCTCGTCAAGGTCGCGCTCGATGCGGGCGAGGTTGTCCTCAAGGCTCGCGCTGGGGTCGACCTCTGTCGCGTAGCTCACTTCCTTGAGCGTCCCCTTGTTGTCAAAGTCCAGGTAGGTATAGGCCTTCTGGGTATCGGAGTCGCCTTCGTGCAGATAGCCGCGGACATGATAGCCGTAATCTTGATATCGCTCGTAGGGGTTATCGGCGGACACGTACTCGCATGCGGGCTCTAATGCCTTGCGGGCGATGGCGATCTGTTCGGCCGCTGCCGCGGCGTTCTCCTGCATCTCGATGTTTCCCTGCGCTAGCTGCGGGATATAGGCGCCGCACACGATTGCGAGGGGCAGTGCCACAAGCGCGACGATCCACTTTTTTGCACGGGGGATAGGCACGCCACAGGCCTCTGCCATGGCCCTCGCGTTGGCAAAGCTCTCGGCAAGCACGTCTGCCGCGGTGGCGACGGCGCCTACGGCAGCGGCGACTTCTGCCGCGCCGCCCAGGTTGCGTGCAGCCTCGTTGTCGCTGTTCTTGAGCAGGCGTGCGGCGGCCTGCGTGCCAACAACGCCTGAGATCTGTGCCGAGCGGTCTTTCTCGCTCTGCTCGACGGCGAGCCGGTACTGCATTTCCTTCCACTGCTTGCCACGCATGCCAAAGCGCGGGGCGAGAGCGCAATAACAGAATATGACGAGCTCGATGGCGGTGAGCACCAAGGCGGTCATCATGCCCGTCTCTTGGAAGCCTTCGTGATGGAAGACGATGTCGTCGATCATTTCGAAGGGAATGATCAATAAGGGCAGCACGAATGCCATGGCAAGCGCCGCTCCGGCAACCTTGGGGCAGATGCAGTATCGCTGGATACGTTTGCGTTCTTGTTCGGAAAGTGTTGCCATAGCTAATCCTTGGTGTCGTAACGGTCGTTGTGGCACGATGCCGTCATATGGGACTCAGTATAAGGAATCTCGCCATCGATGAGCGCATGGTCATACGGCAAAACTGCCACGACGGCGCGACGGCGCGACGGCGCGACGTGCTCGCCATTCGCACCTTTGTCGCGTTAGAGGTACCTTGCCGCGAACTTCTCGAGGCTGGTGTTGCTTGCGTTGTTGAGAATGCCGCCGTCAACGATCTTTGCGCCTGGAGCGCTTGCCCTAAGGACCGACGCCGTTTTGCCCATTCCGCTTCCGCCCGAGGTGGCAAACAGGACGACCGTTTTGCCCGTCAGGTCGTAAGACTCAAGGAATGTGTTGACAATCGCCGGCGCCACATACCACCAGATGGGAAATCCCAAAAAGATGATGTCGTAGTCTTCGATGTGCTCGACTCTGGAGGTTATGGCAGGACGGCAGGAGGGGTCGGCTGCCTCGAGTGTGCTGCGGCTCTGTTTGTCGCACCAGTTAAGGTCGGCGCTTGTGTATGGATTGGCGGGTACAATGGCGAACAGGTTGCTGTCCGCTACACGAGCCAGGCGACATGCAACGTCCTTCGTGGTACCCGTTGCGCTGAAATATGTCACAAGTGTCTTAGCCAATGGAGTTCCTTTCGTTGCTGTGGTTTGGGCCTTATGCTGAGGTGCATTTGGCGCTGTCTCATGACCGCGATGCCGTGCGGTTTGTCCTGCATTCGGTTGAAGCGTTGCGTAGCCGGTAGATGAGATAGTCAAGGCGCTCGAGTTTCTGCTGTCCCGAGTGGATATCGTCGAGCAATTCGCGTCGATACCGTTTTAGTAGACAAATACGCGCGCAGTCGCTGGCGGCCGAGCTGTACAGCTCGATGAGATCTTCGCTGCAGCCGGCGTCGTGTAGGCCGTCGATGATGTTGTCGTCCATGTCGTCACTTTGCGATTTTGACTTTGGTAGTGCCGGCAAGCGGCTTTTCGCCGGGACGGGCCTTGGGACCAACGAGCGCGTGCGGTTGATAAAGCTCCTCGAGGAAGTCGATCTCGGCGGGGGAGAGCGTTATGTCGAGTGCGGCTACGGCGTCGTCGACTCGCTCGGGCTTGGAACAACCCACGATGGGCGCCTCGACCCCACGCGCCCAGTGCCACGCCAGCGCAATCTGCGCCATCGGCACGTCATGATCGGCGGCGACCTTGGCCACGCGCTCAACGACGGGCATGTCGATGGCGCGGTCATGGTCATACTTGTTGGCCATGGTCGTGTCGGTGGTGCCACGTGTGCTCGAGCTTTCCCACGTGGGGCGGCAGAGGTGTCCCGACGCCATGGGACTGTATGGCGTAAGAGCCATGTCAAACTGGCGGCACACCGGAATCATCTCCCGCTCGTCCTCTCGGTACAGCAGGTTGTAGTGGCACTGCATGCTCGTAAAGGGCGCCCATCCGTGGTCGCGCGCGACGATCTGCAGGTTGTGCAGCTGGTAAGCATACATAGCGCTGGCGCCGAGCGCGCGAACCTTGCCCTCGCGCACCAAGTCGTTGAGCGCCTCCATGGTCTCTTCCGTGGGAACGTCGTAATCGAAGCGGTGAATGATGTAGAGGTCTAGGTAATCGGTGCCCAAGCGCTTGAGCGAGCCTTCGATCTCGCGTTTGATGGCGTCGGCGGAAAGGCCGCCCTCGTTGAAGTGAACCTTGCTAGCCAGCACGACGCTCTCGCGAGCGATTCCCAGATTGCGCAGGGCGGCGCCAATGTACTCTTCGCTCGTGCCAAAGCTGTAGCAGTTCGCGGTATCGATAAAGTTGATTCCGGTGTCGAGTGCGCGTTTGATGACGGCGCGTGTGTCGTCGGGTCCGATGGTCCACTGATGAAAGTCGGGGCTGGGCTCGCCAAAGCTCATGCCTCCCAGGCAGAGTTTAGAGACTTTAATGCCGGAATGGCCAAGGGTTGTGTACTGCATGATGCTCCTATTTCTGGTTCTCAACGTCGGGGTGCCAGGCGGCATATTGCGCAAGCTTCTCGGGCGTGCGCTCATAGAAGGGTTTCCCGCGATCGAGGGTAGCCATGGCGGTCATGTCGCTGTCCGTGAGCTCGAAGTCGAAGACATCGATGTTGTCGGCGATGTGCGTCGGATTCTTGGAGCCTGGAATGACGATATTTCCTTCTTGGATATGCCAGCGCATAATGATTTGAACAGGCGTTTTGCCATACTTGACAGCGAGGTCGCGCACGACGGGCTCGTTCATGATGTCGCTGTTACCGCGCCCGCCGAGCGGGTACCACGCCTGCAATGCAATGTCGTGCTGGGCGAGCAACTTCTTCAGTTCGGTCTGCGGGAAATACGGATGGCACTCGACCTGAATAAGGGATGGAACGATCTCGCAATTTGCGAGAAGCTTCTCGATTTCGTTCTCGTCGAAATTGGAGATTCCGATGGAGCGGAGCTTGCCTTCCTTGTACGCGATCTCAAGCTTCTCATAGCCCGCCAAGTAGTCGCCTGCGGGTTGGTGCAGAATCATGAGGTCGATGTAAGGTGTGTTCAGACGCTCGAGCGTTTCGTCGACGGCGGTGTCGCTATTGTAAAAATAGGGCCAGAGCTTGGTTTCGAGAAACACGTTTTCGCGCGGCGAGTCTGATTCGCGCACGCCACGACCCACTGCTCGCTCATTCACGTATGCATTGGCAGTGTCGATGAGCTCATACCCCATGCCGAGTGCGGAGGTAACCGACGATTGGGCATCGTCGGGTTTAAGCAGATACGTGCCAAGTCCTAGCTGGGGGATTTTGATGCCGTTATTGAGCGTGATGTATTCCATGCGCTTCCTTTCTCGATGGTTCTCTTCTGTAACGATAGTTTCGAGATTTGATAATGTATATTGCCTATAGCAACTAGCTAGATATACGGATTATGTATGTGAAACGAATTGGACCGAATGAGGTTCTCCGTTGTGCACGAAGGAGCAAGCATGGAGCTGCGAACACTGCGTTATTTTCTTGCTGTGGCCCGCGAGGAAAACATGACCGAAGCTGCTAACGTGCTACATGTGACGCAGCCCACGCTCTCGCGCCAGATAGCCGATTTGGAACGCGAGCTGGGCGTGGAGCTGTTCGAGCGCACCAATCGATCGTGTGTGCTCACGAGCGATGGCATGCGCCTGCGCCAGCGCGCCGAGGAGATTGTCTTGCTGGTGGAACAGACCGAGCTAGAGTTGGCGGATCGGGAGCTCGGCATTGCGGGCGTTATCCGCATTGGCGCCGGCGAAACCAAATCGATGCGGCTGGTGCTCGATGCCTTTGCAGAGCTGCATCGGAATTATCCTGGAGTGACGATTGAGCTCTACACCGGTAATGCCGATGCGGTGGAGGAGCGTTTGGAGCGTGGTCTGCTCGACTTTGCGTTGTTACTGGAGCCCGTTAACGTCGAGAAATACGAATGGATTCGTATGCCCGAGGCGGATCGAGCCGGTGCTGTTGTTGCCGCGAGCGGTCCATGGGGCGGCCGGGACGTGCTGGCGCCTGCGGACGTGGCGAATATGCCGCTGCTGGTGAGTTCGCGCACCTCGAATCGAGCGCTGGACCTAGAAGCGTGGTCGAGTGGCGTCCTTAGCGTCGATGAACTCAACATCGTGGGGCATTTCGACCTGATCGGCAACGCGTCACATCTGGTGCGTTCGGGCGCTGCGTGTGCGGTTAGCATTGGAAGCTTGCTGCAGATAGATGAAGACAGCGATTTACGTTTTGTCCCATTTGAACCGCCGCTTACCATTGCGTCGTATCTGGTATGGAAAAAATATCGCCTGCGTTCCCGCGCCTGCGAAGAGTTTCTGAACCGTTTGAATAGGATGTGACAAGGGGGCAGTCCCTTTGCCGCATTGATCTGAGAGTGGATGTTGATGTATTTATCGCTGGCCCCTATGGAGGGGATTACCGGGCATGTGTTCCGTCGTGTGCATGCGGAGTGTTTCGGCGCACTCGATTGTTATTACACGCCGTTTTTGCCGCCGCCGCGCGTGGGCAACCGCTTTGGCGGCAAGGCGTTTAAAGAGGTCGATCCCGCCAATAACCAGGGACTTAACGTGGTGCCTCAGCTGATGTCCAAGAATGCGGATGAGTTTGTGTGGGCGGCGCAGGTGCTCGCCGACATGGGTTATCACGAGGTCAATCTCAACCTTGGCTGCCCCTCGGGCACGGTTGTAGCCAAGGGGAAGGGCTCGGGTTTCTTGCGTAATCTCGACGAGCTCGAGGTGTTCTTGAGCGACGTGTGCGAACGCTCGCCGTTGCCGGTGTCGGTCAAGACCAGGCTGGGGTTGGAAAGCGACGACGAATACGAGCGTGTGCTTGACCTCTATTGCCGCATGCCGCTGGCAGAGCTGATCGTGCATCCGCGCGTGCAAAAGGACCGCTATGCGGGTTCGCCGCGCAAAGAGTTTTACGGCGAGACGCTGGAGTGGGCGCCGTTCTCGGTGGCCTACAACGGCGACATCTTTGATCTTGAGGAGATGGATGCGCTGGTGGAGGCCTATCCCGGAACGCGTCACGTAATGTTGGGGCGCGGCTTGCTTGCGAACCCCGCGCTGGCTCGCATGGTTAAGGGCGGCCCTACTGCCACGGCTGCTGAGCTGCAGCGCTTCCACGACACGCTGTTTACGGCATATGCGGAAGAGATTGGCGGCAATGCGGTCTTTCGCATGAAGGAGTGGTGGTTCTACGCCAAATGCGCCTTCGCCAATCCCGCTAACGTTCACAAGATCGTGCGCAAGACCAAAAAGGTCGACGAATACCGCGCCGCCGTCGATCGCGTCTTTCGCGAGCAGCCGCTCGCGTCTGCCGCCCGCTTTTGCGGCTAAATGTAGTCGTTGGACGTTCTTAAACGACTAGTCATTAAAGAACGTCCCCAATGACTATGCCCCGCTTGCCTCTTAAAAGCTGTACGCCAGCATCCAATGATGTCGAAAAATGACGCTTTTGGATGCTGGCGTACATGTTTGGGCTCGGCGGTACCGTCAAGATTCTTTCGCAAATTGATCGAGGCGGCCTCGGCCCCGCCTTGC
>OGYF01000620.1_pt1 | contig 35033 bp, 27 predicted proteins | sample 1576451 | NCBI WGS metagenome assembly OGYF01 (sample SAMEA3541505, study PRJEB24748) | human gut metagenome | biome: human gut; feature: human-associated habitat; material: faeces | place: China | collected 2012
GTATACCCAAGAAACCAGCGGTATGCTACATTCAACCCCACCTCTTCCGCCGTCCGCCGGAGGGATGGCAGCCCATACAGGTGCTGGATCAGTACCATCTTGAACAGCACCACTGGGTCTACGCTCGGTCTGCCATTGTCCTCGCAGTACAATGGCTCCACCATCTCGTACAGCCGGCTAAAATCCACTGCCTTGTCTATTTTCCGCAGCAGATGCTCCTCTGGCACCAAGCTATCTATTCCTACTATCTCTATTACATGACGGTCCATTTTCCCACGTTCCAGCATCTTTTTCACCACCTGCTACTTATTTTACCTCTTATAAACGAAAAAGCCCAGCTTTTGCTGGACTTTTTCGACAGGCTGATAATAGTTCTAAAGAACTATTATATAATCTAAGAATGGAGCGGAAAGAATGAAGGATTTTCAAGAGATTGTCAAGCGGATTGCCAGAGAAGACAATACCACACCAGAAATCGTATTGAAAGAGATGCAGAAGGCCATCGACGCGGCATACGAGCACCACGATCCAGCAGCTCAGCCCTTTTGGGATGCATTGCATTTCACGGGGAGCCGGACCACGCCGGAAGAGTTTGTCCTCCAGCTAGCGCGGATGCTCCAGTGTGGTAGCGAGTTTGTGCATTAACATAGCCTAGATGAACGAGATATCCACTATATCATGCAGAGGTATTTGTTTTCCATCTGTCATTTGAGTCAGCGCACGGCGGGCGGCCGCAAGCAGCCCCCTTTCACGGCCAGCTGGCCCAGAGACGTGGCAAAGGGGGGCCGAAATCGGCCGATGGTTTCCTACGGCATCGTCCCCGAAGTAGGATTTTGATTTGTCTCCATTTGGGAGACATATATCTCCCAAGCGGTCATTGTAGGGCGAATAGGAATAAGCTATAATTCTTATAAAAGGAGCGGGATAAAACCAATGGATCCTATAAAATATGGTGCTTTTATTGCATCTCTAAGAAAGGAAGCCGGCTTAACGCAGCAGGAAGTAGCAGCGTATTTAGGAATTGCCAACAAAACAGTCAGTAAATGGGAATGTGGTCGTGGATATCCAGATATAACATTGCTTCCGGCAATCGGGGAGCTCTACTCTATTACTGTGGATGAATTGTTGGCGTGTAAAAAGAACGCAGAAGTATATGACGCTGCTATTACAAAACCGCAGGATACGCAAATATCTCACCAGGCACAAGCTAGGAGCTGCGCAATATTCAAGATAGCCGGCATAGCCTTTTGGCTCTCTCTTGTTAGTTCACTATTATTTTTCATATTAGAAAAATACCTGCTATTCCCTTTTCTATATCTTTTAATTACGGCGCTGTGCGTGATTTCTATAATAATAGCACGCGTGGCATACCGTAAGGCTTTACACTTTTTGCAGGGGATTCATTCGGCAAACCAGTATGGAGGGGCTGTTAAAAATTTTATTTCCGCTTTTGTATTATTGTATTCTGCAGCTATTTCATTGGCAGCATATGCCTTTGTTCAGGTCACGCTTTATTGTTTGTGGGTGAAGGAGAATAAGAATATCGGTTTTTCGAGCATCATTACACTGCTATGCGGCATGGTGGTTTACTTGTGGATCACCTTAAAATCAAAAAACGCTGCGTTTATGAAGTTGGAGAAAAGTAGATAGGTAAATCAATATGCAGATAAAATGAACGCCGGGCACAGAGGCATACAGCCCCTACCCCGGCGCTTTGTTATGCAGAAAAGTAATGCAGAACGGACAAATGTAAGCTGCCATGCTATGCTATGAGCTGCGGTCAAGCGCTTTGCGCAAATTGGGTTGCAGCCTCCTGAATGAATGCTTCAGCCGGCATTTGGGATATCCGCAGAGGTAGCCTCCAGATACCTCATAATTCATGTATCTTTTGTTGTCATGATTTCCCCTTTAAGGCCGAGAGAAAAAGTGGGATGGCCTTGATTACAGTATCCTATCCATTGGCAAATAAAATTTACTAAACAAGGAACATATCTAGTTTATGTTACCTGGATAAACAAAGTGTGGGCTTATCTCTAAAATATAGGATTGTATTTTTTTGTCTGAGTAAATATAATAAAAAGAAGAACATGTAAATATATAAAAAGCTGTTTTTGGCAATAGGGCCTTACTGCCTAGACTTCGTGATTATCTATGCAGTTTTGTTTGTGCATAGAAAAAATATAGTGCTTTAGCTTTGCTGCTGCAGCATGCAATAATGAGATTTTTCTTGACATAGGCTCGCCCGCCTTTGGTTTAGAGAAAGTATTGCATCTTCAAAATGAAGAACAGCAGAATTCAGTCGCTGAAGCTGCAATAAAAGTTGGGCGATTGCGTTAACATCTTAATAGCGTTGGTTGACCTAGGCGCATAGAGTATCCACAGCCCTTCAGCCAGACGCCTACTTGAAAAAATGAATAGAATTGGTGCCGTGCTTAATAGCATAGTTACAAACTACTATCTGGATGATGGGTGAACAATAGCGAATGACAACACTTTAGTAGAATAAAAGGAATATATAAAATTTGCTTTATCAATCATCTTTATCATTGAAACTTCCATCACTTTGTTTGGCGCTTGTGGGGTATCCGGGCTCCATCCAATATCTATTTTGCGATTTGCGGTAAAGCCGCCATTACCTACCCTTACTCCTATAGCTGTAATTGGGTGATCAGGGGATTTGGCATTACGCAGGCGAGAACTATTATACCGGCCACGGGCGAATAATACGCTATGGATCTAGAAAGGAACAGAATTATTATGAAAAAAATGCTTTCACTTAGTCTGCTCTTGATAATCCTTGTCTGCCCTGCCTTAGCGAATGCCGCCACGCTCACCAGCGTGGACATCAGCCAAACGGTACAGACGGAGGACGCTCTGTTTATCTTCTTTGATGTAGCAGATGAGACAGGAGAGCCCCTGTCCGGGATTTCTTCTGAAGATGTCATCATCTCCATCGGAAGGAAAGATTACGTCCCCTCGGTGCAGACCATGGCGAAATCAGAGCTTGGCATCGGCTATGTATTTGCAGTGGATATCTCCAAGTCCCTCAGCGAGGAACAATTTGAGGGCGTCCGGGAGGCCATCGTCTCCTGGATCGACGGCATGGGAGAGATGGACCAGGCAGCTATCCTTACTTTTGGAGATGAGATCACCCTGCTGTCGGATTTTACTGCGGATACGGCGGCACTGCAGTCCATTGCGGAAGGCATCGCACCTACGGACAGCAATACACAACTGTATAATGGTATTCTCCGAGGGCTGGATGTAGCGAAACGCCAAAGTACCGAACTGCCGATTCGCCGGGTGCTGGTGATCCTCTCTGACGGTATGGATGATTTCCCATCTGGAGCTACCATGGCGGAAGTAACAAAAAAAGCGGATGAAGCGGGTGTCCCCATCTATGCGGTGGGGGTAGAAGACCGAGATAACCACGCAGAGCTTAACGAACTTGGCAGCATAGCCAGACTTTCCGGAGGCGAATTATACTTGACGGAGCAGGATGCGCTTTTGCGCGGATATGAAACTATTTATCAGCGCATCCAAAGTGGGTATGTTGCGCAGATCGTGCTGGATCATACTGTGGCGGATGGCAGCGAAAAGGGCCTAATCCTTTCTGTAAAACAGGGGAGCGTTTTTGTGGAGAACAGCTTGGATGTCCGGCTGCGGGCTGTGGCATCCCCTGCTCCAGCCCCCACCTTGGCATCCACTCCAGCCCCTACGCCAACGGCAATGCTTGTATCTGTGCAAGAGCCAGAAAAAGAGATGAACGCGCCCCTGCTAATCATTGCCGGATCGATTGTGGTTCTGACGGTTATCGTTATAGTTATTCTTGCAGTGAGAAAACGCAAGGCAGCCAAGGCGGAAAATGAAAAGATAGAAGAGATTAAACGCCGCCAAAAGCTGGATGAATTGATCGATGTAAAAGTAGGTAAAGCCGGCGGAGACAAGACGCGCGCGCTAGGGAATGAGTCCGCTGAGCTGAGTGAGGATAAGACTGTGCCCTTGGGAGGATCGCAGCAGCGGCTCATGCTTTCCCTGGGGGATATAAAAAGCGGCGGGGAACGAAGATATACCGCTCCGATGCGAGACAAGCTAACGGTAGGTCGAAAGCCCGGGGAGGTTGATATTGTCATCCAAGACCGTTCCATATCCGGCCGTCACTGTCAATTTGACTTGCGCAACGAACGATTATATTTGAAGGACCTAAATTCTACAAATGGGACGTATCTTATAATCAAAAAGGAAAAACAGCGCGTGGTTGGCGATAGCACTGTAGTGAGAAACGGAGATGTGATCTTGCTGGGAGAAACAGAACTGTCCATCACCATCTATGAGGATTAGTTCTTACATACAAGAAAGCATGCCGTTTGACCAATATCTGAAAGATTGGTCATGAACTAGGATAAGATGAGGGAAACAGAGTTGGGGGGCAATCATGCGGTTTGTAATAATGGTATATGCAAATGGCGCCTATCAAGAGTTCCGGCTACCGGCGCTAAACGATGCAGACTACGAAATTATGCTGCCTGCAGTACGCTTTGGGTTAAACGATGACATTGTTCTACAGCTCGAAGTGATTTCCGGCGCATGGAAGGTTCTTTCCGGAAAAGAATATACCCTTTTCGGACGGGATGGGGAAAAGGATGAGATCTGCCTTCAGGACGGCCTCACACTTTCTGTGGGCAGCAAGGAGGAGCAGGTGGCGCTTATCGTCACAGGAGAAACAGAGGGGCTTCCCTGTTTTAAAAAGTTCGATATTTCGCATATGCAGGAGATTGCCGTTGGCAAAAATCCGGAGTGTCATATTCGCTACGACTTCCGGGGGCTTGTCAGCAAGCGGCATGCTGTGTTCAGCCGGGAAGGAGATGCCATGCGGCTTACAGACTACAGCACAAACGGCGTATATGTGGATGGTCAGCGTATCCAGGGAAGCAGACGGCTGGTGTTCGGAGATACGGTGGATATACTGGGCTTGAAGCTGATCTATCTAGGAGAGGTTTTAGCTATATATGCGGGCGGCAGGCCGGTGGATATAGAGCCATCGACATTTCGCCCGTTTAGATTTCCTATAGCAGGAGAAAAACAGCCTGTTTCAGAAGATGCATATTTCAAAAGGGCTCCACGTGTGGTGGAGGATCTTCATGAAGAACCGATGGAGATCGAAGGCCCGCCCCCTCCTAATAAGCCGAAAAAGCAGCCGCTACTTTTGACCATCGGCCCGGCCTTTACCATGATGCTGCCCATGCTCCTGGGCTCTGGTATGGCAATTGTTAGCGCCAATAGTTCCGGTGTGGGTACCAGCGCATTTATGTATACTGGCATCATTACAGCGGTTTCCTCCGCCCTTATCGGCGTCATGTGGGCGCTCTTGAATATGCGTTATGCCAAGAAGCAGGTGAAGGAGGAGGAGCTGCTTCGATTTAACGCTTATAGGGACTACCTGGTAAAAATCACAGACGAATTAAACAGCCAGTATCGTGAAAACGCAGAGAAGCTGAATGACCGGTATCCCTCTTCGGAGGCATGTCTGCATTATGGCCCGGATCCCACCCGGCTTTGGAGCCGGAACTTTACCCACTCAGACTTCCTGTTCGTACGCCTGGGCATGGGCAGCATGCCCTTCCAGGTGCCCATTCAGGTGCCGAAGGAACGATTCACACTGGTGGATGATTCCCTCTCTGAGAAACCCCGACAGATTTATGAAAGCTTCAGCACCCTGCGCAATGTACCTGTGGGGATAGATTTGAAGGCAAACCAACTCTGGGGCATATATGGGGATGGGAGCCTTTCCGAGGGAATAGCAATTGCTCGCAGCATGGCCATTCAGATAGCCGCGAACAACTGCTATACAGACGTAAAAATGGTATTTTTATATGAAAAGCAGTATGAGAGAGATCTATCCTTTGCAAAATGGCTGCCCCATGTATGGTCGGAGGACAAAAAAGTACGATATGTGGCAACAGATAAAAATGAGGTCAACGATGTTCTCTATGCACTAGGCAGCAATCTTCGTATCCGTGCAGAAAAGGATAATAAGCAGGGGATACCGCGGCCGCATTATGTGATATTCGTATGCAATCCCGATCTTCTTGAAGATGAGCCGACAGCAAAATATCTTCTGGAGCCCTCGCCAGAGTTGGGTGTCTCTACGGTGCTTATTGCACATGGATATGAAGCCCTTCCCAACAGTTGTATCAACCTGATCCAACGGGATGGGCAGTTCCATGGCTTTTATGACGTCAGCACTGTGGATGCGAAGAAACGGGCTGTGGACTTTGATGAAGTGCTGCCTGGCGAGGCGGAGCATTTTGCGCGATGGCTCTCCGGCATACGGGTAAATGAACTGGAAAACGGCGGAGAATTGCCAAATTCTATTTCATTTTTTGATATGTATGATGTACAGTCACTTTCGGAATTAAATGTGCAGGATCGGTGGCGTAAAAATCGAACCTATGAAAATATGCGGGCGCTAGTGGGAAGGAAAGCAGGCAACGTAAATCTGTATCTGGATATCCATGAGAAGTATCATGGACCGCATGGCCTTGTAGCGGGCACTACAGGTTCCGGCAAAAGCGAGACCCTCCAAACGTATATTCTCTCCCTTGCATTGAATTTTAGTCCCCTAGACGTAGGCTTTTTCATTATTGACTATAAGGGCGCCGTCATGGCCAATCTATTCTCCGACCTTCCGCATATGCTGGGGCAAATATCCAACCTTTCCGGTAACCAAGTGCGCCGGGCCATGGTAAGCATCAAAAGCGAGATCAAGCGGCGGCAACGACTCTTCGGAGAATATGATGTAAACCATCTGGATCAATATACGAGGCTTTTAAAAAACGGAGAGGCCGGCGTCCCCATTCCGCATATGGTCATCGTGATTGATGAGTTTGCAGAGTTGAAGCGGGAAGAGCCTGATTTTATGCGTGAGCTGATCAGCGTTGCCCAAGTTGGCAGAAGCTTGGGTATCCACCTGATCCTCGCCACGCAAAAACCCGCCGGTACTGTGGATGACAACATTTGGAGCAACTCCAAGTTCAGACTGTGCCTGCGCGTACAAGACCGGCAGGATAGCATGGATATGCTCAAAAAGCCGGATGCCGCTTATATTACCCAGGCAGGGCGGTGCTATCTGCAGGTCGGCAACGATGAAATCTTCGATCTGTTCCAATCCGGCTGGAGCGGTGCTGCATATGATGCGGATATAGCCTATGCGAAAGCGGAAGTGGCCATCATGCTTACAAAAACCGGGCAGCCTGGTTTGGTGGGAAACCGCAGCAAGTTAAAGAGAAAGGAAGAAAAGCGCCGGCGTTGGCTGGATGAAGTGTACGAGTGCGTTCTCGCTTCGGCAGCGGAACAGGGCAAACCCCTTGCCGCTATCCTGCGGGAGGAGGGAGAAAAAACACGTGTGGTGGCAGCCGTATTCCGTAGGCTGGCGGAACAGGGATACGAATATCCTATGAGCCAATATAATGCGAGGCGGCTAGAAGACTTTATGAAGCTGCTTTTGCTTGTGAGCAAAAACGGCGTAAGGGAGAAGGAACTTCTCCTTTCTATGCTGCAAAAACAGTCGGCGTTCAGCGGCGTGAAATTGCCGGAAATAAAAGAAAAAACCCAGCTCGCGGCAGTAGTGGAATACTTGAAGGAGCAGGCGGAACAAAGCGGCATGCAGGCCAACTTAACTCTGTGGCTGCCGGTGCTCCCTTCTATGTTGTATTTAAGCGACATAGCTGAATTTGAGCAATACCGGTTTGTAGACAGCTGGCGTGAAGATGCTCCCGGTCGGGATTGGGAGCTTCACGCCATGGTGGGGCTTTACGATGATCCTGTGAACCAAGCCCAGATGCCCGTTGAAGTGAACTTTGCCACGAATGGTCATGTTGCGGTATGCGGAATGGTAGTGAGCGGGAAAAGCACTTTCTTGCAAACACTACTCTATTCTTTGGTAAACCGATATGCACCCAATTGCGTTAATTTCTATATTTTGGATTACAGCAGCCGGATGCTGGGCTGCTTTAAAGCGCTCAAACATTGCGGCGGCATAGCTTTTGAGGATCAGGCGGAGCGGACTGGCAAGCTGCTTTCCATGATGAGCCGGGAGCTGGAGCGGCGTAAGAAGCTGTTCGGAGGTGGCAATTACGGGCAATATGTCCGAATCCATGGGCCATGTGAACCCGCTCTTTTATTGGTCATCGATGGGTTTGCTAACTTCAAGGAAAAAACAGATAATCGATATGAAGATATCCTTATCGAATTGTCCCGTGAAGGGACAAACTATGGCCTGTTCTTAGTGATTGCTGCAGGTGGATTTGGCGTAGCGGAAATACAGAACCGCATTGGAGAAAACATCAAAACTGTATTCAGCTTGCAGATGGGCGATAGGCTCAAATATGGGGATACGCTCCGTACCCGTGTGGAGGTCATACCTGAGCCGGATATCGCAGGACGGGGCCTAGCCATGATACAAGGAACGGCCTTGGAATTTCAAACCGCCCTTTCTCTGCCTGCAGATGACGATTACCAGCGGGCAGAGAAAATGTCTGTAATATTTGAAAAGATGAACGCAGCATTTAACGGCAAGCCTGCCCGACCTATTCCGGAGATACCCGCAAAGCCTACTTGGGCACTGCTTAGGGAAAACGAAGATTACATGGCGCTTCTCAAAACCACAGACAGGCTGCCTCTTGGCTATGTGGCGGAAGATGCGGATATCTGCAGCATCGATCTTAGACATTGCTTTACTTATCTAGTGGCAGGGCAAGCCCGCACAGGGAAAAGCAATGCGCTCCGTTGCCTAATGCAAGCCGCATATGACAGAAAGGGCCGTATTGCGGTGATCGACAGCAGCCGGAGTGGTCTTGCAGCAATGGCAGAAGAAGTTGGTGCGCAGTATGTTGGTACAGAAGAAGACCTGAGTGGGTTTGCAAGGGGGCTATTCCAGGAAATGATTGAGCGCAATGGCCTCAAGCGGGCGCTGCGAGGGCAGGGGATTCCAGATGACGAGATGTTTGAAAAAATGCTCCAATATCCGGAATATTACCTATTTATAGACGATTTCATTGAATTAACAACAAATCTTTATAATAATTCCAAAGATATGCAAAATATCGTTGGGTTCATGGAAAACTTTTTTGATAAAGGTGCACTGCACAACATGTATGTGTTCGCAGGGGTCCCGCTTGCAGAATACAATATCGCGCTTGGTTATCGAGTGTTTAGACTGGCGGTGGAGCAGAAAAACGGCCTGCTTCTTGGCGGAGATTCCGTCCGGCAGCAGCTGTTCGATTTCTCTGGGCTTCCATATTCTGAACAGTCTAGAAAGTATAGGCCTGGAATTGCTCTACTGCCCGCCGACCATGAGCGAGAGCGGCCTGAGAAGATCGTACTGCCCATGGCGAAAGGATAAAGTAAGTGGCTGGGATGGTTGGATACTGTGAACGCAGGGAAGATGCTGCATTGTTGAAAGCAGCGGCGTTAGAGGCGGCAGCACGGCTTGATCTGCCGGCATGGCAGGCGGAGTTACTATTCTCCCTTACATTGTTCCTGCAAAGACTGGAAGGTGAAAGCGAGGCGGACATTTGCTGCGTGGATGTGACGCCCAAAGGGGCCATCCAGGCAGCGGAGACGGCCAGACAACGATTGCGTAAGACGAGACTTCTATTGCTAGCCAGCATGGATATCTCCCCCATGACTTATTTGCGCCCCAATATAGGGGCTTCGTCCCTGCTTCTCCGGCCGTTTAGTGAGGCGCAGGCAAAGCTTATTATAACGGAATTGCTGGAGGATATTGTCCATGAGAGAAGAAAATGCGGGCATTCATATTATACCTATGAGACAAAACAGGGGAAAAGTTTGATTCCATATGACGAGATCCTGTATTTTGAATCTAGAGAAAGGCGTATTTTCCTTTGTACCAATAGCCGCCAGCTCCCTTTTTATGATACCTTGGAAAGATTGGCCGGAACGTTGCCTAAGCAATTTCTTCGTTGCCACAAAGGTTTTGTCGTTAATACTGATAATATCGAGAGAGTGGTATTTTCTGAAAATATGCTGCATTTAAGAGGCGGATTCCAGATACCGGTGTCTCGCAGCTATAAGGCCGCAGTACGGGAGGCATTGCCATGATGGAGCGGGGGGAAATGGAAACAGGATATCTTTTCACCTCAAAAGAATTAGCCGTACTTTTGGCTTCCGCCGGAGGATCTGGGATAACTGGATTTTCCTTGCAAAACATAGAAATGGATAGGAGGCAGGTTCTTTATCAACTTCATACTCTTTTTAGAAAAGGAATATTGTTGCCAAAAAAAGTTGGAGGAGGGCTAGAGATATTACCTGCTCTTAGACCAGCCATTTATGCTTGCCTCCAAGCAAGGTGCATCCTCTATATAGAAGAGCAGTTAAGCACGACTGAAACCCCATTTTCCGTCTGCTATCCGTCCGAGGAAGGCTGGTCAATTATGCGCCCCTGTGATGAACTGCCGGATGGATGGTTACTGCAATGGAGCTCTACTTCGGGTATGATTGAATTATTCAGAGACAATGGGTTGTTACCCCCGAATACTGAAGACTTGCTGCATCTGGAGGAACGATTCCCTCTCCGTGTAGCGCAGGATCCGGAGGAAGATATGACCCCGTTTTCGTCTTTAAAATGGATTAAAGGAAAAACACGAGAGGTGATTTCTTATGCCAAAATTGTTCGAGGCGCATTGATGGATTGGGTGCTGACGGCGGATGGAAAGCAGGTATACACAGAGGAACGGCTGGTAAATTGGATCGAGCATTGCGTAGAAGTATGTTGATATGAATTGTTCTGGTATTAATGTCGTCCCCAATACACAATAGTAATTAGATATATACCATTCTAATAGCTGCTTGATTTATTCTTAGTTTTAATGGAGAAGACTATGAAAAAGGCATATGTATATATAATTATAGCCATTGTTTTAACTGGCGCTATTTTGGCCGCAACCTATTTTGGTATAATGCAAAAAGAAAAACATTATCGCTGGAACGAACAATATGATGTGGGTATGCAGTTCCTCCTGGACGGCGAATACGAAGAAGCGATTATTGCTTTTTCAACGGCAATAGATATAGAACCTAAAAATGATGAGGCATATATAGGCTTGATTAAGGCTTACATCGCAACAAACGATTATGATACGGCAGAAAAAGTATTTGCATCACTTAGGAAAAATGATTCGAACAGCAATAGTCTGAGCGAATTGTATTTGGAAATACAAACTAAAAAAGAGGAATATGTAAAAACATTAGGGCGAGAACAGGATATCAGTATATACCGAAACTTTCTTTCAAACGTAATAATTCCGCAGCAAGGATTGGCAGATGTAGAAACAATAAACGCAACAGATCCATTTGGGACTCCATTTGATGAACTTGATGATTGTGGCGGTCTTTTAAGTGCTTACATTATAGATATGGATGCTGATGGAACCAATGAACTTTTAGTTCTGGGAATGGTACCACCATATTTTGAAGTATATCTTCGAATATATACGATCCGCAATAGCACAGTTGTACCTGTTTGTGAAGAAATCCTTGTAGCCCAGATCGGCAGATCACATGAGCTTGATGAGCGAGTGTTCATATTAAATGATGGCAAGAACGCGAGAGTACTTGTTTACAATGAACTTATTTCAGCTGGGCATGATTATTACTTTAGAATAATAGGCAACGATAATGAAAGTATAACTACAATATTAAACATGTCGTATATTGATAATACTGGAAACGGCGATACGGCATATGTTTCTTGCGATATTGCTCTAGAGGAAATAATGGAAAAACAATTTGATGCGCAAGAACATTTTTCTAACAAATTGCTTTACGGTTTGGTATTTAATAGTGATTATTCTGACTATGAAGCTGTATATGATAACGTATATGCAGATGCATTTTCAGCTGTTCGCGACGTATTTACTTATTATAATATGCTTGTCTCTTGGGAAGATGAACAATTTTGGTCTATTATATTCGATTCTAATCAATACCAAATTGAAGAAATATATCGCAGCGGATGGAATATTAAGAAGAATGTGTTTTCTGAAGAATTTCAAGATTTAGTCGAGGCCGAGACGGTACAAAATGAGCTTGTAGAACAAACCGTGGCAGATGAAAAAAGCCCTATTGAATTTATTGGGAAAACATTAGGAGATCTTTTTGCATATTATGGTACGAATTATGAAATAGACGCATTAAATGGTTCTACCTATTTTAAGTATCCAAATTCTCCCTACTTTTTTATCGGAAAATTTATTATGCCTGATAGCGTAAAGGATTCGTATCAAATTCGATCAATATACGCCTATGAAAACTATGATTTTATCGAAGGGCTCACAACAAACATGACTTTTTCGGAGGTGAAAGAATGTGTTGGTGAAAAGGTTTCTTTGGATGAGCCGATTGCATATATGAACTATCTTGATTATCAGCACGGGAAGTTGGAATACGCCCTGGATTTCACACTCGATGGATATATATTTTCATATATATGGGAGGATGATCCGGAAAAAACAGATTCATACTTTGTTTGGATCAAACGGGTAGACGTGGCTCCAACGGCAGATTAGATCCTTGCGTTGCAGTTTTACAAATTTGGCTTGGCAAACGCTTTTCTAAAGCGGATGTATATGGGGGAAACGATGCTCTTCACATAAGTTGAAAGAAATATATTGACGGATCCGTTCATTATCGGATTGAAATTTAGAAAAATAATGGTGACTTTAAATAGAATGATGCTATGAAAAATTTAATGACAAAAGCTGCCCCCAATTTCTTGACTTTTTTTCTAATTACATAGAGCAGGCAACTATATGTGAAGAATTGTCCAACCAGTTAGAATAGATGTTTTTCCCAAGGAGGAAAAATATGCGGCGTTTATTTGCGTTTACAATAGCAATATGCTTGATATGTGTACTATTTTTGGCAGCTTGCACTCCAAAGGAGAAGGAGCTGCTGGCATTCAATGTAGAGACAGAGCTTGCCAATGCTGAACGCTTGCTTCTTGAAGGAAACTATGAGGAAGTGATCCTTACCCTGGAGACCGTATTGGAGGTCGAGCCTGCCAATGTGCGGGGGTATCTCATGCTAGCTGATACTTACATTGCCCGTGGTGAGGAAGAAAAGGCGCTTGCGCTCTTACAAAAAGGGCTGGATCTTACCGGGGATGAGGAGATCGCCGTACGTATTCAGGGGATGACGGAAGAACTTACAGATATTGTAGACGTAAGTAGCGGCGGCAGTACAGAGACTACATTGTTGCTTACAAGAGAAGGAGAACTGTATTATTGCGGCGAGGCAAATTTGGGGAATAGAATAGAAAGATCACTTGTACCCAAAAGGATTGAGGGAGCCACTAGTATCAAAAAATTAATTGCATCCGAAGGCGGATGTTATTATCTTACCCATGACGATGAACTGTATGGATGGGGATGGTGCGAAGCCCCTGATAGGTCCGGTTATAATCGAGTTGGTTCTGATTATTCCAAACCGCGAAAAATTATGGACGACGTTTTAGATATTGCAACAGCATATAGCCAATGCGGATTGGTTCTTAAGACGGATCACACGCTTTATTCTTGGGGTAATAATGAGGACGGGCAATTGGGAAGAGGGCTTCCATATGATGAAACAGAATATGAAATTGGCGATTGGACCCCAGATTATGATTACTACGGAGCGGAAGAAATCGTCTTAACCGATGTAGTGGATATGGACATTGTTGGAATAAGCGGAAATGGAACTACTGCCTGCGCAGTAACTGCCGACGGCGGCCTATATATATGGGGACGCGTGGGATATACTGAAGAGGATGGTGTCCAAGAAAAGAAATGCTATAATTCGCCGCAGCGAATCTTTGAAGGCATGATTAAAGCCTGTATCTACGACAATGGTATATTGGGCATCGACAGAAATGGACTACTTGTGAAACTCGAATGGTATGCCGGCGATCCGGAGGACCTGCAGGTAAGCTTGTGTTTTACGGATGCATCTGGGCAGGCAAAAATAGTGCAAGTGAGCTCCTGGGATATGGATGAGATGGCAACTGCTGGCCTAGGTGGCATGGCAGCGGTAAAGGTCACAGATATTGATTGCGGCGAATGGCATTTCTTAGCGCTGGGCACGGATGGAACGGTATATACTGGAGGGCATAATGAAAATGGGCAGCTTGGTATTGCGGAAGATTCATACATAGACGAATCCACTCTATATACGCCTTTGCAGGAAAAAAAGGCCGTAATGATCGATGCGCAAACGGATGGATCATCGTCATTCGCAATACTTGAGACAGGCAGGCTGCTTGCGTGGGGGGATAACAGGGGCGGACAGCTAGGCAATGGCCGGAGCGGGGAGCAGCGAGATGATGCACAGCGGCATTTGATATTGCGTAACGTAAAAGAAATTATTGCAATCACGAATCAAGCCTATGCAATCATGGAAAACGACGATCTTTATGCATGGGGATATGATTTTTATGGAAAGTGGAAAGCGGACGGCGAAGAAATTGTTAAGTCGCCTAAAAAGATATTTGAGGATGTAAAAACCGTTGCGCTAGGAGGAACGAATTCCCTAGTGCTTACAAACGATGGTACGGTATATACTTCCTATCCGATTGGAGAATATGGCGCGGATCGTTTCATAGGGATAGCTAACGGGCAATTTGAAAGGCACAAGAAATATTCTGATTTTTACAAACTGCTTGAAGGCGTCAAAGATATTCATTCCATAAACGGCAGCTATTTTATTCTGTATGAGAATGGCGAACTCTGGGGCTGGGGGGATAACTACAATTGCCTGCTGGGGATTGGCACAAAAACAGATTCCTCTCTCACAGCGGATCAATATATTTATGAACCTGTTCTGATTATGGAAGACGTGGCGGACGTAACCGGCAGTACCTATATCCTCAAGAAAAACGGAGATCTATACTATTGCGGATATGGTTTTCCAGAATATGTGCTTTGGCCAGAGCATTTCCTGAGCGACGTAGACAAGCTATTTGATTCCGGTTGGCACAGTGTGTATTATTTATCCGATGGTGCACTGCATTATTATGATTGTGCTTCGGACGACAGATGGACGGGAAAAATAGATATTCCCGAAACTGTGGTGGACATGGGTTTCAGCAATGATAGAGGATTATTCATTGACGATGAAAACAGACTATACGAGACGATTTACTATACACAGTATAATATCGATGGTACAAGCAAGGATGGATATGATTTATTTCGCCCTGCAGGCAAATACACGCCACCTGAAGAATACGGATATTACTACCGAAGAATTGCAGAGGATGCGAAAAGCTGTGCTTCCACATTTAACTCAGATGGTACTTTCTATTATGTGACCCTTGATGGAGACCTTTACTCCTGGGGTTCTAACAACTATGGCCTACTGGGTATAGGCGATGCAAGGCAAGACGAAAACATATTTGAAGTGAAACTTCCCGAATAAACAAAAGCGAGGAGAGAGCAAATGATTATAGTAGATGTGCAAGTGCCTGCTCTGGATATGGTATACGATTTTTCTCTGGCAGAGGATGTGACGGTAGAGGTGCTCATTGAAGAGCTTATCGAAATGATCTGTCAGCGGGAGCGGCTCGCTATGGCAAAGGAATTGGAAGAGTTCAGCCTTTGCTGTGTGAGCAGCGGAAAAATACTGCCGCGAGAATTGACGCTTGGGGATTGCGGCGTAGTTACAGGGAACAGGCTCATGCTGATCTAATAGGTCGTTCCGACAATTTCAGCTGCCGCTTATACATGCAATGGATAAAATGGCGGCTATACATGGTATATTTACAGCAAGAGGTGCATAGATAGCGATGAACTTTTCAGCTCATATTGACAACTTGCATCAGGCAAGGTCAGCTTACTGGCGCAGCTATCTGCGGTTAAATGAAGCGCTAGAAGAATTGGAAGCCCTGCGGAGCCGCTTGGCTATTTACAGCAGTATGGACGGCTGCGTGGATGGACTGAAGCGTATAAAGTTAAGCATAGAAAATGAGCTGTTTGTCTTAGGACAAATGACCAGAGCGCTGGAGCGGGCAGCAGAGTTTTATCCCGCGGCTGAAGAGAGAGTGGTGCGAGAGTGGGAAAATCTGAATCGCACAAAATCTCAAAGAGCTTGGGGAACGAACGACTTACAGTCGATACAGAAGGAGTTAGCGGGATTTTCATTATTTTAACCAAGGAGGTGTAAGGATGGCGGGAGCCTTTATTGAAGTTGATACACAGCAGCTGGAACGAGACAAAGAAGCTGTGAAAGAGCAGCTCCATCAGGTGCAAAATGCACTAAAAAAGGTATATGCCCAAATGGAAGAACTGGATGCCATGTGGGATGGGCCAGCTAATATTGTATTCAGGCAGCAATTTGCCAAAGACCGGGAGGAGTTTGAAGCCATGTGCAAAGAGATGGAGAGCCTGATCGAGAGCCTTACTTACGCAAAGTGGGAATATGAAAAGTGCGAGAATCAGGTAAGCGCGGCGATTGCGGCGATTAGGATTTAAGGAGGTAGATATGGCAGAGATTTGCTCGGACGCATTATTCATTCCCCAAGGTATCACAAGCAGCCTTGGGAGCATAGCGGGATTTTCGTCTATGACCATTAAGGCTTCTCCGGAGATAATGGAAGCAAAAGCTGCGGATGTGCTTAGTGCAGCAGCCCAAATACGCAGAGAATTTGAGGAGCTGTTCCGCGCTATGGGCAGGACAGCCGGGTATTGGAATGGCGAGGCAGCGGAGCTGCACCGGAGAAGATACGCAGACATGAAGCCCGAAATGGAAAACATGCTCAAGTGCCTGGAAGAACACGCCGGTAACCTGCAGGAGATCGCCGCTATCTATACGGCAGCGCAGGCGAAAGTCACGGTAATGGCCCAAGCCTTGCCTGTAGATGCGATTGAATGAGGAGCGATACGGATGAAAACAAAATTGCAGATAGAATTCGATTTCGAACAGGCACGCCGCAGAGCGGCAGAGCTGGAAGAAATTGCAGAAAATATCAGCCAGCTTTCCAGGCGGGATATAGAGAACGCAAAAGCGGATCTCTCTAGTGCATGGAAAGGGGAAAGCGCACAGCATTTCCAAAAAAAGACGGAAATTCTTCAAGAGGATATACGAGGGACAGCAAAAGAGTTGAATGCCATTGCAGCGGCGATCCGGGAAATTGCAGCAAAAATATATGCAGCAGAGATGGAGGCGTTGCGTATAGCAACACAGCGAGAATATATCTAAAATGCATAGTTTCCTATAATCAGACGGCAGCTCTGCATAAGAGCAAATATAAAAAAACGAAAAACAGGAGGAGTAGGAATATGGCAAGCGGATTTGTTGTAACAGCAGCAGCCCTTCGACGTCTAGCACAGGAGCTTAGGGAATTGAACAGCCAGTATAAGACGAAGGTAGAGACCCTTGCGAGCTTGGAGCAGGAGCTGCGGAGCATGTGGGAGGGCGAAGCAAACTTAGCGTTTCAGAGGGCCTTTGCTAATGATAAGGTTAATCTGGACAACTTCTATGCTGTGATAGAACGGTATATTCAGGCATTGGAGGCAGCTGCGGCGGAATATGAGAAAGCGGAAGCTCAGGCTACGCAGACAGCAACTACCCGCACCTACCACTAAACGGCGAGAAAATCTTGTGCGCAAACAACGGAAAGGAGATATATCATGGACGGCATTTTGAAAGTAACACCGGCTGCTCTTCGGGCTAAATCTGGAGAATTTGATCAGAATCGGGCTATTATCCGGGGGCTAATCGAGCAGATGAATTCTAAAATCGGTGGAATAGCTTCGGTCTGGCAGGGCGACGCATCCACGGCATATCAATCCTCATATAACGGCTTAAAGGACGATATTGACAGGCTGGATCGGATGATTGCCGAGCATGTGCGGGATTTAAATGAAATGGCGGATGTTTATACTAAGGCAGAAACCGCTGTTGAAAATGTTAACCAGGCGCTGCCCAAGGATGCAATCAAGTAAAACTGATTTCGCAGGGAAGCTGCTTTATATTAGTAAATCAGCTTCCCTCTAATACTATATTATGAAAAAATCTAGCATTATTTTATTTTCTTTAACGTTCATTTGCTTGGTTTGTTTTATTATTTTAAACCAATCAACTGCAATAAAAGAAAAACCCACTGATTCACAAGATATAGGTATGAAATATATATTAGAGGATACCTATACATATGAAGAGGGAATTCTTCCTCTTACAACAGAAATAGATATACCGAATCATCCGGCGCCTTTGCGCTATGAGATTCGGGAGGAAACGCTCCAATTTTCCACTTCGGATGGGATTATCGTGCAGGAATCCGATCTAAAATATCCATATTTTAGGGATGATAGCACTTGCGCGGATTTTTTAAATCAGCATTATGCCGAACTTTTGGAACCCTATTATGACCAGGATATCGATTATGATGCGTACTATGAGGATATTGCCTATTCTGATCAGCTTCATTTACTGCCCTATTATGACGATGTGACCATCGAAATACAATATAATATGAATGGCTATATATCCTTGTTAGAGAACAAATCTTTTTTCACAGGTGGAGCGCACCCATATCAAGACAAGACTACGTTTACGATTCGGCTGTCTGATTGCAAAGAAATGGAACTTTACGATTTTTTGAGTGGGGAAAAAAGTGTAATCGACCAGCTTTTAGAACACTATTATTTAGAGTTCGTAGGGCGCTATTCACCCGACTATGGAGACAATGCGCCCTTCGTTTTGACGCAGGATGGCATATGCGTGTTTCATAGCATAGGAGATGCAGTAGAACTTATTTCTTTCGTCATCCCCTATACTGAAGAGGATTCCTGCGTGATTTCCGCCCAAAACGCCTTGCTTAGATTAACATCCCCTACAGAGTCTACCCCTGACGACTTAGCACAAGACAACACAGACGTGCTTGAACTTTCTACGGTCCTCTACCAGGACTCAGTGGAAAATATCGCTACAACCTTGGGCTTGCAAACCAGCAGAACGGATAAGTACAAAAAATGTGTTTCTGGAAATGGATTGTTTGTTGGTATTCTTGCAGATAGGAGTACACAGGTAGGCCATCAATTGCTTACGAATGAATATCACCAAATTACTGATATAGAAAACACAGGCAATATGAACGTATCTTTCTATGGAATTATGATCGGGGATAGACAGGGAGACGTGATAAATTCAGATATGCTAATGGAGAATGTTACAGACTATGATGGAGGCGTGAATGAAGAAGGAGATTCTGTACTAACATTTTATTTTGGCGATGCTGCTATCCTATGGGCTACTTTTCATGAGGGAATTCTTTCAAAATATACTTATGAATGTCGAGAGACTCCAGATCTTTATACGGATTTTCTGGAATTCTATGAGGAATGATGCGGATGTAATCCCTTTTTACCGTATTGAAACCGAAGATATTTATGCCTGGGGCAATAACCAATACGGCCGGCTGGGGCTGGGCGAAGCGGGCAGCGAGGAAAATATCTTCGAGGTAAAGCTGCCGTCATAAAAGAGCGCGATGGTTGCAGAAGGATAAACGTTTTTAAAGCAGAGATATACGAGGGGGAGGTTGGCATGAAGCGGTTGGGGGTCCTGATGCTGGCGATGGCCATGCTGGCACAATTTGGCTGCGAGACGGCAGTGCCGGAAGAGATTGCTGCGGCGCCGGCATACGATATACAGGCTCAGCTGGAAAAAGCGGAACGGCTGTTTTTAGAAGGGAACTATGAAGAAGTCATCCTGACCTTGGATACGGTCCTGGAAATAGAGCCGGCCAATGTGCAGGGGTATTTACGCCTGTCCGACGCGTATATCGCAAGGGGCGAATCCTATAAGGCGTTAGAACTTCTCAAGCGTGGGCTGGAAGTGACGGGTGATGAGCAGATCGCTGCCCGCATCCAGGGCATGACGGAGGAAATCGATGGGATTGTGGATGTGGCATTGGGCATGGAAAGCACGTTTATGGTAGACGAAGCAGGGTATGTCTACTGGTGCGGCCAATATCAACCGTCCTATGATTATGCGAAGAAGGCAGTGCCTACTCGTATAGAAGGATTGCCGCCAGTGAAAGAAGTGTATGCAAATTGTTACCTCAGTGATACGGGAAACCTTGCTATTACAGAGGAGGGCGATCTATACGCGTGGGGCCTCTCGGCTGGAAGCGTGATCGGTGAGCCGGAAATGTATGAGCCTTTTAAGCTATGGGAAAATGTAAAAAAGGCGGTGCTTTGGGATGGGTTTTGCCTGGCATTAAAAGAAGATGGAAGCATTTATTCAAGAGGAAATAATTCTAATGGAATTTTAGGCACAGGGGACGAATTTCACGAGGAATATCCGGATCAAAATAATATATATCATTCACCTCCAGAAGAAAATTATGAAAACTATGATGAATGGCTTTTTGTGATGGATGGCGTTAAGGATATCAAATGCAAAGAAGTGCATTATCATAGTTTTAATGATGTATTTCAACTCGATTCGGGAACAGGAAAGGTATGTTTAGCTATTACTGATAATAATGATCTTTATATCTGGGGTTATTTCGGCCTGGAGCAAAGAGAAGGGAGCATTTACAAGCGCGTCTACAACCAACCGGTATTGCTGGGGACAGGCGTGCAGGATGCGGATGTAACATTTGGCGGCACCTTGTTCCTGGTTAGTGTCACTGGCGAACTGCAATATCTGTCTCTAGAGAAAGCTTTGGATGGAGCGGAGCCAATTTTAATGCCGGTTCCTGGGAAAGTAGCATCGATAAGCTGTGGTAGTTCGCATATTTGCGTACTGGATACCGATGGCATATTATATACAAGCGGCTCAAATCATAGTGGCCAGCTGGGCGCAGGAGAAGATGAAAAAGGCACATATCAGAAAATGTTTACGCCCTTGGGTGATATCCATGTGCGCAAAACAGTAGCCGGAGATACGCATACCTGTGCCATTTTGGAAGATGGGAGGCTCCTTTCCTGGGGAAATAATGAGCATGGACAGCTGGGAAACGGGCGAATGAGCAGCCAACATGCATTGAGAGAGCCATTAAAGATATTGGAACAGGTTGAGGCGGTGTTTAGTTCACAAACATATCGCGGCGTATGCTCTGCTCTGATGCAAGACGGAACATTATTCCAGGCTGGGGAAGAAAATGGAAATGTTTTTGCCCCTGTAGCAAATAATGTAAAAATGGCGTCTGAAGAAATGATGATTACAACGAGCGGAGAGTTAAAAGAAATTGGCGCAAATGAAACATTGGCACAAGGCGCTACATATGTGACATCCGGCACAGTTTATGGAGATATTGATGATAGAACGTTGTTTTATATAGATGAAGATGGTGCTTTATGGGGAAGAAGCATAAACGCCAGTGGTGAACTGGGAATCGGCTCGAGGAATGCGTCGTCCATCCACCCTGCTGCTGTAGAGAATATGACGGAGGGCTTCGTGTTTATTATGGATGGGGTAAAAAAGTGTGTAGTAAGTGGAATTTTTGGGACCTACATTGATGATATGGGCATTGAAGGTAGGATGACATTAATTCTTATGGAGAACGGAGACGTCTATCATTGCGGCGCAGATCCAGCCACGTTTGAATTTAATCTGACGCCTAAAAAAATTGCCTCCGGCATGATCGATATGGCAATTTCAGGATCAGAGGCATGGCTGATTGGAGAGGATCGCAGCTTATATATTTGGGGGGATTACATTAGAAATTTAAGTTCGCCGCCTCCGCAAAAAATATTTGATGGCGTGCAGAAAATCTGTGGAAATTCTGTAGAAGGGCTTTTGTTGGACCTGGAAGGAAATGTATATGTGATAGGTCGCTTTGCGATTATAAATATGCTGGGCTTGGACAGGCAGACTGATTTATCCGCAGCAGATATATCCGCAGAATTAGGTATACTGGAAGGAGAGTTAAACCGTATCCAAATCGAGCTGCCGAATCGGGCAAAGGACATTGCTATCTGCGGAGGTGATGCACTGTCATATTTTGCCGTATTGGAAAACGGAGATCTTTATGTCTGGGGAGATAACCAGTATGGCCAGCTGGGATTAGGGGATGCGGGCAGCGATGAGACTGTTTTTGAGGTAAAGCTGCCGGCGTGAGGGAGGTATTATGAAAAATGCAATGAAGATAATTCGTGTTTTGATTTGCATGGCGTTGCTTGCATTGTGCCTTAGCGGATGCTTCTGCGCAAAGCGAACGGAGGAACGTTGGAATGAGCAGTACGATGTTGGCTTACAGTACCTATTGGAAGGGGACTATCAAGAGGCGATCCTTGCCTTTACGACCACGATCGAAATCGACCCTATGCGGCCGGAATCCTATCTGGAGCGCGCTGCCGCTTACTTGGAGCTTGGAGATGATGCAAGTGTAGCGGCAGCGGTGGCCGATTATCAAAAGGCGGTGGAACTGGAATCAACAAACGGTCAAACCTATGTGCTGCTGGCACAGACATATTTGCGGCAGGGAAACTACGAGCAGGCTGTAAATACGCTGTATGAAGGACAGGAGGCGGCCGATGAGCACGCGGGTATCGATGCGGAGCTCAAAAAGTTGCGCCTTTATATAGACTATGATGATCCCCGCTATGCGCCTTTTTATTTGAATAAATCCGCAGGGGAGCTGCTAGCTGCCGGGCTGGATGTAGACTATGGTGAGAATAACTATGAGCATTATGTTAGCGTAGTGGGCTTAAGCGAGGCTTATGAGCTTGGATATTATGATGAGGAATCGTGGAATGCATATAGCGGCGCAAAAATATTGGATAGCAGCTTGGTAGGGTGGAGCGTAGAGTCCTCTTTTATTAGATGCAGAGATTACCCTTCGCTTCTGCTACATGTGACCAGTGATGAATACGGCGGGGTCTCTTTGGAATGGGACGATTCCTTTATAGTTGAAGTATTGCGAAGCGAAGGGACGGAACTCGGAATAATTCCAGGCATTTCATGGAATATGCGACATGAGGAATTGGAGGATCTGGTGGGTGAACCCCTGCCGCTTTATCGAATTGACATTGATACATTTTTTGACGGGAACATCCGTACGCGGTATTATACCGAATTGGAAATCGCCTCGTCAGGGACGGACAGGCTGTGCATTTTAATATTCTGGGAGGATTTTCAGACTTCTGCTATCAGCGAGGCTATTTTATATCAGATTGAATGGGACGATGAACCAAGAAGTCATGATTATTTTTGGAAGGAAGTCCTTTTTACTGATCCTTTTACCGCCATGACCCCCATAACTTATATCCGCGTCACTGAAGATGCGGAAGCTGCTTATATGCAGAAGGTTGAAGAATACCGGACGGCGTTATCTCTATCGGAGGATGAATTTTATGCAAAATATCCGGTGGAAAATGATGATGCGTCCATAAATTCCTACGAAGTGCGTGTGGCTACCACCGGCTATCATCAGCTTTTCTATTCAATCTATGATATAGATGGGAATGGAGTAGATGAGTTGCTTATTTCAAAGAAGCGCAAGGAACAAACAGTCCGGGGTGATAGCCTTGCTGCAATGGTATGGGATATTATTGATAACGGAAATATTATTGACGTTTACACAATTGTTGGCGATCGTATGGTAAAAATATTCCCGGATTGCATCTTCGGTTATCGATGCATGTTGCTTGTTCTTACAGATGGACGGCTATTATTTGTGGATAATTCAAGCGCATTTTCGGACGAGTATGCAATATTGCGCCTGCATCCAGAAGAGGAAACTATTGAAGTAGAAGAAGCATATTATCATGATGAGCACCCAATGAGAGATCCTATGGAGACGTTTTGGGAATATAAAGTGGAGACGTTTTCGAAAGATATATCCATTCGCTTTACAAAAATCTATGACGATTACTTTTGGGAAAAACTCTATCGGGTACTTGTAAGGTCTGCGTATGACCGCATACCATGGACAGAGCTTTCCTAATGCTGGTTTTAATTATATACGGTATGGTGCTAGAGAAATATTTGTTAAAAAGAAACAATTGAATCTTCTTAAGTGCAATGATATCAAGGGGGAAAAATGAAACGGGCATATTTTATGATTTATCTGTGTTTGCTTGCATTGTGCCTTAGCGGATGCTCCTGCGCAAAGCGAACGGAAGAACGTTGGAATGAGCAGTATGACGTCGGCATGCAGTATCTGTTGGAAGGGGACTATCAAGAGGCAATCCTTGCCTTTACGGCCACGATCGAAATCGATCCTATGCGGCCGGAATCCTATCTGGAGCGTGCTGCCGCGTACCTGGAGCTTGGGGATGACGCCAGCATAGAGGCAGCGGTGGCCGATTATCAAAAGGCGGTGGAACTGGAACCAACAAACGGTCAAACCTATGTGCTGCTGGCACAGACATATTTGCGCCAGGGCAACTATGAGCAGGCTGTAAATACGCTTCATGAAGGACAGGCGGCAGCCAGCGAGCACGCGGCTATCGATGCGGAGCTGAAAAAGTTGCAACTATATGTAGACTTTAATGATCCGCACTATGCGCCCTACTTTTTGAATAAAACTGGCGCAGAGCTGGAGGCGGCAGGGTTTGTTATAGGATATGAGACGGATTATGATTTTTATGGAAATGGCTTGCCCATTGATTGGATCGAGACTTATGGTATTTTCTTACAAGGCCTGCCTTCCATGTGTCTTAATATGCGGGGCGATTCAAGCTTTGCTACAGCGCAAGAGAGTTGGGTCGCCTATATAGAACTAGTGCCAGGCGAAGGAGATGAGGTGGGGATACTTCCGGGGATTTCATGGGATTTGAGTTATGAAGAACTTAAAGAGTATATGGGCACCCAATTACCACTCTATCGAACAGAGATCGCTAGGTATGACGATAGTGCCTATACAGGATATTATTGCGCGCTGGAGGCCGGCGATATAGCTGAAAACAAAATCGTTATACTTATTTTCTGGGAAAATATAGAAGATAAGCGAATCAGCGAAGTAATTCTGTTTTTGGCTGAAAATGATGATGGAGCTGGCCTGCAGGAGCGGTTGTGGACTGAATTTTCGACTCTTGTCGTGACCACTGCTAGCTATTCGCTCACAGATGCCAACGAAGATTATAAACAAAAGGTTGAAGAATATAGAAATGCCCTTACAATGCCGCAAGACGAATTTGAAAGGATGTACTGGGGTGATTATGATGATGCTTCCATCAACTCATATGAAGTATATGAGGCACGTGTAGGCAACTACCCGTTTTTCTACGCCCTTTATGATGTGGATGGCAATGGCGTGCCAGAACTTCTTTTTTCCCGCGGAAATGGAGTCATTGATATATATACAACAATAGAGGGCGTTATGGTTAAGCTGTTTCCGAATTGCAGCTTTGGATATAGAGAACGGTTGTATTTGCTAGACAATGGCCTCCTGCTGACGGAGGGGTCAAGCAGCGCTTTTTCAGGCAGCTTTGAAATCATGCATATAGATTCTGCAGATGGCACGGTGGAAATGAGGGATAAGTGTTGCTATGCCTCGCTTCCAGAATACGGCCAGGATTTTGATTCGTCATATCGAACGCTGCGGGAGGACGATTATTATTATCGACTCAATAAATATTTGGAACGATCCGTCTATAGCAGCATCCCATGGACGGAACTAACATTATGAACCTAAATGCAGACCCCCAATAATCATTCTACAAAAAAGAATAGTATTTGTTCTTGGAGAGGGGAGTATTGTGAATTTATATGTATCTATAAAAGAAATAGAAGATCATCCCATAAAACTTTCCAATTATGGGAGAGAACTTTTGCAAGCAGCTGACAATATCGAGTATATTAAAAATCAGCTGAATGACACGCTCAGGGAAAGAGCTGGCTTAGGCGAAAGGCTTGAAAAAGCAAAAAACGCTATTAGCGCCTACGAAAATAATATGATAAATATGGGGCGCTTGCTTTTGTATGCCATAGAGGAATATAAGAAATGTGAAAACCAAATTCTTGGTAACGACTTTGTGAAAAATGGTACTGTGGCGAGCACTTCACAGCAGGAGCAATATGCTTCTCTTATAGAATTTGCAAATATGTTTGAGAGCTCGTTTTTATTTGGTAAATTCGATCTAGATTACCGAGTGTTGCAGGGATTAAATTTTGGCGATTTATTAGGCTATTCTTTATCCAAGAATTTAGATGTTATTATAGAAATGCTTTTGAAAAAGGATCCCACGACCGAAGCGGTGCAAAGGAGCTTGGCCATTATTTTGCAGGATATTCAAGAGCAAGGACATGATTATGCTGTGGCCGATGAAATCAATCTTGTGATAGATTGCATAAAAACGGGGGGAGAATTAAATGCCGAGCTGGCGGAGAAATATGGAGATGTATTCGATGGACTTGGAACCGTAGGAAACATTCTGGAATATGGAGAAGAAGGCGTCAATTATTTAAAGTATTTGCTTACAGATTATTCCAAAAGCTTGAAAATTTTGGAAACATTAAAGCGCTATGGGGTCGATGGCAATACTGCGGAAGCTGTAAACGAATTGATTGCTCAATATAAAAGCAAATTTGTTGGCGGATTGGGGGAAGCCTGGGATACCGGTAGGGAGATCATTTTAGAGAAAGGCGCGGAAGTGGCCTTCGATGCCGCAACTGGCGGACTATACTCTATTGTTGATCTTAGCAAAGACGTATTATTAGAGATTGGTGGGATAAACGACCAAGCAGATGCCGTGGAAATGCTACTAGGAAGTACCATAATTGAAAACAATGTTTACAATGCCTACACAGAGGCGTTGGATGTAATCAAAACTGGAGATTTTACAGAAAACGATGCAGCAGATTTGCAGATGATGTTTGATATGTATAAGGCGGTAAAGTTGTCCAAATATGAAAGCGCTTTGCAGATTATTGAAAAGGATTGCTCGGCATATGAATTACAGTCTATTAAAAAAGACATTGAAATGATCAAACAAACCGAGATGAATGTAGAATCCCTACAGCGCTTGTTAGACTACTCTTCTACAAGTAGTATGATTCCAGGTGGCGGTTTCGGTGGCGGTGACGGTGGCGGGAGGGGATTTTAATATTCCCTATGCGGTATATAATTCCAATTGAATGTGTTTAAAATTTTCCATTTGGCATTAATGAGAAAACAGGCGAAATAACGTGAATAGAGAAAAAGATTTGAGAAAAAAGTTAATATTAATTTTTAGCGCAATATTGCTTGCTATGCTGATATTCTTTTTTGGTTGTATGGCAAGGAATTTAACTACTGATCAGAGGCAAGAAAGTAAAGAGGAAAATATGTTGAGTATGTTTGAGTTAACGCAAGAAGAAACGGAACTGCTCTGCGCAACATTTTCGGGGGAAGAACGGATTCGCAGGGGAGATTTGCTTAGCTATGAGATCGAGCTTGTCCGGCAGCTTCGATTTGGTAGAGAATATCTTTCTCAAAAGTATCCATCACAAACTTTTCGGATGGAAAATTGCATCCCACAGAATAAGGAAAATGCCTATACGACTGTGGATATTCAAGCTGAAAACGATAGAAAGCAATATGAGCTTCGCCTCACGACCAGTGAAGACAAAACGATAAGCGCTGCGGATAATTTTTATGAAACGGTAGTAAAAAAAGACTATGAAGCGCATATTGCTGATGCAGCAAGAGGGGCGACAAAGGCATTTCTTGCAGCGCAGGTCAACGTTCCATATCTGTATGGGGAAGAATACGATGCGGAACTGACCCTGGATGCTGTTTTGGAGCAGGAAATAGAGCTCAGCGTTGAGGCGGCGGTTTTCCTAGACGGTACTGAGGTCGGCAATATTGCTAGCATGACGAAAGAATTAGAAGAAGCCCTCAAAGGGACGGGCTGCCATGGTTCCTTTTGGATATATTATTTGAAAAAAAGGCCGGACAGCTGGACAACAGCCGAGGACTTGCAGGATTTTGTAAATGCGGAACGATACCAGGCGATCTACGCCCGGGAGAAAATATCCTTGTAAGCAGCAGGAGGATTAGGCTATGGCAGGCGAATTAAGCACAAAACAGGTTCTGCTGCTCAACAACCTGATGTATATGAGCAATGATGCGCCCATGCAGGCTATTAATGAACTAGAGAATTGCTGGTCTGTTGGGGATATCGTCCGTCAGTTAAATACAAATATTGACAGCATATCCGATGAACATGAATACGGGTCATATATGACAGGAGCAGACTGGAAGGATATCATCCATGCTATTGAAAACGACAGCACCCTCATGAATGTGCAGTTGCAGAAGACCTATAAAGATCCAGAGGGGGGCGGTATTAGCGCCGTATTCGTGGAGCCAGGGAGCAATGAAGCGATTATAGTGTTTCAGGGGACTGCAGCTGCCGAATGGAAGGATAATTTCATCGGTGGCGGTCCTACAGATACAGCGGATGGCGTATCTACCCCTTATCAGGAAAGTGCCTTAGCTTGGTATGAATGTCTAGATCTTTCCGGCTATGATACAATCACAGTCAGCGGACACTCCAAAGGTGGGAATAAGGCAAAGTATATTACCCTTATGGATGATTCAGTGGATCGCTGCCTGTCCTTTGATGGGCAGGGGTTTTCCGATGAATTTATGGCGAAATACGCGGGCGCCATTACCATGCGCCAACATAAAATCGAAAATCACAATGTGGATAACGATTATGTAAACCTATTGCTAAATGACGTTGGCGAGACTTATTTTTATGAGGGACAAGATATCGGAAACTTCCTAGAGAATCACTGCCCCAATACCTTTTTTAAGTTTGATAAAAATGGTGGATGTTCCCTGGTACCGGGAGAGCGCTCCGAAGATATGGCGGCGTTGGATGATTTTCTGAATGGATGCCTGCGCTCGCTTCCTCCGTCGGAAAAGAAGGAGATGCTTGCGCTGGTCGGGGAATTGGCGGACGTGGCTTTTAACAGCGATAACGTAATGGAGGATATGCTGTGCATCATGATGCAGCCCGACTCTACAGAGTATGCCGCATATTTGGCAGCCTATCTAAGTAGATACGCTCAGGCAAACCCACATTTTGCAGACCATATCAATGCAGTCCTTGATCAAATGGACCTAAGACTTATAGCTATCTGTGTGAAGGGCGTCAATATACTCTTGCAATGGGAGCAATTTGATGAGCTTCTTGCAATTATTGGGAAAAGCGGGTCAATTATCGTAGACGCCCTGCCGAAATGGATGGTGGAAAGGATGCTGGGCTTATTTCATATCTCGCTAACCGAGGAACATCTGGCTTGGATCCTGCAGATCGCAGTCTTAGCCTTGGAGGAAAAAGAAAATATCACCATAGCATTGGATTCCGGCGCGGACATTACCCTGCCTTCCTTGGGCGGTGATCCTGTGCGGCTAATGGTTCACACGGATACGCTCATGTCAGTTGCTGCGCGCTTGCAAAGCGTAAGCAATGCCTTGAAGCAGCAAATGAGTATACTAGATGGTCAAAGGCGGGGATTACCGATGGTATTATCAGTTGTTTGGCTGCGGCTGCGCGGCATTTGCCGCAAATTAGAGCGGCAGGAGCAAGCGGCTCTCCTGCTGGCAAAAACGCTTCAAACGGCTGCATCCCAATACCGGGATGCTGAGAAAGCCGCCTGCGCTTTTGCCGAATAAAGATAGAAAAACTTGGAATGGAGATAATAAAAATGAAAAGACTTGGTATGGTATGCTTCGCCTTCCTCTTTCTGTTTGTATGCGGCTGTACAGCTGCGAAACAGGCGGCTATAATTCCTACCCCTGAACCGGTTTCTGCTGCCGATCTTTTGGCGGATGCCCTCATGCATTATGAAGCCGGGGATTATGAGGAAGCCATCATCGCTTACATGAGCGTGATCGAAATCGAGCCTAAGAATTTTGACGCGCAACTGGGCTTGGGCAAAGCATATCGCGGCGCAGGCCGGACAGAAGAGGCGATTGAGGCCCTGCTGACTGCACAGGAATTGGACCAGGAAAATACGGAGGTGGTATATGAGTTGGGGTATACCTATCTTGCGGATGAACAATGGGAAAATGCCCAGGCCCTTACACAGCCCCTATGGCAGGAGGGCGATGCAGATGCGGGCTTATTGCTGCTCATGAGCCTAGCCGGGCAGGAAAAGATCGAGGAAGTGCAAGCGCTCATGCAGGATGAAGCCATGGCCGCGAAATTGCAGAGCCTCTCCGATGAGGATAGCCTTTACATGGGAGAGCTGGATGAAAACGGTCAGCGCAGCGGCAAGGGCGTGGCTCTGTATTCCGGCGGATATGTGTACGCGGGAAACTATGCGGCAGGTGTGAGAAGCGGGCAGGGCACTTGGTATTATCCCGTCGGAAGGGCCTACTTCACCGGTATGTGGGAAAATGATGCGCCCAACGGATACGGAGAGATAATTTGGTCATTCCAAATAATACGAGGCCAATATAAAGACGGCCTGGAAAACGGACAGATGAGCATAAGCGGCGGGGTTTGCTGGGAAGAGCATCCTTTTTATTCCAATAACGGAATTCGCCAAATCGTACATGACGGCACCGATGTTTTTCCATTTGCTAAATGCAACCATGAAGTTTATACTGATAATGGTATATTTCATAGTTGGATATTATATGAAAATGAAAAAGATTTTCTATGGGGTGTCGAGCCATGGGGAATGTAGCAGTAATACTTTTTTTGAAAGTAAAATGATATGCGCAGGGATAAGCAGAATATGATGCCCGCTTCCTTGCGGGACAGGAAGCTGAAAAGCAGGATGTTCGTCCTTTCTATAGCATAGGCCCTGGACGGATATAACCATGGATATTCTTTAAGGAGCACATATGAAACCCTACGAACAGACCTATCAGATCTTATCCACCCTGGGCAGGGGCGGCATGGGATGCGTGTATTTGGCTCGGCATTTGCGCCTAGGCACGCTATGGGCGCTGAAAGAAATTTATAAATCCAGCGGCGGGCCGGTGGACTTACTAGCTGAAGCCAACATGCTCAAGCGCCTCTCCCATCCGGCCCTTCCCCGAATCATCGATATATACGAAGATAGCGCATGTATCTATATCGTAGAGGACTATATTGAAGGCGTGAGCCTGGATAAGCGCATTCAAGAAGCGGGAAGATTCCCGGAAAGTCAGGTCAGAGCTTGGGCGGAGGAGCTGTGCGGGGTGCTGCGGTATCTGCATGAGCAGCAGCCCAATCCTATCATCTATCGGGACATGAAGCCCAGCAACGTGATGGTGACGCCGGAAAACAAGGTGAAGCTCATTGACTTTGGCATCGCCCGGGAGTTTAAGCAGGAAGGTACAAGCGATACCACCAGCCTGGGCACTATGGGCTACGCCGCGCCGGAACAGTACGGCACTGCGCAGTCAGATGCTAGGACGGATATCTATAGCCTAGGCATAACCCTCTACCATGCTGTAACGGGGAAAAGTCCCAAAGACCCGCCGTATGAGCTCCGCCCGATCCGCCAGTGGGATGCAGAGCTTTCTGAAGGCTTGGAATATATCATCCATAAGTGTACCCGCAGCAATCCTGCGGACCGATATCAAAGCATCGCAGAGCTGCAGGCCGACCTTAAGAACATAGAGCGCTTCTCCGCTGCCAGCCGTCGGCAGCGGGCTATAGATGGCCTTAAGATCACCGCCTACACGCTTATGATCGTTGGTGGCGTAAGCCTGGCTATGCTAGGGTATCAAAAAAAAGAAATAAAAGCCGCAAGCGCCTATATGGCTCAGTATGAGCAGGGACTCGAACTTATAGAAACAGGTGATTTAGATCAGGCTTATACGGTACTTATCGGTGCGGATGCTCTTATGCCTAAAAGGATGGACGGACATATCGCCTATGCTATGGCATTGATAAATGCAGGAGAAATGGAGCAATGCGCGGCATTTGCGGCTGATGCGCTTGCCCAATACCCCGACCTTAGTGAGAATGCGCAGTTCAATTACTGCTATGGGGTAGCGCTGGAGTTTCAGGGAGATACAGCCGGCGCCCTTGCCTGCTTCCGGGCAGCAAATGCAGCCCAGCCAGGCCAGCCTCTCTATATGCGCTATCTTGCCCGGGCATATGCGGCGGCCGGGGATATGGAGCAAGCCAACGCAATGTTTGAAGAAATAAAGGCTATGGCGGATGATGATTCCACCGCCTTTGTTTACGCAGGAATTCTGGAAGCCCAAGGAGAGATAGAACAGGCGGCGGTAGAATATCAGCTCTGCATCGACAACAGTACAGATGATAGCATTCGCCTTGCTGCATACAGGGAACTTTCTGAACTATATCAGCTACAGCGGGAAAAGGAACCTGCCTTGGTGAACCAGGAGATTGATATTTTGCTTTCCATGCAGCGAGCATTTCCAAACGAAGAGGAAGCATTTGTTTTCGAGCGGCTGGGGGAAGCATACTTTGCAAAAGGCGTTCTTACCGGCGAAGAATCTGATTTTCAGGATGCTATCAATAGCTTTCAAAGCTTGATCTCTCTGGGCTATGGTCGCGCCAGCACCTATCTGAATATTGCCATTATACAGCAGCGCTTGCTGCGATATGCGGATGCGGAGGCAACCTTGCTTGAACTGCTGGACCTATATCCCCGTAATGGAGAGGCTTGTATCCAAATGGCTTTCCTAATTGCAGAAAGAGAAGGGAAAAAGGCACAGAATGAGCGCGACTATGAGCCTGTAATGGACTACTATCAGCTAGCGGTAGAGTGTGGAGCTTCCGGCCAGAATTTGCAACGGCTAGAGGGCGTGATCTCCGACCTGCGCTCTGGTGGTTGGATAAATTGACCGACTTTGCAGCCTTTAAAAATGGAAAGGGTGGTTATATGGCTGGAGATATTATGTTCTATGGCGGGATCGCGCTGGCGGCGTTAGGTTGTCTTTTGCTGGTGATGCAGGTCGCGAGGATGAAAAAGCAAAAAAAGCTGGCGAAGGAAGCAGCTAAAATTACAGATGTAGCGGCTATTGCCGTGGCATCGTCCGGCAAAGCTGCCAAAGACTCTACGGCGAAGCTGGCGGCTAATCCGGCAGCCGCCGCCTATGACAGCACAGTCAAGCTGAACGATGCGCAACTTGATATGGATGATCGTACTGTAAAGCTGGGCAGCCCGAAGACTGCTGCAGAGAGTTGGCGCAAACCGAGCGGCATAAAACCAGCCAATGAGAGAGAAAGAGCGACAAAAGCAGACTAAAATAAGCGCGAGCGTATATCCAAACAGCAACGGGCAAGGCCATTCATTCAAGATCGAGAAGGCGCTCCGCCCGATTGGAGGAATAAAGGCAAATGAAGATAAGAGCGCGAGCAGCGGTGTGTAACCATATGGGCAATGTACGAAAGAACAATGAAGATGCTTTTTTTCTGAATGGTTTCTATTTGCCTCTAGAACGGATGGATGAAGGCGGGACTTATACCGCTGACGTCAGCACCCCCTGCCAGGTTTATGCAGTCTGTGATGGAATGGGCGGCGAAGCAGCAGGTGAGATGGCTTCCTTTACCATGACGGCTACTCTTTCGAGCCTGATGGAATCCATCGTCCTCCAGAAATCCGTTCGGACGGAGATTAACAAGGCTGTACAGGAAGCAAACCAGGCTGTCTGCAACCTAAATAAGGGATCGGGCTGTACGCTTGCGCTATTATGCTTACATGAGGGGAAAGCTACTGTGGCCTGGTTGGGAGATAGCAGAATCTATCTTTTTCAGAAAGGAAAACTTTTCCGGCTTAGCGAAGATCATACCCAATCCCAGCGACTACTAAATATGGGTGTGTTGGATGAAGCGGAGGCAAAAAAGCACACTATGCGCCATGTGCTCACCCGCTATATCGGTATGGACATGGCGGATCTGCTGTTACAGCCTTCCTACGGGGAGGAGCTTATGCTGAAAAAATCGGACGTGTTTTTGTTGTGCAGCGATGGTCTGTTCGATATGGTGGAAGAAGAACACTTTGCAGCATATTTATCTCAAGAGCCGGCAAGAGCAGCTGCATCTCTTGTCGAAGCTGCTCTTGCTGCGGGAGGGAAGGATAATGTAACGGCCATGGTGGTTAGGATTGAAGAATGTAAGCGAAGATGGTTATGATTAGAGGTGTATTATAATACCAGCTCTCGCATTATGCCATGCTCTGAAATGATGGATATGCCGGAGGCCGTTAGGTGTAGAAGAACTATGGGGGAACAATTTGCTTGCAGGGCATGATATCCGTTGTAACTTCCTGCATGAGGGTCAATCCCCAATTCTGTGTAAACACCATTTGAGGTGCGAATAGAGCAAAATTGATTCAGGGCGGTAGCAGGCTAGTCCGGCTGCCGCCTTGTGAACAACATAACGCCGGTGGGGGCGGATGTCAAGGGCGGCGTAGCCGTTCTGAAGTGCTCCCCAAAAGTTGGATAAGGTACAATAAGTTTCGCAAATTGAAAAGAAGAAAAAAAGAGACATGGTTTGCAGAACTCTGGTAGAATGAAGTTGCGATACAGCATTCTGAAAGGAGACAGCAAACCATGTCCGAGAAGATTGTACAGCTAAACGAGGCCGTAATCAAGAGCGAACTCAAAGAACTTGTGCGGGGTAGCGTGGAGGAAACCCTCAACGAACTGCTGGAGGCCGAGGCGGAGAAACTGACCCAGGCAGCCCGGTACGAGCGCAACGAACAGCGCCAGGGCTATCGCAGCGGTCACTACAGCCGCAACCTCACCACTACTTCCGGGGACGTTACCCTCAAGGTACCCAAGCTCAAAGGGATCTCTTTTGAGACTGCTATTATTGAGCGGTATCGCCGCAGGGAGAGCAGTGTGGAAGAAGCACTCATTGAGATGTACCTGGCAGGCGTATCCGTCCGGCGCGTGGAGGACATTACCGAGGCTCTGTGGGGCAGCAAGGTGTCTCCCTCCACCATCAGTGAGCTGAATAAGAAAGCGTATGTCCATATTGAGGATTGGCGGAACCGCCCTCTGCAGGGTGGGCGCTATCCGTATGTCTATGTGGATGGAATCTACCTGCGCCGTAACTGGGGTGGAGAGTTTGAAAATGTGGCCATTCTGGTGGCGATTGCGGTGAATGAGGACGGAT
>OGYF01000627.1_pt1 | contig 34859 bp, 43 predicted proteins | sample 1576451 | NCBI WGS metagenome assembly OGYF01 (sample SAMEA3541505, study PRJEB24748) | human gut metagenome | biome: human gut; feature: human-associated habitat; material: faeces | place: China | collected 2012
TACCGGGTTTTATGAGATTGCCCTCTCACTTTCTCTTTGCCGAATTTTTTTGCGATTTTCCCGCTGCTTTTACTAATTTTCTAAAATATTTTGGCTCAGCTTCACGAACTGGCCAACAAAATGGCGTAAACGCCCTGTGGCAGCACTGAACAAAAGAAAAATTCAAGTCCACAATGTGTATATGCATATATTCTCTTGACCAGGCGGGAATATTATGATAAAATATGATTGACCGTAGATTTTCCTTAAAATCAGGAGGTGCATTATGGCATACATTACACGAGAGCTTGAGCGCAAGTTCTTAAAGCTCAATGATTTTTTCAAGGTTATCCTTGTTACGGGCGCAAGGCAGGTCGGCAAAACGACGATGTTAAAGCACCTTGCAGGGAGCGACAGGACCTATGTCACGATGGACAATACAATGGTGAGAGAGCTCGCACAGTCTGACCCCGTGCTGTTCTTTCAGACCTATAAGCCGCCGATCCTTATTGATGAGGTGCAGAAAGCGCCGGAGCTGTTCGAGCAAATCAAAATCATTTGTGATGAGAGTGACGAAAAAGGCCTCATTTGGCTGACCGGTTCGCAGCAGTACAATATGATGAAACGAGTACGCGAGACGCTCGCCGGAAGAATCGGCATTTTAGAGCTGTACAGCTTGTCCGCAAGAGAAAAAGCAGGACTTGTGTTTGACACAGATTTGGATTTCTCTCTCGCCACCTTGCAGGCAAGGCAGCGTAAACTTCCCAAAAATGATGTAGTTCAAGTGTTCAATCATATTTGGGAAGGCGGTATGCCCCAGGTGCAGGGCGTGGACGACGAACTCCGGCTGGAATATTTCAATTCCTATGTTGACACCTACTTGATGCGTGATGCTACCGAAGCCGGCGGCATCACCGATACCGTTCGTTTCCGCAAATTTCTTGTGGGCTGTGCTTCTCTTGTTTCGGAGCAGGTCAATTATTCCACATTGGCTGAATCTGCCGACATTGCACCGAGTACCGCGAAAGAGTGGCTGAAAATTCTCGTTGGGTTGAACATCATCTATCTGTTAGCCCCCTATTCCAACAATGAGCTCAAACGCCTCAGCAAAACACCGAAGCTGTATTTCTGCGACACAGGACTATGTGCGTATCTTTCCATGTGGCTAACGCCGGATACGCTGCGAAACGGCGCTGCAAGCGGCCATTACTACGAGAACTATGTTGTGATGGAGCTGGTCAAGAACTACGCCTACGCAAAGTCCAAGGTGAACCTCACCTACTTTCGGGATTCCAATGCAAAGGAAATTGATGTGTTCGTTGAGGAAAACAATGTCATTCATCCGTTGGAAATCAAAAAGAGTGCAGCGCCCGACCGACGGGAGATCAAAAAGTACAGCGTAATTGACAAGGCTTCTTTGATCCGTGGCAACGGCGGCATCATCTGTATGTGCCAGGAGCCGATCCCGATTGACGCGGATAACTGTTTTATTCCGAGCAACCTAATCTAATCTGTATCCAAGCACCTGCTTCGGCAGGTGCTTTTTACGCATTGCCCAGAATGCTTTTCAGCTTCCTCAGCGCATGATCTCTTCTGCGGTAAATACATCATTATCAGCATCTGCGGGAGAGCCTGTTGAAACTCCGCTTCACATTGAGGGCAACCCTTTTGCTCAATAGTTCTATCTGTGATTTTGGCACGGTAAGAGTGTCCTGCTCCGCATTTCCACCAAACGACCTTCATTGAGTTTCTCGATACATTGCTCGGTGTCCACTTGGAGTTCTTTTCATAGTCCCATTCTGAGAGCAAGTGAGGATCAGTTGTTCCAAGATCATTATAGCCTTGCAGAACGGCTCTCTCAGCACAAACAGGACACATACCGCCTTTGACCCGTGCTTTGACGACGGCTTTCCATTCATAGCCGCAGGTACGGCATTTCCACCAAACATTCTTTGTTGACTTCTCATTGACTGCATCGGGAGTCAACGGCAGATTCTTTTCCGACCACTCTGCGGCAAGGGATGGGTACTTTGTTTTTAAGTCATTAAATCCTTTGAGTAGCTTAATCCCACTACAATAGGGACACTGACTTCCTCCGGCACGGGTTGAAATCAATGTGTTCCATTCGTGACCCAAGTGACATTTCCACCAAACTTTAATATTCTTGAAAGCCGTAACCTGATCCGGCGTCAGTGGAAGGTTGCGCTCTGACCACTCCTTAGCGATTTCAGGGAAACGGCTTGCCAAGTCGTTGAAGCCCGGTAGTACAAAGTTGTGTGAGCAGTAGGGACAACCTGTGCCGTTCACCGTCCGGCTTTTCACAGATGCCGTCTATTCGTGTCCGAGCTTGCACCGCCATATTACCTTCCTGTGCGTAGCCGCTGTAATCATCGACGGTCTTAGCGGCTCATTCTTGGGCGACCATTCCTTCGCAAGCTCAGGGAACTTACTCTCAAAGTCGTTATAACCTCGAAGCACCCTCGCTCCCGAACATATTGGACATTGCTCGCCTGCGGAGCGAGCTTTAATGCTTGTCTGCCATTCGTGACCGCAAGCCCCTTTCCACCACACAGTTTTATTAGACCCAAAGGTCACTGTATCAGGAGTCAACGGAAAGTTCTTTTCTGACCACTCTGATACAAGATGCGGTCGCATCCTGCTTAAACTATTCTCCATATCTGAACGCTCCATTTCTCATTACTGCTTATAGTATAATTTCCATCCTCAGTTTTGAGAAATGTGCGAAAAAGAGAAAGCACTCTGCGAATTACTCACAGAGTGCTTTCCCTTCAAGTTTCCAGCTTGGTTGTCATATAGTCATCAAAGGCGGTGATCTCTTTCTTTTTCAGAGCGTCGGTCACATCAACATAGATATTCATCGTCGTCGATACATCAGCGTGTCCTAAGATGCTCTGAATGAATTTAAGGTTTGCTCCCGACTCACATAGCCTTGTTGCGAATGTGTGCCGGAGAATGTGGCAACTGAACTGTGGCAGAAGAACCGGATCAGAGTCTGCTCCATATTTTTCGAGGATTTCATCATTACAATCTCGCATCATACGGCGGAGTGCTTTGTTGAGGTTTCCCTGATTTTGAACATCCCCGTAACGGTTGACAAAAATAAAGTCGTCATAGCCGTCCACTCGACTCTTACTGCTGATTTCAGCCTGAGATTGAAACTCTCGCTCCATTAAGAAGGCTTGTTTCACTCCCTCAGTCATCGGGATTTCTCGTTCACCGGCTTTTGTCTTGGGCGTGTTAATGGAAAAGTAGCAGCCCTTTTCGTCACGGTGATTATAATAGACAAGCGTGTGGTTGACTCGGATAATGCCCTTTTTCAAGTCAATGTCGCTCCAGCGAAGTCCGGTGATCTCACCGACTCGCATCCCCGTGTTTGCCATAACATAGAACACTGGATACCAGTGTGTGTCCTTGGGGTGACTGAGCATATAGTCAAAGAACAACTTCTGCTGCGCCACGGTCAATGCCTCTTTCTTCTCACGCTCAAAGCCGTGGGAGAGCTTCAGTTCTTTGAGCATATTGTCTGTTGGGTTCTGTCGAATCATTCCGTCATCGACTGCCACCTGAAAGACTTGGTGGAGTACATTATGGACATTATCTATCGTGGCAATCTTCAGAACCTTGCCATCAGCAAGGGAGTTGTAGAACTTCCGCACATCAGACTTTTTTACTTGGACAAGTCGGTTCTTTCCGAAAGACGGTTTTACAAACAGCTCATACATATAAATATAATTCTTGAATGTGCTGTCCTTGATTCCCCTTTTGAGCTGACACCAAAGATCGAACATCTCATTTACGGTGATGCTTTTGACATCCGACCGTATTCCGTCGTGCTTGTCCACGATGATTTGTTCTTCCTGCTCTCTCAGCTTTTCCAGCGTCGGAGCATAAATAGAATGCCTTTTTCCGTCAGGCGTTGACCAACGGTACGCATAAGTGCCGTTGGGACGCTGGGTTTCTCCTGTTTTAAGTCGGGTACGGTTGCTGTCGAACCTTACGCCGACCTGTTTCTTTTTAGTCATAGTAACCTCCTGTTTTAGATTGAGAAGCTCTTAATCAGGAACTCCTCTAATTGCTTGCGCTTTAGAAGCCTTTTTGTACCGACCCATAGAACAAAGTCACACGACTCACGATTCGACAACTCACGAAGTTTATCCGTTCCGATACCAGTGTAAGCGGCGGCTTCTTCTAAAGTCAGGTTCATTCTCTCCCAAAGGGGAACTCGGCTATCTTTTTCCTGCTTGGTCATATCGGTTTCCTCCTTCATTTTCGTTTGGCTTTAGGATACCGATAACCACCGTTTGGAACAACGATGCGATTTTGCGAATCGCATCGTTGATTGTTAGATTGAATAGGCTCTTTCCAAAAACTCATCGAGCTTTTTCCTTTTGATGAGCCGCTTTGTGCCGTTCCACAAGACAAACTCGCAATCCTCTCTGTCGGACAGCTCTCGTAGCTTATCTGCGCCAATACCTGAGTAGGCTGCCGCTTCATAAACGGTGAGGTTTGCTTTTTCCCAAAGAGGAACGGCATAGTCCTTACTGGGCTTTCCCATTCGTCCCGCCCTCCTTATGCTTCATAGCCTTGCGTAACTCCGAAAGGTTTGAATAACGATATTCTCGACTGTTGTACTCATCGGATTTGTAGAAAGCAGCGGTGACTCCATCAAAAATCCGAAGTAAAGCAACCTCATTCAGATCTTCAGTTGTGAGGATTTCCCTTACGGTCACTCCACTTAAAGGCTGGTGTTTCTTTTTCCATTCCCGATACGAGAAATACTGGTCAATCTCATCGTTATAAATACCTTCGTCGATCCGTCTGTCCGGCTGGAGAAGATGGTAAATACAAAGAAGCATTTCTTCAGCCCTGTTATTATTGATGCGACTAATATTCAGCAGATCAAACACACGCAAATCAACGACATCCTTGACCTGCCGAAAGCCGACTTCAATAAACGGGTTAGCAACCTTATACTCATCAATCATTCTCCATTTCAGGGAGTCGAATTTGATCATCATTACCTGTTTCATTATCTATGCTCCTATCTGTTCGTTTTTTTGCCCTCTACTAACCAACTGGGAAATTTTTTTCGATTTGTACGAAGCAAATTTTAATTTGGGAGCATTTTTTTGAGTTTTTTCAGGGCAACAGTCAGTTGATGATTAATTGTCGTTACAGCTACTCCGTGGCGCCGTGCATATTCTCGCTGTCCTATGGGGTCATCACAAAGATATAAACTGGTCATCAAGTTAATTTCGGCAGGTGACAATTTTGCCACGGCTGCGTAGAGGGTGCTTTTCTCCTCCTTTTTGAGAATGGCATCAATGACGGAACAATCTTGATCCACCAGCAATTCCTCGCCAGACATATCATCTTCTGTGGTTGTCTGTGTGTTATAGGAAAACACCGTCATTCCGGACTGATTCTCGATTGACACAAGATAATCGTGTCTATCCTTTTCAGAGCGCCACTGCTTTGCGGTTTCGGTTCCACATTCTGCGATGATGATCACATCGTCAACAGAGCAAGCGTCTAACTGCCCAAAGCGATCTCTTCGTTTCTGCCCTCCCGGGGTCTGAATGAAGTTCCTAAACTCGAAGCTATTCATTACGAGCCAGTTATTGCCGTCAGCGGGCAGTTCGGGGTTCTTTTTGACAAGGTATATTTTTCTCATTACCGTAATCTCCTTTGAATTTTGAATTTGGTGTTCGGGTTCAAAATTCGGAGATCACGGATATTCAGCGATATAACAGAGCCACTTGTTCAACATCGAAAAAGGCTTCCTTTCAGAGATTTCTCTGCCGGAAGCCCTTGGTCGGTTGTTCTTGCCGAAAAAAAGAAGCCACCGGCAAGACAGACTAAGCCTATGGCTTACTGTCTTGTCGGTGGCCTCTCATATCTGCATAGCAAGTTTGGTTTAACCAACCGAAGTGTTCAAAGCAAGTGACCTGGAGATGGAATTACGCAGTCTGTTTCACCTCAACCATTCCGTCGTTTTGCCGTATTCAGTTTTATCCGATCAATAGTACCGGACTTGCCCTTCCGGGGCATAGAGGTCAATCTTGTCGTGTCGTCGTCCTTTTTGGACTCGAACCGCTACGGTTCCGCACCTTTTGCACTCATACTTGATTTTCCCCTCATCATTTCTATATCCGTAAAGCAATGCACCGCAGTTGGAGCAATACATCGGTATAGGGGTCCAATTATCTTTTGTCACGCACATCACCTCATTAAGTTCCTTGACGCTTTCAGGGCTGATGAATGGTGGCATCCTTAGAGAACTGCTCTTTTCTTGCCTTCTACAAACCACTTTCCGTTTTCTTCATCGAAAAGGAAGGTTTCCGTGCCGCATATCATTACTGTATAACGAAGCCCTGTTCCACCGACCTTGGTCGATGCCGCACGACAGCAGTGCCTTACACGGTCGATCTCGTAGACCTCACCATCTTCAAATTTGATTTTTCGGGGTCGAGCCGTTCCATCCGTCTTATGGGTAACATCGACTTCCACATATACCTTGCGCCGTTCTTCTTCCATCTCTACACCTCATAATTTTTTATACTGGCAACCAACCTACCCAAATGGCGATAGCCATCCAATGGCTTGTCAGAAACTTTGAACTTAGGGCGATCATCGCCCGAATTGTTCAGATAGCAGGAAAGGCGTCCGTCCTTGAAGTCCTTGCTGACATCAAAGATAAGAAACATCCCCTCATAAATGCCGTAGTGAGTGAAATGGTTCCCTCCATCTGCACGGAAAATAATCAGATCATTGCTGCACCCCTGCAACAAACAAGACGGCATCGAAACATAGGTTTCGATCTCATCGGGCACAACAATTTCATCAATCTTGTTACTGCTTGTACTAATCATACTGACCTCCTTAACAAAGCACCCCGGTCGGCATAGTAATCTCAGGCTTTTCACTCGGCATCCGGAGGTTTTGAAAAAGAATACCGTTGCGGATGCTGTTCTTGCCGAACCGCTGGCGAATGGTTTCAATGCACTGGTCGAGCCTTTCTGCTTTCTCAATCTTTTCGATGTTCATAAACAAATCGACTTGTCGGGGCGTGTCCTGTGGCACCAAGTTGATTGCCTGAATCGTGACTGAGCGAATCGGGTTCCTCCAGTCGTATCTTTTTTCAAAGAGGGCAAAAGCCGCTTTTGCGATCAGCATTGGGGATTGTGTAGGCATATCTAATGCCGTTTGCCATTGCTTTGAAAAAAGTGTGTTGTCCCGTATGTGAATGGCGACTCCATCCGCACACTTTTTGTGGACACGGAGTTTATGTCCGATGTCCTGCGTCAATTCGAGAAAGACGGGCCACACCTGCTCGTCGTTCTCCAAATCTTCGATGGTAGTAATTCCGTGTCCCACGCTCTTAACCGGAGAAATAAAGTCGGCGTTCATAACACGGGATCGGTCATTACCGTTTGCATACTGCCAAAGGGCAATTCCGTTTTTACCGAGCCGTCGGTTCAGAAAGTCAGGATCGGTCTTAGCTAAATCGCCAATGGTTCTAATGCAATAGCTATCTAATACACGCTGCGTTGCCCGTCCCACACCGAGCAAGTCCGCTGCGGGGAGTCCCCATATTTTGTCTCGTAAAGTGTCTTTCAGTATGACCGTCACAGCATCCGGCTTTTTCATATCCGAGCCGAGTTTGGCAAATATCTTATTGAAAGACACGCCGACTGAGATGGTCAACCCCAGCTCAAACTTGATAGTTTCTCTTATGTCATTTGCCACCTTTTCCGGAGAACCAAAGGTATAGTCTGTTCCGCTGATGTCAAGCCAGCACTCATCCATTCCATACGGCTCAACTTGATCTGTGTAGCGCTGGTAGACATTTCTTGCAAGTTTAGAGTATTTGATGTACTCCTCAAAGTGCGGAGGCACTACAACAAGGTTTCTGCACTTCTGCTTCGCTTGCCATACAGCATCGCCGGTTTTTATCCCAAAGGCTTTTGCGGCGTAGTTTTTGGCGAGAACAATACCGTGCCTTTCTTCCACCGAGCCGCAGACAGCGACCGGATACTTTCTCAAAGCTGGGTCGAGCATACATTCAACGCTGGCATAGAAGTTATTCATATCACAATGCAGTATTGATCTGCTCAACTAAATCACCTTATTTCTTGGAAATTCTGCGAAACCTCTTGACAAACCAAAGTGTCGTGTTGTATCATATGAACACGACAGAAATGTCGTTGTTGTGATTCAGATTATAGCACGACACCAATGTCGTGTCAATAAGAAGTGACAAAAAAAGTGTCGTGCTGCTAAAAATAGAAATCTTATGGAGGGAATTAATAATGAAGTTCAGCGACAGATTAAAAGGGCTGAGAGAAAAAAATGATATGACGCAGGAGCAGCTTGCAAAGGTTTCCGGTGTTTCCCCCCGTACCATACAGAGATACGAATGCGGAACCTCTCGTCCTCGCTTGGATGCAGCGGAGAAGCTGGCAAAGGCACTTAATATTTCCGTGGATCAGCTTCTCGGTACGGATGGTATGCTCGTTGCTCAGGCTGCGGAGCAGTACGGCGCACGAGGTGCCAAACAAGCGCAACAGCTCACAGATGAAGTAACCGGTTTGTTTACCGGCGGTGAGTTGGCACAGGATGATATGGATGTTATGATGCAAGCCATTATGGATGCCTATTGGCTTGCGAAAGAGAAAAACAAAAAGTACACCCCGAAAAAGTATCGTTCCAAGGACGCACAGAAATAAGTCCGTTATATGGGACACCACTTTTGATAGAATTGTAAAAGAAAAGCCGAAAGGGGTGATGCCGATGTATGTAAGCACTTCGGAGATCGTACAAAAAGCAAACTCCATCGTTGCTCAATGCGGAACTCGTGATCCTATCAGAATAGCAAGGGACTTAGGAATCGAGGTAATGTATTATCCGTTCAATGAGCAGCGTGGAGCATATAAAGTCTTGATGCGTAATCGCTTCATCTTTGTCAAAAATGATCTGCATCCGGTTATGGAGAACATCGTGCTACTTCACGAATTAGGGCACGATGCTTTACACCGAGAAGAAGCCACGAAAGTCGGTGGCTTCAAAGAGTTTGAAATATTCAATATGCGGGACAACCGTATGGAGTACGAAGCCAATCTCTTTGCCGCACAGATTTCACTACCAGATGATGACTTTCTTGAACTTGCAGAAAGAGGATATGACACGCAGCAGATCGCACGGACATTGCATTCAGATATTAACCTTGTCGCTCTAAAAGCCGATACGCTGATCTCTCAAGGATATCAGCTATGCAAGCAAGAGCATCGGAACGATTTTCTTAAATACAATCGCAAAGTGTAAGACCGTCAAGTCTCGAATGAGATCTGACGGTCTTTTTTGCTGTCTTATTTTATTTCCCACACAAAAGTGGCTGTGTCGCTCACATCAGTATCATCAGGTTCTATTTCAATATCAGCAAGTCCACCAACAGGCATAGCCATACACTTTTCTTCAAGCATTTTTTATTCTAATTTTAGATTAACTACCATTACAGGAAGCAAGCTTCTACAATATTATCCAACTGCTTCCGGATTTCAAGAAAATCACAATCTAAATCAAGGGTCTTTACCGATATTGCATTACCGCCCATTTTGTAGCTGTTGTTTGGCAGCACGATTTCATCGGTCTTAGCGTATAGCAACATTCCTGATACATCTCCGGTGTTCTCGGTATCAAGGTTCTTAACATAAGTAAAAGCTCATCGGCTGTAAGTCCGAGTTGGTCGCCTTCTTTTTGTGCTGCTGCAATCTGCTTTGCCAGCGTGAGCATTTCTTCAATGACTTCTTCGTTGGTCAGCATAAGCCAGCATATCGTCAAAGGCTGTTGAGTCTTGTGCTTTGAACTCCATTATTACGATTCGCCCGATATTATCACCCCCTTGGTTAGTTTTTTTGTCTTGGACAACATAAGATTTATTGCGTGAGATAATACGATTCATTAATCGTTTTCAGAATAAAATTCACATCGTCATAACGAGAGGAATCGGACTGAGAGCCTAAACTGCATATCAAAAACTCTTTTCCGTGCTGCTGGTAAAGCACAATCAAGTTATAGTCGTCAGACAGAGAGCCAGTCTTAATTCCGCATACATTTTCGTTGTAATATTCGGATGTCGGATCAAGGAAGGCGTTTGTATTCTGCCATATTTGTGTACTGCCATCAGGCAGTGTTGCCGTATAAGTGTTTTGAGATACAATTTCTCTAAACCACGAGTATTCCAACAACCGATATACTACTTCTTTCAAATCTAAAGTGGTGGTAAGTGCCTCCATATCAAAACCACTCGGATCATATAAAACTGTGTCTAAGTACCCCTGCTGTTGCAAATGCAGGTTTAAGTTCTCCATAAAAATCCTCACACGCTCTTGACAGCTTTCTGCTTGCGGCGAAAGTAATCCTCCACAATAATCAGCAACCACATAAGCTGCGTCATTCCCTGACGGTACTAACATTGCCGCAAATAGATTGTGTAAAAAGTATTCTTTTTCCTTGATTTGAGCAACAGACGAGCCAGGTTTCGTGAGTGAAATAGCACCATAGTCTGCAACAACGATACTATCAAGGTCTGCTAAAGTTGACGCATACTCAATAACAAACAGCTTGGCTAAACTTGCAGGAATTTGTGGCTCGTTCTCTTTTTTTGAAACAAATATTTCATCATCAGAACAATCCACCAAAATCAGCGATTTTGCATTATAAGAGTCAGGAAATTCTTCTTTGTAGAGAAAACCATTTATTTTATTCTTTACCTCGCTGAAATTTTCCGGCTGCATTGCCCACGGCACAAACATTATACCTATGCCGATACAAACTACAAGCAAAAACAAAAATACTCCAAATCGTTTTTTCTTACGGCGTTTTCTCTGCATATATGTGCTCACCTCCCAACACCAAAACTCCTATGTGCCATTTTTTAATCGGCATAATTTGCCTGAATACACTCTGCAAATCCAGACGGATCTCCCAACTTAGCTTTATCAATATTATCACGAAGATATTTGCGTGTAGCGTCATCACAGCGATCTGTTCCCATATAAGGCATATCAAAGGCTTTTTCGAGTTCAGCTAAGGCTTTTGCCGCCCTTTCCGAATCCGTATTGTAAGTATCAAGCCATTCCTGCATCCAAGAATGTTCCCAAAGGTTAGATGCTCTTGTATCGCCATATCCTATCTGAAAAGACGCTCCCGTATCTTCGCCTTCCAAAGCATCAGGCAGCGTAACGCCCTCCGGCCAATTCAAACTCTCAATGGTCGTTAGGTATTCTTCTTCAATGGTAGCAAAGTCCGTGAAACCTCTTGTGTTTGTGTCGGAGTCCGAAGAAGTGGAGCAGCCTGCCAGCATAATCACCAGCAAAGAAATCATAACACACAGTAACAGTCTGTACGGTCTTTCGGATTTTGAGATTGTTCGTTCCATTTTGTTTCCTCCTTGAATTGAGTTTTATTATCTAAGAGCCAATGCAGGCTCTAATTTTGCTGCTTTCAATGCTGGTAATAATCCGCCCAATAATGCTGTAAGCACAGACACAGCAACTGCAACAACAGCAACGCTGATTGGATAACTCGGTGTTCCCACCGGGGAATCCACAGGGAGCAACGCTCCAATACAATGCACCAAAATCAGCGAAATCAAAATAGCTGCAAAGCAAACGAATATTGATAAAATCAACTGTGAGCCTAAAACCAGTGCCACAATATTTGTTCGTGAAGCACCTATCGCTCTGCGGATCAGCAACTCATGTGTGCGCTGTTCCAATGAAGATAGTCCGATATTGATCTGCCCTAATACGGAAACAAACAGCAACAAAAGCGAAGTAACCAAAAGCCCTAATTGCAGTATGGACAATACCGAATCATAGGTATCTCCAATATCACTCCGCCCAGCACTTTCCCAGTAACCGCCAATGGTATCAGTCAAAATGTCGCCAAGGGCAGAATGTATCTGTTCGATTGTCAGTCCTGTTGTGGGATGCCAATACACATTTGCATTTTGTACTTGCCACATTGCTGGTGCGAAATTGAGGATCGCCGCAGAATCTGCATAGATAGTCGGAAAATTCCTGCCATCGTTTACTACTCCGACAATATTGAATGGGGTTAACGAAAGTGTGCTTTTTACATTTCCTGCAGCATAGGGCGAATCATTAAAATAGTTTTTAGCTTCTTTGTTTATGACCACTTCAAGCGATCCGACCTCACTCGAAGGCTCTAACCATCTACCGGATGTCATTGGAAGATTATAGACTTGACTATATGCCTCCGTGGTGCAAACTACATCAAAAGCCATCAGGTTTTGGTAAACATCATTCGGCGGTATTGGCGTTAAATCTTTCATTGGTGCAAATCGAATATCCTCTCCCATAGAAAAAGTAACAGCGGCTACATCATCAATGGCTTCAAATCTCTGGAATAATTGTTCCATTTTATTTCTATCGTGAAAATCGGATTCCGTTATCACGAATGAGTAAGTAGGTGACCAGCCATATACCTGTGCGTTTACGGAAATCAAATACTCCCGTCCAAGCGTACCAACTAATACCGATCCAATCATTGCGATAATGCCTACAAGCATTGAAACACTTGTCAGAATACTTCTAAGTGGAGACAGACGAAGGTCTTTAAGTATCATTTTTAGCACAAGTTATCCTCCCTCCATCCATTTCAAAAATCGTATCACAGGTATCTGCAATATCAGGATCGTGCGTAACCAACAGCAGCATAATTCCTTTTTCTTTTACGACGCTGTGCAACAGTTCCATAATCTGCGTTCCCGTCTTTTTATCCAACGCTCCCGTAGGCTCATCACATAAAATGGCTTCCGGAGATACTGCAAGCGCCCTTGCGATTGCAACTCTTTGTTGTTCACCGCCGGACAAATTGATTGGGTAATCATTTTCCTTGCTTTCTAAGCCGACACTTTTTAGCAAGCCTGTAATTATCTCGTGACGCTGTTTGGCGGTAAACGACTTTTTGGCATAGAGTAGGGGTAATTCGATATTTTCCCATACCCGCAAGTGCTTGATCAGAGAGTAGTTCTGAAATACAAATCCGATATTATTGGCTCGCAGTATAGACAGATCACGGTCTTTCAAAGCAGAAATAGATATACCATCATAAAGGTACTCGCCCTCATATTCCCGATTTAACAAGCCAATAATGGATATAAGGCTTGTTTTGCCTGAGCCGGACTTTCCGACAATGGCATAACTGCGCCCTCGTTGCAACTCCATATTAGCGTTGGTTACTGTTGTCAGCATATCGCCATTATTCAATTTGACGCTTGCTTTCAAATCCTTTATTTTGATTAAAGTCTTTTCGGAAATTCCTTTCATTTTATCAAATTCCCCTCGGATCAAGGTTTGGCGGAGTAGCAGAAACTACATCGCCCTCCTCTAAGCCGGACAGTATTTCTATATTGGCTCCGTCTGTCACACCCAATGTCACTTTTGTTTCCACTCTTTCTCCATTCGGAGTAATTACAGTAACCAATCCCGTCCCTTGTCTACCCGCTATTACCGACAGCGGCAATATAAGGACATCATTTCTCGTTGTCGCCGTTATGACTACCGTTGCACTTTGCCCCGATTTCACATCGACTGTTTGACTGATCAAGCATTGCAGAATGCCCTCTTGCGGCACGATTCCCGTAAACGCATTTTCATCTGCGGCAGGCGACACCACGGCAATCATATCGGTTGGTCCTACACCATCATATACTTGAAATTTTGCTTTCAACTCTGCATACTCCGGTAAGGTACTCAAAAAATTATCTGCCTCTACATTGAGGGCAAATCCTGTATAATGCACTATCGCTACGGGATAATTACTCGGTACGCTTTCATTGGATGGGGCAATAGAGGTAATTGTACCATCCACCGGAGATTTCAATTCTTTGCCGTTCACAGTTCCAATAATTTGCCCGGCAGTGATTTTTTCTTCTAATTCTACCGCTGTATTAAATATGCCATTTTCGGGTGAGAAAATAATAAACGGTACTGCCGGAACAATAGTCGTTTGCGTTGAAACGGTTGGAGTAATTGTCCCTCGTACAACTGATACCGTTTTTTCTGCGGATGTTGCGCTATCTGTAAGATTGTTTTCGTCTGTCTGCCCAATTGCAGAGCAGGCAGATAGCGTAAATACAAGAAACAAAATAGAACATAGCAGCATTTGTTTTCTTAGCAACGTCATCATTCCTCCTTATGCTGTATCACAAAAAATACGAGCCTCTATCTTGATACTTTTATTGTACCAAAACAGAAGCCCGTATTTTCTTGATTGCTCGTAAGATATTCCTCTTTTTTTCTATGCAAATTCTTACAATTTTCCTACGCCAACGGCAAAGTAATTGAAAACTTGTTCTGATCCTCTTGGCTCTCTGCAACGATTGTACCATTGTGTAGTTCAACAATCTGCTTTGCAATCGCCAAACCTAATCCAGCTCCTCCACTGCTTGTACTTCTCGCTGTGTCAAGCCGATAAAACTGCTCGAAAATCCTGTTTAACTTTTCTTCCGGCAGAGTATCGCCGTGGTTACAAAAAATAATGCTGACCGTATCTTCCTGACATTGTGCGCTGATCGTGATATCCGTATTTTCAAAACTGTAGATAACCGCATTTCTCAAAAGGTTATCAAAAACACGCTGAATTTTGTCTGCGTCACATCGAAGCATTATATCATCATCAACACAAAGATTACATTGCAAATTCTTTGATTTGAGCATAGGCTTAAATTCATATACAAGTTGCTCCAGCAGGCGAGTTAAATTGATTTTCGTGTATTGTAATGTAATATCGTATATATTGAATCGTGTTATCTCGAAAAACTCGTTAATCAGATCCTCTAACCGTTCTGCCTTACCAAGAGTGATTGAAAGGTACTTTTCTCGAAGTTCCTTTGAGATTTGCGACTCATCACGCAGTAAAGTAAGATACCCGATTACAGAAGAAAGCGGTGTTTTCAAATCGTGTGCAAGATACATAATCAGGTCATTTTTTCGCTGCTCATTTTCTTTTGCAAGCCTTGCATTACTTTCAGCCTCTTGTTTTAACTGATTGATGTTAGCGGCGATTTCACTCAACTCCGGGGACATTTCAATGTAACTGACATTCTGATCGAACATTTTTCCTGTCGCAGCCTGTACCTCGTACACATAGGCGACTACTTTTTTCAAAAGTAGGTATGTCAAGTATATAATACAGCCACCCCACACGATTACAGCCACTATATAAAGATATACTGTTCTGTAATACAAGTAATAATACAAAACATACTTGCGGAGAATTTCCTCTGCCATAATTCCTAAAAGAAAAGTACCGCCAAAAATAAGCACAGAGCAAATCGCACATTGAATTACATACCCTTTGAACAAGGTAGAGAGCAGATAGTTTTTTTCTTTTTTATTCAATTTCATACCCTACCCCCCAAACAGTTTTAATGAACTTCGGATTTTTTGAAGGTTCATTCAATTTTTCCCGAAGCCGCCCAATGTGCGCCATTACCGTATTGTTACTGTTGCGAAGATACTTTTCTTTCCACACGGCTTCAAATAATTCCTCCGAGGCGACAACTTTACCCTGATGTTCGCACAGATACCACAGAATAGAAAACTCCAACGGAGTCAAGGCTATTTCTTTGCCATACAAGTAGCACTTGTGGCTGACTCTGTTTATCAGTAGACCTCTGATGTCATACTCGTCTTTTTCTTCGGATTGGCTCAAATTAGGACTGTTATAGCTCTGATAACGCCTTAATTGCGTCTTTACTCTTGCCACAACCTCTAAAGGATTAAACGGTTTCGTTATATAATCATCCGCACCAATCGTAAGCCCCATAATCTTGTCGCTATCCTCAATTTTGGCGGTAAGCATAATAATAGGGAAGTAAAACTTTTCCCGAATTTTTTGGCAAAGTCGAAAACCATCAATATCCGGCAGCATAATATCAAGTATCGCTAAATCAATCTGCGACTGTTCGATACATTTCATCGCCTCTAACCCATTATAACATTTATATGCTGAATAACCATCGTTACTCAAATACACTTCAAGCAGATCAACGATTTCTTTTTCGTCATCCACAATTAAAATCTTCTTGTTCATTGATCCTACACCTCATTTTCGGGTACGGCTTCCATTATGTCGCCAAAATCACACTCTAAGTATTCGCATATATTCAACAGCACGGGAAGGGTAACATTTTCATTTTTTCCGAGTTTCGCAAATGTACTTTTGCTTGCCCCGACCGCTTCTCGTAATCGACTCTTTTTCATTCCCTTGTCAATCAGAAGTTTCCAAAGTTTGTTGTACCGTACTTTCATTTCCGCACCTCCACCCAAATATAGTTTGTATTATAGCACTTTGAGAGTGAAATTGCAATTATTAAGTCTGTTTTTTGAGACTTTTAGTTTTCAAACCGGCGCAATATCTTTCTGATATGTAATCCAGCCGCCTGCAAAATGCAGGCGGCTTGTGTATTTTAATAGGCAGGTGTGCCGTAGCCAAGAATCTCGTAATAACCGATAGAATACTCATTGACTCGGCAACTGTCGCTGGAGTTGCCCTCGACCGTATAAACCTTGCCGTTTTCGACTTTTTGGACAATACCGGTGTGGTCGGATTGTCCGTCCTGCGGCCCCGACGAACCCTTGTTATCCCAATCAAAGAAAATAATCATTCCGGGGACAGGCTCGGCAGAACCGTCGATCCACTGTCCACGATCTTTGAACCACTGGACGCCGTTCACGCAGCCTGCATATTTTGGTACAACCCCGGTGTCAATATAGCCGCACTGATCGGCACACCAGCTCACAAAGCAGGCGCACCATTCCACACGGCTTCCGAAGCCGTACCAAGACCAGTACGGTTCGCCGCCTACATTGCCGACCTGCGAAAGCGCCACGGTGACGATCTGATCGTCACTGTATCGGATGCCGTAAAGCACCGCTGCCCAAATAGAGTTGTTCTCATCCTTGAGCAGCTCGGCAAGATACTCCCGCTGTTCTGCGTCAAAGCCATATAGGTCAGCCATTTCATCCACCGTCAAATGAGAAACGGTAATATAAAGCGTTGTCTTTGTAACCGTCGCTTCCGTCTGAACGATGTTGCCGTTTCCATCGTCCGTTTCGGTGATCTCCGTTTCTGAGTGGCTTTCCCTGCGGGAGGATATGGAGTTCATCTCCCAAAAGATGTCCGAGAGGATCTGCTTCTTGCTTTCGTCCATCGTGGCAACCTCCCGCGGGTTGTCCTTGTCGGTATTCGTCTTGACTGCATAGACCGCAAGCACATCCTTCCACACGGCTCGACCACCGCTGATCTCCATATTATCATAGGCTACCGAGTTTTTCTCCGCTTCCATCTTGGCATCGTAATCAGCGTTGATTTCCTGCACGGCAGTCTGCATCGACATTCCCGTTCCGGAATCCTCGCCGGAAAAGAATATCCCGAAAATCGAGCCGCAAATCAGAGCAATCAGGCAAATTACGACAATGACCGCAACGGCAACCCAGCCGCCTGCGGCAATGGCAGCAACCAGTGCTTTGGTCGCCGCTATGATCGCTTTGACTGCGGCAATCGTTGCTTTTACGGCAGCTTTTACACCGGCAACTGTTGCCTTGGCTGCGGCTTTGGCGGCTTGTGCAGCTTTTTGCGATGCTTTCACCGTAGCCTGTGCGGTTTTCTGCGCCGTCTTTGCCGCCTGCTGTGTAGTCTTGATTGCCGTTTTCGTGGTCTTGACCGACCTCTGTGCGGCTTTGGCTGTACCTTTCCCGGCAGTCTTGATGGTTTTCTTACCGGCAGAACTGGCAGACTGTTTTATCGTCTTTTCCGTTTGCTCGACCGCCTTGATGGTCTTATTCCCAGAGGTGCGGACAGTCTGCCTTTTTATCGACTCAGCCGTTCGCTTTTCCCGGAACCTTTGAACACCATCCTTTGCTTTGGAAACATTCCGTTTCGTTTCTTCAAGCCCCTTGCGTCCCTGCTTATCAAACTGGTGCGCCGCTTCGTGCGTGATACGGTCAACGCCGCCTTCCACTCGGTCGGAGGCGTACTCCTCGGCATTATGCTCATCCGGTTGCGTTGTGTGTTCTGCCTTTTCTTTCGTCTGCACATAGGCGGAGCGCATACGGTCTGCGGCGATTGCCGCTTTGTCGATCTTCTTGATTGTGCCTTTCACGACATCTCTCGTTTTAATATCAGCCATTGAACCCTCCTTTCCGGGGCGTACCCAAACGCCCCTAAATTAAAAACGAGGGGTAAAGGTATAAACACCTTATCCCTCAAAGTGCGGGAGCTGAAAAGTCTTGATATTGCTGGCTTTTTCAGCGCCTATTTTTCGACTCTGCCCGCTTTCTTCTTGCGTACTCTGCCTGCTGCGCTTTGTAAGCTCTTTGAGCGCACTTCTCGCAATATTTCTTTCGGTTGCCCTTCTTGATGATCGGTGCACCGCAGGACACGCACTTTTCAAAGCGTGTGCCAAGAATATCCGCTTCCAGCAAAGGCTCTGCCGGCAAAACAGCTTTGCGGAAATACTTGCAGAGAAGTGAGTATGAGATGCTCTGCACACAGCCGCAGGGTTCTCCGTCATCCAGCGCAAGGCAGTTGCCGTTGTCATAATTGGCACAAAGGCGCTTAATTAGGGCGTTCGCCCTCTGCCGTTGCTTCGGCGTGAGTCTTGGCAGCATCTGCACCACCGTCCTCCGTTATGTGCTTCGCCACGACCACAAGACGGCTGTTGTTGCGGCTGTACTCACAGGTAGACAGCGTAATGAGCTTATCGCCGTATTCGGCGGTCACGCCGGTATCATAGAAAGACAGTTCCTTGCTCTTGGCAATAAAGTCGTCAAACTTATTGGCGCTCTCTGCGTCTATAAAGCGATAAAACTTGAATGCTTCGGGACTGTCGGTGTAGACCACCGTGCGGAATACGGCAACGATCTCATACTCCTGCCTATCCGTCAGTGTGTTGAAGGTGATCATCCGATGCTCGCTCCAAAAGTCTTTGCTCTTGAATTTTTCAAGGTGGGCAAACATCGAACCGTTGGACATATGGTGTCCATAGATGACAAGATTGTCGGACGGCTCCTGCACATCGCAATCCTCCTGCACATAGGGACAGCCATAGTCGGAGTATTCCTTATCAAAGCCGTGCTTTAGATAGAAATTCGGCTCATTCACCGACTGCATCACGGGATAATTGATGTTGGTATCTGCAATGCTGATCCAGCCCACCAAATCGCCGTTCTGCTGATAAAGCTCTGCAAGCTCCGGCAGAAGCATCTTTTCCTCGGAATATGGAATCTGCTCCGCCGGTTCCGTTGCAGCATCCGTCTGTGCCGCAGCATTCACAAGGTCAGCCAGCTCATCATAAAGCTCAGCTTGCTTATTTGCTTCCTTGTAGTGCTCGATAATAAAATAGGTGCTTGTGCCGAGGACGGCTACAAACACCGCAATAAGAATCATACAGATTTTCTTTTTCATTGAATTTCCTTTCTTGACACCAAAGGCGAGGGTTAAGCACCCTCGCCCGGTTTGGTAGTCATCAACTTATAGAGCTTTGTGTTCTTGGGAAACTTATTGGCAAACGGAACAAGGCTGGAGCCAACCTTTATTAGTCCGTGACCGGCATCCACATTGGTGATATAGGAAAGCTGGGTGTCCGAAATGTTCAGCAGCTTCGCAAGCTCCAATCTGTCCGTAGAAGCCTGATTGAGCATAACAATGAACTCGGAGTTTGCCAGCATCGTTCTTGCCGTGTGGGACTGAAGCAGGTCGTCCACATTCTGCGTGATGCCCGTGGCATAAGCGCCGTACTTTCGCACACGCTTCCAAAGGGTGAACAGAAAGTTTGCACTGTACTCGTGCTGGAACAGAAGGTAGATCTCATCAATGAAGATGAAGGTGTTCTTGCCCTTGGCTCGGTTCTGTGTAATACGGTTCAGGATAGAGTCGAGGACGACCAGCATACCGATGGGCATAAGCTGTTTGCCAAGATCAAGAATGTCATAGCAAATCAGGCGATTGTTCGTATTCACATTCGTATGCTTGGCAAAGGTGTTCAAGCTGCCGTTGGTGAACAGCTCGATGGCAAGAGCAATCTCCTGCGCTTCGGGTTCGGATTGCTTGAGATGCTCCTCCCGGAAATCCTGCAAGGTCGGCACCTCGCCGGTGTAGTTGTTCTGTTGATAGGTGCGGTAGACGCTTGCCGTACAGCGGTCAATGATAGACTTCTGCACTGCGCCGAGGTTGTTTCCTCCGATGAGCTGCTCGCACAAGGACATAATGAACTCGGATTTCAGGATAACGGGATTTGCGCCGTCACCGTATTCCCGGTTCATATCCATCGCATTGATATGGGTGGGAGAAGTGGCAGAGATGTTAATGATCTCGCCGCCCAGCGCCCGCACAAGGGGCGAATATTCTCGCTCCGGGTCAATGATAATGATGTCTGCGTTGCCGGCAAGCACCTGATTGATGACCTCACCCTTTGCGGTAAAGGATTTACCACCGCCCGAAACACCGAGAATAAACTCGTTGCCGTTGAGGAGCTGTCTGCGGTCTGCGATGATCATATTCTTGGAAATAACATTCTGACCGTAGTAAACGCCGTTGGTATGGCAAATATCCTGCACTCGGAACGGGATAAAGACCGCAAGGCTCTCTGTGGTCAGAGTACGGAACGACTCAATCTTGCGGACACCGAAAGGCATCGCCGTATTCAGCCCATCAAGCTGCTGAAACTTGAGAACACCGAACTGACACAGGTGCTTTCTTGCCGTAGTGAGCAGAGCCTCAGTGTCGTTGTCAAGCTGCTCCTTGGTGTCCGCCGTGTGAACCATCGTCAGAACGGCAAACATCATTCGCTGGTCACGGGTCGTCAGGTCATCAAGGAACTCCTTCATTTCCTTGCGCTGCTGTTCAATGTCGTAGGGAAGCTGGGCAGAAAAGTTGTTGTTGGCGTTCTGCCGACGCTGCCAGTTGGTCGCATTGGTTTCCACGCCGAGCAAACGGCTTTCAGCTTCCCTCACGGCTTCATCCGTGGGTACGGGGATAACATCAATGGACATCATCAGATTGCGGTTGAGATCGGTCATTTCGGCAACCATACTGTCCTTGATATAGGAAGCGTACTCCCGCAGGAACAGCACTCTGCCGTATCGCTCACCGATCTTGAAATAGTCGCCCGTGAACTCCATCGAATCAGGGCAGATGAAATCCTTGAAGTCGTGACCCTTTCTGCGGGTTTCCTTGATGTCGAAGCGAAACTCCGTTTCTTCACCGGCACGGTAAAAGTCGTGGAAAATGCGGAGCCGTTCGTCCGGCTCCAGCTCCACGCACTTACTGCCGAGTCGCCCGAAGTGGGCGATCAGGTCAGCACCCACACGGGCAAAGTAGTTTCTCGCTTCCTCCACATTCTTCTTGCATACCGAAATGGTGATGTACTTCTCCTGAATGATAGCGTTTGCGCCGGTTGCTTTATCAAGGAGCATTCGATTGTACTCCTCACGGTACTCGTCAAGAGCATCGCCCTTCAGGGGGAGAAGAATGGTTTTCTCAAAGTTTACACGGTTCAAACGACGGTTGTTAATGGTGATCTTGGTGGTTGCACCGCTGTCAAGGCTGTTGAGCAGCTCCGAATATTCAAGGAACATAGCTTCCTTATCCTCACGACTGGCGACAGCATAGTTGATGTCGCTGAACTTATAGGTCTTGGAGAACTTATCTCTGCCCACCTGAAAAATACCGTCGTCGTAAATCGCCTTGATGGGGATCACATCCTGGACGCCCCTCGGCACAACAAATCGTTCTTTATCCTGTTTGAGCAGGTTGCGAAGCGTTTTAATCATTGGCTTTTGATACCTCCTTCTGCTTGTGTTCCATTCCCGGCTTCATCATCTCGTAGTAGGTGTTGGTAGAACGGAAGGTCAGTTTCTTTGGCATCAGAAACTCGGATTTGAACCAAGCCCATACGAACTTTTCTGCCGTCATTCCGTTGTATTTGATAAAGCCGAGAGCCGCAAAGGGTGTGGCTCCCAAAATGCACATCCACGATACGGTTTCCGTGCCGACATATGGCTTGAGCAGGAAATAGAGTCCCACTGCCACCACGCAGGCGCAGGCAGAAAAAATGAACTGTCGCATAGACAGTCCAAAGAACATTGCCTCCGTATAGTTGCGGATTTCTCGGTTGATCTTAACTTCCATTGAAGCTCCTTTCTCTGCGATAGCTTTCCTTTGCCTGACGGATTTCCTCGACACAGACGCATTCATCCGCAAGGCAATTCACCTTGCCTTTGCGTCTGCCGCCATAGTACAGACAATATCGACAATCGCAGTCCTCAAAGGTGAACCCCTTGAAGCGGTTATAGATTTTGGTGTTGTTTTTCATAGTGCGCTCCTTACAGTCCCATCATCTCTCGGATAATGCGGTCGCTCATCTTGACCGAGCCAACGAGAACGAGCATATTAAAGAGCAGTTCGCCTATATAACTCCACACCTGCGTGACCGCCGCCGCATCGGGGTTTACTACGGGCGGTGAGGACGCAAAGAGCGAGAAGATGATGCAGGACAGCACGATCACTGCCCCCTCCAAGCAAACGGCGCAGTAGCTTTTGATGAAGGACTTGCCCACATTCTGACTCGGTTCACCGGCGAAGGTGGAAAGCGGAATGGGCGCAAGTGCCGTATACATATAGAGCTTGAAGAACCGCCCATACACGGTCATTATCAGGATGAATGACATTACGGTGATGAACAGCCCTCCGATGAGCGTGACCACCCACAACGGGATGGACTCAAAGAAGCCGCAGTCCTCGATGGTCGTTATCATTTCAGCCGGTAGAACCGTCTGTTGCGGTGAACCGAAGCCTGCCGAACTCATAATTGTCGAAATCGTTCCCTGCACAATATTGAACAGGGCAAGCATCAGCTCCATACCATAAGTGATAGCACCCTTGGCAATGGCGAAGCGAACGAACAGCTTCAGAGCGTGTTCCGGTTTCTTGACTTCTGTGAACGAGCCGCAGGTTTTGACCATACCGGCAACAAAGAACAGCACAAGGAGTGCAAGTCCGATAGACTGCACTGCGCCGTTGATGTTGACGATCACGCCCCATATCCCACCGCCTTTGAAGTCCTGCGGCGTTGTCGTGATAAGCTGCCAAATCTCAGCCAGCTTCTCGTTCCAAGTTTCCAGTGCGTTTTGAAGATTTTGTACGACCCAGTTGTCGCTCACGAAAAGCACCTCCTTTCAAAGAATAAGGGGTGCTCCCGATTTTTCGGGAACACCCCTCGGTGTGAAATTTCTTAGCCGACAATCAGGTCAAGGATTTCCTTTGCAAAGGTGATGATGACGCCGCCCGCAAGGGTCAGGAAACCGTTTGCTCGCTGAGAGGGGTCGTGGGACTTCAGGGACAGACCGACCTGCACAACTCCAAAGCCCAGCAGGATAAGTCCAATCGCACGGATCAGACCGAAGATAAAGGTGGACAGGTTATTGATAACGGTAATAGGGTCGCCGGCGGCAAACGCCGTAACCGAAGTACCGAGGACGAGTGCTGCACCCATAATGGCGGTGCAGTAAATGCGGAAGCCCTTCTTGACCTTGCCGGTCATAGGCAGCTTTTCGGTATGCTTCTCGGTGTTCTTCTTAAAAATGTTCATATTAGTTACCTCCGTAATTTTGTTGTTGTATTGTTGTTGGTTTCCGAGTTGAAATCCTCATCGGACAGCAGCTCATAGGTGGTTTCCGATACCTCTGTATCCGGCAGAGTATCGGGGTCGAGGTACTGCACCTCAATAGTCGCAACATTACTTGTGACCTTGCCGTGCTGATAGACGCCGCCTTTTCCGTCGGCAGTCAGGTCAACGGCGGGGTGCTTGAGAATGTCGTATTTTAAGTCCATCACAGGGAGTTCCCCTCGGATGAACAGAATGGCGTAGCGGTTATCAAGCATACGAACCTCATCCGGGGTCAGAAGCTCTCGACCGCTGATCTGATAGTTGGTGGAATAGTTTCCGCTTCGCCCGGAACTCTTTCCGTAAGTGTTCGTGTCGATGGTTTCCTTGCCCAGCAATTCGCTTACATACTTATGGGTGGACTGCTCGTTGCCGCCCAAGTAGAGGAACTCATCGCAGTTGCCGACGATGGATTCCCACTGCTTTTCAAACAGTGCCTTGAGCTGTGCCAAGTTCTGAAGAATAATGGATACAAACACACCACGGGAACGCATAACGGAAAGAATCTTATCGAAGTCGTCCGGCAGGCTGACATTGGCGAACTCGTCCATCAGGAAGTGAACGGGAATTGGCAATGCGCCGCCGTGAATATGGTCAGCGGAAAAGAATAGCTGCTGAAATAGCTGGGTATAAAGGATGCTGACCAAGAAATTGAAGCTTGAATCGTTGTCCGGGATAATAGCGAACAGTGCCACTTTCTTTTCGCCCATAGAGGCAAGGTCAAGCTCGTCGGTGCAGGTCAGTGCCGCCAAGCTCTCCAAGTTGAACTTTTCAAGCCTTGCGGCAAGGGTGATCTGAATGGATTTCAGCGTCTTTGCCGAACCAGTGTGATAAGAGCGATAGTATTTCAGAGCGATATGGTCGGGTCTGTCCAACTCCAAATCGGCAAACAGACAGTCCAGCGGAGAAGGTCGTGGATCTTCCTCATTGTCGATGGCAGCCGCTTGCAGCATCTCCATAACCATTGCAAAGTTCTGCTCATCCTCCGGTGCTTCGTAGTGAAGATAGTAGACGAGAGCAGACAACAGCATTGAAGCTGAGGTATCCCAAAACGGGTCGTTGCTTTGTGACCCCTTTGGCGTTGTGCTCTTGAACAGATTTGTCACAAGCCGTTGCACATCGTTGTCCGAATGGAGATAGACAAACGGGTTGTAGCAGTGGCTCTTTTCCATTGAGATCAGATCGAGAACTCTGATCTCATAGCCCTTTTTCTCCAACAGATTTCCCACATCACGGACGATTTCGCCCTTCTGTCAAGTGGTTTTGAGATATTTTCTGAAAAATCTCCAAAGCGCATAGCTGTGCGTAAAGTCAATCAGGCAACCTCTGCTTCCTGCAAAGCCATTGCTTCTTTTGTGATCAGAGCCTTTACAAGCTCTTCCTGCGTGTGCTTTGCGTTCTCTGCGGGCATTGCGTTGACAACGAAAATAGTGCCGCCGATTCTCTCCACAAAGCCGGTTTTCATTTCCTCCACGGTCATCACCTCCCTCCGTAAAAATAAGGGCGTCCGTTTCCGAACGCCCTGTTACCAGCCGAAAAAGGATTATTCCTTTTCATAGATTGTTTTCAGTGCAGCATAGAGGTTTCTGCCCTCGTCCTCCGTGAGCGTGATGCCCTTGCCGCAGCGTTCGTGGTTCGGATGCCACTCTCGGATGTCCAGCTTGGCGGCATTGCCGTTCCACGAAATGAAGTTGGCTTCCTTGGTGTAGCCCTTGCCGTTCTCTCCGAGGACGGCGAGGGGCTTGGTGATCGTGCTTGTAATGTCTTTCATTTTCGTACCTCCGTAATTCAAGCGTTGAAGAAGTTAAAAAGTCGGGATAGTAATGGAAGGGATTATCGTTCCCAGTCATTCCTGCCCCAACGGTGTTTGGATTGTTCTTTTCGGGCGGCTGCTCTATCCTCCCGTTCCTTGCGTTCCTGTGCTTCCTTGATACTGAAAAGCTCCTTGACCTTCTCTACAAAGACCTCCACCAGCTTCGGGAAGTACTCCAGTGCCTGCAAAAACGGCTGGCATTTTTCTTTGAGCCGGTCATAGCGTTCCTGCAATCGCTCCATAGCAGAGGACGCATTGAAATACTGCCTTTGATAGTAGGAAACGCTGCTTTTCAAATCTTGGATTTCACTGCGGCTTGTGATACCCTCCTTGGCAAGTGCCGTGAGTTGCTGATAATCGTCCTTGGAAACGGCAATCTTGCCGGTGATGGTTTTCTGCCCCATTCCCTCAATCTCTGCCATCGTCTTGTGGACTTCGTGAGCAGGTTCATAGCGCACCTGCTCGGCTTCAATGCGTTCCTGAATGTGGGCAAGTCGTTCCTTGTCCTTCTGAATTTGATAATCCAGGCTGCTCAAATTCTCCGCTGTGCTGCCCAATACGCCACGCTCAAAGCCGGTGAAACCCGCTTCGGTCATATGCGCAAAGAGCTTGTCTTGCAGAACGGAATAGGACTTGCGGAACATCGGCTTTCCGTATTTGCTGATAACCTGCTGCCCGTTTTCGTCCAGCAGAGGAACGGTGTTCTTCCACTTCTTTGAGTGGGAAACTTGGTTGATGACCTCCTTGACCGTACCTCTCAGGGCTTCGTCCTTGCAGCGTTTCGACCACAGGATTTCTTTTCGGACGGTGGGGATCGCCACAATGTGCAGGTGGTAGTGGTAGACCGGCTTGCCCAGTTCTTCGGACACCGCCTTGTTGATTTCATCGGCGTGCATAACTGCCGACACAATGTTGTCCTCGCCGTAAATCTCACAGCCGAAGCGATAGGCTTCCTCGTAGAACTGCTTGGCGTATTCGTATCCACCGTGCTCCTCAAAGTACCTTGTGTTCACATCAATGACCAGCTCGTTAAAAATGGTTGCACCGGCTTTCTGTCCTCTTGTGGAGATTTTACCCTCGTCAATGAGCCGCTGGAAATACTCGTTGTAGGTCAAACCGCCCGTGTCCTTGAAGTGAACATTGCGGGCAATTTGCTCGGTGTCTACATTGAGATTTGCGTAGCTTTCATTCTTGCGCTCATTGTGTCGCTCGGTTTTCTGCGCTCCCTCTGCGGAGATTTTCTCCACTCGGACAACGCTCCAGTTTCCTTCCGCCATTCTCATCACCTCCAGTCAGCAGAAAGGGAGGGGGTGCGGGTTACGCAACTTTTTCAAAGTGCGTAACCCACTATGACACTTTCAGCTTCGCTGCAAAGATGTCGTGGGCAAGGGCTTTCCTCCCTTGACCTCCCTCAAAACCTCAATCAAATAGGCAGGTCGTCCTCGTCCGTGACTTCCTGCCCATTCTCAATCGGTTTTTCAACCTCCGGCAAAGTCCAGTACCAAAGAAAGCCGTCCTTCACAGAGCGAACTCCGGCTTTCTTTTTGGACTTCTTGTAGGTTGATTTCTTGAAGCCTGCGGCTTCAAGCTTTGCTTCGCAATCGGAAGCCAGCCGTCTGCCGCCCGCCAGCAGGGAACGGATAAAGTCCGTTGCCGCTTCCTCACGGGCATTCGGTCTGCCCATCCTCGGCGCAGAAGCAGAGAAAGCGTCCTCCGCACTCAGCTCCAGCTCATCAAGAAAGTTCACGCCCTTGTCGGCTACCTCAAAGAGAATAGCCGAGCCCATCGGTGCAAGATTGCTCTTGACCTGCACCAGATAACGCTCGGCGGGGTTCTGTTTGTTTGCCGTGCGTGTGACGGCAAGAATGCTTCTCGCTGCACCGGCAATGTCGATAGAGCCATTGGTGCGATAGAGGGGGCTTGTGTCCTTTGCCTTGTTCATATGGGCAATGATAACGATGGCGCAGCCGGTGTCCTTGGCAACGGCAATCAGGTGGTTGAACTCGGCTCTCGTTTCGTTGGCGTTGTTCATCGAGCAGGTGTCACCGATATACGAACTCATCGGGTCGAGAATCAGCAGCTTGGCGTTGTACTTCTCCACGGCTTCACGGATACGGTCATCCCCGAAGGTCAGGCTCTTTTCGTCCTCCTTGATGAAGATGAGTCGTTCGCCGTCACCGCCCGCCGAATTAAATCTCGGCACAACGGTATCGTCTGCATCGTCCTCGGTGGTCTGATAGATAACGGTCATCGGCTCGCCGCTCTCGTCCTCATCGGCAAAGGGCAGCGGCGCTCCCTTGGAAAGCAAAGCGGCAAGAGAAAGCATCAGCTTACTCTTGCCGTCGCCGGGGTCGCCTTGCAGCAGTGTGACCTTGCCGAAGGGGATATAGGGATACCACAGCCAGCGCACTTCCTTGGGTGTAATCTCGCTTGCCTTGATGATTTCCAGCTTTGCTGGGGTGTTGTTCGGATAGTCTGTCATTGTCTTGTTCTCCTTTTCGATAGATAGTGTGGGCATTGGATAACGGCGGCACGGAAGCTCTGCTTGCAGCTCCTTTCGCATTTCCTGCAAAGCTCGTTGTATTTCTTCCTGCCACGCTCATCAAGAAAGAACGCCCATTCTTCCTTGAGGTATTTCGGCATACGGGGCATAGCGGACACCTCCTTATCGCTGCCTATTGCCGATTTGCTCCCGAAACGCAGAAACGCCCAAAACCGTTTCCCTCTGTATAGTTTCGGGGCGATTTTGGGCGTTTTCTTTCGATATGAGCGGCTTTGTTTTGACGGCGGTATCCTTTACCGTCCGTCATTCAAAAGCCGCTGTTTGTCGCTTCCGGGTAACAAAAAAGCGCCGTATTGCTACGACGCTTTTGTCTTGCTCGGAAGTTATCTTATTGTTATGGCAATATCAATCTTTTGCACAATCGCTCGATTTTGCCTGTTCCCTTTATCCAAACTCTGCACCTATTTTCTCGCTCAAATCTGGTCAGCCGTTTCAGCTCGTTCTGCAATCGCTTCTCCTTGTGCTTGGCTGCGGTCAGCTTGCGCTCCGCAATATACTGTTTGTGTCTCAGCTTTTCCAATTCTTCGCTCATGGGCAACTTCTCCTTTCTGATAATGGGCAAAACAAAAGCGACCAACTTTTTAAGGTTGATCGCCTTTGGCTTGGTCGTTATTTAATTTTTATCACTCCCACCCAAGAGTATCTCTATTTTGCTCGATAAAATCGCTTACTACCGCCTCAATAACAGGTACGGAAACAGAATTTCCAAATTGTTTATAAGCGAATGTGTCTGTGGGGTTCACAACAAATGAATCTGGGAAGCCTTGCAATCGTGCACACTCTCTCGGTGTAATTCTGCGTGGACGATTATTCTGTATTACACCTAACCGGTTTGAATCAGAAGATGTTAGTGTAATTGAAATACTGTCCGGGTCTAAGAACTTAAAAACCTCAAAGGACATATTACCACAAACTGGATTATATTTGCCATCTTCTTCCTTCAAGTATCCCTTTGCCTTGAGTGATGTTATTACTTCAATAATATCATCATCTGTATAAAAAGTCTGAATTTGTTCAAGAGTTAACTTCTTTCCGTCTTGCTGGGTTCCAAATATAGGCTTCCTTCTATTTTGAATCAACAAATTCATAAATTTAATCTCAGCAGAAGAACATTTTCCTTTTTTTCCAAGCTCCCACGAATGGAGTGATTGTCCTCCACGATAATCAATCAATCTGTATCCATGGAGCTTAGATAAGTCATCCCCTATAACCGAATGCAACTGTTCCTCAAATTCTGTGGAGCAATAATATTTTTCTGGCACATCGTTCTCAAGTACATTTCCAACTGTGTTTTTTTGAGAATGATATGGAGAGAACATATTCATTTGCTCAAAGTCTTTTTTATATGAATGAGAATCAGCTGCTCCCAAATTTGTAGTTAGTGACATTTTAGGTACAGCACCTTTTATTCCAAGAATATACAATCGAACTCTATTTTGCGGAACCCCAAAATTTGAACTATTGAGCAACAAATCGTATGTCCCATACCCCAATTCATGCAGCTTGGTCATAATTGTGTCAAATGTTCGTCCTCCATCATGAGTATACAAACCTCTTACATTTTCCAGCAAGAATGCTTTAGGCTGATATGCCCCTAAGATTCGTTCAATTTCAAAGAACAGTGTTCCTCGTGTATCGCCAAAACCTTTACGCTTTCCAGCATAAGAGAATGGCTGACATGGAAAACCACCTAACAAAAAATCAAACGGTTCGATCTCTGTTATTTCATGAATATCACCGCTCGGATATTCGTGAAAATTCAATTCATAGGTCTGACACGCTTTTGCATCTATTTCACTGGAAAGAACGCATTTCGAACCAATACCATGCTTTGAAAGTGCTTGTGTTGCACCGATTCTAATACCTCCTACTCCAGCAAATAAATCAATAAATCTAATCATCCAATCTTCTCCCTGATAAATTCTATAAGAACATCAAATTCGGCATCCGTATAGGCCACTGTACAATGACTATATTGGCATATCGAAGTCAGTGCAGACTCTCTTTGGAAGTTTCCAGCTCCATCAATAATGTAAGCAATATAGTTTCCAGACTCCTCCACCGCCTTGTAGCGTGCTTGTGCTTGCCCTGCTTTTCTTTCTATGGTTGAATTTGTAGTTACTTGAAAGCTAATCTCTATACCTACATATTTGTCATTATGCTTAACGGACAAATCAAATGTTGTTTCCGTTCTGTCATTTTGAGTTATGCCGGGTATATGACCATTGCTCTTTACAACATAGTCAGCCCCTAATTTTCTTTGAAGGTAAGATTCTGCATATACTTGAGCTGCATTACCTAAACCATTAGCTTGTGCGCCTCCGGTTATTCTACTTACAAAGATATATCTTTGCCTGATGAATTCTTTGAGTTCATCTGCTTTGCCCATCAAATTCCCAACGATGCATTTTGAAAAAATATCTGAAATATAATCGTTAACAGCATTACTTCCGAAAAGAAGCAATGTAATAATGTCCTTATAAAAACTGTTAAGTGACTCTGCACTTAGGATAGATGCCACATCTGTGTGCATTTTTTTATTAGTCAATGCTCCTTTGGTTGGAAGGGCAGTAAACTCATATTCAATTTCATTTCCATTTAAAGCATAGCGAAGCTTGTTGTCCGGGAAATAGTTGGAAAAATCTCGGTTAATTCTCTGAAGGGGTTCGCTGCCAAAATCGGTAAGCACCATCAAGTGCTTCAAAAACAGATTTGCCGCAAAATGAGCAGCGGCCATAACATCAAAAACACTTTCTGGATTGTTATAATCAGACAGTGTTAGTATCGAGATGAATTGATCTTGTGTACGAACTAATGTGGGAATAATACTTGATTCTGCTTCAAGCATAACTAAGTTCTCGGGCCACCATTTACAGGCATTAGCTTCTAATTCAGTAAGTGTTCTGTTATATCTTGTAGGCATAGTTATTCCTCCTTCGCATCAGGCAAAAATTCTAAAATATCATCGACGCCGCAGTTCAGCGCTTGACATATTTTCTCGATTGTATCAAGTGATAGATAATGGTCTCTCTTTAACTTGGTTATAATATTCGCACTAAAGCCTGCTCTTTCCATGAGCTCCGCATTGCTAATGCCTTCATCAATCATCAAATGGAACAGTTTTTTGTAAGTTACAGCCATACCTATCCCTCCTTTCATTCAAACTATTATATCACGAATAAGTGAAAAAATCAAACCATCGAATACGAAAATGATTCTATTTTTCGGTCAATTATCATTGCTTTTGAAAATATAAAAGGTGGTTCAATAGGTTTGTATTCTCCTATGTAATTGCGGTCAAAACATCGGATGCAAGCCCTACATTTTGACCGCATATCGCCCCCTAACTGTTACAGTATTCCGTCCGGCTCTTGAACCCGGTTTGCTTTGCGCTCTCGCTTGCTTTCCGTCTGCGTTCTTCGCTGTACGGCGCTTGCAGTCGGATAGACAATCTGGACTTGTCCAGCACACAGATCACGCCGCCCTGGGCGAAGGATTTTTCCAAACGGCAAAGGTCAGGGTGCTTCTTGCTGAACGCTGCCAGCCGCTTTCGCAGTCCGGCATTGTAGGTCTGGATGTGGGCGGTGTCCTCACCCTCGTTGAACAGGATAATGGTCTCTTTCTCATACTTCGTCAGGGTCATATCCTTCATCCTCCCATTCCTCGTCGTATTCCATGCCGTCCTCGCAATCCTCTGCCTGACAGCTGCTCACGATGCGCTCAAAAGCCTTTTCGTAGCGCAAATATGCTTCCACCTCTAAGCGGAGATCGAAGAACATACAGCGATACCAACGGTCGGCGGTCGGGGTGTTCATTTCTCTTGCGATTGCAAGGAAGATTGATTTGAACTGCATCCATTATTCACGGAACTTTATGACTTCTTGAATACTACCCGAAAAAGAAAAGCCGCTGTTCATCACAGCAGCCTTTCCCAGCAGAAATATGCAGTTAGTCGGGGATGATTTCTATACGCTCATAAAGGTCGGAATCATCGTCATCAAAGAGGTGCTTGTGTGCCTCCGCTTTCTGAAGTGTATGGTAGTAATACTCCTCATCGGGCTTTCCATCCTTACGAACAAATCTCACAATAAACATAGCAGTTCTCCTATCACTTCCGAAGCAACATCGTTTCCTTGACTGATTTCTCGATTTCTCCAGTCAACAAGGCAATGCCGAATCACTCTGGTTTCTACCGGCTCAAAAGAGATTTTCTTCTTCCGCCCCGGCTTCATTGCTTCTGCAATGTCACACAGGCGAAGGGCGAGGGCGTCAATCTGACCGTTGGTTTCTGCGTCATAGCTCCTGTGCTGCTGCATCAAGCCGTTTATCAGCACTCGCACCTCATAATCGTCCAGCTTGATCTTCATAGCCGTCCTCCTAACAGTAAATCAAATCGTTTGCAACGCTTTCCATAGCAGCACTGCGGATGTTGTTCATCCTCTGCACCCACAGCATTTGATTTTCCGCTTTGAGGGCTTCCGTAACGCCCTCTTTTTCGGAAAGCTGTTTTACCAGCCGAGAAAACAATGCTTCCGCCTGCTCATTGAGGTCTGCAAGGTAATCGTTCAGCTTGCCGGTGGTCAGCAGCTCGGCATACAGACTGACCTTGTGCTTGCGGATATACCGCAGGTGTCGCTGTCCCCAAACGCCGATGGGTCTGCCCTCCGGCTCGTCCTCTCCGGCGATCAGGTAGTAATCCCCGACAAGCTCATAGCACAAGCCTGTCCTTTCGTCTGTGATGAATTTTTCCATTGTGTCGTCCTCCTTGGTTTTATATTGCTTCTCCGGCATTCTGCGCGGATTGCTTACGGTGATAATAGGCAAGCTGTCTTTGATTGCGATTGATGGTTTTGCATTCCTCGGAGCACAGCACCTCCTGACCGTTGGACGGCCAGAAGGGCTTGCCGCAAATCTTGCAGACCTTTTGACGGAAGGTGTGCTCTCCCTTTTCGGCATAGCGTTTCTTCTCTTTTTCTGCCTGCTGATGGGCTTTTGTACAGTCGGTGTTGCAAAACCTCTGCCTTGTGCTGTTCGGATAAAACTCTTTGCCGCATTGTTCGCACACACGCTTCGGGTACTTATGACCGTCATTCGCCGCCCAGCGTTCCGCCTTTGCTTTGGCTTGATGTGCAACATTGCTCTCACGCTGCCGGTTCTTCTTGCGCTTGGCTTTTTCCGCCGCTTCTTGCTCGGCTTTTTGTCTTGCTTCGGCAATTTCCTTTTCGGAAAGTGGGAGGTCAAACTGCCCGATGAAGTTATAGTAGATGTCCACCTGCTGCTGTCGGTTCGGCTTCTTGCCTATGGCTTCGTGAACAACGATTTTATCAATCAGCTCACACGCCATCTCTTTCGTCAGCTCTGCGGGCTGCTTATACTTCTTGATGAGCCTGATAAACCGTCCGATATGAGCAGAGGACGCTTTGGTTTGCTCCAGCTTCTCCTGAATTTCTGACACTTGGCTCTCAAGGCTATCCTGTTCAGTCGAGTATTTCTTCATCAGGGACTTGTACTGCTTTTCGGGCAGCAGACCTGAAATGAAATTCTCATAAAGGCTTCCAATCAGGCGGTCAAGCTCGTTCAGTCTGCGGTTGATTGTCTGAAGTTCCTCTTTTTGCTTTTGCGGTTTGCCATTCGCCTGTGCTTCCCATTTGCTTTTCAGTTCTTCCGCAAAGCCACGCTCATCTGCGATAATGTGGCTTGAAAGGCGTTGGATGGAGCGCAGTACCAACTGATAGAGGACTTTGTCGCTGATATGATGGATGGTGCAGTTCACGGTTCTGTTCCCGTAGCTACTGCATCGGAACGAGTGATAGGGTTCTCCGCTTTTGTAGTAATTCGTCTGATAGGACATCTTACTGCCGCAATCAGCGCAATACACAAGACCTGGCAGTAAGCATTCCTCTTGGTGCGTCCCTTCCTTTATACGGCGTGTGGCGTGTTTCGATCTTCTGTGCGCCTGCTCCCAAAGCTCGCCGTCAACGATAGGCTCGTGGGTGTCCTCAAACACAAGGCGTTCCTCATCGGTGGCAAAACGGCGTTCATCGGTCTTAAAGTTCGTTCCAATGGTCTTTCTCAGCACAGTATGACCGAGATATTCCTGTCGGCTTAAAATTTCTCTTACCGTGTTTGCGTTCCAGTTTGTGCAGCCGTACTCTGCTTTTCGGTTGCATTGTTCGGGGTGATATTGGAGGGTGTATGCCGATGGGATAAGCACCTTTTCCTCCGTTAGCTGTCTTGCGATTGCTGGAGGTATCAAGCCCTCTGCCGCAAGCTCAAAGATGTGTTTTACCACCTGAGAAGCAACAGGATCGACCACTAAGGTCTGCTTATCTTCGGGCAGTCGATTGTAGCCGTAGGGAATGCTGCCGGAGCAGCGTTTTCCATCGCTCATACGGGACAGAAAGATGGACTTTATCTTGTTGCTGGTGTCCTTGGCGTACCACTCGTTCATTATGTTGAGGAACGGGGTAAAGTCGTTATCCTGCGGTTTGTCGCTGTCCACGCTGTTATTGATTGCAATAAAGCGTATCTGCTTCTTGGGGAACAGTATCTCGGTATAAAAGCCGACTTCAAGATAGTTTCTACCGAAACGGCTCATATCCTTGACGATAATCGTGCCGATTTTTCCAGCTTCGGCTTCTGCAAGCATTGCCTGAAATCCGGGACGGTTAAATAATGAGGTGTGATAGCGATAGCGGCAAAAAGCTAATAAAATCAATGGTTTT
>OGYF01000629.1_pt1 | contig 34788 bp, 32 predicted proteins | sample 1576451 | NCBI WGS metagenome assembly OGYF01 (sample SAMEA3541505, study PRJEB24748) | human gut metagenome | biome: human gut; feature: human-associated habitat; material: faeces | place: China | collected 2012
GTTACCGCACCGCCGCAGCCATTGCCGCCCAGGTGGGAGTGGATGACTTCCGCGCCGGAGTCCTTCCGGCGGACAAGGCGGAGTATGTGGCACGGCTCCGCCGGGAGGGACACACCGTGTTGATGGTAGGCGACGGCATCAACGACTCGCCGGCCTTGTCCGAGGCGGACGCGGGCATCGCCATCAGCGACGGCGCCGCCATCGCCCGGGAGATCGCGGACATCACCATCGCTGCCGACAGTCTCTGGGAACTGGTAGAGCTGCGCCGGATCGCCATGGCGCTGATGGCGCGCATCCACTCCAACTACCGCTTCGTTATCGGCTTCAACGGCGCCCTGATTGCCCTTGGTGTGGCCGGTGTTCTGCCGCCCGCCACCTCTGCCACGCTGCACAATCTCTCCACCCTGGGCGTCAGCCTGCGGAGCATGAGCCGGCTGACTGCTCAGACGCAGTCCGCTCGGGGCAACAATTCGCATAATGGATAAAAAAAGAATCCTTTCCGCTTGGTAGCTTGTGCTTTTTGCGTGGTTGCATATGACTAACTCCGTGTGCTATAATAAGCCCACGATGCGCAGTGCGTGATGCATGGTAAGTCCAATCGCCGCTGCGCATTGCTTATGGGATGTGGTTAGCTATCGCTAACTGCCAAAAAGAAGGGAGAGGATTTTATCAGACCGTATCGATCTACCATCGTTCTTTCTGCTCTGCTGCTTATATTGTCTTGCTGTTCACTGTTTGTGGGCGTGATTGACCTGACACCCGGTGAGCTACTCGCAGGCAATTTTGAGCAGCTGGAGATTTTCCTGATCTCCCGGCTGCCGCGCCTGCTGGCCATCCTATGCACCGGCATTGGTATGAGTGTGGCGGGACTCATCATGCAGCAGCTGTGCAGCAACAAATTTGTGTCCCCAACCACCGGTGCCACCATCTCCTCGGCCCAGTTCGGTATCCTGCTGGCTCTGCTGTTTATGCCGGCCTCCACACTGTGGAGCCGGGCCATTTTTGCCTTTGCCATGGCGATTCTGGGCACCTGGATCTTCGTCTGGTTCATCCAGCGCATCCAGTTCAAGGATGTGGTGATGGTCCCTCTGGTGGGCATCATGTTCGGCAATGTCATCGGCGGCATGACCAACTATCTGGCGTACAAGTACGAGATGACCCAGGCCCTGTCCTCCTGGCTGGTGGGCCACTTTTCCCTGGTGCTGAAGGGCCGGTATGAGATCGTCTGGCTGACGGTGCCGCTGGTGGTGCTGGCCTTCCTCTTCGCCAACCATTTCAACATTGTGGGACTGGGCAAGGATTTTTCCAAGAACCTGGGTGTCCCGTATAACCTGGTCCTCTTTTCCGGGCTCACCATCGCTGCCATGATCACCGCCAGCATTGTGGTGGTGGTTGGTTCCATCTCCTACATCGGGCTGATCGTGCCCAATGTGGTGGCCATGTACAAGGGAGACAAGATCCGGGGCACGCTGGTGGATACCGCTCTGTTCGGCGCCATTTTTGTGCTGGTATGCGACATGATCGGCCGGATCGTAATCGCCCCCTACGAGCTGCCCATCGAGCTGATCGTGGGCATCCTGGGAAGCCTGATCTTTATCGGCCTGCTCTTTTACCGGCTCAAGCACGGCCGAAAAGCCATCCGTCTGGGCAGCGCCGGAACAGGCTGCTGCTCCGCCATGCCTAATCTGAAGGGAGGTGCGGACCAGTGAACACCGCTGCCGTGCGCGCCAACCGGCGCAAACTCCTGATCCTGGCTGCGATTGTTCTTCTTTGTGCAGCAGGATATATGTTGGTGGAGGTCAACTTTTCTAATCCCAAGCTTCTGGCCTACGCCATGAAGATCCGCATCCCCAAGCTCATTGTCATGCTCATTACCGCCTTTTCCATCGGCGGCGCCTCGCTGGTGTTTCAGTCTATCATCAACAACACCATCGTGACCCCCTGCCTGTTGGGCATGAACTCCCTGTACACTCTTATCCACACGGCGGTGGTGTTTTTCCTGGGGTCTGCCAGCGTGGTGGCCTCCAATGCCAACCTGTCCTTCGCGGTGGATGTGGTGCTCATGGGCATTACCGCTACCATTATCTACAGCTGGATCTTCAAAAAGACCAAGCACAATGTGCTGTATGTGCTGTTGGTGGGCACAGTACTAACTTCGTTTTTCAGCAGCATTCAGACTACTCTTACACGGGTCATGGACCCCAATGAGTACGACAACCTGCTGAATACTCTGGTGGCAAGCTTCAGCAACATCAATTCCGAGATCATCGTCTTTTCCCTGATCCTCTTGGCGAGCGTCATCTTCGCACTGCGAAAGGAGCTGGCCCTGCTGGATGTGCTGACCTTAGGCAAGGAGCAGGCCATCAATCTGGGGGTGGACTACGACCGCTGCATCCGCCGCCTGCTGCTGGGCGTGACTCTCTGCATCGCCGTGGCCACCGCCATGGTAGGACCCATCTCCTTTTTGGGGCTCATCATCGCAAACCTGTCCCGTCAGCTGCTGAAAACCTTCCGGCACACCCAGCTGGTGCTGGGCTCGGCCCTGTTCGGCATGATCGTGCTGGTGGGCGGACAGCTCATTGTGGAGCATGTGTATTCCTACTCCGTGCCGGTGAGCGTATTCATCACTGTGGGCGGCGGCCTTTACTTCCTCTATCTCCTCCTGACAAGAAAGAAGGTGTGACCATGCGCGTACAAGAACTGACAAAACAGTATGATGGAAAAACCGTAGTGGATGGCGTGAGTTTCGCCATCCCCAAGGGTAAGGTGATTTCTCTGATCGGCCCCAACGGTGCGGGCAAATCCACCGTCATGGGCATGATCTCTCGACTTATCGCCCACGACAGTGGACTGGTAGACTTTGAGGGCAAGGACATCGGCAAATGGAAAAGCAAGGAGCTCTCCAAGCGCCTTGCCATCCTGACCCAGTCCAATAATATCCAGATGAAGCTGACTGTGCGGGAGCTGGTGACCTTCGGACGCTTTCCCTATTCAGGCAACCGTGTCACCCCAGAGGATCAGAAGATTATCGACCGAGCCATTGCCTACATGGAACTGGAAGAATTCCAGGATCGCTTCATCGACGAGCTCTCCGGCGGCCAGCGGCAGCGGGCCATGATCGCCATGGTCATCGCCCAGGACACCGAATATGTGTTGCTGGATGAGCCTACCAACAATTTGGATATCTACCACGCCACCAACATGATGAAAATCGTCCGCCGCCTCTGCGACGAGCTGGGGAAGACGGTGATTTTAGTGCTGCATGAGATCAATTATGCGGCATTCTATTCCGATTACATCTGCGCCTTTGTAGATGGGAGGATCGCCAAATTCGGCACCGTAAAGGAGGTGATGACTCAAGAGACGCTGTCGGAGATTTATAAGGTGGACTTTGAGATTCTCGAAATCGCGGGCAAGCCCCTGTCCATCTACTACTGATTCCATCGTCCTGTTTTTCATTCCACTGAATCAAGATGAATCAAGAAAAGGAGTTTTTCGCCAACATGAGAAAGATGATCCCGCTTTTGCTTGGGCTGATCATGATCTTCAGCCTTGCCGCCTGTTCCGGCGACCCTGCCGGAAACGGCGATACGACGACGCCCGCTCCAGTCACGACGGAACCCTCGGGCACCGAACCCTCGGGTACGACGACGGAACCCTCGGGCACGACGCAGGCGCCTGAAAACGTGACGATCAGGAGCCTGAACGGCAGTCAGGAAGAAGTGGATCTGACGGTGCCGTATAATCCCGAGCGCATTGCGATTCTGGATATGGCGTCGCTGGATATTCTGGACAGCCTCGGGCTCGGAGACCGCGTGGTAGGCTCCGCAGCCACCTCGCTGGACTACTTGCAGGCTTACGTGACAAACGACAACGTGGCCAATCTCGGCACCATCAAGGAAGCCGATCTGGAGGCCGTCATGGCCTGCGAACCGGACGTCATCTTCATCGGCGGCCGTCTGGCCTCTTCGTATGACGCGCTGAGCGAAATCGCGCCCGTCGTCTACCTCTCTACCGACGCGGAGATCGGCGTTGTGGAAAGCGTCGAGAAAAACGCCTCCACCATCGCGTCCATGTTCGGGCTGCAGGATCAAGTGGACGCGCTGATGGCGGATTTCGGCGCCCGTATCGAGGCGCTCGCCGCGTTTGCGGGGACGTCCACAGCCGAAGAGCGGGGAGAACACGAGCGGCAGCTTCAATATACTGGGCAGCGACGGCCGCTGCTCCATCATCAGCGTGGAGATCGGCTTCGACAACCTCGGCGACGGCGACGTGACGTCCACCCACGGCAACGAGACCTCGTTCGAACTGGTTGTGGATCTGAATCCGAACTACATCTTCGTGCTCGACCGCGACGCGGCGATCGGCACGGACGGCGCCAAACTGGCCCGGGAGATCGTGGAAAATGAGCTGGTCATGGGCACCGACGCCTACAAAAACGGAAACATCGTCTATCTTGCCCATCCGGCCGTGTGGTACACGGCCGAGGGCGGAATCACCGCCCTGGATCTGATGCTGAGCGATTTGGAGAGCGAGCTGCTCGCGAACTGACGCGCCGCGCGTTTTCCCTCCGGCCATGCGCGAACCTGTCTGAGTTGACACAAAAAAGAAGCGAACCGGTCTCTCCGAGGCGGTTCGCTTCTCTTTTACATGGCGGCGCGGAGGGGTCAGCGGATGAAATTCGTCCTGATCTTCGGCTCGCTTTCCGGCCGGCCGACGCCGTTTTGCCGGCCGACCTCAATACATTTGAGCAGCCACGCCATATTTTTGCCGAGGATGCGCATGGTCTGCATGCCTTCAAGATCCCGGCGCACCTCCTCCGGCGTATTGCCGTGTACCATATTCCAGTAGTTGGCGGAGACAACGGGCATATTGGCGATGTTAAAGTATTTGTTGAACTACTCAAAGGCCGCCGTCGCGCCCGCGCGGCGGCAGGAGAGCACACAGGCCCCGGGCTTATACGCGAAAGCGGGACCGTTGGAATAGAAGCAGCGGTCGAGCAGCGCGGTGACGGCGCCGGACGCGGCGGCATAGTGCACGGGCGAACCGACGACGATTCCGTCGCTCTCCGCCGCTTTCTGCGCAATCAGATTGACGCTGTCGTTCCGGTGGATACAGCCGTTGCCCTTTCCGCAGCCGCCGCAGCCCGTACAGCCGCCGATCGGCGCCGTGCCGACATGCACGATTTCCGTCTCGATGCCTTCCCGCTCGATCGCCGAAGCAACCTCGGTCAACGCGGTATAAGTGCAGCCGTGTTCGTGCGGGCTGCCGTTGATGAGCAGTACGTTCATAAAAAGCCTCCTTTATCCTTTATTGAGGATGTACATGGAGCGAGAAACTTCATTCGCTGGAGAAATCGCTCAGAACCTGAAGCAGGGAGCACAGATTGCCCAGTCTGTCGTCGCCGAGGTATTCCCTGATTTCCCGTTGCGCCTCTTCCCACAGGGGAAAGGCTTCCTCCAGCTTGCCCTGCCCTTCCGGCGTCAGTTCCACCACCTTCTTCCGGGCATCGTCAGGATGCACGCCAACGGCAACAAACCCCGCCCGCTCCAACAGCCCGATATTCCGGGTCGCCGTGGTCTGATCCATGCACAGCACCTTGCCGATATCCGTGATGAACGGCCGACGCATACAGGCGATCCGTTTCAGCAGCGCAAACTGTGTTCCCCGGATGCCCACGGGACGCAGGCAGCGATCGTAAATCTGCGTAACAACACGCCCGGCTTTGCGGAGCTGCATACAGACGCAGACAGGAGAAGCGTATTCCTTCGTGAGGGACTCCATAGAAACTCCATGTATATGCATGAAAATAGCCCGATCCTGAAAAGCCGTCAATCCTTTGAGAAGCTTCTCAAGGGAAGAATTGAAACTTTCCCGGCAAGGCAAAACTCAAGAACGGCATGGTATGAATGAGAAAATAGAATGTATATTTTCTATTTCTGACTGTTAAACCTAGTGTAGTTGCTAACAATCTTATCAGGTCAAGGCTATTCTCCTCCATTGGAGGAGCCTATGGGTAACTGTCAAAAATCTTTTGGGATAACGATTCGTTTGCTGCGTCTCTCACGAAAATTGAAACAGGAACAATTAGCGAAAAAATCCGGTTTGTCCTTGCGGCACATCAAATCTATCGAACGAGGCCTCAGCGATCCGACTTTATCAACCTTGGAAAAAATAGCTTCTGCATTGTCTCTCCGTGTGAAAGAATTGTTCGCGCTTGAGGAGATTAGGCGTTCTCCGAAAGGCATCGGGAAAGATCTGCTTGCACAGTTGGAAAACTGCAAAGAGAGCGAGCTACTTCGATTCTATGCTTGCAACAAAATTCTTTTGTCCAAGTACAAGTAGGATACCTCGCAACAAAAACGGGCCGACAGATTGCTCTGTCAGCCCGCTTGCTTTCTTATGGTGCGAAGGGGAGACTCGAGGTTTTGGATAGGTAGCAGAGAAGATTAAGGAAAATATTTTTGAAATTTTTTTGTGCCCACAAATATACCAACAAGATCAGTTGAGGGTGAAAATTCGGGTCTGAAATCATTCACCTTTATTTGCCAGTTCGAGTCTCTCGTCCCGGAAAGTCCCGCGTAATCCCGTTGTTTCATTGGGAATGTACCAAAGATTTGGCGGGAGGGCAAACAGATACAGGATGCATGGGATAATCCTTGGGAGTTCGAGTATGGAATACAGACTCACATAGACAGTTAGCCAATCTTGTTCATACTATTTGGCAACAACCCAGAGTCCCTTTGGGGCGTCCTTGGCGTTTACAAGCTTTCCTTCATCTCGTAGGTATTGCCCAGCCCAACGCATATCATATTGCCAAGTATAAAATAAATCACCTGAGCGTTTGAGCTCCTGTTCCTCTTTGTTCCATATGTATTTGCAAACCTGAACGATAGTGCCTTGCCCGCCAAGAGAGATGAGAGCTTCCATAACGAGTCCCGGCAAATCTTGACGATTCATAATCACCTCTTTTTTAGTATATGGATCAAATTACAGCTTATTCTTATCCGCTACATACCGTTCGGCAATCATATCCAGCATTGCACCAGGACGAACATCAAGAGCCAGCGCGAGGCGAATGAGCATTTCAATGGATGGATAGCGCTTTCCGCTTTCCAGCATGGAAATGTAAGGTGTGCTCATATCCATGCGGTCTGCAAGCTCGTCCTGAGAAAGTCCAGCCTGTTGCCGGAATTCTCTGATAGCAACACCAACGCCGGCCAGTTTCTTTCTTGTTGTCCTCATCCTTAAAATTTACAGGGAAAGTGTATTTTATATCTTAATCATCTAGGTTAAATTAACTTAGATGATTAAGAAGTTGCTAATAGTTCTTTGGCTCTGCTGTTCTGCCACGCCTTGCCATGCGTGGCCGGCTCGCGTTGTCGCTGTCGTTGATGGCGATACCATTACGGTGGAGCCGATAGATGGTGGGGAGAGGATGAAAATTCGTTTGTATGGAATTGACGCGCCCGAACTTAAGCAGCCCTTCGGAGAAACTGCTAGATCGTTTGTGTCAGCAAAATCTTTATATCAGCAGGTATCTATTGAGGTAAAAAGCCGAGATCGTTACGGGCGCGTGGTTGCCATTGTTTGGCTGCCCGCCGGCGAAAGCTTGCAAGCTGCGATGCTCAACGCCGGATTGGCTTGGCTTTGGCCACAGTACTGCCGCAATTGCCAGGACTGGGAAAAACTGCAGGCGACAGCACAGCGGTTTTGTGAGGGGCTTTGGGGTGAGGAAGTTCCTGTTCCCCCGTGGGAATGGAGGAGAGGAAAGCGTCGGTAGTACATGGCCAGGATTTGTTATTGCTACGCAAAGCTAAGACTGGGAACCGTGTACTTCGGGCCACGAAACGTGGGAGGGGATGGGGTGTTTTATCCAAGAGCAAAGCCAGGAAATATCAAGTTTTCTTTTACTCCAACATTCCCAGATCACAGCGACATTCCATCCATTGGCAAGAAGTTTTTTTTCGATGCAGCCGTCACGTTGTATGTTTTCTTCAAATTTATTTTGCCACTTTTCGACATGAGTTTTGGGGACGGTTGTATATTTGCAACCAGTATGGCGATGCCAAAAGCAGCCATGAACAAAAATGGCTACTCGATATCTGGGCAAAACAATATCGGGAGAATGATTCAAAATTTTTGTTTTCAATCGATAGCGGAATCCTTGGCTGTGGAGGAGCTTTCGGACGATTATTTCCGGCTTTGTGTCCGAAGAGCGGATTCCTGCCATCATACGCGAGCGAGTTGCGGGCGAGACGATATCCATGTATTATTCCCTCTTGTTCAAAACTGGAAGGGGTTCAATGCAACCTATAAAAATTATTGACTTATTCGCGGGCCCCGGAGGTTTGGGCGAAGGCTTTTCTTCTTTCCGCAAAGATCACGCATATCCATTCAAGATAGCTGTATCTGTCGAAAAAGACAAATTTGCGCACAGTACGTTGCGCCTTCGTGCCTATTGGCGTTTACTCAAGCGAAACGGAATACCCCTGGAGAGTCTGTATGCATATTACAGAGGGCTGAAAGATGACCCGTGGACTCCCGAAACCAAAGCTCTGTGGGACGAGGCCGGGACCGAGGCATTACATCTTGTATTGGGTAGAAAAGAAGACAATTCATTTCTATACGAACAAATCGAGCAGCAAATTTCAGGCGGCAAGCACTGGGTTTTAATTGGCGGACCGCCTTGTCAGGCATATTCGGTTGTGGGGCGCGTGCGCTCTGGAATAAGCAATGAAACAGATCCTCGCCATTATTTGTATCAAGAATATTTGAATGTTATCAGGCAGTTTCGGCCGTCGATATTTGTCATGGAAAATGTTCGCGGGCTTCTTTCCTGCCAGTTGAACCAGAAGCATATTATCCATCGTATCCTTGAAGATTTGGCATCTCCCGGCCAAAGTGAGCGGGGGGCAAGAGACTACAAATATACAATCCATTCTTTGGTAGCAGATGCGTGTTATGAGCCGGGAATGGATGCTTCTTCATTGAATTTGGCGAATTTTGTTGTCCAGTGTGAGAAATATGGAATTCCTCAAGCGAGGCACAGGGTAATCCTGGTAGGAGTGAGGGAGGATCTCGCCGGTTCTCTCCCAAGGCTTCAAGCCTCCGTGCCATTAACTGTTTGGGATGCTTTGGAAGATATGCCCGCACTGCGTAGCGGATTGTCCAGGCAAGAGGATTCGACAGAAGTTTGGAAGCAGATCGTTACATGCGCATTTGATGACCTTGCAAGACATTCCAGAGATATGGGGCGGCATAAACTGGCCAAGTTTATGTGGTCGGCAAGGAAACAGGTTTTACGGGATATGCTTTCGCGCGGAGCGCGTTGGCTCTCTGGAAAATATGGACCGATTCCAGGGAGAGCTGAAAAACTGCACAAGTGGTTGCGTGACGATGCCCTTGATGGCTGGCTGAATCATGAAACCAGGGCACATATGGCAAGTGACCTGCGGCGATATGCATATGTGGCTTCATACGCCAGTGTGGAACAAAAAAATCCGTTGGGCCCAAATGGGTTTGACTTGCCTGGCTTGGCTCCAAATCATGCAAACTGGGAAAGTGGATTCTTTGATGACAGATTCAAAACCCAGCTGGCACACCGCTCTTCAACAACAATAACCAGTCATCTTTCAAAAGACGGGCACTCGTTTATTCATCCCGATCCAACCCAATGCAGGAGCTTGACCGTTCGGGAGGCCGCCAGACTTCAAACTTTTCCCGACAATTATTTTTTTGAAGGGCCACGTACCGCGCAATATGTACAGGTCGGTAACGCCGTACCGCCACTACTGGCCGTACAGATAGCCGAATGTGTTCTGGCTGTTATTGACGGCGTAAACGCAAAACGTGCGAGGAGCATCCTTCCTGTTCAGGGGAAACTTTTATAGTCATCAAGATATTTTTGTTATCTCGGGAATCGCGTCCACGTTTAACGGATATGTCCCCATCTTTACCTGTTCCCAGCACTCTGTTTTTTTGGCCCACTCGCTCAACAGTCTGCCGTTACTGCCAGCCATCATCACGCGGTTGACTTCGGGAGCCCAGGAGGCGAGCAGCGCCTTCAACTGCGGCGACAGATCCTGATGTTGCCATATCCTTTCCAGGTCCACACAGTCTCCAAGCTTTTCCGCAAGAAGTGACACCAAATGCGTGGTGACATGAATTTTCGACGCTGTCCCCAAAAGTGCCACGATCTTGTCTGCCTGTTTGAAGAGGATTGCTTTGGCGATGGCTTGTTTGAACCAGGCGACATCCGGCAAAAATCCTGAATTCTCCCATTCTTCAACCGTTTTCATGAGATCCGAAAAGTTTTTTTGACCACCCAAGGCCACGATGTTTGGTTTCTTTTCCCAAGTGTTCAGATACTTGGCCAGATCTGTCTTTGTCAATTTTCGAGACGACGGGATTTTTTCCTTCAACCGCTTCAGTTTGGCCGGAGTTGTCCCTTCTCTGGCCAACAAAACGTTGTAGCTTCCAGCAGCACGCTCATAAAACCACTGACTGGTTCCATCAGGACAATATACATTGGTAGCTATCTTTTCCAATTCTCTGTGGAAGGGTTTGTTTGCTGAAAGGTCAGCCTGCTTTACGGCATTTTGACTATTTGCATAACGTGATATTGCCGAAATGAGTTCCTCTTCGGCATCAGGGTTTTCTTTGCGGAGAATGATCAATTTTGCCGGAATTCGGACTTGGCTCAGGTCGGCTTCCGGAAATTTCTTTTTTGTAAAATACAGCGAGGCTGTTGTCTGGCCGCCATTGACTACCTGCATGCCTTTCAACCAAAGGATGCCGTGACCTCCTGTGGAGCTTTCTCCCAACCGTATATCGTCTGCTACGATAACAAGGCCATTGTTATAAGCCATAAACCTTGACGGATTATGCCTCAGTGTTTCACGGATCCCTTTGTTTACATTTCCCGTAACACTGAGGAAAGAGCGAACGTTGGCCTCAAGAAGGCGCGCCCCGTACTTTTCATACAAAAATCGCAAGCTCTCGCCAGGGATGACGGCCAGTGCATAGTCGTAGTCGGCTTCGCCGCGGGGAACATAAATACACGGCAAAGGAGCACCACATACTTCCGTGAAATCAACGACCAATTCGTCCCGGGGTTTTCCTGCGACGGTATGCCTGTAAAGACGCTCGATGTCCATGACCTCGAGTTTGACTGTTTTTCCCTGAATTTCTCGCTGTTTGAAATTCTTTGATTTGGCCACCTTGTCGGTCAGCACGTAAACGCGTATCTGATCGAGATTGGCATAGGCGTCTCTTAACGTCATTGCCAACATGTGCGCTTCATTGGACGGGTCAACTTCTTTTACCAATTTTCCATCGACGCTCCTGGAAAGAAATCGCAGGCATTGTTCTGCAGCGGTTTTAGTTTCGCTGTCGGCAACGTTTTCCAGTGAGTCGGCTTCCCTATAAAGACTGATCAAAAGATTCAGTTGGTCACAATCTTCCGAAAGGGCGTAACCGGTCACTTTCAAAATTGCGTTTCCTGCTTTGCCTTGATGGTGGCAAATGGTCGCAGAGTCAAATGTCATTCCCGCAGAGATCATATGCTGTATGACGTGCTCGGCGAATGCCAACTCGGGAAAAGGGTACTCATATTCTGTTGTTCCCAACTGTTCTGCGATTGTGGCTTTGATTTCCGCTTGCAGTTGGTGAAAAAAGTCAGTCAGTTCCATGCAATGGCACTCCCATGTGAGCAAGGGCTCCCGCCAGGGTTGTTGAGTGTTGTTTGATCAACGAGATGTCGATTCCGTATCGGACATCCTGAATGGCAGCAGGTAAGACCGATGTGGCCAACATCGGAAACTCGCCTGAAACGGAAAACAGGCACTTCTCTGTTAATGCGAAAGGCTCTGTTGATTCGAATGTGTCCAGGTCGCCTATGCCCAAACGATTCAGCAACGATTCATAAATGGAGACGGAGTTGGGATCGGAGCTCAAGCGAGAGCGAGTGTGGTGAAGCCTTTCTGCCAACGTTGCACCGCCTTGGTCACGGGCAAACCGGCATGTCGCGAGAAACAGTGGGGCAACAATTGTCGGATCCAATTGATCTGCCGAAGCTATCTGGACTACGTATTTCTGCCCGGAAGACGTTGCCTTCACTTCGATAGCACCACAAGAGAAAGAAAAGTCGTGCAATGTCCCCAAGGGCCCAGTCCAGGCGGTAACAGCCGTTCGTGGCGATATTCCGGCATCAAGCAGATCATTCAATATTTCCAATTCGCCGCATAATCCCGTTTTTTCTTCCGGGGACAACACGCTTCCACGCGGTTGCTCCATAAATTTTTGCCAAGCTCTGATGCGATGCAAAAAAGTATTGAAAGCATCTGCTCCCGGAACTCCGGCTTGCCCATCCAGGACGTTGAGAATGTCCACGGCCATTTTGGTGAACATTTCGAGATTTCCAGTGGGTTGCCTACGCACCCCCATCCACAGTCCTGGCAAGCCCGGTTGGGATTCAAGGCAGATCAGGGAAAACCCTTTTCCGTCTGGCAGAACGACTTTTTGATGAAGGTTTCCCAGTTGAAATCCGACGAGTACAGCTTCCAGTTTTTCCGGAAAGTGCATTCCCGCTCGAAAAAAATGCCCGCTTTCCGAACTGATGGGGATAGTATGCCACCCATATGAGTCGGCGGAATGGCGCGGCAGAGCTCGCCACGCTTCCAGAAGCAGGCTTTCATCATGCTGTTGGGCCATATTCCTGCTCCCAATATACGTTGTTGACTTTGTATTTGACCTTGGTTCCAGCTCTGCTCCCAGGGAAACTCAAGCCGAGTGCAACAACGGGAGGCGCACCATCCAATCTGGCATGTACCGGATCCAACATATATAGCAATAACAGTCCGCGTTCCGGATGTGCTCCTACTTGGCTCGACTCGTCACCAAATCCGCGAATATGGCGAATGCTTGGGCCGGAAGGTTCATCGGGTTCTTCTTTTCGTCTGGAGCGCCCGGGGTCGGCATGCCATGTCTTTCTGGTCAATTTCAATGCAGCATTCCAGGCTGCATTGTCGAGGTCAATACTTTCATCTCTTGGGCTGATCAATGTGCCGATTGAATATTTGTCGGTGGAACCGTCCAGTGGGCCACGTTGCAGCAGCTTTGTTACAATCCCTGGGAGCAGTGGATGCTCTTGCCCGGTGGATGAGCCGATCAGGGCAACTGTCCACCTGGTTAGCTCTCCACCAGCATTCATTCCGGATATAAACTCGGCCAACATGGAACTATTGACCCTGTGTGCCGCAGTGTGTGATTTGTATTTTTCCAAAAAACTTATAACATGCTCTGCTGGAACATTATTCCACAGATATCCATCCCATGAGTTATGAGAACCGTTCCGGTTACGCTCGATTGGGGATACGTATGAAGCTCCCATGTTGCCAAGAAGCTCTTTCGCCGCATTATAGTTGTGCAAAAGTGCTGAATGGTCGCGATGCAAGGCAACAGTTTGTACAAGTTGACCGCTAAACGACAGTTGCAACTCCTTTGCCGTGCGCATTTTCACGCGGGATGTCACCATCAATGTTGAATGCGACTGAACTTTGAGGCCATATTCACGTGGCGTCATGCCCGAGTCCACAGCAAGATCGAATTCTTCTCTGAGTTCTTCGTTGGCATCCGTGATATGCCTGAACCACTCAGCCAGTTCATCTGGGATGTATAGACGGCAAAGATCCAGATAGCCCGGGCGATAACCAAACCACCTTCCCATTTGCATCAAGGTATCATACATCTTTGATGCCCTCAGAAAATAGCTGACGGAAAGCCCTTCCAAAGTGAGCCCCCGTGACAGTTTGTCACCACCAACAGCAATAACTTTGAGCCCTGTCTCCTTGTTCAGTTCATAGTCCAGAGCATCTTTGGCCGTGCCATTTACAATTTTGACTTGTACGTCCTGAACAAGCTCGACCAAAGCTTCCATCATCGCATCAAACGATGGGAGGGGTCTGATATCCAGGTCTGTTTCCGTATCTCGCATTTTACTGTTTGTAACGAGAAAGCCATTCTCTTCATTGTCCCAAAGATCATGTAAAGCTGCCATGAGCGCTGCATTGTCAATCTTGCGAATCAGCCGTTGCCTCACGCTCTGAAGGTATTGTTCGATCTGTTGAAAAACATGCTGTTGAACGACGGTAAATCTGGTTACATGGACAAGCATGGAAGAATGTTTGCTCTTTTGTCCGCGACATGCCCTTACGGCACAAGAAATCAGGAAGCTCAAAATCGCTTCTTTCAGAGATGGCGGCAAATCATCTTGCCCATTATATCGGGGGCGGTGCCCATTTTTGTGACTGGATGGCAACCAGTCTTCCGCGCCACTTACAGGCCTGAGCAGGGGAAGTCCTTTTTCAGGCTCCCCCTTGGGACCAAAGATTCTGCTTGGACCAATATGGGTGGACGGAGCTGCGAGATTCACAATAAAGGCCGCCGGAAAAAGGTCTGGACCCTCCAGAGCGGTTGCACCACGTTCATGAATAAAAATATTGGCAAAGGGCGTGGCTGTATATCCAACATAAGCCGAGTGAGTGAAAGAATGTAGTGTTTTGCGGATCAGACTGTTGATTGCCTTGGGTTCATACTCTTCGACCGGTTGCCCCACATCATTGAAAGGTTGTTCTCCGGTATCCACTGAGGCGTTATCTGCCTCATCGTCGATCATGAGCAGCGGAAGGTTGGTTACAACTTTTCTTCCTGTCTCGAAGTCTTGGCTGTTGGCCACGTGATTCTCAATCCATTCATTTAGACGTTTGAGTACCGTCTTGTTTTTTTTGACCACAAAAAGCCAGGGGCGTTGTTCCGGAGTAATACCAAGATGCTTTGCCACCCTAGTGTTGAAGTCACCATTTTCTGCCCTGTTGGTGGCAAAATTCGGGCGTATAGCCTGATCACTGTCGATCTCGCCAACTCCGACAATCTCAAGGTGATCGGCAATGCCTGTTGATTTGAAGCCGAGAAAACCTTCGTCGAGTCTGATTTGTGTCTGGGCGCGCAGGTTGTTATGCATTCCGGCCAAAATGATGATGATTTTATAGCCGGCGTCCGCAGCTTTACACACAAGCCCTGTATAGTTGCCTGTTTTACCGGACTGCACATGCCCCACAACGAGGCCGCGCCGATCCCAAGGGTCGGATCTTGCCGGGTCTTCAAGCAAACCGAGAATTTTGTCTGTGCTTTCATCCAGTGCATCTACGGCCGAAAGAGGCCAATCTCTTTCCAGATATTCACGATAGCGCTGCCAATAGCGCCAATCCTGTTTTCTGGCCGCCACCAACCATGCCTTATGATCTTCGTCGCTATGAATGGCGGTAGCTTCCCCAACCCAAGTGCTGAATCTACGGATCAGTTCATCGGTGACTGCTTCCCGATCCAAGCCATCTCCCCATTGCGGTTTCATGGAAAGCACTCGTTCGATATTTTCCGAAATCAACTCCAGAGTGATGGCGGCGCCGCTCTTGCGTTCGTCGTCCAGCAACTCCTGCACGAATTTTATTACCTTTGCTTCCGCCACGTTATTACACTCCATTTCATGCCATCATGGGTTATCGGGAAGTTCATCAACCAGTTCTGGAAACATATTGAATGGCTCGGTGTTCTTCAAACGTTTCTTTGCATCATCCGGAGAAAGCCTCGCTCGACGCAAGAAGTTTTTGTACACGGTATATAAAATATCTTGCATCTCAGCCGTGGGAGGGGACGCTCCCACGTTCTGCGGCGCATCTTTCCCCTCGGCTGCATCCAGCCATATTCGCTGCACCGGTACATTTTTTTCAATCAGAGAAAGCATGGCCTGCACAGCGTTTCCAAATGCGTCATCAAGAACCAAAGTCGAAACAGCAGGGTGTTCTCGGGAAATGCGGTAACATACATCTCCTTGCCCATTTTCCACGAGCCAAATGGGCAAGGTGGGTTCTTTATGAGCTTTGCCCTTGCTGTACTCTCCTCTATGGGCAAAAACACGTCTCGCCCTTTTGCGAACGGTTTCGGCCAGTTGAACAAGTTGTTTTCTGATTGTGACAGGCGGCCAAGCCGTCGATTTGCGAATATCCAACTTCCAGTCGGCATCAGCAGTGTTGGGTATGTCCAGGCGTATTCGAGCCAAACGGTGGGCCTCTTCCTTCGTCCATGCCCTCCCAGTGCCAAGGTTAAGCCAGCTACCAGCAACAATAAGTCTTTGATTGCGATAGACATAAAATCCTTGGTGAGCTGTCCAACCTTCGGGGCCGGCAGCGTCAGCATATTCTTTGGGAGACAGCTTGTCTTTGTGGGGCAGCACATGGCCTTGCATGCATACAAGTCCATGGTTGGTTGGAAAATTCGTGGAAGGGGAATTCCAGGTCGCTGGATGATTTTGCATGAACGGGTCATATGCCTTGATCTGGATGGAGTTAAGCGTCAGATGCAGGCTGGGATTTGGCCCTTGAAGAAAGCGATGGAAGGTTAATGCCAGATGCTTTTCCACATTATCAACAAGGTCAAGATAATCTTGGGGAGAAAAACCCGGTGTAATAATCCTGTCCAGTTTTTCCCAAACAACCAGCGTTCCGTGAGGGGATATTTCCAACATGGGTAACATGAACGCCGCTTCATCACCGGGCTCTTCCAGCAAAAGCCATTGAAAGCTGGTATCTGCAGCCAAGTGATCGAGATCCCAGCGCAAAGAAGCCATATCTCCATTTTTTCGCTTGCTGGCAACCGTTAGGCTGCGGCATTGGGAAAATGAAGCGGTTTTGAGCCCCAACCCAAATCTGCCGAGATCGTGAGCGGTCCGTTCACTCAGTGGGCTAAGAAATCCAAGGCGCATGGCATCAAATAGCTCGTTGTCAGACATGCCGTGTCCATTGTCCAAAATGGCGACGGCCTGTCGTTCGCCATTCCAGATAAAATGCAAATCAACGCGATTGGCGCCAGCGGTCAAACTGTTGTCAATAATGTCGGCCAAGGCTGTTGAAGTCGAATACCCGAGTCCTCGGAGAGATTCGATCATACTGCAGGCCGAAGGTGGAGCATTACGCGTTTTGTATTTTCTGTCAGTCATCTTGAAAAACCTCAACTACCTTCAATCTGAGAGGATGTCTCATCTTTCGCAGAGCTTTTGCTTCTATTTGCCGGATGCGCTCGCGTGTCACCCCGAATCGTTGCCCTATTTCTTCGAGAGTATGGTCATGAGAAGCCTCTATGCCAAACCTGAGCATCAGCACTTCTTTCTCTTTTTCTTTCAACCCATCCAAAAGGGACGCTATCTGTTCTTCCATGTTGATGCGAACAGCGAATTCTTCGGGATCAATCTCTGCAACGTAGTCTTTTGACATGCCGAGGATAGTTTCTTTTTCATTATCATCGAGAAGATCAAGACGGACCTTGATCAGGGGGAGTTCACGATCCCTTGTGAGCATCATGGCATGAAGATTTAGCCACAGGGGAATTTCTTCATAGGGTCTGTCTTCTTCAATGAATGCATCCCAGCCATGTGCTTCCTTGCCCACGTTACCGTATGCGCCATCCTGTACATGAATGGGGAGTCGTATCGTGTTGAATGAGTTTTGGATATAGCGCATCATTACTTGGCGTATCCACCACACTGCATAAGTTGCAAATGCTGCTTCGCGGTTGGAATCATACTTCCCTGTTGCGCGCAACAGACCTATGTTTGCTTCTTGGACAAGATCGGCGAATTCACAACCCAACCCTTGATATTTTCTGGCAAAATACAGTGAAAGTCGCAAATTCCCTTCAACCATCCGCACTCTGCTTGTTACAAGCATATCAAGATAACGTTGGGCATCATATTTCCATTGCGCGGAATCATTGGGTAGTTCGATCGAAGAATTTTCCAGGGCAGCAAGCAAGAGTGTGAAAAAATTTTGTACAGAGTCAATGTCGCAATCTTGTATCGACAAAAATTTGAACATGCTGACGGGGTCATAATCTCCCGGTAACTGCGGAAACTCTTTCAAAAATGTTGCATAAAATTGTTTGAGGTTGGAAGAGAAAGCGGGGGATTCGGGCTCACTCAAGTCCTCATCTGCGGAACTGTCTTGGTCAGGTAAAGAAATGGCAAAAAGTTTGCGCCAGGCGCTGGAGAAAGTAACTCCTTTCGGACATTGTTGTAAAAGCAGGAGCAGGGACCATACGGATTTGTCTCGAACTTCAAGCATCTCCGCCATGTCACTTCCCTGGATTTGGGGTGTGGATGCGACATCAGCAAAATAACTGAAAAAAACCTGTCCATCATCTTTGTAAGCATGTAGGAAATCGCGGAATATTTCTCTGTCGATTGCATCGTCATGAAAGAATTCTTCGCGAGAGGAATCTTCTCGAAACAATTCGTCGAACAGATTTGGCATGTATTCATCAGTGAGTACGTCATATCCTGAAAGCACTTCGCACAACCTGTCAACAAGATGCTCTCCAGACGGATGTTCGCCAAACTCTTCTTTAAGCCGAAATATATTGACAAGTCCGGTTTGTCTCGCATGAAAAATTACGTCTTTCACTCTGTCGGTATACTCGCTGCCAAGTCGGGAACGCTTCCGATTTTGCTCAAAGAGTTGCACGTCAGGAAGTTCAAGATCTATGTCGGTCCAGTCCTCGCCATCGACGGCAGGAATGAAGCGCGAAAATTGAAATTCCTGCTCTTCTGCTTGTTTAATCAGCTTGGCATCCTGGGCGGGAGGAATCGCGGGGAGCTCATCTTCTTCCCAAGTGTTTTCTGACAGCCAAAATTCGAAGCTATCTTCTTCGACGGAAGCCGGAGGTTGTGAGAATTGAGCAAGCAACTGCACGATATCGTTATGCCCATTTACCGCTGCCAAGTCTGCTGCGGTTTTATTGCCCGGAGTTTTTCTGTCAGGGTCTGCACCATGTTCAATCAGGAGTTTGCAGATATCAAAGTGCCCCTTTTCCGCTGCGAGCATGAGTGGGAAGTATCCCTTGCCGTCGGGTACATCAACGAGGCCCCCATGCTGCAATCGGGTTGAAATGGCTTGGGCATTGCCGGATAAAATAGCTAGCTTGAACAATGGATTCATAATGTTAGTGTCTATATCAGTCTAATTTCGTGCGTTCTGAATCTAACAGGCTTGGGTCTCAAAAGGAAGCGGGCAGACGAAGGGAATACTACATCCGCATCCTCCGCCTATGCGAAAAAGAGAGAGGGAGGCTCGCGCCTCTCTCCGGTTTTGCAGCGATTACGCTATTTCTTTTTCGTCACGACCCGGTAGTTTTCTCTGATGAATTCTTTCACATCTTCAATATAGTAGGCCGCCTGGGCATCGCTTTCCCGCGACAGTTTGCGTTTGAAACCTTTGCCACTGTAGTCCCAGTTGGCCATGGTTTTGCGGTTGAAGAGCCCTCCGCTGCGCCTTGCCAGTTCGACACGGGTGATTATGCCGAACATGTTGTTTTCAGGGGTGAGTTGCTTTTCCAGGTTTTCAATCCGGGTGATCATATCGTTATCTTTCATGCGACATACCAATTCTATCCGGTATAGCGCGCATGGCGGACGAATCCTCCGGCCGACAGGGCTGGTGGATGGAAATGGCCGATCTCTGGTCGGCATTCCCCGGCGTCGCTTCACAAGGCATCGTGCCTCGGAAGGCCCACCGCAGAGCAACGAGGACTTTTACTACAATCCGACGCTCGTCGTTGCATTTTCTTTTTACCGGTAGTTTTTTTGTCCATGCGGACGTGAGCGTCAAAAAACTCCGGCGAAAGTGGCTCCGCGTTTCGCGGTTCGGACGGACTACAGCTCTCGGGATACACGGTCTGCTGCGTTCGTTCCGAAAATCGCCTGTGTCATAAATTTTGGTGTCGGCGACGAGGTCACGGCTTGCCTCACGCTCTTTCTGAATGCGCCTGCCTTGTGGACAGCGGATGGCGCCATGTTCCTCTCGGCGCGATCCGGCCATGCGCGGGTCCTCTCCATTTTCTCGGAACCGGATCACGGTCCGGTTCCTACGGGTGTAGTGGCGGCCGGTCAGAAGAGCGGCGCGCAAAAGTTAGAATGGTATGTGTTTTCACCCAGTCCCACGGCACGGCTTATGGGCTGTATCCGGGCTTTCATTTTGTCTGAGATGGTGATGCAGCCATGCCGTCCATACGGAATGCACCACACGGTCCGCCCCGGGCCATCCGGGCGCGCAAGGGGACAATACCATAGCGGATATGGCGGCCGTCAATATGCGAAATACTGCAAATTGGTTGGTTTTGCCTATTTCTGTGACCTGGAACCCGTGATCACTGTTTCAAGTATTACCGGTTTCCAGGTTTCCGTGTTTCAACGTTTCCCTGTTTTCGTGTTTCCGTATTTTCGTATTTCGGTTTTTCCCTTTTTCAGCATTTCCGTTTCTGAATGATAATAGGCAATAATATTAATGGGTAGGAAATTTGCAGTTGCCAACCGGCCATTCTGAGACGCGCACGGTTATGATCGAGCCTTGAAAGCGAGAAACCGGTCAGAACGCATATTCCGTTGTGCAACAAGGGAAAATGCCGGACTCAACGCTGGGGGTGTAAAGAAAAGTATCCGGCTATTTTATGGGGCGACTGATAATGGGACACGTTGGGATTTGTAGTTAACACGCTGATAAAACTAATGAAAACATATTGACTGGCACGATTTTTATGGTACAGTCATCGCAAGTATTCACATACTTTGCCGTCGAGTGACGGTTTGCGCCGCGCGGCGAGAGACGGCCGCAACGCGTGAGTCCCCGGACAAGCGGCCGGCGAAAGGGTCAGGAAGTCGGGAACGGGTATAGCCCTTCTGTTTCCAAAGGCATTTCGCAAGACGGCGTTGTCCGCCGAGCAGTCTCCCTTTTACGAGGCCGAGCCTCTTTACATAGCTGGAAACGCAACCAGCGCGTAAAAAATGCGACTCCCTAAACCGAACGCTCGTTGTTGAGCCGGAAGCCCGGTTACGGCCGGGGTCTATTTTCACACCCTTTAACCAAGGAGAGTCTTCTTTTGCGCGGAAGCATCAAAACACAGATCACCGCGGCCTTGAAATGCTGCACCCGGATCAAGGAAAGCCGTCATCGGCAGAAACAGCTTCACGGCGGCAGAAGCCCGTTCATCCATTCCATGGGCACGTTCGACCGAACCGCCCGCCGCCTCTGGCCGCTCTGCGGCTGGTTGAAAAGCCGGGGCGTCACGGATATCGAACTGCTGACCGATGATATGGTCAAACAATACCTGGAACACCGCCTGGCCTATCACTGCGACAAGGGCAACTCCCGCCAAACCTTCAAGGTGGAGGTCGCCGCCCTGGGCAACCTGGAACGCGGGTTGAGCCTGTTCTCGCAAAAGCATAGAGCCGTGCCGGTGGACTATGATTTCTCGAAGGCCAGAAAATCCTTCACCGCCAAAGCCCGCCTGCTTTCCAAAACAACATCCGCATATGAAAACCGGGCCCTGCCCGACCCGCTGGCGTTGATCGCGGCCCTGGAAGAACCGCATCACAAACTCATGGCGGCCCTGCAATACCATTGCGGATGCAGAACCGAGGGCGTTGGCGCGCCGCAGCGTGATTACCCCAACGGCAATCCGTTGAAAATGGAGAACTTCGCCGGAAGCGACGGCAAGTTGTTGCCCACGCAAAAAGACCCGGTCACCGGCGAAATGGTGCGCCCGTTCTGGACCAAGGAAAAGGGCGGCAAGGTGGCCTGGAAATATTGCCCGGCTTCGTTGGCCCGCGATGTCCTGGATTGGCTGGACGAACAGCCGGAAGGGCTGGGCGATTCCTATCCTGTCTACCTTGCAGCCGTGAACAAGGCCATGCGTGAAACTTGCCAGTCGATTCGCGGGAAAGGAACGCACGCCTTGCGCTTCAATTTCGCCCAACGCCGTTACCGGCAATGCGTCGCCGCCGGCATGGGCGACGAGGAGGCCAAGAGGCTGGTGAGCCGGGAGATGAGCCACAACCGGCCCGACATCACGGAGGGCTATTACGGATGAGCGTGGTGAAAATCGTAACCGGGCACGACGCTCTCGTCGCCCGGCAAATTCTGGCCTGGTTCGCCAGGCAGGAAGAGGGCGTGCAAGTTGGCGTTCTGCAACGCAAGCGTATCGAGCATGAGCGCATTTACCGTCGGTATTTGCAGCACGGCGTGATTTCCACGGAACTCGCGGCGCTGGTGCTGGCCGCCGAGCATAGTGGCTGGAGCGACGAACAGGCGTACCGGAGCAGCAGAAGCATCGGCCAGGAAGAGGCGCAAAGCATCTCCCGCCGTCGGCAGGCCAGGGCCGGGGCGTACCAGGCCCACCGGGAACAGGTGCGTTCCTGGTTGGCCAAACACTGGGGCAAGGTGATGGATATGCGGCGGGGCGGCCTGAGTTGGCGCCGGGTTTCACGCATGATCGCGGACGAGCACGGCATCAGCATCAGTCATACCGCGCTGCACAAATTCTGGAGGGAATGGAATGAGCAAGCCTGAACGGATATCGCTCTACAAGGAAGAGCCTCTTACCCTGTTTTCGTTCGACCAGAACTCCGCCAGGACGATTCTGCGCCTGTCGGCCGTGCAGACGGTGTTCAAGCGTACGGTAAATCGTCACGATTATCGCGGCCAAAGCCTGTCGCGCTGCGTCCACTTCAAACTGTGCGGGCTGGACTTGTCGAATTCGTTTTCGGCCATGAGCCGCGTTCTCGCCCTGGTAAAAGTGTTCGAGCACCGCCAGTTCGGATCGGAAGACAATGAAATGGTTTTGTCATTCCCCACGTCCAATGACAGCGAGCTACGTTTCTACTGCCGGGTGGTTCGCTACAAGAGCGCCTACGAAGGAATGGAAATCGGCTGGCTTACGGAACGGGACGGCGAGGAAATCCGCAAGAGCCACAAGATGCCCATAGGGTACGTTCACGATTTCAGGAACGCCCTGCACAAGGCCATGGGCTGGATATCTCCGGGCACGGAAGTCGAATACGTGGAGCTGCCGGATATCAAATATGAACCGCCGCCGTACAGCGGCAAAAAAAGTTATGGGTATGAGAGGTAAATGGACGATATGGGCAACGCACTCAAACCTCCTCGTTGTCTTTTTTTACCGGCAACCAGGTTGCGGCCACCTCTTTCCCGACTGCTTCCAACTCGTCCTCTTTCAACGCCCTTTTTACCAACTCCCGGAACAGATCAAGCGCGGAGCATTCTTCAGGCGGTTTGACTTCCGTAATTTTGACCACATGCGGAAGCGACTGCTCGGCGTCCGCCGGGGCAAGGTACTTTGACCCCACGCCATAGAGTATCCAATCGGGGTTGACGTTTTTCAAGCGTCGTAGGGTGTCGAGCCATCTGACCGGGATGATTCCCCGCCTCCTGGCGTCAGAAACCGATGACTGGCGTATCCCCAGCAGATCGGCAAGTTGGCTCTGCGTGCGCGTGCCGGTCATCTGCCGGACTCTATCCATTTGCTGTTCAAAGGCGCTTTTTACTTCTCGCTGTTCCATGTGTCCGCCATTTTTTGAATAGTAAACTATGCTTTTGTAAGTTTTGTATAGTTTACTATGCGGACAGCCGTCAAGATTGCCAATACAAAAAAAGGATGAAAGATGTACCAGGATTATCAGCGGCTTTTGCTCATGTTTTGAGCAAACGGAGAAATGCCCTCGGTTTTTCGCAGGATAAATTTGCGGAGTTGGCGGGCATGGAACGGACTTACGTTTCCATGTTGGAGCGCGGCATCCATGCTCCTTCCCTGAGGGCTATTGTTCTCATTGGCGAGGTTTTCAATTTGAAAGCTTCCGAACTGGTGCAGGAAGTCGAAGAAGTTCAAGCCGCAGGAGTGGCTTTGCCGGAACCTTTGCCGCGTGGTCACAAGCGGAAGAAGCCAAATAATCCTTAGCCAGATTTTCATAGAGCGCGTCATCTTTGGTCACGCTGTCCTAGAATGCTTGAAGCACATGGGCGGTGTGGCTTTTCATTTTGTCTCCGTCCATAATCCGCTGAAACCGGCCGCTCGCTTTGACCCTACGAATCTTTACATTCTTCCCTGATAGTAATGGAATGAAAAAAGAAGACCGGGTACATGGCAAGCAGATATCCCGGGGGAACGAATTCACGCAACGTAACTATGAAGTACAAACAACCAATTTTGTGGGCGGCTCTTTGCCTGGCCGTCGGCATGGCAGCCGGAGCTTTGCAGGCCGACTCACTGAAAGAGTGGTATCCCTACCTCAACAAGCCCGGGCTCACGCCGCCGGATTGGGCGTTTCCGGTGGCCTGGACAATCCTGTATGTGCTGATGGGCTTCTCCATCGGGCTTGCGAGAAATAGCAGCCATCCGGGGCGGAAAGCGCTGACTGGGGTTTTCCTGGCCCAACTGGCGGTCAATTTCTTATGGAGCATGGCTTTCTTCGTCATGCGCAGCCCGGCGGCCAGGTTGGGCCTGATTTCCGTTCTTTTTCTTCTGCTCCTGATCTATGCCTGGAAGAGCAGGCCGATAAACCGAATCAGCGCGTATCTTTTCGTGCCCTATATCCTCTGGGTCGGTTTCGCCTGGTACCTCAATTTTTCCATTTTCCTCCAGAACTGACTCACGACACCATGCGCACGGTTCACAAATAAAAATATAGGCTACGGAGCAAGTAATCCTGGTCCTGCTTCGCGGCCAGGGCCAACAGCTTCTTTTTGAGGCGCGGCAAGGCCTTCGGGTCACGGTCCAGGGCTTCGACGTCGGTCAGGACGCGTCTGCGCTCGGCGGTCGAGGCGAGCTTGTCCAGATATCCCCAGGCATGCTGGGCAGCGTTCCGGGCGTGCCCCGGTGTTATGTCTTTGTTGAGCGCCCGCTCAAGGAAGCCGTAAAAGCTCACCGCATCAGGCTGTTCCCGCTTCAAGAGCGTGCGTATTTCACCATAGGCCGTGGGTTCGTGTTCCAGCACCAGGTATTTGTACCTGGCCCATTCCTCCGTCAGCCTTTGCCTTGGCATGTCAGGCGACGTCAGGTTCGTGCACTTCACGGCGGAAAGATTTTTGTCTTTCACCTCCAGCATGACGTCCAGCTCGCGTTCCCCCAGGGCGGCATGGAACTTGAGAAATTCGTCCATGCTGATGGATTGGGAGTGCATACCCGGTTTGCCGCCGGACCATTGCTGGCTGTAGTGAATTTTTTGGCGCCCATGGCCGCCCTCCCAGGTCAGGGCCGCTTTGTCCAGCCAGACGCGCATCGTCCCAAGGGCAGGCTGGTTGATCGAGTGATGGTATACGTCGAAGATGGCCGGTAAGGAAAACGCGCCGCAGATCGTCAGAACATCCTCAATGGTATAGATGCGCTCGTCGTTTTCCAGGGCCAGCCGGTTGCGGATATGATCGGGAAGAGTTTCAAGATTCCCGGCAAGTTTTCTGAGCGCCGCCGGTTTGTCTCCGTAGCCGCCGCCCAGGTGGAGGATGATCTTGGCCGTCCCATCCGCGCCCACGGCATCCAGGAAGTCCGCGTGGAAACGCAGGTCGTCCACAGCCCGTTCCACAACCTCGTCGCGGGAGGAATTCAGGATGGTGTATTGACCGGGATGCATGGAAACCCGAACGCCCGCGTCGTAGATCAGGTTTTTTACGGCCGCGAGTTCTTTTTGGAGCAGGCCTTTCCAGTCAAAGGCCACGTCGGGATGCGAGGCCAGCGGGATGATATCGGAACTGATGCGCATCAGCCGGATGCCTTCATCCCGGCAATAACGCAGCATGACGCCGAGCGCGTGCAGGTTGTGTCGGCTGACCCGGAGCAGGTTCTCCTCGTCCGCCCTGGCCAGGGTGAGCGTCGTCTGGTCCGCTCCCGGCACGCCAACGGTTTTACATGCGAATCCGTATCTGATCATAGTGGCGAGGATAGCCGGAAGGCTCGGTAAGCGACACTAGTATCTCGTCTATTCATCATCAACCGGCGGGAGAATATTGCTGCTGCCGGTGACGACATTGTGCCCGGTTTGTTTTTCAAGTTCCTTGCGGGCCTGCCGGGCGATGCCGCCGCCGGTCTTTCCGGCCGCCGCGTTTTCTTGTAGACCCGTGGCGTTCACGCTTTCGGCTATCTGCCGGGTGGAGAGTTCCGCCAGGGCGGTAAAGATCAGTTCCGCTTCCGTCATGTGGTCGCGCAGATTTTGCGTCTCCAGCCCCTTGAGGTCTTTATGTTGCCTGACGCTGACGCCCGACCATTCCTGGTGGATGATGTTGGTCAGGATGGCGTACTCCCGGCCCTCCTTGACCTCGTGATCCTTCCAGTAGTCGGTCAGCTTGTTGCGGGTTTCCTGGCCGAGCATGCGCTGCTCTATCCACTTCTGGGAACGGCCATGCTGCTGCCACAATTCGCGTGATCGATTCAGGGCGATTTCCGGATCAGCCATTTCCTGGATACGCTCATAACCCACCTTCGCCAGCCAGAGTTTTATCGGCTCGGCCTTGGGACTCGGCACGGACTGCACGAGACGGAGGAGGGTCTCGGCGCTGGCGACGTCGGTCAATCTTTTCTTTCCATCTTCGGCGGTTAGCTTCAACTGGTGACAATTTGTCACCAGTTCGCTTCCCTCTTTTTTCAAGCGTTCTTTAAGCTTGTTCCAATACTTGCGTGCGGTCTGAAAATCAGGCTGATCAGTCAACACCTGGATAATATCCACTACCGAAAAGAACCATGTTTCGGTCTTCTCATCATAAATGCGGCGAATATGCTTTTCCTCGAAAATGGCGATGTCGTCTTTCATAGTGAAATCTCCGTGGTAATTCTTTCTATGCTTTCGAGCGCGTTGCATCAAGCCAATCGGCCCAGGCCTGCATCATCTTTCTACGTTCTTCCATGTACTGCGCCCGGTTATAGGCCAGCCGTACCGAATCCGGCTCCTTGTGCGCGAGCTGAGTTTCGATGACGTCCACGCGGAAGCCCAGTTCGTTCAGGTTGGTGCTGGCCATGGCCCGGAAGCCATGCAGGGTCATCTGCTCCTGGGTGTAGCCGAGCTTGCGCAGGGCGGCGAGCGGGGCGGCGTCGCTGATGACCGTGCTCCTGGCCCGGATGCTCGGGAACAGGTACTTGCCATCGCCGGAATACTTCTGGAGTTCCCGGAGCAGGGCAACCACTTGGCCGGCCAAGGGCACGACGTGCTCACGGCGCATTTTCATGCGCCTTTCGGGCACAACCCAGATGTTTTTCTCGAAATCCACTTCCTCCCATTGGGCCAGGCGCAACTCGGAAGGGCGGGTGAACACGTAGGGAATGATCTTCAGGAAGTAGCGGATGGAGAAGAAGCCCTCGTTGTACTCGTCGATGTCCCGCATCAGGCGGCCGACTTCCCTGGGCTTGGTGATGGCCGGAAAATGCTTGTGTTTGGGCTTCATCATGGCCTCGGTCAGTCCGGAGGCCACGTCATACTTAACCCGGCCGGTGATGCGGGCGTAGCGCATGACCTGGCCGCAGAGCTGCATCAGCTTGTGGGCGGTTTCGATGTGTCCGCGCCGCTCGTACAGTCGCACGGCGTCCAGCAAATGCTGCGGCTCGATCTGGGTGACCGGGATTTTTCCGATTTCGGGGAACAGGCGTGTTTCCAGCCAGTCATTCAGTTTCTTGGCGTGCTTGGGTGTCAGTCGGGTCTTGTAGGTATCGAACCATTCCCGCGCCACGTAAGCGAAGTTCTCCCGCTCGTCCTTTTCGGCGGCTTCCTTGGCGGCCTTGGCTTCCTGTTTCAAGGCCAGTGGGTCGATATCGTCCAACAGCAGTTTCTTGGCCTCGTCGCGTTTATCCCGGGCTTCGCGTAACGAAACCAGAGGGTACGGCCCGAAACTGAGCAGCTTCTGTTTGCCGCCATAGCGGTAGGCCATGCGCCAGTGCTTGCTGCCGTTCGGCAGGACGTGCAGGAACAGTCCGCCGCCGTCCGAGAGCTTCTGGGCGGTCTTTTTGGGTTTGACAGTACGGATGGTGGAATCGGTCAGTTTCATGCGTTCTCCTGAAAGAAGGTTCTCGGCACCGATTATACACCAGAAAACGCTTGAAAAATCAAGCTGTTGCTCTTGTGACGCATTGGGACAGTAAGGGATGCGCCGGGATTGTGGGTATGAAGCGCGTCCTCTGACGTCATTTTGCGTCCCATACCCACAAATTCCTCCAATATTTACGCCAGTAAACTTGCTTGGGAGTAAGAGAAAATAGAATTTGTTGGTAAATTTTGAGCTTGGGGGCAAGCGTCGATGCCGGTTTCCACAAGCATACCAACGTTTAGCGATGACAGCAAAGGACGCCCCGTGATTTTGGGGGCAAAAGAGAAAGGCCGGAATTCTGAATTTCTTCAAGAATTCCGGCCTTTTTCAGAGCTTTTTTGAAGCTTTATGGTGCCGAAGGGGAGACTCGAACTCCCATGAAGGAACCTTCACTAGACCCTGAACCTAGCGTGTCTACCAATTCCACCACTTCGGCATGGAAGGGAGGTATACCCAAAACATTCAGAGCTGGCAAGCGAAAAAACGCCCTTTCGGAAGAAATTTCAGCAAAAACCACTCTGCCTTCCGTTTTCCCGCCCGACTTCGGTTCAGCGCCACCCCGTAACTGGAGACGCCATCCTCTGAGTCACGGCGAAGACGCCGGACGGGCGGATTGTCCGCCACAGGAGTAAACCTCTTACGATTCCAAGGGACTACGCAAGAATTTTCTTGAAGAGGATGTTGTTTTCAAGATGGTAGTGCTGCAAGGTATCTTCTTCGATTTCAGTAAGTTTCTTGTACAGTTCTCGGAAGGTATCGCATCCGTCGCAGGGGACGCTGTAGTCGTTTGTGGCATGGCGGAGCTTTTTGAGCAGAGTCCCCGCGGCTTCGTGCTCCTCTTCCAGGATATGCACCAGAGCTTGGCAGTGTTCCTTCGCCTCACTGTTGGCGATGGCCGGGAAGAGTTCCGTTTCTTCACGGATCAGGTGCGGTTCCATCTCATGCGACAACTGGCCAAACAGTTTATACACGTCGTAGAGCTCGGGATGGCGCCTTCCGTGGGCCTTGAGCACGTTCACAATCAGTTCATGCGCTTCCGGAAGCGCTCCCCACAGATAGCTGTGGTGCTTCGTCAGGATAAACTCCACGAGCCGTTCGGCGCTCATTTCGGAAAAAGGCTCAGCGGGCTTTTCCGTACGGGCGGCAAGCTCATCCAGCGCTTTATAAATATTGCTGTCGACAAGGCGCTGTTCCTTGATGACTTCGCCGAGCAGACGCCCACCGCCGCAACAGTAGTCGATGCCCGCAGCACGGAATATGGCGGAAGACAGAGGGAAATTCACCACGATGTTGCCAACGGAGTGTTCATGCCATTTATTCTGCATAATAAGCCTCCAATGCTTTGGTATGGAAGGACCGTAGCATGGGGCACGGAAAAAACCTTTTAGTATAAAGGGCTATAATCAAAACAATACCGCCGTTCCAGGCTCACGGCTCCACCATGCAGGCCCGGTGAGCCCCGCGAAGCCTCGCCCGCACCTACGCGCCGCCCCCCGTGGAGACAACAAAAAAGGCGGCCGAAGCCGCCCTGTTCGTGATTTCTTTCTTACGCCTTGGCTTGCTTGATCACCGAAGTGAGGCTGCTGACGAGGCCGGAAATGTTCGCCAGATCCGTGGGCAGGATCATAGTGTTGCCCTCCTTGGCGAGCTTGCCGAACTGTTCCAGATAGTTTTCCGCAACGCGCAGGTTCGCCGCCTGCGTACCGCCCGGCTTTTCCATCTGGTCGGCGACGGTGGCAAGGCCGTCGGCGGTGGCCTGCGCAACCGCCCGGATCAGTACGGCGTCGCCTTCGGCCTGATTTTTCATCGCCTGCAACTTGCCTTCGGATTCGGCGATGGCGGCGGCCTTAGCGCCTTCCGCCATATTGATCCGGGCCTGCATCTCGCCCTCGGACTGCGCGATGAGCGCGCGCTTTTCACGTTCGGCGCGCATCTGCTTTTCCATCGCCTGCATGACCCCGGAAGGCGGCGTGATGTCACGGATCTCGTACCGCAGCACCTTGATGCCCCACGGCGCAGTGGCGGCGTCCAGCGCGGAGATGACTTCCTGATTGATGGTGCTGCGCTCCTCAAAAGTCCTGTCCAATTCCAGCTTGCCGATGGCGGAACGCAAAGCCGTCTGGGCAAGCTGCACGGAACCGAACATGTAATCGCTGATGCCGTAGGCGGATTTCTCGGGGTTCACCACCTGAAGGTAAAGCACGCCGTCGATATCCACGCTCACGTTGTCTTTCGTGATGCAGGTCTGTTTGGGCACGTCCAGAACGTCTTCTTTCAGGGAGCGGCGGTAGGCCACGGCGTCAATGAAGGGGATGAGGATATGGAAGCCCGCGAACAGAACGGCGTGGAACTTGCCGAGCCGCTCGACCACCACCGCCTGCTGGTTCGGCACGACAAGCGCCGTCTTGAACAGGACGAAAATAACCAGCAACGCCAAGAAAACGAAAACCGTCAACGAAGAACCGATCAAATCAAGCATATTATGCTCTCCATGTTTGAATAGCTACGCAGGATTCCGGGAGTTTTCCCCACCGGAAACCACTTCAAGCGTCAGTTCGTCATCGGGGATATGCCCCAAGACACGCACCTGCGCCCCCTCCGGCTGCGCTTCCGGGGACACCGCGCGCCAAAAACTGCCGCCCACCGAAATCTCCCCTACCCCGTTTGCCGGAATGGGCCGGGTTACCGTCCCCATTTTCCCGGCGTGCAGATTCGGCAGCCCCACCGACGCGGCATCCGATGAAATCTGCGTCTTTCCTCGAAAGCTGCGGACAAACAACCGACGCAGCGAAAGGAGAAACACAACGGACGAGGCTCCGAAGACGACCACTTCAATGGCCAGATCGTCCACGAACAGCGCCGTCACCCCCGCCGCCCACGCGCCAAGGCCGAAAAAAAACAGCACGAACACGGGAGACACCAGCTCCACGGCCAGCAAGATTATGCCCAGAATAAACCACATGGCGGCGACAGACACGGCACCCTCCTCCTTCTTTGAGTACACCCCGCAACGGAACACCCGATGCGGAACCCGCAAACGCTATGCATCCCCCAGAGGAAGCCGCGCGCCGACGCCATAGCCTGTTATGGTCGCCACGGCCACAAGGCCCCCTTCGGCATCGGTTACCCGGACCTCGTATGTGGAAAGCAGCTTCCCCGAACGGAGCACGCGCGCTTCCCCACGCAGGGGCCCCACGCGGCCGGAACGCACAAACGAAATGGAGGTCTGGGCATTCGTGCAGTACAGGCCGTTCGCATTGGAAAGCGCCGCAAACGCCACATCCGCCAGAACGAAAACGGCTCCGTCGTGCACCGCTCCCATGCCGTTGAGCTGGCATCCATGCGGCGGCATCTCGACAAGGCTGTACTCCCTTCCCACGTCCAGCACCTCAATCCCCAACGAGGAGGACACGGGGTCATGCCGTCGAAAATGTGCACGAATCTCTTCCAGCGTCAACATCCTGTCTCCCGGCAATACAAATCATTCGGCCCGCCAGCCCTCGGACGGCGGCACCCATCAGACAACCGATTTTCCATGCTCACGGCACTCCTGTCAACAGCCCGTGCCCGCCTTCTTTGCGGAATCCGGGCCTTATTCCCCGCCGTATATGACGAAGCGATCCCGCCCGCCCTGCTTCGCGTGGTACAAGGCGACATCAGCCTTGGCATACAGCTCTTCGAACGAATCCCCGTGTTCCGGGGCAATGGCCACGCCGATGCTTACCGAAACCCCGCTGTAACGGGGGTGCGCCATGCGGATGGACCGGATGCGCGCACACAGCTCCTCAGCCTTGCGCTCAATGATTTCCCGGGTTGAGACGCCATACATGAGCGCAATGAACTCATCCCCGCCCAAGCGGCCCACAATGTCGTCCACACGGAAACACGACTCCAGCTCACGTGCGACCAATTGCAGCAGCGTGTCGCCCTCAAGATGCCCCAGCGTATCGTTGACATTCTTGAACCCGTCCAAATCCATGCTGAAGAAGGCAAGCAATCCGTCCCCAGAGGCCGAAGCAGCATACTCGGAAAACCGTTTTTCCACAGCGGACCGGTTATACAGCTTCGTCAGAAAGTCCCGCTCGGACTTATAGACCAATTCAGCCTCGCGCTGCCGCCGTTCCGTGATGTCCGTCAGGTAACCAAAAGCCAGCAGATCCCCGGAGGCCGGATCTTTCAACAGGTTAATGGAGGCGGACACCCAGATGAAGGTGTCGCCGCGCAGCGTGCGGTATTCCAGCGACGTTTCCCCCTGCCCCGCCGCGTACAGCTGCAACAGGGATTCCGTGGCATAGAAACGCAGGACGCCCTGCTGATCTTCGGGGTGTACGGACACCTCCACAGCCTTGCGGAACCGTGCGGCGGCTGACGCGTCCGGCTCTTCCACGCCCAGCTCTTCACCATCCGCGTACCGGGACAGCAGCCTGTCCCGCGTCAGGTTTACGGTATAAGACGCTATCGTCTTGGACAGCATGGCCTCCCGGTACCGCTCCTCACGGGCAAAACGGAGCTCGGCTTCCTTCAGTTCGGTAATGTCTTCCTGCGTGCCGAGCGCGGAGTATGGGCGGCCCTCGTCATCGAAAAGATTGGTCAGCGTGACGCGGAACCATCGGCTGCAGCCGTTTCCGGAGCGCATCACCACGGAGGCCGAGGCTTCCCCGGACCGCAATGTCTCCAGGACGCCCTCCATGGCCTTCCTGCTCTCTTCGTCCATGCCGATCTCATCCATCGCTTCGTGCAGCGACGCTTCCGTCAGAGAGGCCCCCTTCCCGGCTATGCGCATGATCCGCCCCGTGGCGTATACATATTCAAACAGCATGTCGTCGGTATGGGAAATGGCGATCAGGAAACGCTCGTTGCTCATGCGGAGCTTCAACTCCGCTTCCTTTGCGTCCGTGATGTCGGTCATGCTGCAATAGAGGCACGCCGCGCCGCGCTGTTCCACCGCAAGGCGCATACGGTGCAGAATCCACCGCACTTCGCCGGAACGCGTCACGATGCGGTATTCGCATTGCAGCGGCTCCGAACCGCATTCCCGCATCAGAGCGGTAAGCCGATCCCGGTCTTCAGGGTACACGACCCCAAGAAACACGTTCTGGAACCTGTCTTCCAGCTCTTCACGCGAATAGCCCGCAAGCTCCAGGCATCCCTGGTTGATATAGAGCATCCGGAAATCATCGCGCGTACACTTTACGATGCCGCCCGGTGAAATGTCGGCCATCGAGTCCCTTTCCTGATTCACGCCCTCCACCTCCCGCCGGGTACGGAAGATGATGAAACTGATAAGCATGGCGCTCATCACAAAAGCAAGGAAAAGTTTGATGGAGAACGACAACGCGCCCCGGTTGATCGGATCGCAGATGTCCTCGGTGACGGCGTCGGGCACGATGGTCACAAGGCGCCAATCGTTGATGCCCAGCGGCGTGATATAGGCCGTGCGCCCGTATCCGCCCACGGAGAACCGGATGAAACCCGACGTCCCGTCACGGAGCATCGTCCTGTGCCCTTCAAAGGTATAGCCGTCCAGCATTACGGCGTTGGCTTCAAACGCTTCCAGCCCGTTTTCACTGCCGCCGATGATGTTCGACGTGTGGCGCGAGGTCGTGACCGACTCGCCGCTGGACGTCAGGATATTGCTGTAGCCGCGCTCGTGGAAGTAGCTCATATCCATGATCCGGGAGAGGATGGACATATCATACACGCCGGCTACCGCGCCGACGATCTCCCCGTCCCTGATGATGGGCGAATAAAAGAGCAGATTGTCCGGGCCATGCCCGTTACGGATGAAACGCACGTCGTGATTGCCGCGCAGCACGTCCTGGAACCACGGCTCGCCGGGCTCCACGCGGACGGAACCTTCCAAATCGCGGCCTTTCCCATCGGGCGTGAACACGCGGACATCGTGGAAGTCGTAATGGCCCGCCATATTTTGCAGCAAAGCCGCGGCATCCGGCCCGGTCAGGCGCTCAACCGATGAAAAAAGCTCCGCGAACATGGCCGTATAGGCAATGGCGGCATTCATCCTGATGGAGATACGGAGATTGGACTGGCGGGCAATCTCTTCAAGATAGGCGTTGTTGACGGCCTGGATACGTTCCCGGTTTTCGCTCCTGAACTCCAGGAAGGAGAGCGCGACCAGAACCGAAAGCGCAAAAATGCCAAGGAGGCACAAAACGTAGACGTTTCTCCCCCGAAAGGTGCGGACCGCTCTCACCATTCCCCTCCGTTGTCTGGCGGATCTCCCCCGGAACCGCCCGTATCACATCCCCACAGCGCCAAGGAAAGCGCCTCTCCCCGGCGCGCTCAGACGCAGTGGGAGCATACCTGCCCAGTCGGCATTTCGCAAATGTTCCCGCCATACTTTTCAACTTTTCCGCCGCCCCGCGCTTCCGGCCACCGGAGGAACGCCGCCATGCCCCTGGGGTTATGGACGCCTCCCTTCCCCTTTTCATCACGTTCAAATCAGGCCGGCCGCAACCTCTTTTATACCTGCTTCATTTTCACGGCGGATCTCCGGATATCCCCCTATACCGCCGCGCATTTTTCTCCTAAGAACGGAAGCACACCCGCTCAATCCTCCAACGAGGGATCGCCGTCCATGCCCGAGCATCCGCACCACATCCGATCGGAAGCCTACAAGTACCGTTTCGACCTCCTCTTCGCTTCACTCCTGTGCACGATCGTCGTCAACATTTTCTTCCCCGAAGATATCTACGACGGCATCGCGCAGACCATCTACCTGCCGATCCAGCTCATCGCGGGGATCACCCTCTTCGATATCCGGCGGAAGGGATACCTCTTGACCCTGTTGATCTTCCTCGGCGGC
>OGYF01000656.1_pt1 | contig 33807 bp, 43 predicted proteins | sample 1576451 | NCBI WGS metagenome assembly OGYF01 (sample SAMEA3541505, study PRJEB24748) | human gut metagenome | biome: human gut; feature: human-associated habitat; material: faeces | place: China | collected 2012
ACCGCCAGCGCTATGCGTTCCCCACGAACCTGTTGGAGGCAGTCGCGGCCTGCGGCGTGTCCATCTTTGGGATCATAGCCCTGCTTCCCGCAACGGGAGCGGCGCCGGCGGCGATCTCTTCTACTTCAACTTCATAAGAAGAACCGTTGACGTTGACGATGAATTTACGCATGAATACATCCTCCTGATGATTTTGTAAAATTTGTGGTTGGGATTAAACGCGTTTGATGCTATGGATCCGTAAGCCTTGGGGCTCTGTGCCCATGGCCGTGGCTACCGCCGCGGATACCGCGGCTACAAACTGGCCGCGATCCCCTGCAGGGGCTGCGGACAAGCAGCGAATGGAATGGATGCGCAAGCCCTGGGGCTCTGTCCCCATGGCGCATGCAATGGATGCGGCAAGAATGGCATCCAACAGCTTGCGGTCCCCTATGTTCAGCGCTGCAGGAACGGCCGCGGCCTGCGCCACAGGCACTTTGGCTTTTTCCTGGGCAGCAGGCGCCGCGCTTTTGTTCTTGACCATTACAGCGCTCATAATCTTTGTGAGCAAGATCAAGCAAATGAGCCCGATGAAAACCGTCGCCATGCCAAGCACAAGCACAAACCACGGACTGATGTTTTGCATGATTGTGTTCCTCCCTTCTTAATAATTCTTTTTCAAGAGTAAATTGATATAAGATATAGTTATAATAGTTCTCTTGAGTGATCTCCTCAAGTAAAACCCGATTACTTATATTGTACATAAATCCAGACTTATACGCAAGGAGATTTGTCAATTTTACCAACGATATTTTAATCTCTCATGGGTTTGTTATATTTTTTTCTAATGGCTTCCCAGCCATGCATGCAGTTCGTCCCATTCCTGGGCTGTCAAAGACCTATATGTCCCGCTGGGCAGGTCTCCCAGGCGCAAGGGCCCCAAGGCGACCCGCTTAAGGGCAAGGGTTTCGTGCCCTACCGCTTCCAGCATCCGCCGGACTTGCCGATTCCGGCCCTCGTGTATGGTGATATTAAAGGCGGTGTTCCCGTTGCGCAGCTTGAAGACCTCCCGGACCTTGGCAGGATGGGTAGGCCCGTCCTCCAGCTGGACCCCCTGTTCCAGCGCAGCGATCTGCGCCTTTGTAAGCAATCCGTCGCAAATAGCTGCATAGGTCTTGTCCATACAAAAGCGGGGATGGGTCAGCTTATAGGCCAGCTCCCCATCGTTGGTCATTACCAACAACCCTTCGGAATCATAATCCAACCGGCCTGCATTGTATACCCTTACAGGCAAGTCCTTCACATAGTCGCCAACCGTAGGCCGCCCCTGGGGGTCCTGGGCGGTACACATGACCCCCCGTGGCTTGTTGAGTATTACCGTCACCTTCTGCTGGCTTTTCCCAAGGGGCTCCCCATCCACCTCAACCAGGTCCTGTAGCGGCTCCACGCACGCCCCTAGGATAGCGACCTGGCCATTGACCTTCACCCGGCCCGCCTGGATCAGTTCCTCGCACTTACGGCGGGAAGCAATACCTGCCTCCGCCATATATTTTTGCAGCCGCATTCCGATTCCCCCTTATGCCCAATGGATTTTTCCGGCATCGCTTGCCTTCGGCTTGCGTCCCTATGCCGAAAAGCCCTGCCCAAGGCAAGGCTTTTTACAGGTGGTCGTCCAAATCCCCTCCCCGCAGGGCAAAAGGCCGGCTTTCCATCCTATGTCATGTTGCGGAATAGCTTCTTTATATAGAAGCCTACTGTGGCCTGGTCCACGTCCTCCATGGCGAGCAGGTCAAATTTGGCCCGCAGGGTCCCGTCTTCTTCCAGGACCTCCACCTCCCCGCAAGTCTGCCCTGCGGTTATGGGAGCCGTTAGCCCATCTGGTAGCAGCACCCGGGTCTTATATAAGCTGCTCCCATCCTTTTCCACAGGTACCATTATATCTTCCCCCGGGCAAAGTGCCAACCGGTTTTTCATCCCATCCGCCACATATACGTTGGCAATGGCTTGCCCGCCTCTTACCAACGGCGTCATTTCATAATGCTCCATGCCGTAATCCAACAGCATTTCCGCTTCCTCGAACATATCGTTGCAATTGAGCAACACCCCCACCAGCTGCATCCCGTCCCGTTCCGCCGCAAACACCAGGCACCGGCCGGCAGCCTTGGTATAGCCAGTTTTGATCCCGTTTCCCCCCTCGTAATTCCATAGGATCTTGTTCTTGTTTTTAAATGTCCTGGGCACAGCCCCCGTGCTGGTTCGATAATATTGGGTGGATACGATCTCCCGAAAGGTGGGATTTTGCATGGCCGCCGCCGCGATGCAAGCTAGATCGTAGGCCGTCGTATAATGGTCTGGGTCCGGTAAACCGTTGGGGGTGACAAAATTGGTGTTAAACGCGCCCAAGGCCTTAGCTCGCTGGTTCATCATGTTGGCAAACTGCGCCACGCCATGGCCGATATGCACCGCAATGGCCACGGCAGCATCGTTTCCGGAAGCCAACATGAGCCCATAGAGTAGATCCCGCAGGCTCACCGTCTCCTCCAGCTGCAAATACATGCTGGAACCCTCAACCCCATAGGCGCTGGCATCGGTGGTGACCATCTCGTCTAAATCCCCATGCTCAATGGCCAGCAATGCCGTCATAATCTTTGTGGTGCTAGCCATGGGCAACTGCTGATGGGCGTTTTTCGCATACAGTACCTTCCCTGTGGTGGCTTCCATTAAGATGGCCCCCGCTGCGCTGGATACCGGCTGTTGATCTGCTAGGGCGGGCAGAGCGGCCCATAGGGACAGGATGGCGATGGCGCCTGCTAGATACCGCCTTACTTGCCGCCCTATCATTTTGCTTCCTCTGTCCCTTTCTTATTGCACAAACCGGAAATCGCTTGCTCCAAGGTGGTGATCGCCTCTGGTATCAATTCAATGGCCCGATCCAAGGTGGTATTACTCTGGGCCGGCAAAACCTTTACGGTCCCGTTGGTCACGGACAAGAATGCCAAGGGGGTCAAGGTCATGCCTCCAATGGATGCCCCCGCAAAGGGATATCCTTTTTCTTCCTGTTCCATGGCCAGTTCTCCACCGCTCTTTGCAATGGGGCACGGGCCTTTTGCCGGCTTTGCCCCACCGTATTCGCCGCCTCCCGAAAAGAATCCCACGCTTACTTTGGATACGGGTAGGATCATGGTCTCCGTACCTGTCAGGATGGGGGTGCCCACCACGGTATTGACATCCACCATCTGCTTAATTTCTTCCATGGTGGTTTTCATAATGTTTTCGATGGGGTGTGCCATATCTTTTTACCTCGCCTGCTCCTACGTATTTGATGCCCAATGGCAATACCTATAATCTGCCAAGGCCGCAGGGTTCCTATGCCTTCCAGTTTCACCCAAAAGCACCGGCAGTCCCATATGGGCGCCACCTGGATCTCCAGCGCATCGGGCTGAAACAGTACCTGGAACAAGCAATCCGCCCCGATATGCAACGCCCCAGCGTATAGCACGGATCGGTATGCGTCCCCCAGTTTCCCCACTTTGCCCAACAGCCGCAGCCGGTCCAAGGCGAACCATGCGGCCCGCTGGGAAGCCAACGCTTTCCCCAAACCCTTCCATGATCTTCTTCCTGTATGCTGTTTGCCCAAAGGGAGCTGCCGCCGTCCCAAATACAGCCGCAGGGGAAAGTATTGCACCGCCATATCCATGCCGATGGGTACAAGGCCGAAAAACGTCCGTAAGGAAACATGCAGCCGGATCTCTTTCCCTTCCCAATGCAGAAAAAAGGAAAGGGGCGTATTCCATAGAAGGCCCGCCATCCCCAAGGATATGGAAATTATAATAAGAAAAAAGGCCATGTCCCCTCCAAATGTAGGTACTGGCCTTAGTATTCTGCCAAGGTTGGAAACTTATGTCCAGCCGATCGGCTGATTGATTGGTAAAACGAAATCACAGAAGGGGATTTGGCAATTCCAACTCCAATTGGTCTGGATCTTTTTCAGGAACGGAGGGGGCTTGTAAGGCCATATCCTCCATTTCGTCCGAAATATCTTTGGAGAAGGTCTCATAGCTGGGCAACTCTCCCAGATCGTGGAGGCCAAACTGCCGCAAAAACGCGTCCGTGGTGCCAAAGAGCATCGGCCGGCCCACTGCGTCCTTGCGCCCCAGCTCTTGGATGAGTCCCAATTTAAGCAGCTGGCTCACGGAATATTCGCACCGGACGCCACGGATGGCCTCGATATCGTTTCGGGTGACCGGCTGCTTGTAGGCCACCACGGACAGGGTCTCCAGCATGGCTTGGGAAAAGCTTTTGGTCTGGGCAGGCTGCAATAGAGCCTCCACAAAGCCGGCATATTTCCGGTTGGACACCAACTGGACCGTATCCCCTGTACGATAAAGCTGGACGCCCCGGTCCTGGGCCGCATAGCTTTCCTCCATTTTGCCCAGGATGGACTGCAATTCCAGTTCCGTTAACCCCAGCGCCCGCTGTAGGGACACCAGATCCACCGGCTCCCCGGATACGAACAGGATACATTCGATGGCGCCAAACCATTCCTGATCGGTTTGCAGCTTTCCTAGGTCCATTCTTTCACCATCCATCTTATTCTTCATCCATATAGGTCGCGCCCTGGTCGTCTTCGCCCAATAGGTTGCCTCGCAATATGCGGATGGGGGCATAGGGCTGGTTCTGCTGAATATGCACCTCGCCCCGGGTCAACATATCCAGCAGGGCCATAAAGGTTACGATCATTTCCAGCTTGCAGGTGTTTGGCGGAAATAGCTGCCAAAACTCCACTTGGGATTTCTCCCGCAACAGGTTGCGCAGCTTGCCCAGCTGGGTACGTACGGTAAAGGTGTCCGCTCGCACCTCCTGATCCTGTATGACATTTTCCTGGGCCAGTTCCCGCTTGTGCAGCAGCTCCAAAAAGGTCTCAAATAGCCCTTCCCTGGTACCGCCTTCCCATACCACCTCTTGGGGCGGCAACAAAAATTCCTCCGGCAGCTTGGTATACATGCCCCTAGCTGCCTGTTCCAGCTCCTGCAACCGCTGGCCTGCCAGCTTGATGGCTTTGTATTCCCGCAATTGACGGATCAAGGTTTCAGCCGGATCCTCCCCCTCTTCCTCTTCCTTGGGCGGTCTAGGCAAAAGGGAACGGGACTTAATATAAACCAACGTGGCCGCCATGGTGAGAAACTCGCTGGCCGTATCCATATCCAGCTCGTCCACCTGGGCCATATAGGCCAAATACTGGGTGGTGATCTCGGAGATGAAAATATCCTTGATATCCACCTCTGCCTGCTCGATCAGATGGAGCAATAGATCCAGCGGGCCGTCGAATTGCTTGAGATGTACCTGATACGCCATTTTAAGTCAGGCCTATCAGCCGGAAAAGCAAGCGATAGATCCCATCTATGCCATATACTATCCCGTTTACCAAGGGGGACATAATGGTGCTCAATACGCCGGTAAAGAGCAGCACCAGCAGGATGATATAACCATACCGCTCCAAGAAGGAAAACACCCTATAGGTTTTTTGCCCCCGCAGGAACAGGCACTGGGCTACATGATAACCATCCAGCGGGGGGATGGGCAGCAAATTGAAAATGCACAAACTGATATTTAGGAAAAAGAAGTTGCTAAACAGCTCCATCCCCGCCTGGTTTACGCCGGTGGTAAAGATGAAAATATATAGCACGCCCATGCTTAAAAAGGCCAAGATCAAATTGGCCGCCACGCCAGCCAGGGAAACGATCAGCTCATCCCGGCGGGCATTTTTAAAGTAGCGGGTGGAGATGGGCACGGGCTTCGCCCAGCCGAACCGGAACAACAGCAGGGTCAAAAAGCCCAGCGGGTCAATGTGGGCAAAGGGGTTGATGGTCATCCTGCCCATGTTCCGGGCTGTGGGGTCGCCCAGCTTATATGCGGCATACGCGTGAGCCCATTCGTGGAAGGAAAGGGCGACCAGGATCGCCGGGATCCGGTAGAGCAGCTGGGTCAACATCCCCGAGGGGTTAGAAAATAAGCTCGTAATACCAAACAATCTTGCAGCACCTCATATAAACATAGATGCTGTTATTATACGCTATGGCCGATCTCTTTGGCAAGCCTGTTGCCATCCGCCCGTCAAAATACCCCCGTAAGCCTAGCCATGCACCCATCTTTGCAGCAGCATGGCCGTATAATCCAGCACCTGGGCCTGCACAAGATCCTCCGCCGGCAATAGGTCGACCTGGCACAGAACCTCCCCGTCGCCATCCACATATGTCACCCTACCCACAGCCTCTTGGCTGGAGACAGGGGCATTTAGGATTTCCGGCAAATGGTATTGCGTCTCGAAATCTACACCTTTTGGCAACAGCAGTATGGCGTCGCTAGCCGCCACCAAGGCCACGCAGTTTCCCTTTGCTCCCTGCACCGGTACCGCATCCACCAAAACGGATTCCGCCCGAGCTAAAGTTTTTACCTCATACGCTGCAAAGCCGTGCTCCAAAAGGGTGGTGGCCGCAGATGACCGGGCGCCGGAATCCGGCGCGCCGATTATAGCGCAAAGCCAGGTCGCCCCGCTGCGCTTGACGCTGAACACGCCGCAATATCCCGCCGTATTGGAGGAGCCGGTGGCCACGCCGTTACAGCCGGGCACGGATTTGATCAACCGGTTGGAGCTGGCAAGCTGGGTCTCCCTGCCGTCCGGATGGGTGATCGCATCAAGAAAAAGGCCGCTATAGCTGGTAAAGGACGGGCTTGCCATCAGCGCCCTTCCTAGGGTGGCCAGATCCTGCGCCGATAGCTTGACCCCCGTCCCCATTATGTCCCTGTATTCCGCCTGAATGTTTAGGCCCAGCAGCCGCTCCTGGATTCTCGTTAGGCAAGCTTCCTCCGTGCCGAACACCGCTTCCCCCAGGGCATAGATGGCGTCCCCGGCGGTAATCATGATGCCGGCCTTGAGCAGGGACCCCGCATCTATGACCTCCCCTGGGGATAAAAAAGCAGTTGGGCCATGGATGTCCGCCGCCGCATGGCTTATGGTCACCGTCATATCCAATCCCAATAGGCCTTCGTCGATCCCTTCGCATACCGCCAATAGCGCAGGCAAGCGAGAAAGGCCGCCTACTTCCAGCTTTTCATCCCCCTGGACCCCATATACCACCTGGCCGCTTCCCTGCTCCATCAGCACCGCCGCTTTGGCGCCGGCAAGCTCCAGGTCCGCTTCCCCATCTGCCCAGGCCATTTTGCCCGGCAGTAGCCACAACATGGCAAGCGCAGCGGCAAGCAAGCGTTTTCCCATAGAAATACCCCCCTTGTTCATGCATACTATTACATATGTATGAAGCAAAGGGGGGCGCCATACGGATATAGGGGATATTTTCCGGCTCTAAATCCCTTATTTCTTACCCAAAAGCTTATTCCAAAGCCTTTAGGAAGGATTGGCCCGTGGACCAAGGCCGGCCTGTTATGTGTTCAAACACCGTGCTGCCAATGTCGGCGAAAGTCTCCCGGGTGCCCAAATCTATCCCGTTTTGCATGCCAGGCCGCCAGGCAAGGATAGGAATGTATTCCCGGGTATGGTCTGTGCCGGGATAGGTGGGATCGCAGCCGTGATCCGCCGTAACGATCAATAGATCCGCCGGCCCCATAGCCGCCATGATCCGGGGCAGCTGCCGGTCAAAATATTCTAGAGCCTTGGCATATCCTTCCACATCGTTCCTGTGGCCATAAAGCATGTCCGTATCCACCAGGTTGGTGAAGATCAGATCCCCATCGCCCCCTTGTACATACCGCAAGGTGGCTTCGATGCCGTCATGGTTGTTCTTGGTGTGGTCTGCCAAGCCGATGCCTCGATGGCAAAAGATATCCTCGATCTTACCAACGGCAATGGTGTGATATCCCTGGGCTGTGAGCCCATCCAGGATGGTTTCCTTCACTGGGGGCACTGCAAAGTCCCGCCGATTTTCCGTGCGGGTATAATGGCCGTTGCTTCCGATAAAAGGCCGCGCGATCACCCGCCCCACCAGATCCGGCCCCACCAGCATGGCCCGGGCTGCCTCGCACATTTCATATAGCGCTTCCAGGGGGATCACGGCTTCATGGGCGGCCACCTGAAATACGCTGTCCGCAGAGGTGTATACGATGGGCTTTCCCGTGCGCACATGCTCGTCCCCCAGCTCCTGGATAATGGCCGTGCCGGAGGCTACGCAATTCCCCAGGGTCCCCCTGCCGATTTTGGCCTCAAACGCCTCCATGATCCGGGGTGGGAACCCGTTGGGATAGGTCTGGAAAGGCTCCTCCATGATCACCCCCGCCATTTCCCAATGGCCGCAGGTGGTATCCTTGGCGTGGGTCTTTTCCATGGCTCGCCCATATGCCCCCTGGACCTCTCCCCCATAGGCTGGCAGGCTATGGACGCCCTGGATCTGGGAAAGCCCCATGGCATACATGTTCGGTACGTCCAAATGGCCTCGCTCCCGGCAAATATTGCAAATGGTATTGGCCCCAGCATCGCCAAAATCCGCCGCATCCGGCAGGCTGCCAATGCCCGCGCTATCCAATACCACTAAGATCGCCCGTTTATGCTGTGCCATAATTCTAATCCTCTCTTTTGTTTCGCCTTGGTTGATGGTTAGATTGATTCTATCATCCTCCGCCCGGCCCGTCAAATCATTTGAGCCATGCCCGTAACGCTGCCGGCGCGGCCCCGCTCTCCAGCAGGATGCACACCAATACAAAGCCTGCTGCCCGTTGCGGCAATCCTTCCACCGGCTGGCCCGCCCGTTCGTTGAGATCCGATAAAACCTGTAATAGCACCCCCATCACTAGAAAAAGCCCAGGGGCCACGCAAAGGGGTATGCTCCAGCCAAGCCCTTGCAGTCCAAGTTCTTGCTCTAAATAAAAAATACCCGCACCCATAAAGAAGCCTTTCAATGCCACCGGCACCCCGCTAGCCACCAATAAGGGAGGCCAAAGCCTGGGAATAAAAGCCAACATAAATAGCAGAAGGTTGAGGGCGATGGAATGCAATAGGCCGGGTCCAAGCTGGTAGGTACCGCCTTGCAGGCGGGAAAACGCACCCACTAGGACCGGTTCTGTATCCTGGGCCATTTTTGCGGTAGAAACGCCTGCAGCCACTCCCGCCACCAGAAAGAAAGCCAGATAAAGCAACAAATATGGGTGCTGCCCAAGGAGCGTCAGGGGCCCTTTGTTCAGCTGCATGCGGTTGGAATGTTGTATATTCATGCTTCCATATATACGCCCCTTCCCAGGGATATATGTCCAGCATGCAGAATTCTCCTAACGGTCTTTCGCTTGCATGGTCCCATATGGAACAGGCAGGGCAAAAACGCATTCATGGCTGAGAGCGGGCCCATGCTTTTTGACCGGCATACCCGCCTTTCTCCCCCAGCCGCCAAACAGCCCATTTTTAAAAAGCATACCGCCAAACGCGTTTTTTATTTTCAGATATGACGGACATATTTTTCCACAAATAGAGAAAAAGGCCAGTTATCTTATAGGATTCAATTTTTTGTCAATGAATCTAAAATTTTCGAATCGCATATAAGAAAAAGTCATGCACGCCTTTGTCTCCAGCCAGCGTCCAGTACGCATTTGTGCCTTTGCTGAGCGCAAAGCAGGCATCCTTACAAATGGTCCCCCATAGCCTTCCCCAGGCTGGCCTACAAGGGACCATGCTTTTCAACGGGCCACACAAGAAAGGGCCCCTCGGGCCCTTCCGGTAGACCTTTTCCCTAGCTCAGGGTCTTATTTAAGCGGCGAATGGTATACTGGGTCAGATTGGCGATAAATTCCTTGTTGGTGGGACGGGTTTTTGCATCTTCCACGGTGTTGCCAAAGATCTTATGCTGTGCTTTCATGTCGCCCCTGGTCCAGGTGACTTCGATAAAGTTGCGGATATTCCGCTCGATTTGTTTGGCATTTACTCCATGGATCTGGGCGGCATAGGGATAGGCCTCTTTGGAAAGGAAGATCGCTTTTCCCCGGTTGCGCACACAGTAGGAGATCACGGTTTTCGCTTGATAATATCCGGCTAGGTTCACCGGGCACCCCATGTGCCGAAACAGGAAGGTGATGGCCTCATCGATCTGCAAGTTCAAATCGTTTTCCCGCATCCTGTTCCGATACTGCTTGATGCTTCCATCTCGATCGGGGGCAAAATCCATCATTCTGCTGAAGATCAGCCCTTCATCCGTTGGCATTTGGATCTGATAGGTAACCCCTAAGCTCTCTCCCAACTGGATGGCCTCTTCCCCTTTCATGGAGGATAGGGCGAAGATCCGGGTATTCCTACAGCAGTTTTCCGCCTGCAACCACCGCAATACAGCAATACCATCCATTCTAGGCATGAGCATATCAAGTAGCATCATATCAGGCTCATATAGCTTGGCCTGTACTACGCCTGATGGGCCGTCCACCCCAGATGGAAGCAAGGAAATCAAGGGAATGGATGAGAAATATGTTTCCAGCCTTTCCCGAAGGGCTACATTATCCGTAATGATAAGCAAGCTATAAGGTTTCATAGCAAATACCACATATCCGATTTTTGTAAAAGAGGATCTAACTGGAAAAGAGAAAAAGCTATTAACGTACAAGCTATAGGATAAGTATAGCAGAATCTGGAAGCAAGCGCAATGCGTAGACAGTTTTTGCGCATGCATTCTGTAAAGGGACGGCAGACCCGCCCATTTAAAAAATAGAATTAAGCTGGAAATAATTTTTATATTTTGATATTTCCAGCTATAATCCTGTAAATATGTTTATTATTTTTTGTATTATTGTTTTTTTTAATCCAAGGTTTGTTGGTACATCCAGAGGGCGTAAATACAATAGCCGCGAAGGGGATCGTTTACAAATACATGGGTCACCGCACCCGCCAGCTTACCATCCTGCATAATGGGGCTTCCGCTCATACCCTGGACGATCCCCCCGGTCTTTTCGATGAGTCTGGGATCTGTGATCTGGACCACCATCCCTTTCCCAGCCGCGCTGGTTTGCGGATAGGTTTTTATGATTTGGCAATCATATGCCTGCACCCCATTTTCATCTATTGTAGTCAAGATCTGGGCAGGGCCTGTATGGATCTCCTCGGGATAAGCGAGCAACGCCCCGTCTGGATAGAGCGGGTTTTCTAAAGGCGCATATAGCTCCCCATATATGCCCATATTCCCGTTGGTATCCAACGTGCCCAGCCGCTGGCTAACCGTGCTGAACGCCCCTTGGATCTCCCCTGGCAATCCGCTGCTGCCTTGGGCGATCCCCACCACATTGGATTGCACGATCTCCCCTGTTTTTACAGACAATAACGTTCCTGTATCCACATCCGTAATGGGATGCCCCAAAGCGCCGTAGCGCAGGGTATCCATCGCATAGAAGGATAATGTCCCGATGCCTGCCGTACTATCCCGCACCCACATGCCCATTTTGTATATTCCGTCCTGTCGGTCCGCTGCGGGCTCGATGGTAACGTCTATGGACACATCGTCTCTGGAAAGCTGCAGGTCCACCGCCCCCTGGGTTTCATTACATAGGGCGGTAAGATGGGCCGCATCCTTTACCGCCGTCCCATTTACGCCCAGGATCACATCCCCCACCCGTATACCCGCTGCCTGGGCTGGGCAAATAGCCGTTCCATCCAAGGTTTCAAAGCTGCCCAATCCAACCACCAGCGCCCCCTCCGTATACAACGTAACCCCTACCGAATAACCTCCCGGCATTACCCAGATGGAATCCCGGGTATAAAAGTTTACTTTTTTCAGGGGGATCAGGCCAAACAAGTCCACCTGCACCGTATAACCGGCAGGGGTATCCGAATGGAGTTGCTCAGCCAGGTCCTGGGACACCGGTTGCTGTTTCTGTTCATATCGCAGGGAAAAGGGCGCGCCAATGCTGGCCAACCGGCTTTCGCTGTCAGAACCGATATAGGCTTGGCTCGGCAGCTCTCGCACAAGCCGTGCCGGTTCTCCATAGTTGAAGCTGAGCAGCAGCAAGCATACCAGCAGCCCAATACAGCGCACAAAGGCGCTCCCCCTGCGTATTTTCATGACACGTCACCTCAAAAAAAACACTGGGTTTCCGGGACACGGTCCCTTCATCCGCAGTGTTAGTTTCCTCGGCATATGCCTTGGCTATACGGTGGGAATATATTCTTTCCTTTTACAGCTTGCAGCGGCCGGTCAACCTATTTTGCCTTCTGCTTTAGCCGCCGCGCAGCTATCCACCAATTCCTTGGCGTGTTCCAAGGCGGCGGCGCTTTGGCCCGCTCCGCTCATCATGGCAGCCACCTGCACATAGCGTTCCTGTAAAGTAAGCGCCCGTAAAGACGTGCGGGCATGGCCGTCTGTTTCGCTTTTTTCCACCAGGTAATGGGCGTCCGCCATCGCTGCGATCTGGGGCAAGTGGGTGACGCACAGCACCTGATGGTCCCGGGCAATGCGTACCATTTTTTCCCCTACCACGCTTGCAATTCTGCCGCTGATCCCCGTATCGATCTCATCGAAGATCAGGGTCTCAATGGCATCCCCTTTTGCGAACATGGCTTTCATGGCCAGCATGATCCGGCTCATTTCGCCGCCGGAAGCCACCTTTTCCAAGGGCTTCAACGGCTCGCCTGCATTAGCGCTGAGCAGAAATTCCACCCGCTCCGCCCCCAGGGAGGAAATGCCATCCACCGGATGGAACGCTACGGCAAAATCCCCATGGGCAAAGCCCAGCTCCTTAAGCTCCTGCACCATGCCCGCTTCCAAGGCGGCTGCCGCCGCCCTGCGGGCCTGGGTCAACCCATCCGCCTGCTGCCTATATACCTCCGCTGCTTGCTGAAGTTCCCGCTCCAGGTTCGCCCGGCGCTCCTCCGAGCCTTCCAGCTTCTCCAATCGCTCTGCGCTGGCTGCCAGGTAACCCATGATCGCTTCATAGTCCTCGCCGTATTTCCGCTTCAGGCTATGGTACAGCGCCAGCCGTTCCTCGATCTGCTCTGCCCGCTGGGGGTCGTATTCAAAACCGGCTTGCATATCCCGCAGGCTATAACTGATGTCCTCTAGGGCGTAATACGCTTCCTCCAGCCGTTGGGACAAAGCTCCATATTCCGCCGAAAGCTCCCCGATCCCCTGGAGCTGCCGCCACGCAGCGTTGACCAGGGATAAAGCCGTCTCGCCTTCGCCGCTGAGGGCTTCGCTCCCCTGCTCCATGGCTTCCATGATCCGGGCCGCGTTTTGCAATACCTTCCGTTCTCCTAAAAGGGCTTCTTCCTCCCCTTCGTATAAGCCCGCTTTTTCTATCTCCTGGATCTGATAGCGCAGCATGTCCATTTCCCTGGCCCGTTCTTCCTCGGAGCCAAAGCCCTCCAAAAGTTCCTTCTGAACCTGCTTATATCGCGCAGCCGCTGCCGCCACGCCTTCTTTCCAGGGGCGGATCTCCTCTTGGGCAAAGGAATCCAAATACTCCATATGCCGGCTCTTGGACAACAAAGACTGATGGGCGTGCTGCCCATGCACATCCACCAGCTGGTCTGTGATCTCCTTGAGGGTAGCCAGGTTCACCAGGGCCCCATTGACCCTGCAAATGTTTTTGCCGGCCGCCGACATCTCCCGGGAAAGCAATAACTCCCCCGGTTCTTCACAGGGGAGGCCCATCTCCTCCAAAGCGGATAAAAGGCCGTCCCGGCCCTTTATCTCAAAAACAGCTTCCACCCGAGCTTTATCCGCCCCATGCTTGATCAACTCCCGGCTGGCCCGTTCTCCCAGCACCAGGTTCACCGCATCGATCACGATGGATTTCCCTGCGCCGGTCTCGCCTGTGAGCACGTTAAAGCCCGCGGTGAGGGCCACGTCCAATTCTTCGATCAAGGCTACATTTTTTACGAAAAGCCGTTGCAGCATATGCCTCTATACCTTCAATAGGGTCTGGAACCGGCGGATCAGCTCGTTGGCATCCGCCCCTTCCTTTACTGCGATAAAGATCGTATTATCCCCGGCGATGGTGCCGGCGATCTCATCCCAACGCAGGGAGTCAATGGCCTCTGTGGCCGCGCCCGCCGTGCCGGAGATGGTTTTTACAATGACCAGATGCCCCGTGGCGGTCATGGACAGCACCGAATGGGCGAAAATGCTGATGAACCGGTCCTTCAGTCCAGCCTCCGCCTTGTCCACGGTGGCGTATTTATAATTTCCATCGTCGGAAAGCACCTTGATCAGGCGCAATTCCTTAATATCCCGAGATACGGTGGCTTGCGTCACTTTAACCCCCTGTTCCCGCAGGCGGGCGGCAAGTTCCTCCTGGGTATCGATGTCAAAATGTTCAATAATGTCCAGAATGATGGCATGGCGCGCAGACTTCACGTGAATAAACCTCCCCCACTTGGTATTTGGTGAACGTGCGGATGCTAGGTAAGCTTGGTATGGATCAGCTGGTAAATGTTCCGCTGCTGGAATTGGATAAACTTCACCGTCCTTGGGCTTTTTCGAATGGTGATCATATCCTGCTGGTTAATATCCCGGGTATAGATGCCATCCAAGGCCAAATACCCATCGCTGCCCATACGCAGCCGCAAAGGCTCGCATGGGTCCGCCACAATGGGGCGGAAGCTAAGGGTATGGGGGCATACTGGTGTAATAATGGCCACATCTAGCCCCTGGGCCACCACCGGTCCCCCTGCTGAAATGGAATAGCCAGTGGAGCCATTGGGCGTGCTAACGATAATGCCATCGCAATATACGCTGCCCGCGTCCATTCCGCCGATGTTTACATTGATGTCCGCCACGCCGGAAAACCGGCGCTTATAGAGCAACGCCTCGTTGATGCAATCCTGGGGGGCTTCATCGTTGACCGAACAGGCCAACAGCATCCGCTCGTCCACCAAGAACTGTCCCTTTTGAAGTTTTTCCAGAGCAGCCGGGATCTCCTGGTGGCTAATGGCGCTCATGAATCCCACCCGGCCAAAGTTAACGCCTAAAACCGGCACATCCATAGGGACTGCCAGGGCCGCCGCCCGCAGGATCGTCCCGTCCCCCCCTAAGGCCAGAATGGCCTCGGGCTGGGCCGTGGAAAACGCAGGCGCCTCTTTAAACTGGGGCAGGTTACGAAGCGCATCATCCAAGACGCAGGCCATAGAACGCTGCTCTGCTACTTGCAAAATATTCTGCACTGCGCCCAGTGCGCTGGGATTATTCGGATTGGCAAAAATGCCCAAACTATGCATATGACTACCCAACGATCTTTGTTTATTCATTATATGCGTATTTATGCGTTTTTTCAAGGGATTTTATCCAAAACAATGTGGGAATCCAATTCCCGGTGGCTTTGCTCCACAACTTCTTGCAGCCGTTTTTCCAAGGGGTCCCCTTGTGCGGCAACGGCCTCCTGACCCTTTTCCAGCAAAAGCAGGTATTCAATATTGCCCTTTGGCCCCGTAATGGGGGAATAATCCGCTTGGCGCACGGTAAAACCTGCGGCCATAGCTCCCTGCACCGCTTCCTGCAAAACGGATAAATGGGTCTTCGGGTCCCGCACCACGCCGTTTTTCCCCACTTTATCCCGGCCTGCCTCAAATTGGGGCTTTACCAGTGTGACCATCTGCGCCCCAGGCCTAAGGCAGGTAAACAAGGCCGGCAGGATCAGGCGAATGGAGATGAAACTCACGTCCATGCCGGCAAAGTCCAGGGGTTCGTCAAACCAATCCGGCGCCATATTTCGCGCGTTCATCCGCTCCATGGCCACCACCCGCCCATCGTTGCGCAGCCGCCAATCCAGCTGGCCGTACCCCACATCGATGGCATAGACCTTTTTTGCGCCGTTCTGCAACATACAGTCTGTAAACCCGCCGGTGGAAGCCCCTACGTCTGCGGCCACCACCCCCGCCAAAGAAAGGCCAAAGGCCTGGATCGCCTTGGCTAGCTTCAAGCCGCCCCGGCTTACAAAGGGGACCGGGTCCTCCTTTACCGTAAGGTCCTGCTCCGGGCCCAGGGGTTCCCCCGCTTTGTCCACCCGCTTTCCGTCGGCAAAGACCACCCCTGCCATGATCAATGACCGGGCCTTTTCCCGGCTGGGGGCCAAGCCCAGCTCCACCAATCGAACGTCCGCCCGGACTCCCTTCATCGTTTTTCCTCCATGTTTTCCAGCTGCCGCCGGATGCTGTCCACATCCAAGCCGCACCAGGCATATTGTTGGGATGCGGTACCTTGTGCCACCGGCGTTTCTCCCACGCCCAGGCGCGCCACCCGGACCCCCGTACCGCTTAACGCTTCGCATAGCCGGCTGCCCAAGCCGCCGGTCTGTAGCCCGTCCTCCAGGCATAGGATTTGCTTACAATGGCCTTTGATCGTCTCTAGCATATTGAGATCCATGGGCCGGATGCACCAAGCATTTATCACGCCCACGTCTTTCCCTTCTCCTGCCAGCAACGCCCGCTCCACCATAGGACCTTCCGCCACCAGGCTGATGGGCCGAAGGGGACGCAGGGTTTCCCACCTTCCCCGCTCCATCGGCCCTTCCAGCGGCCGGTTCATCAGCGCGCCCCGGGGATAGCGCACCGCTGCCGGACGGTCTGCCGCCAATGCCATCGCCATGACGGCTGCCAGTTCCTCCTGGCTGGATGGCGCATAAATATCCAATCCGGGAATGGTATGCAAATAGGCCAAGTCATATACGCCTTGGTGGGTTTCTCCATCCTCTCCCACCAGCCCCGCCCGGTCTACGGCAAATACCACCGGCAGATGCTGCAAGGCCACGTCATGAAGGATCTGGTCATAGGCGCGCTGCAAAAAGGTGGAGTAAATGGCAACCACCGGCCGCAAGCCGGTAGCCGCCATGCCTGCGGCCAATGTAACGGCATGCTGTTCCGCGATCCCCACATCAAAAAACCGCGCAGGATAGCGCCTAGCAAAATCCGTAAGCCCCGTCCCGTCCGGCATGGCTGCGGTGATTGCCACGATCCTCTTGTCCTGCTTTGCCAGATCGCACAACGTCATACCAAACACATCGGAATTGGTACAGGCTGTCTTGCCTCGGATATAGCCGGTCTCCGGGTCAAAGGCGCCGATACCGTGAAATTTATCTGGGCTGGACTCCGCCAAACTATAGCCTTTTCCCTTTTGGGTAACCGTGTGGATCACCACCGGCTGCCGCAATGCCTTTGCCTTTTCCAGCACCCGGATCAAGGCTGTCAAATCATGGCCGTCAATGGGGCCAAGATAGGTATAGCCCATCTCCTCGAACAGGACGTTGGGCAGCAAAAAATATTTGATCCGCTCCTTAAACCGGGATATGCGCCCATATAGGCCCGGGCCGATCCGGGGGATCTTTTCCACCCGGTCGATCACCCGGCGCTTTAGATCGTTATACCGCTTGCTGGTACGCACCTTGCATAGATGCATGGCCATGGCCCCTACGTTTTTGGCGATGGACATGCCATTATCGTTGAGCAGCACGATCAAGGGCAATCCGCTTTGTCCCCCGTCGTTCAGGGCTTCAAACGCCATACCGCCCCCCAGGGCCCCGTCTCCGATCAGGGCCACCGCGCAATGGACGGTATCCCCCCGTAACTGCATGGCCCGTAGCATGCCCAAGGCGGCAGAAATGGAGGTGCTGGCATGGCCTGTATTAAAGGTGTCGTGTACGCTTTCCTCCCGTTTGGGAAACCCGGCCAACCCATGGGCCTTTCGCAGGGTAGGAAAATCCGCGTAACGCCCTGTAAGCAGCTTATGTACATACGCTTGATGGCCAACGTCAAAGATCAGCTTATCCTTTGGGCTGTCAAATACCCGATCTAAGGCCATGGTAAGCTCTACCGCCCCCAAATTAGACGCCAAATGCCCGCCATTTTGGGACACCACATTGACCAAACATAAACGAATCTCCCGCGCCAGCTCCTCCAAGTCCTTTTGGGGCAGCTGTTTGTAATCCTCCAGGGATCCAATTCGATTCAGCAGCGGGGTATCCTGCATGTTTCTAAAGCCCTCCGTCAATGCTTTCGCTCCAGGGTAATATCCACAAGCTCCGTCAAATAGTTTGCGCCGGAGCCGAAACAGGCCACAGCATTCCTGGCCTTTTGGGCGGTCTCCTCCGCCATCTGCTTGGCCGTCTCCAGGCCATATAGGTTTACATAGGTCAGCTTATGGGCTTCTTTATCCTTGCCTAGGGTCTTGCCCATGGCTGTGAAATCCCCTTCCACGTCCAAAATATCGTCCGTAATCTGGAATAAAAGCCCGTATAAAGATCCAAACTCGCTAATGGCATGAAGCTGCCGGGCGTCCGCATTGGCAATATGGGCGCCTGCCAAGGCCGCCGCCTTGATGATGGCCCCGGTCTTTCTGGCATGGATGTATTGCAGCCTATCCGCGCCGGCAGTTTCATCCCCTTCGGATTCCAGATCCGCTGCCTGACCCGCCACCATGCCGCACACCCCTGCGCCCCCCGCCACGGAGCGCACCGCTTCCAAATACCCTGGGTTGTCCCCATGGAGGGCCAAGGCGCTAAGCATCACCTCAAAGGCATAGGACAGCAATCCATCCCCTGCCAGCACGGCCATCCCTTCTCCAAACACCTTATGGTTGGAGGGCTTGCCCCGGCGAAAATCGTCGTCATCCATGGCGGGCAAATCGTCATGGATCAAGGAATAGGTATGGATCATCTCCAAGGCGCAGGCAACCGGCAGGGCATCCTCCACATCCCCGCCCAGCATCTCGCATACCGCCAGGGTCAGGCAGGGCCGAAGCCGCTTTCCCCCATTGTATAGGCTATAAGACATGGCCGTAAGCAAGCCCTTTGGGATGTAGGGATTGTTCATATATTCTTCCAACGTGCGGGCCGTTAGCGCCCGGTATCGTTCCACGGATTCCCGATAGCTCATTCCTGGATCTCCTCAATCTGCATCCCAGCGTTTACCTGCATCAGCCGCCCCTCATAGCCTTCCAACAGCTTACGGCAATAGTCCGTGAGGGTCATGCCTTCTTCATACAGTTTCACCATTTCGTCCAGGGACAAATTCCCTGCCCCCAATTTTTCCACAATGGCATCCAGCTTTTCCTTCGCCTGCTCAAATGTAAGCTCCTTCTTTTTAGCGGCCGCCATAGGCTTTATGCTCCTCCACCTGTTCAATCGTAATATCCGCCCGGCCATCCCGCAGGATAAGCCTTGCCTCCATGCCGGGCTGTAGTCCCTTTATGCTGCCCGCATATCCGTCCCCGACCTGAACCATGGCGTAGCCACGGCCCAGCACCCTGCGCGGGTCCAGCTCGCCCAGCCTAGCCTTACATGCATCCACGCCAGCCTGGGCGCCAAGCAAGGCCTGCCGCAAGCCGTGCTCCATTGTAACTGCCTGCTGGCCGATCTCCTTTTCCAGCAAGGCCAAGGTATGGCTCGGCCGGGTAAAAGCGGCCGATTGCCCCAAAGCCTCCAATTCCTTTTGCAGCCGCTCCACCCGCTCCCGGCAAAACCGGGATAGGGCCTGTTCCGTCCCTTCGATATCCCCCATTAGCCTATCGTACTCCGGCACGCACAGCTCCGCTGCCGCGCTGGGGGTCGGCGCCCGCAGGTCCGCCACAAAATCCGCAATGGAAACATCCGTTTCATGGCCCACCGCGCTCACGATGGGGATGCTGCATGCATAGATGGCCCGGGCCACGCATTCCTCATTAAAGGCCCACAGGTCCTCCAAGCTGCCGCCGCCCCGGCCCACGATCAGCACATCCGCCGCTTTGTGGGCGTCCATCCATTGGATGGCCTTGGCGATCTGCTCGGCCGCGCCCTCCCCCTGCACCTTGACAGGGTACAGTAAAAGGCCCATGCCTGGGAACCTGCGCCGGGTGATCTGGAAAATATCCTGGATGGCCGCCCCAGTTGGGGACGTAACCACGCCGACGCAGCGGGGCAAGCGGGGGATGGGCTTCTTATGGGCCGAGTCAAAAAGGCCCTCCGCCTCCAATGCCGCCTTGCTGGCCAGAAACTGGGCATACAGGTCCCCCTGGCCTTCCCGCTGGAGCTTGGTGACATACAGCTGGTATTGGCCATCCTTTACATAGAGGGAAATGCTGCCCGTCACCGTGACCATTTCCCCATCCTTTGGCAAGGGATGCAAGGAAAGGGCATGCTGCCGGAACATGACGCACCGAACCAGGGCGGCTTCGTCCTTCAGGGAAAAATACAGGTGGCCGGAGCTATGCCGCTTAAAGCCGCTGATCTCTCCCCGCACCTGCAAGCCCTGTAACAGGCCGTCCCGCCGCAGCAGGTTGTTAACGTATTCGTTTAGCTGGGATACCCCCAGGATATAGCCGTTAACCCTTTCCATGTTCCAACCGTGCTTGTAGCGCCCGTTGGGCGGATTCCACCGTGTTGTCCATCAGCATAGCGATGGTCATGGGACCCACTCCCCCCGGTACAGGGGTGGTAAAGGCCGCCTTTTCACATACCGGGCCAAAGTCCACGTCCCCCTGCCATTTCCCCTGGATCCGCACCTGGCCTACGTCGATGACCACAGCCCCTTCTTTGACCATATCCGCTGTGATCAACCCCGCCTTGCCCACCGCGGCAATCAGGATATCCGCCTCCCGGGTGATGGCGCCAAGCTCCTTTGTGCGGGAATGACAAATGGTCACCGTGGCATCCTCCCGTAGCATCAGCAGGGCCACAGGCTTGCCCACGATGTTGCTTCGGCCCACCACCACGCATCGCTTCCCCGCAATGGGAAGCCCCGTGCGTTTCACCAACGCCAATATCCCTTTGGGGGTACAGGGTATAAAGCCAGGCTGGCCGGTAAGCAGGGCGCCGGCGTTTTGCACGTGGAACCCGTCCACATCCTTTTGTGGATCGATGCAGGCGATCACCTTGTCCGGGTCCAAATGGCCGGGCAAGGGCAGCTGTACCAGGATACCGTGGACGGTATCATCCTGGTTGAGCTGCCGGATCTTGTCCAGAAGCGCCCCTTCCGAAAGGCTGGCCGGATAGGTATACTGCTCCGCAAGGATCCCCAGCTCCGCCGCCCGCTTTCCCTTGGACCTTACGTAAAGCTGGGATGCGGGATCTTCCCCCACCAGGATCACTGCCAGCTTTGGCGTGATCCCTTGGGCGGTTAGGGCGTCTACTCGTTTTTTAAGATCCTCGCAAAGGGTTTGGGCGAGGGCCTTTCCATCTAAGATCTGTCCCATCCATTTGCCTCCTGTAAGATCCGGTCCCGGGTCAGCAAGGCAACCCCAACGGCGTTGTCTGTGCTCAGGGCCGGATCGCCAAAATATAGATCGATGTCGGCCTTTTCCAGCCGTTCTTGCAACATTTCCCGCAGCAGCCCGCTGGAGGCCACGCCGCCTGCCAGCAAGATACGGTTTCGCCCCGTCTTATCCGCCGCCTGCACGATAAGCTTTGTAAAGGTTCTGGCCAGGCAATCGTATACCGCCAAGGCCAGCTCTCCCATCTGGGCCTTGCCCAGCAAAGAGCGGGCTGCCGTTTCCACCCCGGAGAAGGAACACCGCAGCTCCTTTACGCTGGCCGGCAGCTTGATGTTGGTGTCTCCCGCTGCCCGTGCGACCGCTTCCAAATGGGCGCCTGCCGGGAAGGGCAGCCCCATCGCCACCCCCAGCCGATCCACCAGTTGGCCTGCATGCAGATCCTCCGTACCCCCCAATAGGCGAATGGATAATCCCGCGTCCACAGTAAAAATCTCCGTAGTGCCGCCGGAGATATGCATACCCAAAATAGGCAGCTGTTCTAGCAGGGCTTCATTCCCCAGCATCGCCGCCCGCACATGCCCTTGCTGATGGGAGGTATGGTAGGGCGTCAGACCCAATCCTGCGCCCAAGGAAGCAGCGGCCATGCGGCCTGCCAAAAATACCGGCATATAGGAATCCGCTTCCGGCCTGGGCCGGCTGCTGACCCCAATGCCTCGGATCTGGCTGCGATCCAGGCAGGCTAGCATACCGGGGAGCAAGCTCTCCAGATTCCGCACATGCTGAAACAGCCCTTCGCTCTGCCGCAGGCCCCTTTGGCCCAACTTGACAGAAAGCACCGTCCGTTTTTCATAGACGATGCCCTTTTCATCCACGCATGCCACGGAGGTGGTATAACAGCTCGTATCGATTCCAAGAAACAGGCCCATCAAGAGGCCTCCCCGCCTTCCAGCCGCTTGGCCAGCGTGCCCAGCATGCCATTGATGTAAGCGGGGGATCGCTCTCCTCCAAAGGATTTTGCCAGCTCCACCGCTTCGTTAATGGAGACGCTGCAAGGAATATCCTTGCGATAGAGCATCTCGTAAATGGCCACCCGCAGGATGGAAAGATCCACCCGGGGCATACGGTCGATCCGCCAGCCTACCGCCAGTTCTTCAATGGTTTGGTCGATCTGGACGCTGTTGGCTTCAATGCCCGCCAGCACCGCCTGGGAAAATGCCAAATCCTCCTGGGAGGGGGACTCCTGAATGCCGGACTTGTCCAGCACTGCCTCATAGGTATCCTCGCCCCCAAATAGGCTTGCAAAGGCCAGCTTCATTGCCACCTCGCGGGCTGTCTTTCTGCTCATGGTTCTCTATTCTCCGTCTTTATTTCTTTCTAAATAGTCGGCTAAAAAATTCTTGCACCCGGTCAACGCCGCCTTCATCCAGCAGCGCGCCTAAAAAAGACAAGGCTGCCACCACTGCAAACAGGAATAAAGTGCGCCAGAAGTTGATTACAAACACCAGGATACAGAACAACAGCCCTCCCAGCGCTCCTAGGATCTGCCACTTGTGTTGCAAGAAAAATGCCAGGAGTTCTTTTTTGTGCATACCTTACCTCCAGCTTACTTCTGCAACGCCTGCGACGGGCCGCTGACCACCATAATGCTCACTTCCCGCACCTGGATCCCCGTAAGGGTCTCGATATGCTCCCGCAAAGAGTTGCGCAGGGCCTCTGTGGTTTCGGGAATGTTGGCGTCGTTGAGCAGGGACAGCTTGAGCTGAATGCCAATGCCGTTTTCCTGCAAGGTGATTACGCTGGCGACCTTCCGGATTCTAACATTGGTTTTGCAATGGCGCTGCACCATTGCGTCGATGGCGGAAAGGGCGATCTGGGTGGTGCCATAATCGCCAGCGGATACCAACGCGGAGGTGACCGGCGGCTGCGCAGGCGTCCGGTCCCCTCGGTTGAACCCAACCAAAATGGCCAGGGACAGCAGGAAAAGCACAACGCCTGTCCCACCCATCACAAGGGCAAAATTAAGCGTCCCCAGCTGGGTTCGATAGGCATCTATCCCCATCCGCAAGGTATCCAAGGGATACAAGCCCGTTGCCATGACCAGCAACAGCAGGCCTACCACCATGCCCAACAGGGTCAGGACAACCAGAAGGAATCGATGAAAAATGCTTGGCTTCATATAAACACGACCTTTCTGCTATGAAACAGCCCGGAACAACACGCCAAAGGGCGATCAGGCTAAACCCGATCGCCAGATTCTGCGGGTCATACATCCGGGCAAAAAATCATTATGCCTTTATGCCTCGGGCTTTTCCGTCACGGAAACAGAAGGGGTTTTTTCCGGCTTTTCAAAGCTGATGGACTGGACGGCCACATTGATGGTGGATACGGACAAGCCCGTCATGTTTTCAATGGTAGCCTTGACTTTTTTCTGAATGTTTTGGCATACCTCGTGGATCTTAAAGCCATATTTCACCACCACGCTAATGTCGATATTAACATTTTCTTCGGTGAAATCCACACGGATCCCCTTGGTGAGGCTCTTTTTCCCGCCCAGCATGCCGCTGATGCTTTCCGCCACAGTACCGCTCAAATTTTCCACGCCCTCCACCTCGCTGGCAGCGAGATTGGCAATGGTTGCGATTACGTCCGGTGCAAATATGATCTTGCCGCCTTCGATGGCGGTCACATCGGTGCTGATGCTCTTGTCAGATGCCATGGTATTGCCTCCTTGCATTGATCTTTCGTTTATTATATCAGATTTTCCCAGCCCTGCAAACACAATTGCCTTTGTTCCCGTTTTATTTTCAATTTGTACATCTTTTACTGGGCTTGGGATAAAATCTTAATATTATCCGCACTTTCCCCGGTTTCACGGGTCACCACATCCAGGATCTGGGCCACCTGCTCGCTGCTCAATTGGGGGGAATCCACCACCACGTTTACCGAGCCCTTGTGAAATGTGACCGCCGCATCGGAAAACCCCTTGGCGCGCAGCAGATTTTCTATGGTAAATTCCGCCTCCATGTTTTCCACCAACGCCAGCTTCTGCGCCTGGGCATCCGCCAGGGTCTCCGCATCGCTATAGGATACGGCGATCACTTCGTCTAAATATTCGATCTCCGTCGCCCTGACCGCATCCCGTTCCGCCCGGAAGGAGGCAAAATAATCCGCATCCGTCTGCTCCACATCCATCTCATCCACTGCCGCCTGCATACCCGCATCCTCGGTTTCGGGTTCCCCTTGTGCTAAAACCGGTTCCGTTCCTTGATTAAGCCGTATGTTCAGGACCACAGCCCCTACCAGCAACGCCCCAGCTACCAATAATACCGCATATTTTCTAATAAAGCCCTTGGTTTTCATCCTTCTCCTCCTTCTTCATAAGCCGGCCGGCTCATCTCAAACACCTCGATACATCCTGGATCGATCCCCAGTACCGTCTGTACTGCGCTTTGTAGCCGCAGCTTTACGGCGATATCCGCCGCCCCTTCCGCGATCACGATCACCCCCCGTACCGCCGGGGCCTTTTCCGTCAGGACCAACGCCTCGTCATTGAGGGTGGCGGGGGCGGATACCTCCGTACGGTTTTCGTTGACGGTGGCGGTCTCTGTGCCTGCGCTTTCTTGGGTACTGCTTTGTACCTCTGTACGCATAGCCGGCACCACCTGGGCGCCGGTGTCGTAGGTGATCATCACCTGTACCTTTCCCGCCCCCCGTATGCAGGACAATGTCTCCTCCAGCCGTTCTTCCACGGCGGTTTCTGCTGGGGCTTCCACCATGCCCGCCTGGGCTGGTTCCTCCGCCTCTTTCCCGCAGGATGCTGTGTACACCAAGATCCCCAGGGCGGCCAGCAACACATACACCGCCAGTTCGATCCGCTTATCCCCCTTCATCCGGGCAGCCAAACGGCCCAGAGGTTCAGTAACTGCCTTCCATTCCTTCATGGCGCCTCCTGCCAGGCGGAAAGGATGCCTTCCGCCAACATCCAAAATATGATCAAGTCCACCCCCCGGGCGGCGCTTTTTTGCAGCGCCCCCGCCGGGAGCAAAAACCCCAGGATACATCGTAAAATCGCCGCCGCGCTCACCTTGAGCACGATCCCATATAGCCAGCCCATGCTTTCTATCCTCCGCTGCCCAACGCCACCACCAGCCCCATTGTTAACACGAACATCAGGGCCACCAAGCCGGCGCATGCAAACATATACCTGCATATATCCGCCATGCCGGTGAGCATCTTCGGCATCCGGCTATCGGACACCTGCGCGCACAAGGCGCCGGTCAGCTGAAAGGCAAGGCTCATGCCCATCAATTGGAGCAAAGGCATCAGCACCACCCCCAAGGCCATCACCACCCCTGCCATGCCCGCGGCGTTTTTGATCAGGATGGTGCAGCCCCGCACGCTATCTAAACTTCCCGCCACCACGCCGCCCACCAGCGGCAGAGACTTATCCAGGGTATACTTCATGGTACGGAAGCTGATGCTGTCCACGCCGCCGGCGCTCATGCCTCCCAAGGCCATGGCCCCAAGAAAAACCGTGGTGATCCCGCCCATAGCCCATTTTACAAAGGATTTGATGGTATTCGCCAAATGGGTCACCTGTTCCCGTCCAGCCAACGCCCCCACGATATACAATACCCCTGCCCCCATGACCCCAGGCAGCAGCACGCTCTGGACCACTTTGGCCACGGTGCCGCTGAGGAGCACGAACATGGGTTGCACCATGCCCGCAGACGCCGTGGCCCCAATGGCGGCCAGCAGGGTGACCAGCAAAGGGGAAACGGTTTCCAGCAAGCCGCACAATTCCTGGATGACCCCGGCGGTCATGGCCAGCTGATCCGCCAGCAGGGCGCTTAGGATCATAACGCACACGCTATAGCATAAAAAGGAGGCGATCTCCTTTACATTGGTTTGCTTTTCCCCCAAAAGTGCGTCTAATAACCCGGTCAACAGGGCAATGCCTATAATGGAGGCCAAGGACCCAAGCCCCTGGGCAAGGGTCGCTTTTGCCGTTTCCCACAGCCCTTCCAGCAACCCCTGGGCCTCCAACCCCTCTCCCCTGGCAAACCCGGCGATCAGGCTATTGATATCCCCGTGGCCCCACAGATCCTGAACCTGGGCCGGCAGTTTCCCATAGCTCTCCTCCCAGGCGGATAGGTCGTATTGGGCCTGGGTGGCGTCCAGGATGCTTTCCAGCTCCGCCTCCAGGGCCATGGCCTTGCAAGGCCAAAGCAATGCCAGCGCCAGGATCAACCACAAGCCTTTTTTCATATCCCCTCCAGGAGGCTACGCAATAGCTCCAGCACCGCCAGCAGCGCCGGCAGGGCCGCCGCCACGATCATCACCCGGCCTGCCAATTCCACCTTGGAGGCGATAGCGCTCTCCCCCGCGTCCCTACAGGCCTCCGCGGCAAATTGGGCCACATAGGCGATCCCCAACACTTTGAATACCAGCTTGAGCTGTTCTACCCCCAAGCCAAACCGTCCGGTCACCCCTTCCACCGCTTGGCGTATGGCGGCGATGTCCGTTAGGGCATAGCTCAGCAGCACAAAGCATGCGGCAATGCTAAGCTGTAGCCCCATTTCCGGCTTATAGGCACGCAGCAACACGGCACCGCAAAGGGCCACCAGCGCAAGCCCTGCCAGCTTAAATACCGTCATGGTCAATACAACCCGAAGATCCGCTTCACTTCCTCAAACAGCGAGCCGATCTCCCCCAATACCATCCCCAATACAATCACCAGCCCCATCAGGGCGGCCAGCATGGCGATATCGTCCCGGCCCGTTTGCTTGAGCAGCTGGCAGCTCACCGCCACCAGCATCCCTATGCCTGCGATCTTCAATACGATTTCGATCCCCATCTTTCTTTCCTTTCGTATTCTTATAGGATCAATATGGCCATGGCCAGGCCCATAAGCAGGCCCAGCGTCCCATACAAATTGCCCCGTTTTTCCTGTTCACGGCGCAGGGCTTCCCGCTGCTCCGTCAACTCTGCCAACAACCCTTGGGCAGATTTTTTCCGGCCCTCCGCTTCCGGGTAGGAAAGGATGGGCCCCGCGTTTCGTAAAATGGCCAGATCCCCTTCTAAAAGGCCGTACGGCGCTTTTTCCGCCAGGGCCTGTATCCAGGCTCCCTCAACCCCCCATTCCGGCAACAAGGCGCCAAAAGCCGCCCAAAATGGTCCCAGTAAGCCATCTGCTCTTCCCAGGGTTTGGACCAGCCGGCTAAGGGGCAGGGTCTTGTATTCCATCTGTAAGAGCAGCCTGGGCAATTCCTCTAAAAAAACGCTGAGGGCTTGGGCCCGCGCCTGTACCCTGTAGCTTTTGGCGTACCCGATAAACATCCCCAGCCCCAACGCCCCAAGGGCCCCCATCAACCGCATGGTTCCTCCTTTGCCCGATATACCGTCTCCAGCCGGGGCGGTTGGCCTGCCTGCCGGCGCAACAGGATCACCTGGGTAAAACACCCATTTTGGATCAGCGGGAACAAGCTTTTGCGCCGTTTTAAATCCTCCCAGCCGTCCCCGTGGGCGCTGGCTAAAATCCGCACCCCGCACCCCGCCGCCTCCATCACCGCTTCCGCGTCGCCCTGGCCCGCCAATTCGTCCGTGACCAGCACCTCCGGCCCCATGCCCCGCACCAGCAGGGACATGGCCCGGGCCTTTTTGCAGCCCTCCAGCACATCCGTACAGGGTCCCACATCCAAAGTAGGCACCCCGTCGTCGCACCCGGCCAGCTCCCTGCGTTCGTCCGCAAGGCATACCTTCATCCCTCTAAGGGACAACTGTCTTGCCGCATCCCGCAGCATGGTGGTTTTGCCCGCCCCCGGCGCGGAAAGCAGCAGGGTGCTCCGAAGGCCCCCCGGTCCCAGCAACATACCCATCAGCGGGTCTGCGCATCCAGGGATAGCCCGGGCCAGCCGAATATTGAAGCCCGTAGCCGTAACCAGCCTGGCTTCTTCCCCCACCCCCGTCATGCGTCCTGCCAGGCCTACCCGTACCCCGCCCGGTAGGGTCATATAGCAGACTGCCAGCTCCGGCCCATAGGCGTAGATGGATTGCCTGCATAGCCGCAGCAGCACCTCTTGGCACATCGCCGGGGTCGGCGTCCATTGCAGCAGCCGGTTGTTTTTTCCCAATACCTGGACTGGCCGGTTCACCCGGATCCGGATCTCCTCTGCCCCCGCCAATTCCCCTGCCTGCAGTTCCTTAGCGAGCGAGGCAGGTAGCAAAGGCAATACCTGCGTTTCCCATTGTTCCATTGCGGCCTGTCCCCCTTTTGCTGGTATATGTGTATGTGCAAGCGCCGGGCATTATTCCCTGCCCCTGGCCGATCCCTTTCCCCATAAGCAAAAAGCCCTTGCGTCCGCTGTTTCGCTAGACGCAAGGGCTTTAACAAACGATTTTAAATTAAACAATCCCTAGGCTGAGAAAGGTCATTCCGCAGACCGTTTTTGTTCCTGGGCAACCTGATATAGGCATAAGAGGATAGCGCCAAAGCAAAGGCCGCTCATCTGGGCGTCCGCCAAGGCTGCGCTGGCAAAATCCAACATTCCATAGCTACCGGTGACCAAATTGACGCAGCCTTCCCCCAAAGCGCACACCACCGGCACCAGGCAGACCACAGCCAAAGCGGTCCGGGGTGTGGTCACCAATACCGTGGCGGCAGCTCCGGCGATACAACCTGTAAGCAGGCCGCTATGGGCCCCTGCAAGGATCTCCGCCCGCCCGGCAAAAAACGCAGCCAGGGAAAAAAACAGCAACGCCGCAGGCGCGCCTGGGTTAGGTCGCTCATGCCAGGCCCACAGAGCCAGGGAAATTGGGAGCATAACGATTTGTAAGGAAAAGCGCAATTGGGCAACAGGGGCAAACACAAAAGAGGAAAAGGCCAGCATACATACCGCAAAGTAGACGGCATGAAAGGGCCGGATGCGAAACAGGGCCTGCAGCGGGGCAAGCCCCCCTGTCAGGCCCAGGATTATGATGCACAGGAGCAATGCGGTGGAAAGTTGCATAGACAAACCTTCTTCCATGGGGATTACCCCTACCTTGCCCCGGCAGGTACGCCGGCATTCCCGGCAATGAATGGAAAAGCTATTGCAGCTGCATATACGCTGCCATGGAGCCGGTTCCTCCCTTATCCCGGCGGTGGGAATAGAATCGTTCTGGGTCCTCATAGGTACAGGCGTCCATCAGGGTAATGTGTTCCGGCAGGATGCCCGCCTGTAAAAATTGCAGCCCGGCGCATAAGGGCAGATCCACATAAGCCTTGCCCGGCCGGCCCGGCCGCATTACAGCCGGGTCAAAGGCCCTTGCGAATTCCTCTCCCAAATCCGCATCCACCTCAAAGCATTTGGGGCAGATACAAGGCCCCGCCACGGCGATCAAGTTTTCCGGCCTGGTGCCATAGGCCCGGCCCATGGCCTCCGCCATCACCAGGCCGATTTTCAGCAGGGTGCCCTTCCACCCCGCGTGGGCCATGCCCACCGCTCGGTTTTCCGGGTCATAAAAGAAAAAGGCTCCGCAATCCGCGTGGGAGGTCACCACCGCCACCGCCGGGTCGTTGGTGATCAGGCCGTCGCAAAAGGGCAAGGGCGGCAGGGTAAAGCCCCGGCCTCGGCTTAGCCTGTCCACCTGGATCACGTTGGCGCCATGGGCGTGGTTGACGATGACCATATCATCATATGCAATGCCCGCGCCCCGGGCAAACCGGCGGTAATTTTCCAACACATCCGCCTCGCAGCCATCCTTATCCCAATGCAGGTTCAAAGAAGCCTTGCGACCTGTGGTGACCCCGCCCTCCCGGGTGGAAAACCCGTGGCGCAATCCGGGCACCTGTAGCGACGCAGCTCTGTACCAGCCGATGCCTTCGCTTTTTTCGTAAAGAAAGCCGTGCTTGAACTGCCCGGCCTTTGCTAAATAGGATCCTTGCATACTATTTTTCATCCAATAAACGCTTGAGCTCCTCCATAAAGGTGCTAATGTCCTTGAATTGCCGGTATACCGACGCAAAGCGTACATAGGCCACTTCATCCAGTTCTTTGAGCCGGCGCATCACCATTTCGCCTACGGTATTGGTGGGCACCTCCTGTTCCAGGGAATTGAATACTTCCCGCTCCACATCATCCACCAACCGTTCCATATCCCCGGTGGATACGGGCCGCTTTTCACAGGCCTTGCGCACCCCTGCCAGGATCTTTTTGCTGTCGAAGGGCTCCCGGCTCCCGTCTTTTTTTATGACCATGATGGGCACTTCTTCGATTTTTTCATAGGTGGTGAAGCGCTTGCCGCAATTGATGCATTCCCGCCTGCGGCGTATGGCTGTGCCATCCTCCGTGGGCCTGGAATCCACCACTTTGCTTTCCGTACTCAAGCAATACCGACACTTCATGGCTTGGCCTCCCTGTTTGATATGGAATATCATACCATAATGTCCGGTTTTACGCCACATTCCCCGGCATTTTTTTCAGGTTTGCAACCTCAAAGCACAAGATCCACCAAGATAACGTCTCCGCCGATCTTGGAGATGCGGGAAAAGGGGATGACCAACTCTTCATCGTTTTTCAGCAGGCCGAAAAAATGGGGAGGTCCTGGTACGACCAGCGATTTGACCAGGCCGGATTCGCATTCGATCTCCAAATCGCACACGCAGCCCAGCCTGGCTCCATCCCGCACGTTGATCACTTCCTTACGCTTTAACTCGCAAAAGCCGATGATGGACATTCGTCTCACCCCCTTGACAGTGTATGCCGGGGCGCCCCTAAGCATACCCATTCCGCCGGGCAAAGCAAAAGCCCGCCGAGTTGGCGGGCTAAGATGCAACGCATCGTTTGATTTTCCTGAGGGGGCTGCCGCTTATCCGGGAAGGACGGAATGCATATCCCGAATATGGTAGTTATTGGTAAATGTAAATGGCTTTGGAAGCTTAATACTTACGCTTCCGGGCTGCTTCGGCCTTTTTCTTGCGCTTTACGCTGGGCTTCTCGTAATGTTCACGGCGACGGACTTCGGCCAAGACGCCACTGCGGGCGCACTTACGCTTAAACCGTTTGAGAGCACTTTCCAGAGACTCGTTTTCACCTACGCGAATTTCCAAATCTTTCCCCTCCCCTCTCCGTTGCAGCATAGCGGCTGTGCCACCGGCAAGGTCGAAATCAAACATGTTTCATTATACTGGAACGGGCCCGGGAAGTCAACTAAAACCTGCAAAAAACCCCGCCGTCACCCCACATACCGAATATCCAGCCCGCCGAAGATCACCTTGCCGGTCAAGGTCAATGTGGCGGTGGGCTCCAAAGGGCTACCGTTGATGGTGGAGCCGCCGAATATGGCGGTGACCTGGTTATCCACCCGGAAATGCCTGGGGAGGAACAGGGTATAGCCGCCGAATACCACCTCCAGGTTCAGCACTGCCGCCCCCCGGTCGCCTAGGGCCTGCACCTGGGTAAGATCCAGCTTGCCTGCCCCGAATACCAGCCGCACCTTCCCGCCCCGCAAGCAAGGCGCCTTGATTTGCCGGTCGTCCTCGGTGAATACCGCTTGCAGCTGGATGACTTCCTTTTCCTCTACAAAGCTCGCTGCCCCCTGTTGCCAATGCCGTCCCTGAAACCGGTTGCCCACATACCGTTTGACCCCCAGCAGGTTCAGCAGGATGTCCACCCCCAGCAAGATCAGGATCATGGGCCAAATCAGGTCCCAGGTTAGGGGAAAGGGCAGCGGGTCGCCCAGGTTTTGCAGCAGGTAATAAAACCCGACAAAGGCCACCCCCAGCCCAAAGGGGGCAAGCTGCCGCAAAAACCATAGGACTCCCAGCCCCAGCATGACGCTGGGCCATACCAAGCCCCAAATGTCCGGGGAAAGGCCAAGCTGTTTATTTAATATGAAAGACAACCCCAAAAGGATCAGGGCAATGGCAAAGGCCACCCCGCCCCAATCCACCCGCGGCGAGGGCAAAGGGGCTTGGGACGCATCGTCTGCCGTTTGCCGGCCCGCTTCCTGGGAAAAGTCGGCTGCTTCTCCACCGGCAGCCGGCACGCCCAGCAGGGTATCCACCCGCACCCCCAGCAGGGCCGCCAGGGCGGGCAATATGGAAATATCCGGGCAGGATACGTCGTTTTCCCACTTGCTCACCGCCTGGGCGGATATGCCCAGCTGGGCTGCCAGCTGCTCTTGGGTCCAACCCTTCGCCTTGCGTAAGGCCATGATTCGCTTACCCAAGGTCCCCTGATTTTGTTCCATGCTTTTCTTTCTCCTTTTTCTGCGCCGGCCGTTGCGGTTTTTCTGCATCCATTTTCCCACATTTGGGGCAAAAATTCCATGGCCTATTGGTCGAACCTAGGATTCTACCGTTGGTTGTGCTCTCAACCAGCGGTTGCTCGCCCTTATTTTGCCCCTCTTTTCCTATGCCACGGCCAAAGGCTTGCCCCAAAGGGAAAAATGCTTTAAGATAGAAGCTGAATATGAGAAGGCGTTGTCCTTCCCAATTTGTAGAAAAGGAACCCAACGAATTATGAAATGGACCCAGATCACCGTATTCACCACCCAAGAGGGCATCGAACCGGTCTGCGGCCGGTTATCCACCCTAGGGATCGACCAGGTACAGATCCAGGAAAGCCGGGAAGCCATAGACGCTTTTTTGCAGGAAACCGCCAAATATTGGGACTTTGCCGACCTGGACGAGCTGACCCAGGGCGCCGGCCCCTGCGTAAAAGCCTATGTGGGCAATGTGGCGGACAATGCTAAGCTGGTGGAGCAGATCCGCCAATCCTTTGCGGAATTGAAGGCCATGGACGTAGGGTTGGATCTTGGCAGCCTTCGGGTGGTGGCTGAGGTCACCGACGAAGAGGATTGGGCCAACAATTGGAAAGCCTACTATAAGCCCCTGCCCATTGGGGAACGGCTGCTGGTGTGTCCCAGCTGGGAAAAGGCCGACCCCGGCCAACGGGTACTGTTGTCCCTGGACCCGGGCATGGCCTTTGGCACCGGCAGCCACCACACCACCCGGATGTGCCTGGAGCTGCTGGAAGCCCACGTGCGCCCGGGGGACACCCTGCTGGACCTGGGCTGCGGCAGCGGCATCCTTTCCATCGCCGGCGTCCTCTTGGGGGCCGCCCATGCGGTCGGCGTGGACATTGACCCGGTGGCCGAGCGGATCGCCGGGGAAAACGCCGCCCTCAACGGCGTGCAAGGGGATCGGTATACGGTTTTATGCGGGGATGTGCTGACCGACGGGGACCTGGTAAACCGGCTGGCCCAGTCTACCTATGACATTGTTGTCGCCAACATCGTGGCGGATGTGATCATCGGCCTTTGTCCAGTAGTGCCTCGTTTCTTAAAGCAGGACGGCCTGTTCATCATGAGCGGCATCATCAAGGAACGGCTGCCTGACGTTTTGCACGCCTTGGAAGCCCATGGCTTCCAGACGCTCTCCATCCAAGAAGGGGAAGATTGGCGGGCCATATTGGCCAAGAGGGCATAGGGTATGCATCGGTTTTTTATAGACCCCTGTCAGCTTCAGGGGCCAACCGCCCGGATAACCGGCGAGGATGTGGCCCACATGACCCGGGTCCTGCGGCTGCGGGCCGGGGATTCGGTCACCCTGTGCGATGGGGCGGGTATGGACTATGCAGCCCGGCTCCGCTCCCTGGGCAAGGAGGAAATCCTGCTGGATGTGCTTTCCTCT
>OGYF01000667.1_pt1 | contig 33530 bp, 25 predicted proteins | sample 1576451 | NCBI WGS metagenome assembly OGYF01 (sample SAMEA3541505, study PRJEB24748) | human gut metagenome | biome: human gut; feature: human-associated habitat; material: faeces | place: China | collected 2012
TCCGTCTGGTCTTTTCCTTTTATGATGATTAAGTGCTTTCGTGCGTCCATAGGCATCTCCCCATCAATTCAACTCTCAACTCATAAGTTGCGAGTTATTTCATCACTCGCTCAAGAAGCGTCTGATAGCTGTCCACGACATCATAAACCACATTTCCGTTACTTATTGCTTTGAAATGTTCTCTTGCGCAGTGGATTTTGGATTCCTCAATGAGCCGGAGCTGCATAGAGGACATAGAGCCTTTTGTTTCGGCAACAAAATAGATGTGTTTGACGGTACCTTCATAGAAAGCAATCGCCCAGTCCGGATTATAATGTCCGACCGGCGTTGCGATATAGAAGCTGTCCGGCAGCTTTACATAAACCGCAACATCTGTGTTGGTGTCCAGATCAGTTGCAAAATCGCGCTCGTTCGTGGAATCATACACGATATGGTCGTATAGATGTCGCTGTGCCTTCATCGCGTTCGTTCCGAGCTTGCCCTTGATGGTCGGTTCGGTAAAGATGTCCGTATCGTAATGCTCATCCAGCACGTTGTAGGTAATATGCTGAATAATTGCAGTAGCTTTTTCATCATTGATTAGGGCGGCTGCTTTGATAATGAACTCTTCTGGATTGAACTTGAACTGCTCAAAAACGGATTTCTCAATGCCGGTCAGAATTGCAACGACTGCTTTTCGTGTCAAACCGGTCTCTCCGACCAGCTTGCCAATCAGATCATACTTCACACTGCTGTTGGCACGGATTTGCTTGCTGCTGTCATAAGTAGACGACTTTGATTTCGAGAATGCACTCCCGACAAGGAGAGAATCCCTCGACTTGATCTCGTCCATTGCGCCGGTTTCAACCTTGAAGAATATCTTCGGCACATGAAGATTCTGGTTGAGCGATGCGATGGCTTTCTTCACAAGCTCATCCGTATCAAAGTCCACCACATATACGGATTTTGGGCTGATGCGCTTCCAAAGCGCTTTGAACTCCGGCATGGCGAGCTTGTCGGGATCAACTTGCAGCTCGACATTCTTGTCGCGGGCATTCTCCGGCTGCATAGCGCGGCTGTCATAGACGGAATCAAGAATATTGATCACAGAATCGCGGCTGTCCGCCACTTCCTCCGCAACTTGAATCGCGCCGTTTGCTTTGTCGGCATAATATTTATCGGTCAGTACGCCCTTCTTGTCGATATAGCCGTTGACAATCAAATCAAAATAAATCGCCTGCGCTGTATCGCCGTCCACGACCTGCTCGTTGCCTCTGGCATCCACAATGACCTTGCCCTTGAAGAGGTCGGCAGTAACCGCCACGGGGCGTCCGGCAACTGCATCGGCAAGCTCAGTCTGCAAGCCTTTTGCAAAGCTGTCATAGCTCTCACTGGCGATGACGGTCAGAACATTGATGGACTGCACATCATTTCCAAGCACGTTGGCGTCCATGCGCTCGCCGTCCTGATTGACGCATAGGCGCAGACCACGACCGACTTCCTGACGCTTGCGGACCTCACTGCCGCTCTGTTTCAGCGTGCAGATCTGGAATACATTCGGGTTGTCCCAACCTTCACGCAGCGCAGAGTGGGAGAAGATGAAGCGCACCGGAGACTTCTTCGGGTCTCGATCCAGAAGCAGCTCCTTGTTCTTCATAATCAGATCATAGGCGTCAATATCGTCAGAAGTACCTTCCTTTTTATCGGAAAGCTTACTGTCGGTCATCTTGCCTTTTTTGTCAACGGAGAAGTAACCGGCGTGGGTATCATGGGCAGAAATCGCGTCCAGGTAGCGGATGTAGTCCTCGTCACCAATCTCCCGCTGCATGGAGCTGAGAATGTCGTTGTATTCTTCCTCGAACATATCCGCATAGATGCCGTTGAACGGATGTCCTGCCTTATCGTACCGCTTGTACTTTTCAACCTCGTCGATGAAGAACAGCGACAGAACTTTGATGCCCTTATGGAAAAGCTGACGCTCCCGCTCCAAGTGAGAAAGAATCGTTTCGCGGATCTGAATGCGGCGACGCTGGTCTTCACTGACCTTACCGATCACATCACCGGCAAAGATTTTAATGCCGTTCAGGAACTCTACGGAGTTGTCGCGTCCGTCGATAGATTTCACCACAAAGCCGACTTTGTACTCGTCCAGATTGCCGGAATTGTCGTAAAGATTATAACCGATTCCGACCGTCGCTGTTTTCTTGCGGATGCCGGACGCGCCCTTGTAATCAAACTGGATGGTCGCCGTCGGGTCAGCTTTGGAAAGATTGATGCTTTCCAGATAGACAAATCCCTCGGTTGCCGTGCTGCCGGATTCCGTGATGCCCTTGACGGCGATTTTCTTGACCAGCCGCTTATTGTACGCCTCCATCGCGTCAAGGCGGTACACCATGTTATAAATGCTGTCCGCCTTGTGGGTTGCGGAGTAGCGGAGTGTCAGCAGCGGGCAAAACTCTTTCAGCCGTTCCTTCGTCTGTTTTCCTTCGACCGACTGCGGCTCGTCAATAATCAGAATTGGGTTCGTCTTTGCAATGATGTCAATCGGGCGACGGGAACGGAATTCGTCTAGCTTCATGTAAATACGCCGCGCGTCCTTACCCTTGGCATTGAACGCCTGAGAGTTGATAATCATGACATTGATGGCGCTGTCTGACGCAAAGCGGTCAATTTCCGTGAGCTGGGCAGAATTGTAGATAAAGAACCGGATTTTCTTGCCGTATTCCTCTGCGAAATGATCCTGCGTCACCTGAAAGGACTTATAAACGCCCTCGCGGATGGCAATGCTCGGCACGACCACGATGAATTTGCTCCAGCCGTAGTGCTTGTTCAGCTCATACATGGTCTTGATGTAGGTATAGGTCTTGCCGACACCGGTTTCCATTTCAATCGTCAGATTATAACGACCTTCCAGCTTGTCCGATGGCTTGATCTGATTTGTGCGCTGCACCTTTTGTAGATGCTCTAAAATCAGCTTGTCGGAAAGCTCCGGCACAATGCGTTCATTCCGCCAGCCGGTGAAATCCGCATCGTCCGTCATGGTCTGCTGACCGTAGCCCCTGTCCATCATGTAGGTTGGCGTAAGGTACGGCTGTCCGGCAAAGACGTCAACAACCGCTTTCGCCGCATCCGCTTGAAATTTTTGGTGTTTGAATTGGAGCTTCATGAGGTTGCCTCCAGTGCTTTAGTGATATACGGCAGTGCTGCAATTCCAACTTGAATGCCTTTCTCCGCAATCCATTTCAAAGCACTCCTAATTTTTTCCCAGCGCTTTTCCTTATCTTTTTCAGCGGATATGGAGGCAAGTTTTCCGGACAGCATCTCTTTCTCTTCATCCGAAAGCACGGATTCCGGTAGTTCCTGTATATTGTGAATTGTCTGCTCAAAAGTTACAACTACTGTTGCGCTTACATCTTGATTCACATGCTGTGTTACGGTTACTGCTCCATCTGTACCCTGGAATGGCTTATATAGTCCGGAGGCAAGATTCAATTTATAGTTTTGGAGCTTTGCTCTTAATAGCTTAGCATCCCCAATATAATCAACAGGTGTACTCGCGCCATAGTGAGTAAAACTGTAATTATCCAGTTCACTCTTTAACGAATCAATTTCCGGTTCGTAAACGGCAATGATCTCTGTTTGCAGCTCTTTTGCCTTTCCAACATCTTTTTTTGTTATGGCATCTTCAAGCATACAAATGTAATCTTCTAATATCTTTATTTTTTCTTCCATAAAGTGTGTCATAATACGGCGTCCTCCTAGATCACCCTCACGCGCTTGGTGATGTCGCCCGCATCCTCTGGCATATAGAGCTTGAAAATCTCGAACACATTGATCTTCTCAGGGCTGGACGCAAAGCCGGAATCGCGGAAGACGGCGCGGAGCGGCTTGCGCTGTGCGATCTCTTTGACCACGCTTTCGGGAATATTCGCGTCAAAGCAAGCGATGAGGTCGCCGTCGTTGTAGGTGTGGATGGTGCAGCCGTCGATTTGCTCGGACTTGTAGGGCAGGGACAGCGGCAAACCCCAGTCAATCAGGCAGCCGAACAGCAGGTCGAGGTCGGTGCGGTCGTCCTTGATGTTGGATTCCAGACCGGCAAGCATCCCCTGATCGTAGTCATCCGGCGCATAGTAGACGTCCTTCATGTTGGTATCGTCCAGCTTGAGAACGCGGAAACCGATGTCGAGGTCTTGCGTGGTCATGGGGCTTTCGGACTTGATCTTTTCACCGGCGCGGCGGATGCGCTCTTTTGCAAGCTCTGTTAAAAGATGCGGGCGTTTGATTTCATCAAGAATAGAAACAGCGTTTTCCGCAACATGTTTTGCGTTAGCAGAAGAACTGTTGAGAAGAGGGTCAATCTTCTCAGGAAGTTGAACAAGAATAAATTTGTTTTTCCCGCCTTCAAGGTTTGAACGCATGACAGCCTCTGCTGTCGTTCCAGAGCCGCTGAAGAAGTCCAGTACGATGTCACTCTCACTTAGTCCAAAGCCCAAGAGAAATCGAATGAGATCAACTGGTTTGGGATTTGAGAAGACATCTTTCTTGAAATAGTCATAAACATCGCTTGCCCCTGTGCTTGTCGTGCCACGATTATCAATTACTGTTTCAGTTGTAAAAATACTCCGTGGAGTCTTTCCAAGCGGTATTCTTTGCTTAAACTGGACAGACCACTTTTCGCCAATCTTAATTATTCTGACTTCACCTGCTGCAATGTCGGAATCAAAACGAGCTTTGGATCTTAGCCAACTTATCGCATTTCCATCCTCATCATACTCCAAAATTGTTCCGTCCGGACAGGTGATAGGATAGTATTGTTTACCCGCTTTTCTCTTAAACGTATCCCAGAAATAACGACCAATCTCATCCTCTTCTTTATACCTCTTAATGTAGTCATCGGAGTATGCTTCATAAAATTCACCCAGCAGTGAAATGTTCTTAGCATAGGTGAGGATATACTCATGCTCAATGGCAATATGAGTGGAATCATTTCCTCCTCCTTTTTTGTTCTGCCATATAAGCTGTGCGACAAAATTTGAAGCTCCAAAAACCTCATCACAGATATTCTTGAGGTTCTTTACTTCACTATCATCAATAGAGATAAAAATTACACCGTTATCCGTTAAGAGGTTTTTTGCAAGATGCAGTCGTGAATAAATCATGCTGCACCAGTCGGAATGGAACCGTCCGTTGGTGTCGGTATTCTTGAACAGGCGGTTTTCGTCCTCGTCGTACATTCCCATCTGCGCGTTTTCTTCTTCCTGCGAACGCATGAAATCGTCGGCATAGATGAAGTCGTTGCCGGTATTGTACGGCGGATCAATGTAGATCATCTTGACCTTGCCGAGATAGCTCTCCTGCAAGAGCTTGAGGACTTCCAGATTGTCGCCCTCGATGTAGAGGTTTTCGGTGGTGTCCCAGTCCTTGCTTTCCGCCACGCAAGGGCGCAGCGTCTTCCGGATCGGCTTGTTGGCTTCCACGATAGCCGCCTTCTTGCCGACCCATGTGAACTCGTATGCCTCGTCGCCGTCCACCACGTCCGGCGAAAGCATCTGTTTCAGCAGCTCAAAATTGACCGCCCGTTTGTACACCTTCTTCTCCGGCGTACTGCGTTCCTCGTCCAGCATCTCCGTGATGCAGTTTGGAAACAGGGCAGCAATGCGGTCTATGTTCTGCGCCGTCATATCCGGCGATTCAAATTTCATGTGGTTCATTAGGTCGTTCCTCCATCAGAATCGGTTCCAAATATTTCTGCTTCCAATTCCTTGTATACATCCATATCTGGCGTAATCAAAGGTGAAAGGGTATCGCGCATAAATGGGTCAGGGTTGTTCCCACATTGTGTTAGCGAAAGGTGGCGTTTAAGAGATATATATATCCCACCACTTGCTTTTTTGAAATCATCCGGTGCATTGCCTCTGGAAACAGAGCCCGTGAGTGCTTGTTGCTTTTCTTGTATACAGGCGGCATATTCTTCTGGTTTTCCAACTTTATCACACAATTTCTTGATTACAGCATCATCAAGCACATAGGATTCAAGATTTCGCCTTTTCAAAACCCTTATACCAGATTTGGCAAGGTCGGCAACTTCCTGCGGACTACGATCATCCCGGTCAACAATTTTAATGATTTGGGAATTTTGGAGTAGAGTACTTATTATTTCTCCATGCGTCTTTTCAATATTTTCTATATCGTTACACGAGCCGCCCGAAATAAAGAAGGCTTCTGGATGCGTATCTGCGAAAATAGTACTGTAAATTATCTTATCAAAATCCTTGCGTGTTTTACCATTAGGGTCACCTTCGCAGAACACAATTGTTTTAGGCAGCATCAGTTTTGCAAAGTCACCAAAAGCAAGTTCGTAAAACTTGTCCATAACCGCTCTCCCGATTTTTGCAGGGCGAATCACTTGATCTGTATCAAAGTCTCTTCCACCGAAATCCAAGAAGGCAACTGTTCCCGGATGCTCCGTTTCAATTTCCTCTGCCTCTTGAAGCATTCCAATCGAATGTGTTGAAAGCCAAAGCTGTGACTGACCCGGAATAAGCAAATACAGCTCCCGCAAGACTCTACCTTGCAACTTGGTGTGCATATGCGTTTCCGGTTCGTCAATACAGTAAATAGCATCAGGATAATATTTAGACTGAACAACCATATCCAGTATTAAATCAAAGGCAGATTTTTCTCCTGCCGAGAGGTTACGATAACTAAAATCCCTAGTGATCCCTTTGGTAAAATAAAAATCTCCATTTTGCAGAGGATCTCCAAGTGATGAAAACTCCAGATCTTCAAATACACGTTCAATAGCCGCGCGGATTTTCCCAATCAATTCTTCGCGCAGAGCGGCTACAGTTTTGGCATCGTTTCCGTTGTCGTATACGCCAGAGATGGTATTGGCAATAAGCCGCTGATAGTTTGTGGAGACCGTTTGATCATTCTGAATAAGCGACTCCAAACGAATTGACTCGGTTGGATCGTGTTGCCTCCGCATAGAATCTATCTGAAACTCCGGCTCATTTCTATAGGCGCTTCGAAAATAAAAATGCCCCTTAATATCGTTGCTGTTGCCGATATCCTTTGGCAGACTCGCGTCATGAAAGTCAATGCTCACAATCTTTGATGCACGTGCATACCATTGGCTATGGTTAAAATCCTCTGTGTTTCCTGTTTTACTTAGATAGTGATAGTCGCCAATATTGCCATATCCAGCATATTTGTAGTAATGATTCATTGACTCCATAAATGATGTTTTCCCAGAGCCATTCGGTCCAACCAAGACCACTAACTTTGTTGTTTCAGGTATATCTTCAACAATCAAGTGAGTAAATCTCTTGAAGTTATTCAACTCAATCTTTTTAATTTTCATTTGAGGAAGTCAATCTCCTTTCTTAACCTCTTCATTTCTGCATTCATTTCCATCCGCCGGTTCAGCTGCTTCTCCCGCCGCATTTTGTTTTCCAGCGCGGCGATCTGCTTTTCAAGCTGCTTCTTCTTTTCATCCCGCTCGACAGACTCTTTCAGGCTCTCGCCGGAATCTGTTTGCAGCTTGTCCCCGGCAATCTGGCGGACAAGACTTTCATAGACGGCATCCATGTTCAAGCCGTCGATACTAAGATGCAACTCGTCTTCCGGCATCCATTCGGTATGATAATAGCGGCTCACCTTGAAGGCGTTGCTGCCGGACGCAGCAGCCTCCTTGTAGCCGATCCACGCCTGAGCCTTGCCGTCACAGGTCAGAATAAAGAGGATATGGTACGGGATTTCCTTGTCGATTTGTTTTAGCACAGCTTCATCAAGCTGCGGCTCGTTCAGCCGCACCTCGAACACTTCAATCTCGGCCACTGCTTCGCCCGCAGCGATGTTCAGCGTAGACGCTGCCAGCTTGTTTCGCCAGTAGACCAGCCGGATCTGATCGACAAACACACGGCGCAAAGCAGGGGAAATGTCAAGATTCTCATAGAATTTCTGCTTCGGTATTCTTTTGTTAAATTCAGTCGCTTGAGGAAAACCTACCACTTTTAAAGTCACCTGCCAAACTTAGCTTTTAGTTCCGGATCACCATCTATCTGTTCAATCACCCACGGCTGCAAAAAATAATTTATTTGCGGGTTCACCATATTTACTGCATGGGTTGATCCTGCAGGCAAAATAACATAAAAATGTTGCAATTCTAAAACCACTCCATCGTGCATCGGAAGCATCGCTGTATGAGTAGACTCATTAAGGAGATACCTTATTAGTTCTACTTTATTGCCGTCAATTCGTTTTAAATAAGCAATCCGAGCTTTTTTCAGCCGCTTATTATAATATTTGTCCTTGATCTTTTTTGCGATGATTACAACTAAAAACACTACCAGAATTGATGTCGATACAACAAATACAATTCCAATTGCAAATCCGTATTTGTCACGGAAGCTTGTCATATACAGTTTCTCTATTATTGCATTCGGAAGAAAAAGCAGTAATCCGCTTGCAACCGACAAAGCACCAAGTATGCGCGGGGGCAACTTCAAAAAATCAACAATATTCTTCATATAACCATCCTTATTTCACGACTAAGAAGCAAATCAGCTCAAAATCATCCAGCCCCGAAACCGCACTGAGCAGCGCAGATGTGCCGCCGCTCTTGAACAGACTGTCAATATCGTTTTCTTCTTTTGCGTCAATGATGGAATTGATCGCCTCGCTCAGTAGCTCAGAGATTTCACCCATTTTGCGTCCGTCATCCGTCTCATCATTGAATCGCTTACAAAGCTCCGCACAAGGCTCACCCTTGCCACGGCAGAGCAGACGCATCGTGTCGAGCAATTTCTTCGGGTTCAGGTAATCGCAGACAATTTCGCCCTCTTCGCTGATGTAAACCATGTAGAAGGGGTGAATGCGGTTCCGGTTGTCAATGTTCACGCTGTCATTGATATTTCTGAGGACGAAAATCACACCGGCTGGAGAATCCTCCGTCTGCCCGACAACGGTGTGTAGCCCCTTTGGTGCGGTTTCGATGTCCTCGTGCTGCTTCATGTATTCGAGCAGATCAAGCCGGAACTCGTTAAGTCCCAAATCCATGATGGAAATGCCGCTGGTCATGTCTTCAATGTCCACGACTTCCTCTTGCAGCCGCTTGAGCTGTGCGCGGCGGTATTCAAGATCGCCTTTTTCTTCGGCATTGATCAGATCATCGTCGCCGGTGGAGGTCATGACCGAAATCTTCATGCGGGTTTCCACACGGCTTTTCAGGTTGATATACTCGTCGAGGTCCATATCCGGCCAGAAGTTTACGAGCTGGATATGGTCGTTTCTGCTTCCGATACGGTCAATTCGTCCGAACCGCTGGATAATGCGCACAGGGTTCCAATGAATGTCATAGTTGATGAGGTAGTCGCAGTCCTGCAAGTTCTGACCTTCGGAAATACAGTCGGTTGCAATCAGAATATCAAGCTCATCAGTGCTTCCGGGCAGAAGTACGGATTTTCCTTTGGAAACAGGCGAGAAACAGGTCAGCACTGTGTTGAGGTCTGCCCGAAGCTTTGGAATGGTGGTCTTTCCGTCAACCGTGCCGGTGATCTCTGCCGTTTCCAGCCCGAAATTCTCTTTTGCAAATTTACTGACGTTCGCAAAGAGATAGTCTGCGGTATCAGAGAACGCTGTGAAAATGATGATCTTCTTATTACCAGGATTGATTGGATGCTCGATTTTCTTCTGGATTAAACCAAATAATGTTTGCAGCTTCGTGTCATGCTCCGGCGTGATGTCGGCAATCATGAGGGACAGGAGTTCCAGATTATCTGCGTCCTTTTCCAGCTCGCGCATCCATGAAACATAGTCCATATCAGCGAGGTCAATTTTAACCTTCTTGCCGACAGAGAAGAAGTCAGTGTTCTGATCATCGTAATCAAAATCTTCTGTGTCGGAAATCTCAGTCAGATTCAGGACACAGTCCCCAGACTGATAATTTTTTATCGTCCCAATCGTATCGTCAATCAGCTTTTTAATACGGTCAATCGTCAGGCGGAAAGAAGCCACCGAGCTTTCCAGGCGCTTGAGGAGGTTGATGCTCATAAGGCGGCGAATGCCTTCTTCACGTCCTTGCTGGGTCAGGCTGTTTCCCTTGTGATGCGTCATGTCGATGTACTTTGCCAGTTTCGACGGCATGATATAATTCGACGGCGTATAGATCGTCAGGCTCAACGACATAAGCAGATTGTAAATATCGTTATAGTTGATCGCATCATTCAAATCGGTCAAGCAGGGACGTAGAGAAATCGGCGGCAGACGTTCCGGGAATTTGCCGATGTCAGAAGTATTGTAATACTTTTCGATGTGCTTTCTTGAGCGCGCAATCGTCACGCTGTCCAGCAATTCAAAGAAATCAAAATCCAGCGTCCGAAGAAGTTCGTCCGTCGTGCGTTCTTCGGCAGGGAGCTTGCTCCATGCGTTGAAGGCCTTCTGTGCCTGACGGAAAATTTCATCAATGCTTTTGGTTGTGTCGAGCTTTTTGCTCATCTGTGAGGCATCACCCTCATAGGCAAGTGCAAGCTGATTTTTGAGATCGATAAACTTGTTGTTGACTGGCGTTGCCGAGAGCATAAGTACCTTCGTTTTTACACCGGCACGAACTACTTTATTGAGTAGTTTCAGATAACGGTTTTCCTTTGCATCCTCACCGGACACCTCACCGCCGTTACGGAAGTTGTGGCTCTCATCAATGACAACAAGGTCATAGTTGCCCCAATTCAAGCGGTCAAGATCAATTCCGTTCGACTGTCCATGCTCGCGGGAAAGATCCGTATGATAGAGGATGTCGTACCTCAACCGGTCTGCTGCAATGGGATTGTTGATATAGTTGCCCTTGTATGTATTCCAGTTCTCAGAGAGCTTTTTCGGGCAAAGGACAAGTACAGATTTGTTGCGGTTCTCATAATACTTGATCACTGCAAGCGCAGTAAATGTCTTGCCGAGACCAACGCTGTCTGCCAGAATACAGCCGTTGAATTTCTCAAGTTTGCTGATGATGGCAAGAACTGCGTCGCGCTGGAAGTTATAAAGCATCCCCCAGATTTTACTTTCCTTAAAACCCGTTGCCTCGTTAGGCAATTCGTCTTCAGATATATCATCAAGAAATTCGTTGAAAATATTATAAAGCGCAACAGAATAGATGTATTCAGGTGCGTTTTCGCGGTATGCAGCAGAAATGTTTTCAATCACAACGTCTGTAACTTCTTGTAGTCTATTTTTATCATTCCAAAGTTGTTCAAAAAGTTTGAGAAAATAATTGGCATTCTCATAGCTTTCGGTTTTCTGTACCGGATAATAAGCGTTGTTGCCGCGCTCACAGCCGAGGTCAACAGTAGTAAAACCGTTGATCGGCATATAGGTACTTTCATCGACTGTCATAAAGCCCATCATCTGCTCCTGCGTGACATTCGACTTAAAAATGGCTTTGCGCCTGATCCAGTCTGCGCATTCTTTTGCAACCGCCTTTTGTGTCAGCTCATTGCGGAGTTTTACTTCAAACTCTGTGCCATATAAACTACGTTCTCTTGAAATGCGGGGAATGTAGAATTCCCGCTGTGCTTTAGGTGTTTTTTCAGTTACAAAAGTTGGGGAGGTAAAAATGAAACGCAGCTCATCGATGCTTTCAAGCTGCTTCTTCAACTCTTGGTATGCATAAATCGAAAAGCATGCCGCAGCGATAGATAGTTTACTCCCTGTCCGAATACTTTCTTGCAGGTCGTTCTTGACGATATGATTGATATTATCGATGATTTGCATTTACCCACCTCAATAATTAGAGCTTTGTAATGATTTAGTTCCAATATCACCAGCAAGCGCCAAAGATTACTTTTTATCCGGCACGATCTCCACAATATCCTCGATTCTACAATCCAGCGCAGCGCAAATCTTCACGAGTATCTCCGTGGTAACATGTCCGTTCCGCCCCATCTTGGTGACGGATGCTGGGCTAATACCTGCCTTTTCACACAGGTCCTTTTTCTTCATGTCCTTATCGATGAGCAGCTTCCAGAGTTTTTTATAACTCACAGACATAAAATATCTCCTCCGTACCGATATACAAAAAATGCTCTGCCGCTTGGCAGAGCATTCGGTCTATTGCAGCCATACTGCCAAGGCCTATTCCAACACTTGACAGCGTTGTTTATAATGATAGCACATTTGGGCAGGAAAAGCAAGAAAATGATAAATACGCACGAATTCCGACCCTGTTAGATTTCTTTTCAAGCCGCAAAAGAAACGGTTGAACCTCCGGTCAGTCAGAGCTACAATGCCAACACCTCATAACGAGGACAAACTGATTGGAGGTCAAATGATGAATTATGAAGTAAACCCGTTTCAGGACTACGAATCGATTACCGTTGATGAGCTGAAAGATCAAGCTAACAGTTTACTGAACCTGGTAACGGAAGAACGGCGGCCGCTGCGCGTATTCATGAACAATGGCAAGGAGTTTCTGCTGTTCCCCCAGGACTTGCTCGCCCTGATCTGCGACTCTGACTTTCGCTTGATCCTGCTGTCGGCAATGCGGTATGCGATGGGCAGGAATACTTGTATGCCTGTGGTGATTTCCAATTATATTAAGCATCACATCCGGATTCTGGATGATAAGTTTCTCGTACTGGCTGCCGACGATATCCGGCGGCACCTTGAAGACTATGCAGAGCATGAACTGAATCCAAATCTTTGGCAGGGTCTTTTAGATGCACTTGAAACAGAGCAGAGAGAGCGTGCCACTCGTAAGGCGAGGAAGATTAGACCCTGCCCAGCCTGCGGGAAGCCCTTGGAGGTCATGAGCATTGCCGATAACCAGCATTCACCCGGCGGGTTCGATGTGATTGCTCACTGCCGGAACTGTCTCACCGATTACGAATGGTTCTGCGATAAGGATGGCGGTGTCTCAGATATGAAACAGTATTTTTTGGGGTAAGGCAGTGTAAAAACCGACGCTCACATGAACAAGCGCATTCTCGTATTTCAATATACTTTCCCTTAAAATGACCCTCAAATTACGGGAATGCGATAGTTATTGAGGGAAAGCGAGTTTCACCTTTAGAGAGCAAATGCGTGATGCTATTCTTTGTCTATAGCGCCGCAGCTTCTGAGCCGCCACCCCCGCAGAAACCACTTGCATAACTGCCTGCTCAGAGTTACAATGCAGCCAACAGCAACGAGAAACGCTTCCCATCCGGCACCGGTGAATCTTCACCGGAAACCGGGCGGGAAGCGTTTTTGACCACATAGATTACCACAGACGGCGCTGGAACACCCGGAAACAGCGGAGATAAGAGCGTCAAAGAGTAAGTGAAACAAATTAAAAAGCGCCGAAAACCGCTATAAACGAGCGAAAAAAGTGTTCAGCATCCCTTTGGGAGCAGGATGCCGCAGGTTCGAATCCTGTCACTCGGACCAAAAGGGGTTAAGTTCTTATAGGACTTAACCCTTTTTTGTTTTTATTGTCGCTTTTTCCTGATCATTATGTTATCATTATGGCACTCTGAAGATGGGTGGTGGACAGCGTGAATCCAGACTCAAAGGCAGCTAAAAGGCCTTTTGCGGAAAAACATTCAAAGTTGAATTTCTTGTTTGGTTTGCTATTGCTATTGTTTCTTATTGTCACATTTGGTTCGCAGTATATATCATTGTAAAATGCATTGCTACTGGCGTGACCGCTGCTGCAAATTGGTTAGCCTCCCTCGCTTCAAAACTTGACGCGGTTGTTATAGTGGCTTTAATTACTGGTTGTGTTTCCATTGTTGGTGTTTTGATAAGCTCAATTGTTGCAAAGCGCATTGAATATAAGCGAAGCCGGCAAGAATATCTTGCTAAAAAGCGTGAAGAACCCTATGGCCAGTTTGTTGATATGGTTTATAAAATTCAGCAGAACACTAAAAAAGGCGGTAGTTATACAGAAGCGCAGATGTTGGAAGATTTGTCACAGTTTTCAAAACAAATCACCCTTTGGGGTTCTTCAAGGGTAGTAAATAAATGGGTGAAATTTCGTGAAAACGGTACAAATCCAGAATTAGCCCAAAAGAATCTCTTGTTACTAGAAGATATTATGAATGAAATGAGAAAGGATTTGGGTTTAAGAAAAACAAAAAAAGGAAATCTTCTTGCTTTCTTTGTCAACGATATTAAGAAGGCTATTAAATCAATGAAATAGCTTTCAATTGGGATAAATACCTCTTGCCAACTACCAGCAAACCGTTGATATTACTGCGTTTGTCAAAAAGTTCTGTATCACCACTCGTACCAACTCCATGAAAAACCGCCGGTCTCGGCGGTTTTTTCTACATTTCCGGTGCGCTGGCGCCGGTTTGCGCTCAACTGTCCGTTTTATTGTACACCGCGCCTGCTATGATGGAACCATACCAGAAAGGCAGGTGCGGTTCATGTTTTATTACAGCAAACGAAGTCATCGAAAGATCGTTCACACGCACGCGTGTTTTCTCGTTCGCGGTTTTGACTCGGAGGCGATCGGCACGTTCGAGACCTTGTCCGAGGCGCTTGATGCCGGGTACAGGCTCTGCAGACGCTGCAATCCCATCCTCCGTCAGTATCGAAAAGAGCAGATGGCTATCCTCGACTATTGCCGGGAAAACGGCATGTCCTTTCATCTGAATGACCGGTATCTTTCGATCATCAGCCCGATCAGTCAGTGGCGCGTGACCGTCAGCCCGAGCGGCACGACCATGCTGTACCACAAAAACACAGAATTTCGCGCTTCTGACGCAGCGTCCGCAATTCGCGGCTATCACAACCAGCATATCCGCTTTCAGAGCTTGCTGCAGTATTTCACCTACATAACGAGTCACGATGCATACCGGATGCATCACCCGGGAGCACCCCGCGCTGCCCTTACGAAAAAGCCGCCGAAGCAAAAGGAACCGCCCAGAAAGGGCACAAAGCGCTGGCACAAGGAGCAGACGCGGCGCAGAGCGGCCGAACGCAGGCGCGCGATCCGGAATGTGCTGGCGCTCATCGATTCGCTTGATGCCGGTTACACCGCGCGCCCGGCAGTTTGAAGCTGCGCTTCCCACAACACAAAAAGACAGAGCCAAGGGCGGATTGCCCTTGGCTCTGAAGTTTTTCCGCTCACCGCAGGCCGTGCATGAAGCCGTCCATGGCGGTCGCGTGGATGTCGCCGCCGATGACGCGGTTGCGGTAGACGAACAGCTGCGCGAGCACCGTGTCCGATGTTCTGGCATAGTTTGTCACGCGATAGGTGTAGACGCTGCATGTCTCGCCGGCATAGATGGACAGGTCGAAGCCCTGCTGCTTTTGCAGGGCGTTGTAATCGCCGAACACGCCGTCAAATGTGCGCGGGAGCACGATCTCCTGTGCAGTTTCGGTCGCAGGATCAGCCTCCCAGCCGAGTGCGCGCAGATATGTGATGCGCCCCTCGGTCGTGGTGACGTTGTAGTGCGCCGAGAGTACGCCGTCGTTGCTGCGCCAGATAACCAGAAGCGCCAGCACCACCGCCAGCGCGATGAGCGCATAGACGGCCGTTCGTCTTGTCCAATGAAAGGATTTGAGCTTCATAACCACACCCCGGAACAAACCTATTCAAATTTGCCGCCGGATATGCTATACTATTGCTGTTTGACGATCGAGGAGGGGAGCGACATGATCCGTCTGGACAAATATTTGGCCGACACCGGCGCCGCTTCCCGGCGCGAGGCGAAGATGTATATCCGCCGCGGCGAGGTCACGGTTGACGGCGTACCTGCCGCTGCGCCGGAGCAGAAGGTCTCGGAGACGGCAGTCGTCTGTCTGCGCGGGCAGCCGCTGCACTATCAGACATACCATTATTATATGCTCCACAAGCCGTCCGGTGTCCTCACGGCGACGAGCGACCGCAGTCAGCCGACCGTGCTGGATCTGTTCCCGCCGGAACTGCAGCGCTTCGGTCTTGTTCCGGCCGGACGTCTGGATAAGGACACGACCGGGCTGCTGCTCATCACGGACGACGGAGACTATGTCCACCGCGTCATCACGCCGAAAAAACACGTGCCGAAGGTCTATTTTGCACGCACGGACGGGATGCCGACGAGTGCGGATGCCGAGCGCTTCGCGCAGGGCGTTGTGCTCGGTGACGGGACGCAGTGTCTGCCCGCGAGGCTCGAATGCCTGCCGGAGCAGGGCGGCTGCCGCGTGACGGTCTATGAGGGGAAATACCACATGGTAAAGCGCATGCTCGCCGGCTGCGGGACGCCGGTTTTGCAGCTGCACCGGCTGTCGATCGGAGCGCTGACGCTCGATCCGGCGCTGGCTCCAGGGGCTTATCGAGAGCTGAGCGCGGAGGAAGCAATGCTTGTTTTTGCAGAACCCGCTTCGTGATAGTTGACAAAACCTTGTAGAATTATCCGTCTATCTCACGAAATTTCGAAAATTATTCACAAAAAACGACCAATTCTCTATTGAAAAATGCACATAAATCGGCTATGATGTAAGGCAGGAAATTGGTAGGTGCTGTGGGCGACTGCGGCGGCCGTTCGTAGGAGGAAAAGATATGTCGAGCAGAATTTTTCAAGGCGTGATCGTTCAGATGAAGGATGCAACTACGCGCTGCATCGGTGTTGTGGACGAGCAGGGATTCGTGATCGCTTGCAGCGAGCTCTCGATGATCGGCTCTCGCCTGGATGATTTTCAGGCTGCAGTCGGAGAAGTGCAGGAGCAGCTGTTTTCGACCGACGCGCGCACGTATAAGATCCTTTCGGCCAGCACGGCGCGCTTTGAGTATGCCGTGTTCGTGGAGGGCAATGACCAGACGGCGCGCAGCATCTGCATTCTTGCAGCCGTCGGCATGACGGAGGCCAGCACAAACTTCGAGGAGAAGCACAACAAGGCTGCATTCGTCAAAAACATCATCTCGGACAATATCCTTCCGGGCGATGTGTACGTGCGCGCAAAGGAGCTGCACTTTACCACCGATGTCTCGCGCGCCGTGCTGCTGGTGCGGCAGGTGAACGTGACGGACATCGCCGTGCTTGAGCTGATCCAGAATATGTTCCCGGATCGGCAGCACGATTTCGTGCTCAGCGTGAGCGAGTCGGACATCGTTGTCATCAAGGAGATGGCGCCCGACGAGACGTCGGAGGATGTCTGTGCGCTGGCGGAGACGATCGAGCGCGCCGTGCAGACGGAGCTGCACGTGCAGACGGTCATCGGCATCGGTACGGCGGCAAACCACCTGCGCGAGCTGGCTGACCGCTACAAGGAGGCGCAGGTTGCCATCGAGGTCGGCAAGGTGTTTGAAAACGAGAAGCCGGTCATCCACTATGACAACCTCGGCATCGGCCGCATTATTTATCAGCTGCCGACGACGCTGTGCGAGATGTTCCTGTCAGAAGCGTTTAAGAAAAACCCCATCGAGGCGCTCGACGAGGATACGCTCGACACGATCAATCGCTTCTTTGAAAACAACCTCAATGTTTCGGAGACGGCGCGCAAGCTCTACGTCCATCGAAACACTTTGGTATACCGGTTGGAAAAAGTCAAGAAGATCACGGGCCTGGATCTGCGCGAGTTTGAGGATGCCATTCTCTTCAAGGTCGCGGTCATGGTAAAGAAATACCTCGATTCTCAGAACACCGCCAAGTTCTGAGTTCGCATCCGGGCGGGCGCAAGCCCAACATATTGGAGGACATCTTATGGTTCAAATGAACGATGTGAGGATGGTCTACGGAAACACGGAAGCAGAGGCGCTCAGTGGCGTCAGCTTCACGATCAACGAAGGGGAATTCGTGTTTCTGGTCGGACCGTCGGGCTCCGGCAAGACGACGATCATCAAGCTGATCACCGGCGAGCTGAGTCCCACATCCGGACAGATCACGGTCAACGGCTTTGACATGCAGGGCATCAAGCGCCGCAAGCTGCCGAAGCTGCGCCGGACTCTGGGCGTCATTTTTCAGGATTTTCGCCTGATCGACAAAATGACGGTGTATGAAAACGTTGCGTTTGCCATGCGTGTGGTCGGAGCGTCCAATAAGGAGATCCGACGCCGTGTGCCGCAGGTGCTCGAGCTGGTCGGCCTCGTCGACCGGGAAAAACGCTATCCGGCGGAGCTGTCCGGCGGTGAGCAGCAGCGCGTGGCGATCGCCCGCGCGCTCGTGAACAATCCGCGCATGATCATTGCCGACGAGCCGACCGGGAACCTCGACCCGGTGCGCAGTCTGGAGCTGATGCTGCTGCTGGAGAAGATCAACGAGCTCGGCACCACGGTCCTGGTGGTGACGCACGAAAAGGAACTGGTCGACGCTTTTTCCAAGCGTGTCATCTCGATCGACACCGGAAGAGTCGTCAGCGACGGATTGGACGGGTACTACGGATATGAAGCTGAATAGATTCAATTACCTGATCGCGCAGGGCGTGAAGAACATCTTCACGCACGGCTTCATGTCTTTCGCGTCGATCACGATCATTATTGCGTGTCTGCTCATTATGGGCAGCTTCTCGATGCTGACGCTCAACATCGACAAGAATATTGACCGCCTGCAAAACCAGAACGAGGTCATCGCCTACGTCGATGAGACGCTCTCGGAAGATGAGGCGCGTGCCATTGAGCCGAAGATCGCTGCGCTCGACAATGTCGCCTCTGTCACGTTCGTCACGCGCGAGCAGGCGATGCAGACGTTTACGGCCGAGTATGACTCGGATCTCTTTGACAACATCGACGCGTCGGTCTTCCGCCATCGCTATGTTGTGACGCTCAATGATCTCTCACTCATGAAGGATATGCAGGCCGCGCTCAAGAACATCGATGGCATTGCCGATGTCACGGCGCATCTGGATTACGCGGAAAACTTCATCACGTTCCGGAACATTGTGAGCGTTGTCTCCGTCGTTCTGATCGTGATCCTGATCGCGGTATCCCTGTTTATCATGACCAATACCATCAAGCTTGCCACGTTTGGCCGCCGCGAGGAGATCGCCATTATGAAGATGGTTGGCGCGACGAACCGGTTCATCCGTCTGCCGTTTGTGGTGGAGGGCCTGGTGCTCGGTCTGGTCGGCGGACTGGTGGCGTTCCTGCTCCAGTTCGGGCTCTATAGTCTGATCGTCGGCAAGATCATGTCCACCATGGCGGCCGGTATCATCACGGTGCTCCCGTTTTCGTCCGTGGCGCTGCCGCTGCTGCTGGTGTTCCTTGGTGTGGGTGTGCTCGTCGGCGTCTTCGGCGGACTCACGGCCATTCGCAATTACCTGAAAGTCTAAGGAGGAAATGAATGAAAACAAATCGCAAAGTCGTTCGATCCGTTATTTGTGTGCTGCTGGCGCTGATCTTTGTCGTCTCGCTCATGACGGCGCTGATCCCGGTCAACGCATCGGCTGCGTCGCAGTCGGAGATCAATCAGCTCACGCAGCAGCGCAAAGAGCTGCAGGCCAAGCAGAAGGAGCAGCAGAAGACCATCAGCAACCTTCGCGCCAAAAAGGCCAGCATCGTTGAGCAAAAGGCCGCGCTGGATCAGGAGATGAACCTGGCGCAGCAGGAGATCGAGGTCGTTAAGGAGCAGATCACTGCCTATGACCAGCAGATTGAGGACAAGGGCGTTGAGCTTGAGGCCGCAAAGCAGGAGGAAGAGGCACAGACGGTGCGCTTCCGCGGCTGCGTGCGCCATCTCGAGGAGTACGGCCAGATGTCCTACATTGCCATCCTGCTCGAGGCGACCAGCCTCTCCGATCTTCTTGCCCGTATGGACATGGTCGGCGAGGTCATTGCATACAATAAACAGGTGCAGGCCGACATGACGGCCGCCCGTGAAAAGGTCGAGACCGTCAAGGCCGAGCTTGAGGACGCCCGTGTCGAGCTGCAGGATAAGCAGTCCGAGCTTGAGACCAAGCAGGTCGAACTGCAGCAGAAGTCTTCCGAGGCCGCCGCACTGCTGGCAAACCTCGAGTCTAATATTGATGCCTATAAGCAGGTGCAGGATCAGTACGCGCAGCAGGAGCAGGCCGTGCAGTCGCAGATCGACAAGCAGGTCGAGGAGCTGCGCCGTCAGGAAGAGCAAAACAAGAAAAACGACCCGAGCTATGATCCGGGCAAGGCCAACGGCGCAACCGGCTCCATGATGTGGCCGTGCCCGTCCTGCCACACGATCACGTCGCCCTTCGGCTGGCGTTATCACCCGATCTATCACACGCAGAAGTATCACTCCGGCGTGGATATCGGCGCAAGCTACGGCGCGACGATCGTCGCGGCTGACGGCGGCACGATCATCACGGCGGGCAGCGTATCCGGCTACGGCAACTGCGTGGTCATCAACCACGGCAACGGCATTACCACGCTCTACGGCCATATGAGCTCCATCGCCGTGTCCGTCGGTCAGAAGGTCTCCAAAGGGCAGACGATCGGCTATGTCGGCTCGACCGGCAACTCCACCGGTCCGCATCTGCACTGGGAGGTCACGGTCAACGGTGTGCGCCAGAACCCGCTCAATTATGCGACCTGATCGAACATATTTTGACGGAATGTAACTGCCGGGCAGCCGGAAAATGGCTGCCCGGCACATCTGCTGCATTGGGGGCTGCCCGATGCAGACGAAAAACAGATGCGGAGGGATCGTATGGACGAACACAAAACGCAGCAGCCGGAGCCGGAAATCGTGCCCGCACGCAGAAAAAGCGGCAGAATGCGCAGCTGGAAGGCGAGTATCCTGGCCTGTGTGATCTGCATTCTGGTCACGGCGCTGGTTACGTCGCTGATCTTTGTCGGCAAATTCGGCGGCAGCCGCAACTATAAGCTCGCGCTCAAATTCGCGCAGGTCAAGCAGGTCGTCGATAAAAACTACATCGGCGATGCCGACGACACGGCCATCAGCGATGCCGCGTCGAGCGCGATCATCAGTGCGATCGGCGACAAATGGAGCTATTACATGACGGCCGAGGAGTATAAGGCCTATCAGATGTACTCTAACAATGAGTACGCAGGTATCGGCGTGACCATTCAGCTCGACGATAAGACGAAGGGCTTTCGCATCACTGCCGTGACGAGCGATTCGCCCGCGGCGAAGGCCGGCCTCAAGCAGGGGGATATCATCCTCTCGATCGACGGCGAGGACGTCACGGGCAAGACCCTCTCGGAGGTGCAGACCATTATCCGCGCCAAGCTTAACAAGACGCTCAAACTTACCGTGCAGGATACGGCCGGCAAGAGCCGGACGGTCACGCTTGACTGTACGGTTATTTATACCGATCCTGTGACCTATAAGCTCATGGACAACGGCGTCGGCTATGTCCGCATCCGCAACTTTGAGACCGGCGGCGGCACGCGCGCCGTGCAGGCGGTCGACAAGCTGCTCGATCTCGGCGCAAAGTCGCTGGTGTTCGATCTGCGCGACAACCCCGGCGGTCTGCTCTCGGAGCTCATCACGATCCTCGACCACCTGCTGCCGCAGGGTGACCTGTTTGTGAGTGTGGACGGCAGCGGGAAAGAGACCGTTACGCAGAGCGACAGCGTCTGCGTCAAGGTGCCGATGGCGGTCATCGTCAACGGCAACACGTACAGTGCGGCGGAGTTTTTCGCAGCCGCGCTGCGTGAATATGACTGGGCGACCATCGTCGGCCAGAATACGACCGGCAAGGGCCGCAGTCAGACGACCATCGCGCTTCCGGACGGCAGTGCCGTGCACATTTCGAGCCGCAAATACCTCACGCCCAATCGTGTGGATCTGTCCGAGCAGGGCGGTCTCGTGCCGGATGTGGTCGTGGCGCCGGGTGCGGACAGTGAGGTCGATGCACAGCTGGAGGCGGCGCTCTCAGCGGTGCGCTGAATGAAATCGTAACTACTGAAATTTCAATGATATAAGGAGACGGATTATGGCGATCGACAGCAGATATAGAATGAGTCAGGAGCGTCTGGACACGCTCAAGGAAGAACTGCACTACCTCGAGACGACCCGCGAGAAGGAAGTCGCGGAGCTCATCAAGGAAGCGCGCTCCTTCGGCGACCTGTCGGAAAACAGCGAGTATGACGAGGCCAAGACCGAGCAGGGCAAGCTCTATTCCCGTATTGCCGAGCTCAATGACCTGATCGAGAACGCTGACGTTGTGGAGAAGGTCGAAGTCGCGGCGGACGTTGTGACCATCGGCAGCCGCGTGCGCGTGCTCGACGTGGATGAGGACGTGGAAGAGGAGTACACGATTGTCGGCTCGCAGGAGGCCAACCCCATGGACGGCCGCATTTCGGACGACAGTCCGTTCGGCTTTGCGCTCAAGGGCCACAAAGTCGGCGAGACCGTCACGGTCGCAGCCCCGGTCGGCGAGCTGCAGTTCAAGATCATCGCTGTCGAAAACGAAAACTGAGGAGCCCGCCATGAACGAAGAGAGAAACAACCAGCCCCAGGCGGCAGAGCCGTCCCTGTCGGAGATCCTTCAGGTGCGCCGTGATAAGCTCAAGGCGCTGCAGGATGCGGGGCGCAACCCCTTTGAGCAGACGCGCTTTGCGCGCAGTGCCTATTCGACCGACATCAAGAACGATTTCGAGGCCTACGACGGTAAAACGCTGCAGGCCGCCGGTCGCATCATGTCCAAGCGCGGCATGGGCAAGGCCATCTTCTGCGACATTCAGGACGACCGCGGGCAGATCCAGCTCTACGTGCGCAAGGACGCCGTCACGGAGCAGGAGTTTGCCGATTTCCGCAAGTATGACATCGGCGACATCATCGGTGTGAGCGGCTACGCGTTCAAGACCAAGACGGGGGAGATCTCCATCCACGTGCAGCAGGTCACACTGCTTAGTAAGTCCCTGCGCCCGCTGCCGGAGAAGTTCCATGGCATGACGAACATGGAGCTGCGCTACCGTCAGCGCTACGTGGATCTCATCATGAACCCCGAGAGCAAGCGCAACTTCCAGATCCGCAGCCGCTTCGTTGCGTATCTGCGCCGCTATCTCGACGGCCTCGGCTTCATGGAGGTCGAGACCCCCGTGCTCAGCCCCATCGCCGGCGGCGCGACGGCGCGCCCGTTCATCACGCACCACAACACGCTCGACATTGATATGTATATGCGCATCGCGACCGAGCTGCATCTCAAGCGCCTGATCGTCGGCGGCATTGAGCGCGTGTATGAGGTCGGCCGTATCTTCCGCAACGAAGGCATGGACACCAAGCACAACCCGGAGTTCACGACCTGTGAGCTCTATCAGGCCTACACGAACCTCGACGGTATGATGGACATTCTCGAGGGCATCCTCTCCGGCGCTGCCAAGGAGATCCTCGGCACGTATCAGCTCCAGTGGCTGGGCCACGATGTGGACCTCACACCGAGCTGGCGCCGCGTGACCATGGCCGACGCCGTCAAGGACGTCACGGGGGCCGACTTTATGGCGATCATTGGCGACGCGGACGCGGCGGTCGCCCTCGCCAAGAGCGTGGGCGTGGACATGGAAAACGTCGCCCATACGTGGGGCAACGCGCTCTATGAGACGTTCGACCAGAAGGTCGAGTCCACGCTCATCCAGCCGACGTTCATCACCATGTACCCCGTGGAGGTCAGCCCGCTTGCCAAGCGCAGCCCCGAGCAGCCCGCGCTCACCGAGCGCTATGAGATGTTCATCTGCGGCTGCGAGATGGGCAACGCCTTCTCCGAGCTCAACGACCCCATCGACCAATATCAGCGCTTCAAGGCGCAGGCCGAAAAGCGCGCCCACGGCGACGAAGAGGCCAACATGATGGACGAGGACTTCGTCATGGCGCTCGAGTACGGCATGCCGCCTACCGGCGGCCTGGGCTTCGGCATTGACCGCTGCGCCATGCTGCTGTGCGGCGCAAGCTCCATCCGCGACGTGATCCTGTTCCCGACAATGAAGCCGCTGGATTCCGACAAGAAGCCCGAAACGGCCGAGGACAAGCCGGCCGAGGCCGCGCCCGCAGCGCCCGCAGTGGAGGAGAAGATCGATTTTTCCAATGTGGAGATCGAGCCGCTGTTCAAGGATTTTGTGGATTTTGACACCTTCTCCAAGAGCGATTTCCGTGCTGTGAAGGTCAAGGCCTGCGAAGCCGTGAAGAAGTCGAAGAAGCTCCTGAAGTTCACGCTCGACGACGGCACCGGCGAGGATCGCGTTATCCTGAGCGGCATTCATCAGTATTATGAGCCGGAGGAGCTGGTGGGCAAGACCTGCATCGCCATCACGAACCTCCCGCCGCGCCCGATGATGGGCATCGACTCCTGCGGTATGCTGATCTCCGCCGTCCATCACGAAAATGGCGAGGAAAAGCTCCATTTGCTGATGGTCGATCCGCACATCCCGGCAGGCGCAAAGCTCTATTGAGCATTGGCGGCGGGAAACCGAGTGCGATACATTCGTTCGTGAAACGCTGTCCATCAGGTGCAAGGATTTTGCGCGTCTCCGTGCAAGATCCTTGCACTTTTTCCGAAACGCTGCGGCTGCGCCTGTGATCCGCAGTGTTTGAGCGGATCTATGAGAGGAGTTAGGACCAATGAAGTATCCTATACTGGGCAGAGAACGGCGGCGTCCGATCGCACTGTCAGCCGTTGGAACAGTTCTGGTACTCGCGTTTGCCTGTGTACTGTTTACTCTGACGGTGCTGGCGATCCAGCCGGGACTGCTGTCGGATACGCTCGCGGCGTTTTGGGAGGATAAGCTGCTGATTCCGCTGAACATTTTTCCGGTATGTGTTGTCCTCATTGTGTGCTATTGCTTGACCGGAAATGCATTTTCGGCGGCCGGGATCGGCGGCCTGGTCGTAAATCTGCTGTCCTATATCAATCTGGTCAAGACAGATTGCCGCAACGACCCCTTCGTCCCGGCGGACTGTGCACTGCTCCGGGAGGCTGCGAATGCGGTGGGGGATTATCAGCTGGATCTCCACTGGGGTACTCTGGCTGCAATTCTGCTGCTGAGCGCAGTATGTTTTGCGTTGGCCTACTGGTCACGGGCACGTAAGCCGAGATGGTATGTGCGCAGCATCATGGCGCTGGTGGTGCTGGCTGTGTTTGGCGCGAGCATGGTCAAGGTCTATCCGAGCGGGGATATTTACGACCGGCGCGGCGTGGGTACCGTGAAAGTCTCAAAGAGCAATGTGCCGGAGGTGTTCCGGCTGTGCGGCTTCCCATACTGCTTTTTGCACAATTACAACTTGTATCCGGTCGAAAAACCGGACGGATATCAAAAAACGCAGGTCGAGACGCTGATCGATCAGGATTCGCAGCATTATGTGCAGCCGAAGGTACAGCCAAACATCCTCTTCCTGATGTGCGAGTCCTACAGTGACCTGTCTGATGCGGATGTATTTGCCTACACCGAGGAGGATGATCCGATGCACGGTTTCCACGTGCTGGCGGATTCGCCGCGTGCCAGGAGCGGTCATATTGCCGTGAGCAATTTCGGTGCGGGAACGGCAAATACGGAGTTTGATGTTTTGACCGGTATTCAGACGAACATGATCTCTACGACCAATGTATCCGCCTTTCGCGTGGTGCATAAGGCGGTCAACGCACTGCCGTGGGACTATCAGCAGGCGGGCTATTCGACCCTGTTCATGCATCCGGGCTACAGCTGGTTTTATAACCGGGACAGTGTTTATCAGTTCCTCGGCATGGAGGAGCGCATCTTCAACGAGAACTACACGCAAGCGGATCAGAAGGGGACGATGATCTCTGACGACGCCTTCGCCGACCATCTGATCTCCGAGCTGGATGCACGCTTGGGCGGGGATACGCCCCTGTTTGCCTACGGCGTGAGCATCCAGAACCATCAGGCTTACACCTATGGGAAATATGGCTTTGTGCCGGAGCAGCCGCCGCTGAACACGACGCTCTCGGACGAGGCCATGGAGCCCCTCTCGGTATATATGGAGGGCGTCCGCGACTCTACGGCGATGCTGACCAAGCTGTGCAATTATCTGGACACACGCCCGGATCCCGTGCTGCTCGTGTTTTATGGCGACCATCTGCCGGCCCTGGGGCAGGATTACGGTGTGTATCAAGAACTGGGACTCCCGATCGGTATGACCGATACCTCTGCGCACGTGCTGGAAACCTATGAGACGCCTTACCTCATTTGGGCGAACGAGGCTTATGCACCGGACTGCGATTTTGACGCGCTCGAGCTTCCGGAGACCATCAGCTCAAGCTATTTGGGCGCGGCGGTGTACGAGCTGACCGGTATGTGTGGGATGGACCCCTATTTCGATATGCTCAACGCAGTGCGCCGGAGTCTGCCGGTCATCAACCACGACGTATATCTGGATGCTTCCGGGCAAGCGATCACCCGGCTTAACTCGGAGCAGGAGGCACAGATCAGGTGCCTGCAGTGGTGGAAGTATTACCGCCTCAAGGATGAGGCGCTGCTGGAGCATTGTGCCAGCTGAAACAAAAACCCCCTTTGAGAACGCAGTTCTCAAAGGGGGTTGTGTTTTGGGTTCACTCCGTGCGCTGCGCCGGCGGCTCACTGATGATCAAAGAGGATGAACAGCAGGCTCGACAGGCACAGCAGGAAGGGGTAGAACAGCAGCGGGATGATGTCAAACGCACTGACGGCATAGCCCAGCGTGGCGCAGGTGGACAGCGCAACCAGCATCTGCGCACCGTAGGGGAGGATTCCCTGAAAGATACACGAGAACGTGTCCAGCAGGGAAGCGGAACGCTTGGAGCTGATGCCGTACTCCTCGGCGACCTCCTTGGCGATCGGCCCCGCCATGACGATGGCAACGGTGTTGTTGGCGGTGGCAATGTCCATGAGGCCCACCAGCAGACCGATGCCAAGCTGACCGCCGCGCTTTCCGCGAAACACCCGGCGGATGAAGGCAAGGATGCTCTCGAAGCCGCCGTAGGCGCGGATAAGGCCGCACAGAGAGGCGACCAGCAGCGTCACCAGAATGGTCTCGAACATGCCCGACACGCCGCCGCCCATGTTGCCCATGAGCTCCAGCGCCGTGACCTGCCCGGTGATGAGCGTGATGGCGGCGCCGGCAGCAATGCCGATAAGCAGCACCACAAACACATTCAGGCCGAGAATGCCGCCGATGAGCACCAGCAGGTAGGGGATGATGAGCACCAGATCATGATCACCGGAGACGGCACTCTGCACATCCGTGCCCAAGGATACGGCGATGATCAGCACCAGCGCCGCCAGTGCGGCGGGCAGGGCGATCTTGAAGTTTGCGCGGAACTTATCCTTCATTTCCGTGCCCTGCGTGGAGCAGGCGGCGATCGTGGTGTCGGAGATGAAGCTGAGGTTGTCGCCGAACATTGCGCCGCCCATGACGGAGGCGATGCACAACGGCAGATCAAAGCCGGAGCTGGCGGACACGGCCACGGCGATGGGGGCGAGGAGCGTGATCGTGCCAACGGAGGTACCCATGGCCATGGATACGAAGCACGCCACCACGAACAGCACCGCGACGGCCATCTTCACCGGGGCGATGGACAGCAGGAAGTAGGCCACGGCCTCAGCGCTCGTGCGTCCGGTGACGCCCACAAAGATACCGGCGACCAGAAAGATCAGGATCATGGTGACGATGTTCTTGTCGCCGATGCCCTGTCCCATCAGCACCAGCTTTTCATCAAAACTCACACTGCGATTTTGCAGGCAGGCCACCAGCAGAGCCACCAAAAAAGCAACGACGATGGGGATCTGATAGAAGCCCATTTCGATTTTCAGCACATATTCCAAAACGATGCCCAGCACCAGGTACAGCACCAAAAAGACGGCGACAGGCAGCAAAGCGACGGCCTTCGGGGCCGGTTTCTCATTCATGACGATCATACTCCTTTGTTTTTTGGCAATCCATGCACAAACATCCGCGGAAAATGGTAACATATAGTGCGAAGAATGTCAACGAAGAAACAAACAGCCCGTCGGATGAAGACTTTTCCGCGGCCGCCGGACGGCCTGCTGCAGGCGGTGGGTGCTGCCAAACGCCGGCCGATGCAAAAGCCTTTGAGAACATTCCGCTCTCAAAGGCTTTTGTGTTTTTGCTATGCTTCGGCGCGCAGCCGGTCACTGAAAATTCGTTCCGTAGATCTTCTCGGCGATCTTCTTCGGACCGAAATCGACGATGACAACGCCGTAGGCTTTCCCGGCCTCCCATTCATAGGCGTAGAGATCGAGGTTGATGTCCTTGGCGTATTCCTTTGGGTGCCCCACCGCGCCGCTGCCGCTCGTGGAGGTGAAGTTCAGGAAAAAGGTGTCATCCGCTGCACGGCTGCTGTCGAGGCAGGTTCGGATGGCGGTGATCTTGTCGCCGACGTCATAGTTGTAGCGATCCTGCACGCACAGCGTCTCGCGGCCGTTGATCACGGACTCCGCGGTGGGGTCGGTGAGAACGGTGCGGTCGCCCTGATCCGCCCAGCCGAAGTACAGCCCGCAGCGATCCGAGCCGACCTGCAGCTTGTCGTCAAAGCGGGTGGCGAGCACGATCCTGCCGCGCACCGCGCCCATGGTCGGGATCTCGTTTTTCAGATACCAGCGCTCGGATGCCTGATCGATCATCGCATAGAGCGCCTTCTGCACGGCCGCGACGTCGTCCTTGCTGTTTTCGGCCTTCATGCACATGATGACCGTTTCGCTCGGATGCTCGTTGAGGAAGGCGTAGACGTCTTTGAGTACGTCCGCCAGTGTGAGCGTTCTGGCAAACGGGGAGTCGGAGACTTTGCATCTGGCGATGTTGTGCTTGAGCACGAGCGTCTCCTGACCGGAGCGCTTTTCGAGCACCAGACGCATGTCGAGATAGCGGTAGCCGTATTTGAGCTGTGTGGCGATGCTCGCATCCTGACACTGGAAGATGTAGCGCATGTCGACGTTCTGCGTGCAGCTGTCGTGTGTGCCGGGGATGGACATGCTGCTGAGCTTTGTCTCGTCGGGTACATTCTCCATCCAGGTGACCGCGCGCACGTCGGCAGCCTCGGCCGGCGTCGCGGTAAGGCCCGCAAAGACGCAGACCATCATGCACATAAGCAGCGCACAGGCCAGAAGGCGGTGTTTGGTGTCTGTCATGATTTTCTCTCCTCATCTATTTTCGCGCTCGGGCTGCACTGCCTGTGCAGCGCAGCACCGGCGCGGCAATATGGTAAGAGCAGTATATCATAACAACATGGTCTTGGGAACAGAAATCTTGTCCGTTCCGTTTTCTGGGGTGCCTGACGGGATATTAACATGGTAGAAAAAGCCGATGATCTGTGGTAAACTATTTTATACCACCAATTCCTACGCACCGCAGCGCAGCGGGGGATGCCCTTATAAAATATCGTGAAAGCGAGGAGAAGACTATGGAGACTGAGCGCCGCATTTCCACCGGTATCGACGGCCTCGATGAGGCGATCGATTACCTTCGTCCGGGCGACACGGTCGTCTGGCAGTGTGAACACATCAGCGACTATATGTATGTCGCAACGAGATTCGTGACCAATGTTGCCCGTAAGGGCGACCGCATCGTCTACATACGCTTTGCTGATCACGAGGAGATCATGGATACGGCGGCGCTGCGCGAGCGCGGCGCAAATGTCGAGAAATACGAGCTTGATCCGCGCGTGGGCTTTGAGACCTTTGCCGTGCAGGTGCACCGCATCATTGACAAGGAGCCGCTCGGCACGTTTTTCGTGTTCGACTGCCTGTCGGATCTGCAGAAATATTGGTTTTCCGACCTGATGATCTCGAATTTTTTCCTGCTTATCAACCCGTTTCTCATCCGGCGTCAGGCGGTCGCGTATCAGCCGATCGATTATGAAAAGCACACCTACGAGACCATGTCGCGCATCCGCCGCGAGACGCCGCTGCTCGCCAACATCCGCACGCTCGACGGCAGTGTCTATATCCATGCTGTCAAGGTGCGCGGGCGCAGCACGCAGACGACGTATTTTCCGCTGAAGATCACCGGCGCGAAGTGGCGCGCTCTGACCTCCAGCGCGGACAACTATGCCGTCTTTGAGCGCTTCACCCAGACGGGGGAGCGGCGCGACTGCTGGGACAGCATGTTTGACTCCGTCTCCGACGGGCACGAGCCGACGGATGCCGACGGAAAGCGCCTTAAGGAGAATATGCTCCGCTGTCTGCTCGGCAACGAGCCGACGCGCCTTGCCCTGTGCCGGAAATACTTCTCCATGCGCGACCTGCTGTACATCAAAAACCGCGAGATCGGTACGGGCTGCATCGGCGGCAAGGCGGCCGGCATGCTCCTGGCGCGCAACATCCTGCGCGATGAGGCGCCGGAGCTCTACCGCACACGTGTCGAGCCGCATGATTCCTACTACATCGGGGCGGACGTCTTTTACACCTACGGTGTGCAAAACGGCCTGTGGTCGTCCCGTATCCGCATGGTCGAGGAGGCGGACTACCTCGAATATGCACAGCCCATCCGTGAGCTGCTGCTCAACGGTACGTTCATGCCGAGCATCAAGGAGCAGTTTTTGTCCATGCTCGAATATTTCGGCCAGTCGCCGATCATCGTGCGCTCCAGCTCGATCCTCGAGGACGGCTTCGGAAATGCCTTTGCGGGCAAGTATGAGAGCGTGTTCTGCCCCAATCAGGGCAGTCTGGAGCAGCGCTATGCCGTCTTTGAGCGCGCGGTCAAGCAGGTTTATGCCAGCACCGTCAACCCGGATGCCATCCGCTACCGCGCCGAGCGCAAGCTTCTCGACCGCGACGAGCAGATGGCGCTTCTGGTCATGCGCGTCTGCGGCGATGTGCACGGGGATTATTACTACCCGCACATCGCGGGCGTCGGCCACTCCAAGAACCTGTATCTCAACCGGCAGAACGCTTCGGAGGAGAATAAGGGCATGCTGCGGCTCGTGTTCGGCATGGGCACGCGCGCGGTCGACCGCGAGGCCGACGACTATGCGCGGCTGCTCAATATGGATCCCCCGACGGCGCCGCCGATGGTCGCCTACGGTGACGAGTATAAGTACTCGCAGCATAAGATGGATGTGATCGCGCTCAAGGATAATGCATTTGAGACCGTTCGCGTGCAGAGCATTGACAAGCGCGACATCAAGGCAGATCCCTCCCTGTTCATGGAGCGGGACTATCCGACCGTTTCGCGCCTGCGTGAGATGGGGCTGAGCACAGCGGACGCACCGGATATTCTGAATTTCCGAAAGCTATTGCGCAATACTGACTTCACCGATGTCATGACAGAGGTGATGCGTGTGCTCGAGGAGAAGTACAGCTACCCGGTTGATATCGAGTATGCCTGCAACTTCGATCAGGACGGCAATTACCGCGTCAATCTCCTCCAGTGCAGACCGCTGCAGACGCGCGGCGTCGGTGCGGCCGGCGTCATGCCGAATGTGAAGGAGTTTTATTTCCGCACGAGCGGCAACTTCATGGGCGGAAACGTCTGCCTGCCCATCCGTTATGCCGTCATGGTTCAGGTCGAACCGTATCTGGACTTGCCGGAGCAGCGTAAATATCAGGTCGCGCGCAAGCTGGGTGAACTCAATAATCGCCTGCGCGGTGAGGGGACGATCCTGCTTGGCCCGGGCCGCTGGGGCACGACCACGCCCAGTCTCGGCGTTCCGGTGCATTTTATGGAGATCAACCGCTTCGACTGCATCGCGGAGCTCGCCTACAGCTCGCACGGTCTGCGTCCGGAGCTGAGCTACGGCAGCCACTTCTTCCAGGACCTCGTGGAGGCCGGTTCGTTTTATGTCGCGCTCTATCCGGGGGAGGACGACTGCGTATTTCAGGACACGCTCTTTGCAGACTGCGAAAATGTGTACGCGCAGCTCATGCCGTCCGATGCTGAGGATGTGATGGCGGATGTCATCCGCGTCTATGACCTCGGCAAGGAACAGGCCATTCTCTATTCCGAGGTCGGGAGCCAGACGTGCTTCCTCGCCCAGGTCTGAGTGCGCCGGAGCGGCGCGCTGTGTACTGCAGGCCGACTATTCTATCAGCACACCGCCCGCACCGTTTGCGCCGTTTTGCATGGTGCGGGCGGTTTTTGCGCTTCGGTCAGGCTCCGGACGCAAACAACAGTTGCGGTGCGCGCACTTTTGCGGTATAATCAAACCAATTTGTGCCTAGTGCGTGAAAGGAAACAACATCATGGGTAATGACACAAACGTCAATAACCGCGACGGCTTTCGCAGCCGCGGCGGCTTCATCATCGCCTGCATCGGCTCGGCCGTCGGCATGGGCAACATCTGGCGCTTCCCGACGCTGGTGTCCCAGTGGGGCGGCATGACCTTCCTCATCCCGTACTTCCTCTTTGTCATCCTCATCGCCTCTACCGGCGTCATCGGGGAGTTTGCACTCGGCCGCGCGGGCGGTGCAGGCCCGGTCGGCTCGTTCGGTATGTGCACCGAGGCGCGCTTCGGAAAGCGCAAGCCGGGCGAGCTCGTCGGTTACATCCCGGTGCTCGGGTCGCTGGCGCTGGCCATCGGCTACACATGCGTCATGGGCTGGATCTTCAAGTATACATTTCTGGCGTTTGACGGCGGATTGTCTGCCATGGGTCAGGACATGGATGCGATCGTCGGCAGCTTCAATGCCACTGCCGGCGCGTGGGGCGCAAATGTCTGGGTCGTGGTCGCAGTTGCGGTGAGCTTTTTCATCATGTCCTTCGGCATTGCCGGCGGCATTGAAAAGGCCAACAAGGTCATGATGCCGATCCTGTTTTTCCTTTTTGTCGCACTCGGCATTTATGTGTTCACGCTGCCCGGCGCGTCGGGCGGCTATCGGTATATCTTCACCATCAAGCCCGAGGGCCTGCTCGACCCGTATGTCTGGATCTATGCCTTTGGCCAGGCGTTTTTCTCCCTGTCTGTTGCGGGCAACGGCAGCGTGATCTACGGTTCTTACCTCAGCAAAAACGAGTGCATTCCAAGCTCTGCGCGCAACGTCGCACTCTTTGATACGATCGCTGCGCTGCTGGCGGCATTCGTCATCATCCCCGCCATGGCGGCCGGCGGCGCTGAGCTCGATGCCGGCGGTCCGGGGCTGATGTTCATCTACCTCGTCCACGTCATGAACGGCATGGCGGGCGGGCGCATCGTGGCGATGGTGTTTTTCCTGTGTGTGTCGTTTGCGGGCGTCACGTCGATCATCAATCTCTATGAGGCACCGGTCGCATCCCTGCAGGAAAAGCTCGGCCTCAAGCGCGTGCCGGCAACGGCGGCGATCCATGTGATCGGGCTTGCAGTTGCGCTGTGCATTCAGGCCATCGTCTCACAGTGGATGGATGTCGTATCCATCTATATCTGCCCGCTGGGCGCACTGCTCGCGGCAGTAATGTTCTTCTGGATCGGCGGTAAAAAGCTCGTGCTCGAGAGCGTCAACCTCGGTGCGCGCAAGCCCATCGGCGGCTGGTATTATCCGGCCGGCAAATATGTTTACTGCGCCAGTGTGCTCGTGGCGCTGATCGCCGGGGCGATCCTCGGCGGCATCGGATAAGGATTCCATACGAAAGCGGCGCTCCGTTACCGGGGCGCCGCTGAGACTGTCAAAAAAGTACTGCTTTTTTGACAAAGGGGTTTGCGGCCTGACTGCAGCGCACTCACCGGCCGCCAGAGGCGGCCAGCTCGCACGTTTGCAGGCCGAGGAGGATTTTCTTCGCCGCACATGTCGCCGAAGAAAA
>OGYF01000668.1_pt1 | contig 33473 bp, 35 predicted proteins | sample 1576451 | NCBI WGS metagenome assembly OGYF01 (sample SAMEA3541505, study PRJEB24748) | human gut metagenome | biome: human gut; feature: human-associated habitat; material: faeces | place: China | collected 2012
CGATAATACTTGGCGGGAAGCTGCCTGGGAATGTAGGTCGTTGCCGGTTTGTAAATTTGGGCTGCAAATAGCAGCCCAATTATGGCCCCATGGTCAAGTGGTTAAGACATCGCCCTTTCACGGCGGTAACCCGGGTTCGAGTCCCGGTGGGGTCACCATTTAAAGAGAGAGGAATCCCGGATTCCTTTTTTTATATACAATAGAATTTAGCTTTTTAATATACTGTCAGTGGAATTTAAGTGAGAATCTAAATCGTTGATTTAGCTATTCGAGCTTATATGTAGCTGTGAAAGTATTAGATAATTTTATGCGCGATTGGCGGAATTGGCAGACGCACTAGATTTAGGTTCTAGCGGGAGACCGTAGGGGTTCAAGTCCCTTATCGCGCACCATATGAGGACAACAAAAAAGATATTGTCCGAGAAAACCCCGATTTTATCGGGGTTTTCGCTTTTCTAAAAGCGTTTTTCGCAAGTACAAATCCATAGATGTATAATAGATAAATTCCCTTTGCGAGGGGATTTGAACTCTCACATAACAGAAAATTGACATCATACATATAATTTGAGCCAATCGTTCATAAAGTACCGGTTGGCTCTTTTTTTATGCCATAAAACATGACATGAGAAAGGAGAAGACATGTTTACATCAACTCCCATACTAAGAGATTTGGAAAGACTCATGCAGCAAATTCCTAATTTTGCTCCGCGAGGTTACGGCGTAATGGTTCTTTGTGAGCATGATTATTCCGTTAAAGATTGTGATTGCGCATACTGCTCTTTCCATACGGGCAGAGGAAAAAATATCAGATGTATGCTGGAACGCTGCGTCTGCATAAAGGAGCGAATCCAAGCCGGTGCAGCTACACAGAGAGAAGTCCTTACTGAAACCTTGTCGACAATCCCATATCCTCCATTTCAGAGACGGCTGAAACAACATCTAAAAGAAAGCGAGGAAAGGCCTATGGAGTTTCAGGATACAAAGCATCGCCTGATCTTTGCCGAAGCGATCCAAAAGAGAGATATAAAAAACTATGCACTTATGTCAGCGTTGTATCTGCTAACTGCTGACCTGAAACTGTGGAATGTCGCAAGGCGATACATGGAGGGAAACAGTATTCATTTTAGCAAGATCAAACTTTGTGGTATCCATCCGGATGGCTATACCCTGTTCTGTGGTGCGAAAGACCTTTACCTTGGAACAAAGCATTTGTCAGTAGGTGATCTTTCCGATCCGGAACTGATTACACCTAAAATGTTTGCCTTAATTTGCAATGCAATGGCAATACGCCGGTTTGGGCTCGGCGCAATAAATTACAGAAAGGATGGAAGTGAAGAAAATGCTTAATGCAATCATTCAGAATCAAAAAGGAGAAGCCGCAGTAGTCGATCTGACGGTCAATTTCACTACGCTGTATCGTGAAATCCATACCATCGGGCAATATCTGATTCCGGAGCAGCTTTTTCTCCGCGATGAGGAAAATGAAGAATACAGTGTCAAGCTCTATGCGGAAAGCGAGATTGGACAACATATGTTGCCGCTTCTCAATGAACGAGACACATTGTACGACGCATACATTTTGGACTTAGCGGTTACAAATGTACGGGAAGAAATCAAGACAGATCTGGAGCAAAATATTCTGCATGATCAGTATCGGGATTTTTCCGAAGTTTTGGACGATATCAACGAAATGAAAATAGCAATAGCCGATGAGAAAGTTAGCTTTTACTGTCCTTTGACAGCTGTCCTCGATGCAGGAGACTACGAAGAACATGAAGGTTACACGCCAGTTTCCAATCGGTATATTGCTTACAATCGCAGTAGTATAGAGGACAGACTATATGAGGAACAAATGCCGGATTTGGGTGATATGGCAGAATACCTTGGTGAACACAGTGGCATTGGTAAAAAACTTATCTATGCGGTTTGGGGACTGGATGAAATAAACGGCAGGCTTTATGGAAAAATTGACTGCTATTTGCACTTTGTCTTAAATGAGGAAGAAACCGAGGATCTTCGCAAGGCGATCATCGGGCAAAACAGCGACGGCTTTGGTGAGGGATTCGAACAACGCCCTATCAAAACAGCGGACGGTGACCTGTATGTGTCTTTCTGGAATCCGGACAAAGACTATTTTCTCCATACCGAATCCGAAATGGACGCATATATTCATGGTATGAACGGTCAGCAGATGGGAGGGATGTAAACAGTGGAACATGGTATGACACGCAAGCAAATTGAGCAGTACAAAGAAAGATATAAGCCGGGGACAAGGCTTCTGCTCATGAATATGAATGACCCATATGCTCCGGTACCGTCTGGCACAAAGGGAACAGTAACACTTGTAGACGATCAGGCGCAGATCCATTTGAAATGGGATAACGGCAGAACTCTTGCTCTTATTCCTGGTGAAGACAGCTTCCGCACATTGACGGAAAAAGAAGTGGCCGAGGAACAAGACGCCCTGGAAGATAATTCCCCTATTATTGAAATGTGAGGTGATGAGATAAAAGAATGGTTGGATGCCATATGGCAATCCGATTTTTTGATATGTTCGCAGGAATTGGCGGCTTTCGCTCCGGCTTGATGGCAGTGGGCGGATTTGAATGCGTAGGTCACTGCGAAATTGATAAATATGCTAATCAGGCATATAACGCAATGTATGAACCAAAAGGAGAGGTGTATTTTGAAGATGCGCGAGCCATCGAACCAGACAAGCTTCCAGATATCGACCTTATTTGCGCAGGATTTCCTTGTCAGAGTTTTTCAATCGCTGGAAAACGGCGGGGATTTGCCGACACGAGAGGAACTCTTTTCTTTGAAATCAGTCGGATTGCCGCAGTTAAAAGACCTAAGTTTCTGTTGCTTGAAAATGTTCCCGGACTCTTGTCGCATGACAGCGGCCGGACATTTGCGACAATACTCGCTTCGCTGGATGAATTGGGGTACGATGTCACATGGCAGGTGCTTAACAGCGCGGATTTCGGCGTTCCACAATCTCGAAAACGGGTGTATATTGTCGGATATCTTAGAGAAAAATGTGCCGGAGCGATATTATCTTTCGCAGAAGCAAATGGAAAGAATATTATACAAGTCATGCCGGGATCGCAAGGAAACAGAGTCTACTCAGATCAGGGATTAGGTGTAACACTGACAAGCCAGGCCGGTGGTTTTGCTGGGAAAACAGGTCTCTACCAAGTAGGTATACCCATAAAAGTTAACACAAAAAAAGGATACCAGATTGCAAAACCGGGCGATAGCATAGATTTAGCCTACCCTAATCAAAATACGAGGCGCGGCAGAGTTGGAAAAGATATCGCTCATACTGTAACACCCGGAAATACTCAAGGATGTTTTTTTATTGATTTGAATCATGATCCTGTTGTTACCGATAATGCAAGGTGCATTACGGCAAGACATGATTCAGGAATAAGTAACAGGCGCGGGGAACATTCGGGAGTTTTGATTGAAGAAAAACCACGAGCAGTGATCAATCCTGACAGAGATACCGTAAGGCAGCAAGGCAGACGATTCAAAGAGCCGGAGGAAGAGATGTTTACCATCACAGCGCAAGATCGGCATGGCATATGGCACAGAGGCAGGATCCGAAAGCTCATGCCGATTGAATGCTGGCGGCTTCAAGGCTTTACTGATGAACAATTCAACAAGGCCGTCGCAACAGGTCTTTCGGACGGTCGGCTCTACAAAATGGCGGGCAACGCAGTGAGCGTTCCCGTCATTTCTGCTATCGGATATGTGATACGGCAAATTCATGAAAGCCAGAACCGTGTTGGAGGTGAAAGTAATGGATAAATATGAGCAAAACTTCATTTTTTTTTTTTTAATTAAAGGAGAGGAACAGTATGCCGAATCATGTGCAAAACAAGATAGTATTCAGCGGTGATCAAAAACAGATTACGGCTATGATGAAAAAAATACAAAACGATGAGTTCGGTTTTGGCACAATAGATTTTAATAAGATCATTCCCATGCCGGAATCATTGAAAATAGAAGCAGGCAGCAAAACAAACAAAGGACTGTCGATATTTCGCGAGATAGTAGAACGACATTTGGAGAACACAGATGACGCCACGCCAGTATCTATGGAGGACATTGCAAAAAATGCTGAAGAAGAACTACGAGCTCAAAATGCAGAGATTGGAGAAGAATGGGAGCTGGGGATAAAGGCATGGCAAAATATTGTGGACTACGGATTTCCAACATGGTATGAATGGTCAATTGCCAACTGGGGTACGAAGTGGAACGCTTACGGGCAGAATGAAAATAAGGATGGAAACGAACTTCAGGGCAAATGCATATATCTTCAAACAGCTTGGTCGGCTCCGCATCCAGTCCTGCAAAGGCTTTCTGAAATGTATCCTGATGTGAGGATAGAACATATGTGGGCAGAAGAAGACCTCGGCTGTAATTGCGGGCAAAGAATCTATTTCGGCGGAGAAATGATCAGTGAGTACATTCCGGATGGACTGCGAGCCACAGACTTTGCTCTTGATCTGTGGGGGTATGACCCCGCAGATCTTGGCCTTGTCATGAACAGTACAGAAACATCGTATCTGAATGTGGAAATGGAAGAATATCAGCTGATTGAACTGTTTGATAAGCCAGCCCTGTTTACAAATGAAAGGCTTACGGCCAGTGATATTCCAAAAGGGTTCCACTGTTATCATTTGAGGCTTGATGATGGCAACCGTTTCTGCACAATCGAGAAAAAAGTTGTCGTTAATCATGGGGGAAGCGTTATAACAAAAGAACCTCTGCCTTTAGGAGCAGAGAAATATATTGCTCTCACCGATGAAACAGGCCCTAATTTTATCGGCGAAGACATTACTATGGGGCAATTTATGCGTTACGGACAACGGTATGACATAACAGGTGAAGAACGAGAATTGAATATGTTAATGTAAAGGAAAGTAAAACCGGTATCAATCGTTCATGTGAACGGTGGATACCGGTTTTCTGTGAGCGATTGATGCCTTGCAAAGCGAGGTGGTCTATATAAGAACTCCAGTAAGTTGGGTGGGAAACAAGACATCTATTCTAAATATCATCTATGCTTTGTTTCCGCCGGATTACGAAAAATATATAGAGCCGTTTGGAGGTTCGGGGGCTGTGTTGCTGGGCAAGTCCAAACCGGATAAGTTTGAAGTATATAACGACTACAACGCCAATCTTGTAAATTTGTTTCAATGTATGCGGGACAGGCCGATGGAGTTTATTCGTGAGCTTGGATTTTTGCACTTAAATGCAAGAGATGACTTTGTAGTGCTGAAGCGATTTTTTGAAAAGCAGGAATTCGATGATGTTTTTCTTTCGAGAGAATTGGAACTCACACAAATAATGCTTCCGCTGCCACAAGCAGAAGAAATCAGAGAGCTATACAAAGCCGGAAAAGAAGATCATAATCTTCGCCGTGCCGTTATGTTCTTAAAGCTCCTGCGATACAGCTATTCAAGCGGATGTAAGTCTTTTGCGTGCCAACCGTTCAACATTGCATCGCTGTTTACGCTGATAGAACAGCTTGGGAAGCGGATGGCCAATGTCGTCATCGAAAATCAGGATTTTGAGGTGCTCATACGACATTATGACCGTCCTGATTCGTTCTATTACTGCGATCCTCCCTACTATGACAGTGAATATGTGTACGAATGCGGATTTACATGGGAAGATCATCAGCGGCTGAAAAACGCATTGGAACAGACAGACGGAAAGTGGCTCTTGTCATATAATGACTGCCAGCAGATACGAGAGTTATATCGAGGATATAACTGCTTTAGTTTTAAGCGGATCCACAACATGGTTCAGAAATATGAGGCGGGAAAGGAATTCCCGGAAATATTGATCGGCAATTACGATCTGCTTGAAAGGCAACGAGAAAGTCCGCAGCAGATCCATATGTTTGATTCTGATTGCCCCGGTGAATATGGGATCGAGCAAATATTGAAGAAAGGAATGTACTATGAGAAATGAAAGTTTGCAGATGTTACTGATAGCAGTCCCCACAGGACTTTTATCAGAAGCAGGAATTCATCCGAAAGACTCGCTCAGCATGTATGCAGGCAAAGGGAAAATTATTATCTCAAACGACTTCTTTGAGGATTATGTATGCGACAGAGATTGTGAAAATTGCCCTATGAGCGATGTAGACTGTAATGGTGAGTGCGAAATCTGTCCATGTGTTGATATGTGCGAAAATGCGGAGGTGATTGGATATGATTAAAATGTTCAAGATACTCGGAAAGAGAGGAAGGATCACAATCCCTTATGAGATCCGCCAGAAAGTAGGATTTGCGTACAACGATCTGCTGTCGTTTGAGTAACTGCCGGACGGAAATTCGGTAGTCATTAAAAGAGAAAAAATATGTGACAACTGCAATTCAGATCATGCAGAGAAAGATGAAAAGTCATGCATTATTGATTATCTGAACGGGTTGTCGGGAGAACAGCAGAAAACGGCGTTGCTCTATCTTTTGATCTTGTGGGAGAAGAAACAGAAAGGTGTTAAGAATGGACATCAAAATATATCAAATTAACGCAGATAGAGATACAGACGGAGTTAAATTCCTTCCCCATGATTATCTTAAAAGCGTACAAGGAGAATCAACTATCAACGCTTCAATTTATGACGAAGTGTTTTGTGGAGATGTAGATTGTCAGACTCTGGAAGATATATATATGAAATTCAACACAGAGGGACATCCGCTTCATCGGGGACACTCATTATCTGTGTCAGACATTGTTCAAACACTGACGGATACTTTTATTGTGACAGCGCAGGGTTCGTAAAAACAGAATTTGACCATTCACTTGCTCAAAAACCGGACAATCTCATGCGAATTGTCTATGTTGAGCCGCACAGAAAGCCCTTTGTGTCTGAAATAGAGCCAACACTCAAAGCGGAACAAAAGGCTGTCTGCGGGCTTATAGATATCGTATATAACGACGATGGAACCTGTATTGTCTGCAATGACGAAGCGAAGCTCATCGGAATGGAGGGAAACAGATATTTAGATGATGGTCACACGATCATCGCAGGGCCATTGCTCGTGTGCGGCACTGCGGAGAACGATTTTCGCGGATTGACCGACCAGGAGGTGGAAAGGTATATGGACAGATCCGCGCAGCCGGAGGACATAAGCCAGGCGGAAGTGGAAGCAGATATGGGATATATTATCTTTAGTATGTAAAAGGAGTAAAATGATGGCAACTAAAAAAGCTATGAAAGTTAATTCTGGGCAAGCAGGCAAAGCGCCATTTATTCAGGCGAGGATAGACAGGCTGATCGATTACGGTGACAGCCATGTCAAGGCATATGCAAGCGCTAATATTGGTGGAGCATTCGCAATACATGGCATCAAAGTGATAGAATCTGCAAAAGGACTGTTCGTCGCTATGCCACAAAACAGCTATACGAATGAGAACGGGGAAACCAAATATAACGATATTTTCCACCCCATAAGATCTGATGCAAGGACAAGCCTTAACAGCAAAATTTTAGACGCATATAACCAAGCGCTCGCACAGGAACAAACGGAGAATGAATCCGAGCACCAGACAGAGGAAGAAACAAATGACGAAGTGGAAACTGAATCAGAAGATGACCTCAGCATGGCGCAGAATATGTAATTAAATTTGCAAAATGTGCAAAAAAAGCTGGACATTCTGATGTATATAGGTATCCTGTAATTAGAGGTGAAGAAAATGCCGAAATACAGGATATTTATTATATTTCTATCGCTTATGTTGATATTCGCAATGTCAGGCTGTGCAGATCAGGATGATCAGGAAGAAAAAGCTGCGCCCACGCAGACAGAAGCCGAGGCAGAGACAGAAAACAATGCTGAGCAAGACGAGAGATCCACTGATACATCCGAAGAAGGATCAGCGCAGACAGAAAGCGCATCAGAACGGCAAGAAAAAACAGAAGGGTCTGATTCGCCTAAAGTTGCAGGAACGCAAAATCTGACGGAGAGCACGGCTTCACAATCTGCAGGCTCAAGCTCACAGGAGCAAAACGAAACACCGTCTCAGCCACCAGTTCAGGCAGAAGAACCTATACCGGTACCGTCAGAAAATGAAGTTGCATCAAAGACAGCGGAGAAAATCAATGCGCTGCGCTTGAAGCAAGGCTCGCCTGCGGTAACAATCTTACCTGGCTTAACAAGAGTGGCAACACTCCGCTCCGAGCAGCTGATAACCAACTTCTCTCATGAATCCAATCCCGATGCCTGCACCGTTTTAAAATATGGTGAGTTTGTGGATATGAGTCAGTATGGCATGCCAGAGAGCAGCTATTATCAAGGATACAACAGAGAAGCGATAGCCAAAGGAACCTGGTCAGGTACCGCAAATGAGATTGCTGAAAAGATAGCAAACGGATTCAGAAACAGTTCAGGGCACTGGTCATATGTAGGAAATTCAGAGTATGGCTATATGGCGGTCGGTGTAACATATAACGCTGCCAATTCAACATGGTACTGCTGCGTATGTATGAGCAGTAAAAATTACGGCGGATGATAAGCCGCAAAAGATACGGAACGCTTGATGAAAATCAGGCGTTCTTTTTTTATTTCAGAGAAAGGTTGTAGAAAGAATGATTGAAACGAAAAACAAGATCTTGGCAATGCTTCTTATGGCATCGTTGCTGATCGGAGCATTGCCGGTAGCTGCATTTGCAGCACCGGCATCAGATATTCCGGAAAGTATGCTGGATAACTCCATCCTTAGAGCGCTGGAATATACCGGATACGATGTGCAGAAACAAAAGGATAATAACACGATATATCAGAACGGATACTATAGCATTCCGCTTGCAACAAATGCACCGGAAATTTTATCAGATATTCATTATGGATATTCTGCCACGGGAACAGAGACGGTTGCCGATAGCTCAACAATAACAGGGCGCGCGCCGGATATCAGCCGCTTCGAGCAGAGCGGGTTGTGTTGCGCATCGTTTGTGACATATTTTCTGTGCAACTATTTACCCAATATTGAGGGGGCAGATACACAGTTTATCTTAGATGCTGTTAACGATGTCGGGACGAATCCTCAATATGTTCCGACATGGCGAACTGCGCTTGAGAAGCTGGCGGCACAGGGAAAAATTGATAAAATCGGCACGAGCGCATCAAACGCTGTTTACAGCCGGATGGTGCCCGGCGACATTATCATGTTTGGCAATACTTCAGAGTACAATGTTCATATTGCCATCTATGCCGGCACATATTCTGGCAGGCACTATATTATTCATGTGGGAAATGATCGCGGGCCTGAAATATCTACAGCAGAAAGCATGGGGTACGCTTCCAACGGCAATAAGGCCTCTTATCCTAATGCCTTTTATCATCTGTCCGATGAAATTTTCATGGAAGATGGCAGTATTGAGGTGTATAAGGCCGACGAGGACGGCAAGGCACTCGCCGGAGCTGTTTTTGTCGCAACCAATACGAAAACAGGAAAGGCATACAAGATCGGCCCAACAAATAGCAGTGGATATGCAAAATCTGAATCCCCTATCCCGTTTGGAACCTACAAGATTGTTGAAACTGTTTTCCCAACAAACTATCAGGCAAGCGATGTATCGGAATGGACAAGAACACTTGACAAGGATACACCAAATTCAACGATCACTATCCGCGCCGTAAATGAAATTATTCCGGGAACCGTTAAAATCATCAAAGCAAGCGAAGATGGGAATGTCGACGGGATTGCGTTCAGGGTTCAAGGAAATGGCATAGATCAGACAGTTGTCACCAAGGACGGCGGTCAGATACAGGTTGAGGACTTGAAGCCCGGTATCTATACCATAACGGAGCAGGCATATGACAAATACGAACCGCAGGAAACAAGGCGGGTCACGGTAGTAAGCGGTCAGACTTCCACGGTTACCTTTAACAATGTGCTTAAGCGTGGGGATTTAGAAGTAGTAAAGACATCAGAAGATAACTTTGTAGATGGTATGAAGTTCCATCTGTATGGTACTTCACTTTCTGGTGTTCCGGTGGATGAATATGCAGTTACAGATGCATCCGGCAAAGCGGTCTTTGAAGATGTTCTTATTTCCGGGGATACGCCATATACCCTCGAAGAAGTGGATACCGACATTAAATATGTTATCCCTGACAGCCAATCAGCAAAAATTGAGTGGAATAAGGTTACTGAAAATAGCTTTCACAATGTTCTGAAGAAATGGCAACTGACCGTTACCAAATCTGACAGTGAGACAGGAAATGCACAGGGTGATGCCAGCCTCTCCGGAGCAGTTTATGGGATTTACAAAGGCGACCAGATGATCGATAGCTATACAACGGACGCCAATGGACAATTCACTACAGAATATTATGTGTGCGGCGATGACTGGAGTCTCAGGGAGATCAGCGCAAGCGAAGGATATCTTCTGAATACCGAGATAGTCCACATTGGAGCAGAAGCCAAACTGTACACTGCAGAATATAACCTGGCAACTCCTATTGACTCTCTTGAAGATGTGATAAAAGGCAGGATTGCTTTAATCAAGCATTGTGATGATGGAACAACGCAAGTGGAAACTCCCGAAGCAGGCGCAGAGTTTGAAATATTCCTGGCGGCTGCAGGCAGTTATGAGAGCGCCAAAGAGTCAGAAAGAGATATTTTGACTTGTGACGAAAACGGATTTGCTGAAAGCAAGCTGCTACCTTATGGGATCTATACCGTGAAACAGGTTAAAGGCTGGGAAGGGAAAGAACTCCTTCCGGCATTTGATGTGTATATAAACGAAGACGGGTATGTACACCGCTTTCTCATAAATAATGCAACCTTTGAGTCGCTCGTCGAGATAGTCAAAAAGGATGCAGAAACCGAAAAGGTAATACCTGCCGCAAGTATTGGTTTCAAAGTGCGAAATGCCGATACCGGCGAATATATTTCGCAGCACATCAATTATCCGACCCCTATGGATATAGATACTTTTTATACCGATACCACAGGAAAGTTAATGCTGCCACAGGCGCTTCCTTATGGAAACTATGAATTGATCGAGCAAAATACAGCATACGGATATGTCCTTGACAGCAGTCCTGTGCCGTTTGTGGTGGATGGCAGCCAGACGGTGGTCACGGTAGAAAAATACAATATGCCGCAGAAGGGTACCATCACGGTGAAAAAGGACGGCGAGGTGTTCTCCTCTGTCGCAGAATCAAACGGGATTTACCAGCCAGTGTATTCCGATAGTGGGCTTGAAGGCGCTATCTACGATGTGTACGCACAGGAAGATATAATCACGCCTGACGGAACATTGAGGGCAGAAAAGGACACGCTTGTGGCTACCATAAAGACAGGAGCTAATGGAGTCGGCAAAAGCATTCCTCTATACCTGGGCAGCTATCGCGTTGTAGAAAGACAGGCTCCGTATGCAATGGTTCTCAATACCGAGCCTCGTTATGTGGAACTGACTTATGCCGGTGAAAATGTAGAGATCACCGACTCTGATCTTTCGTTTTATAACGAACGACAGAAAGCACAGATCAGTCTGACCAAAGTTTTAGAACATGACGAAATTTTTGATATAGGACAAAACGGCGAAATCCTTTCTGTGCAGTTCGGCCTGTTTGCCGAAGAGAATCTCATAGCGGCGGACGGGTCGGTCATCCCGGCAGATGGGCTGATGGAAATCGCAGGATGTGATGAAAACGGCAGCGTTATGTTCCAGACCGATCTTCCTGTCGGTGCGAAAGCATATGTCAAAGAGCTCGCAACAGACGGACACTATCTCTTATCAGATGAAAAATATCCGGTTGCATTTGAATATGCCGGACAGGATAAGGCATTGGTCAACATCAATGTAAATGATGGCAAGCCGATTGAAAATAACCTGATCTACGGAACGATTAAAGGACTGAAAATCGATCGTGAAACCGATGAACCGATCACAGGTGCTTTGTTTGGCCTGTTCGCTGCGGATGAGACAGACTTCTCAGCAGAGAACGCCATTCTGACAGCTGAGTCACAATCAGATGGTTTGTTCACTTTTGAAAATGTCCCTTACGGAGCTTGGATCATCAAAGAGCTCAGGCCGGCCGACGGATTTCTGCCAAACGAAGAAGTATATCCTGTAAAAGTTACGGAAGATGAGGAAGTTATTGAAATCACGGCATACAATGACCGTATTCCGGAAATCGGGACGCAGGCTGCCATCGAAGGAGAAAAAGAAGCAAACGCCACTGAGGTATTCACTCTGAAAGATACGGTTTCTTATGAGCATCTTGTCCCAGGCAGAGAATATGTCCTTAAAGGAATCCTCATGGACAAAACAACAGGAGAGCCTCTTTTCATTGACGGACAGGAAGTGAGATCCGAACTGACTTTCACCCCGGATGAGCCGTCAGGGCAAGCGGTAGTATCTTTTACTTTTGACTCTAAATTCATCAAAGAAGATACTGACATTGTCGTGTTTGAGACCCTTTATCTGGATGGACAGGAGCTTGCTGTTCACGCCGATATCAATGATGAGGGGCAGACAGTAAAAATCCGCGTCCCACAGATAGGCACCCAGGCAACAGTTGACGGAAAAAAAGAAGTCGTCTCGGACAGCGAAATTGTGATCGAGGATATGGTGTCATATGAGAGTCTGACTCCGGGGAAGGAATATACCATCAAAGGCATCCTCATGAATAAACTGACCGGGCAGCATCTTCTTGTAGACGGAAAGACAGTTGAGGCCGAAGTGACTTTTACTCCGGAGAAATCATCCGGTGAGATCAAGGTGATATTCACTTTCGATGGCAGCAGCATCGTGACCGGGACAGAAATCGTCGTGTTTGAGAGCTTGTATCGTGACGGAGTAGAAATTGCCACCCACGCGGATATTGAAGACGAAGAACAGACTGTTAAAGTTACTCCTCCCGAGGTAGACATCCCTAAAACAGGCGATGATAATAACTTCGGCTTTTGGATCGGCCTCGGTATGGTTGCTGTCGGCGGCGTGATTGCCGGTTTGATCATGTATTTCAAAAGAAAAAAGGATGATGGCAATGTATGATGAAGAAAGTGTATATATGCGCTCCCCTTGGCGGTGATGTAGAGGAAAACCTGCAAAAGGTAAAGCAATACACAAAGTATGCTCTTGTTTGCGGCACGGCTCCGGTCGTGCCGCATTTCTATGCAGAATGTCTGAACGACCGTAATCCCAAAGAACGGGAAATCGGGCTTGCAGCAGGACTATCAATTTTATGGTTTTGCGATGAAATGTGGGTGTTTGGAGACGAGATAACTGCAGGCATGAAAGGTGAAATCAATTTTTGCCAAAACCTAAATATCAAAATGCGAAGAATTAAAGAAACCGAAATATTGAAAAAGATAGGAGGAATACAAAGTGAAGAAAAAACCACTTAAAATTATAACCTGCATCATGACTGTAGCTGTTATCATTTCAATGTTTTCTGCTAACGCATTTGCCGCAGGCGATGTGGCGACAGCGATAGAGCAGACATGGAATCAGGCTCAGGGGCAGGTACGGACAGTGGTCAACAATGTGGTGTTTCCGGTCGTAGATATGGTACTCGCTATCTTGTTTTTTATAAAACTCGGAACGGCATACTTTGACTACAGGAAACACGGCCAGTTTGAATTTACTGCTCCCGCAATCCTGTTTGCATGCCTTATTTTTACGCTTACAGCGCCTCTATATATCTGGTCAATCCTGTAATTTGAAATATCCTGTATTCTTAATATTATCTGCTGGACTTTGTCGCTTTTGGACAGTAATGTCGTGTACTTGGAAAGGAGGTGTGATATATGGAAAGCATATTAAAAGAAATGTATGACAGAAACCTGGGTTTAGAAAACGGAAGCGAAGAATACAACAGGAGAACCATCCAGCTGCTTGATAAGATCGACAGGCTTGAGATGCAGATAGCTCACCTGCTCAATAGCGACGGGCAGAACATCTTCAATACCTATCGGGAATGTTTCAATGAACTGTGTATGCTCCAAAGACATAATGAATATACAGCAGGTGTTCGGTTGGGCGGACAGATGATACTTGAAATCTTATTCGGATCAATAGAAGAATAATAAAAAGATTACCTTGAAAAGCGGCAGTATATGCCGCTTTTCAGGTGAGAAGGAAAGGCGGGTGAACTATGTTTGACTGGCTTGGTGACATAATATCAGGACTTGGAGATGCTATCGGAGGTGTATTTGACACACTCGGACAGCAAATCTCCAGTGCCATATGGAATACCATGCTGCAGTGGATGTATGAGACCATATATAACGCTGTGGCCGATTTTTTCTCTATGATGGGAAATATGGGTGCAGATATATTTGAACTTGACTGGATCAAGGCAACGATATACCTTTTCACTCTTTTTGGATGGGCGTTGTTTTCTGCCGGTGTGATCGTGGCTGTGTTTGATGTGGCAATAGAGTACCAAAATGGAAGGGCCAACATCAAAACAACCGCCATTAATATTTTGAAAGGCTTTTTTGCCTGTTCGCTGATCGGAGTAGTGCCGGTAGAACTGTATAAATTTTGCATCAGTCTGCAAAACACCTTTTCTCATGACTTATCAGGTATATTTGCAGGGACACAGTCATTAAATATCGCAGACCAGAGCATGAACGCTCTGCAAGGCGCTTTTGCAGTGACAAATCAGGTTAATTTTGATCTTCTCAATATACTGACGATGATCGCTTTTGCGTACTGTGTGATAAAGATATTTTTCGCAAATATCAAAAGAGGCGGTATTTTGTTAATTCAGATGGCAGTAGGAGCGCTGTATATGTTCAGTGTACCGCGAGGCTATCAGGATGGATTCAACCAATGGGTAAAACAAGTAGCCGCAATATGCTTAACGGCTTTCCTGCAGACATCGCTGCTGTTTTTAGGCCTTATCACTTTCTCCGGCAATATGCTCTTGGGGATCGGCGTCATGCTTGCGGCAAATGAGGTGCCAAGGATTGCCCAGCAGTTCGGGCTTGATAGTTCAGTGCGCGTCAACATGATGAGCGTTGTCCATGCCACTACAACGGCGGTCAACCTGACCCACAGCGTGGCGCGAGCTGCGGGAAGATAGTACTAACAGGGAGATAAAGCATGAAAGAAAACAATGAGCTTGAAAGCACCGATATTGCCATTGACAATGAAATGGAGGTTGACTGCGATATCGGGCAGGAAATCACCGCTTACATTGAAACACGGTTTGATGTAGACAGAAAATTCGGCACGCATATCATCGATGAGGACGGCACATGGCTGAACATGTACGCAAAATACAATCCGTTTTCGGATACCCTGCGCCTCGAGTGTGAGATTAGCAAGGACAACGGAAGCGAGTATTTTGATTACGAACCAATACAAGGAGAGATACAGCTCATCAAGGACATGATTGCAGAAAAAATCATGCAAATACAGGGGCAGACACCGCAGGATTTCTGTCGGGAATTAAATGATGGTATGATGATGGGAGGAATGTAAATGACGCAATATCTGTATCCACAGAATCTAAGAGCTGTCGCAAATCTGTGGTTGTGGAGTTTGAAGGATTTTGCCATATTGGGGATAGCAGCGTTGTTATCCGTAGTGATATTAGTACAGCTTCGGATTTTCATTCCTGCGGCGGCGACGCTGTGTTTCGGATTTCTGACGATTCGCATGGATGACACGACAGTGGTTGATTTTATCCGCTATGCTGTGCGTTACTTTATATCTACACAGCAATATTACGAGTGGAAAGCAAGGTGATGGATTTGAAAGACAAACAGCAAAAAAGAAAGAAAAAAGGGCACTCAGTACAGGAGCTGATCGGAGTAAAGACTTTTACCAATTACGGTCTTGCCACAGACAAAGGCGAACTTTTATTTTATCAGGTTGCGCCAACGAACATATCTGTGCTGTCTCATGTAAACATTGAAATTAAAATCAGACATCTGATGATGGTGCTTTCTTCTATACCCGATATTGAAATTACATGCACAGATTCATCGGAGTGTTTTGATGATAATAAAGCCTATCTAAACGAGCGTTTAGAGGCAGAGCAGAATCCGAAAGTGCGGAAAATCATCCAGAAGGATGTGGATTTTCTCGATCACATCCAACTGGAAATGGCGACATCCCGGCAGTTTTTGTTTATTGCAAGACTGAAAAATCAAAAAGAAAAGCAGGTCTTTGATGCAGCTAATCGAATAGGAAAAACCATTGCAGAGCAAAATTTTGAGGTGCATCGCATGGATAAACATGAGATCAAGCGATTCCTTGCTCTGTACTTTGAAGCCAGCATGAACGGTGACCAGCTGCCTGATATGGACGGCGGACAGTTTTTCGAGACAGACGGAGAAGCCGCAGAGGATTAAGTGTCTTCGGTTACGCAATTGGGGATTTCCGGTTTTTCCACAGTGATATTGACAAAAGGGGTTAAAAAAGGGTATAATAATTGCAGAATCGGGGGAGCCACACATGGAAAAGCAGAAAATCTTAAATCAAATCACGGAACTGACTGAACAGATTGGCAGGCTTCCGAAAGGATACATTTCAAAAAAAACCATCAATGGTAAAACCTACTATTATCACCAGTGGTCGGAGGGCGGAGTCAAGCAAAGCCGGTATCTGCACGATGAAGAAGTAGAGCCGCTTGCCGCCAAAATTGAACAACGGAAGGAGCTGCAGGCAAAGCTGCGCAGACTGAAAGCAGGCTCGGTTGCGGCAAGGAAAAAGAAAAATGAGGTGAACAGCTTGAAGTGTACGCTTATGCATAAAAGAGTAAAAGTGGCGGAATTGGAACTGGACGACGGCACGGGGTTTATTCAGAAAATCGGTACAGTCTATGCGTCGGAGCACCTGCCTGTCGGGGTACCGATACGCAGAGGAGTCGCTGATCGGTCGGCGCTCAACGAGTGGTGGACAGACCGTTCCATCCCAGCCAGCCGCTCCGGTGTGCGTGAGGCGCTGGAAGCGCTGGAAATCAGCAGCACCAAAATGCTGCTGGTGCGCTGCTTTGGACTGAGCCTGTCCGACCAATATTGGATCTGTCCCGAAGGGTCTGATTTGACATGGGACAGCATCAACTTCTTTGAAAATGATTTTTCGGAGGATATCGGAGATATCCTGTTTGGAGAAAATAAAAAGAAAGACCCGTTAGATTTCAGTTCTCCCGACAGTACCTCAGACGGCAATTTGAAAAAGCGATGGAAGATTGTAGACGGTAAGCGCTGCCTGATCAAAGGCGGCAGCAATCCGTTCAGGCAGCAGCCCTTTAATGAGGTGATTGCCGCAGGACTCATGGAACGCCTTGATATCCCTCATGTGCCCTATTATGTTGTCTGGAACGAGGATGTACCGTACAGCGTGTGCGAGGATTTCGTTACCGAAAATGCTGACCTGGTTCCGGCATGGCGCATCTTGAAGACTCAGAAAAAGGATAACAGAGATTCAGTTTATCAGCATTTTGTGAACTGCTGTGAAGCGCTGGGTATACGGGACGCCGTCCGATTCCTTGATCGGATGATCGTGATTGACTACATCATCGCCAATGAAGACCGGCATTTTAATAACTTCGGTGTGCTGCGAAATGCCGAGACGCTGGAATGGATTGGCTTTGCACCTATCTATGACAGTGGTTCCTCCCTCGGCTATGACAAGATGGCTTCGCAGATTCGCTCGGAAAAAGAAGTGGTCTGTAAGCCTTTTAAAAAACATCATGCGGAGCAGATAAAGTTGGTGTCCGACTTCAGCTGGATCGATTTTGATAAGCTGTCTGACGCGAAGGGATTCATTGAATCTGTTCTGTCCTGTGTCGGCGCGGAGGAATATGTTGGCGAAGGCCGTCTCCGGGCCATCGTTGATGGTGTACAGCGGCGAATTGAGAATCTGTCCTATCTTGCCATGAATCATGAACCAGCGCAGGCTGACTCTACAAAAGACGATGTGGAAGAAGACATTGCTGAAGACTATACACCAAAAATGAAACTGTAAGTTCAAACCAATAAAAACCAATCAGTCGTTTTGCAGGCAGCAGAACGGCTGATTTGTTATATACTCTTTTCTGCCCTTGCAAAACGACGGCAAGGAGGAAAAATGTTCAAACGAAAAGAAAAAGTGCTGACGCAGCAACAGATAGATGAAATCTACACAAAAGATTTTTTCGACATGATTCTACCAGGCACTATCAAATTTCTGTCCGATCACTATATTATAGGCGACAGTTACCGATGTGTATGGGCAATACGAGAATATCCGCCCTCAACAGAGGAACAGGCAATATTATCACAGATTGCCGACCGCACCGGAGTGACTGTGCGTATTTACCATAGACTTGTAGAGGCTCAGGAGCAGCGCAAGATTATCCAGAACGCCACTCGGCGCAATAAGCTGAAAAGCGGCGGCAGCGATATGAACGAGACGATTGAAGCCGAAGGTAATCTGCAGGATGTTATCGAATTGCTTGCCAATCTGCGCAAAAACCGTGAGCCGCTGCTCCATTGTTCAGTATTTATCGAACTAAAAGCAAAGAATATGGATGCTCTGAAAGAATTGCAAAGCGAAATCGCAATGGAACTGACGCGATCCAAAATTTCGGTAGACCGCTTGACCTTACGACAGAAAGAAGGGTTTTTGTCTGTTTTGCCAGTAGGCGCGAATCAGTTCGGCAGCCAATATGAGCGCGTTCTTCCTGCAAGCTCGGTGGCAAATCTATATCCTTTTAACTTCTCTGGCAAAACTGACCCGAAAGGCATATATATCGGGCGTGATAAATACGGCACCAATATTCTTGTGGATTTTGAACGCAGAGCCGAAGATAAGACGACATCAAATATCCTGATTCTCGGAAACAGCGGGCAAGGCAAAAGTTATCTTCTCAAGCTGATCTTAACGAATTTACGAGAATCCGGAAAGCACATCATCTGCCTTGACCCTGAAGCTGAATATGAAGACCTGTGTTCTGCTTTAGGAGGGTGTTATATTGATTTCCTGTCAGGGAAATATGTCATCAATCCACTGGAACCTAAAGCATGGAATGATGATGCAGAGGATACAGATCCGGACGCTCCCCTTGCATTTAGAAAGACAACCCGCCTTTCTCAGCATATTGCGTTTTTAAAAGACTTCTTCCGAAGTTATAAAGACTTTACGGATGTGCAGATTGATACCATTGAAATCCTTCTGTCAAAACTGTACGCCAATTTCGGGATCACAGACAGTACAGATTACAGCGATGTAAAGGCAACGGATTTTCCCATCATGGAAGATTTATATAATCTGTGTGAGGAAGAATTCATGTCCTATGACAACAATAAAAAATATATTTACATGGAAGAAACGCTTCAGGAAGTGTGCCTGGGGATCCATTCCATGTGTGTGGGTGCTGAATCAAAATATTTTAACGGGCATACCAACATCGATGATGATGCATTTCTGGTATTTGGCGTAAAAGGGCTCCTTGATACCAACAAACGGCTTAGAGATACGATGCTGTTTAACATACTGTCTTTTATGAGCAATCAACTTCTCAGAGAAGGCAATACCGCAGCCAGCATAGACGAGCTATATCTGTTTCTTACCAATCTTACAGCCATTGAATATATCCGCAATTGTATGAAACGCGTAAGAAAAAAAGATTCTTCAATCATTCTGGCCAGCCAGAATATTGAAGATTTTTTAATCCCAGGCATTCGTGAATACACTAAACCGTTGTTTTCCATTCCCACTCATCAGTTCCTGTTCAACGCCGGGCAAATCAATCCGAAAGAATACATGGACGCATTACAAGTAGAAAGTGCTGAGTTTGAATTGATCAAATATCCGCAGCGTGGATCGTGCCTCTATAGATGCGGAAACGAGAGATATCTATTGCAGGTGATCGCACCGGAATATAAATCTGCGCTGTTCGGAAAGGCCGGAGGCCGATGACTGTAGCGTCAGCGTTGAAAAAGATCGCAGTGGGGCTGCTGACAGATCCAAAAGTATTCAAAACAATAGGCGGTATAGTGCTTGGCATAATCATCATAATAGCTATGCCTGTTATTGCCGTCATTTCGTTTTTTGATGGTGATATCGAGATTGACACAGACCGGCTGCAAGCAATGGTAATAGAGAACCTGTCAGCTGAGGAAAAGGCAAAATTACAATCTGTAGAGGATACCATGTATGAGATTGAAGCTTCCATGCAGGCGGCGGGATTTTCAGGCAGGATAAAGGAAGCGCAGGTGCTGTATGTACTTGCGCTTTATGATTACGCCTCTCAAGACGGATTTGTCGGGAAGCTTACCGGATGTTTTGCAGAGGGACAAACAGATGAACAGCTTATCACTGCAGTAAATTCAGCTTTCGGGACAGAGCTCGCGACCGGAGACTTCATAAATGTTATGAACGGTATCCGTGCAGTCTCAATCGACATATCCGACTATACCGATCCTTTAGCCAAAAACAATCTCGACCTTGTAAAATGGGCTATCCATGCACAGGAAAACGGATGGGGTTATGTATACGGAACATATGGTTCCGTCCTTAACGAGACGATGCTTTCCGGCAAGATATCGCAGTATCCCGATGAGGTTGGAACTAACGAAGAATTTATTCGTGAAAATTGGTTTGGAAGGCGCACGGCCGATTGCGTCGGACTGATCAAGGGGTACAGCTGGTACGATATCGAGTCGGGAGAGATACGAATCGGAGCAAACAACATGCCGGACATAGGCGCAGATACAATGTATGAGAACGCTTCAGAAAAAGGAAGCATTGATACCATTCCGGAGATACCGGGACTTGCAGTGTGGCACGAAGGGCATATCGGGATATATATTGGCAATGGTGAAGTTGTCCAGGCAGCCAATACACGGGTTGGAATAATACGAAATAGGCTGAGTGACACGGCATGGACACACTGGCTTAAGATTCCGTATATAACCTACACCGTGGATACAGGCGGTGAAGAATAAAACATAGGAGGGGCGTAATGAGTACAAGAAGTTTTATTGCCAAGCAGATCGGAGACAATGAATATCTTACCGTGTACTGTCACAATGGAGGTTATCTTTCATATAACGGGACGCTGTTAGCGGATTATTATAACACCCCGGAGAAAGTAGACGAATTGCTTAAACTCGGCGATTTATCATATCTGGCAAAACGCTTGCAGCCAGATCCTGATATGCCTCATGGATTTGATTACGACAAACGGCAAAAAGATGTAACTGTAGCATATGGCAGGGATCGTGGAGATAAGGCTGTCGCAGCAAAAATAAAGACCATGCAGGAGCTCGATGACCCGAATAACTGGACTGAGTATGTGTATATCTTTACACGAGATAATGAGTGGAAATATTTTGCGGCGGGTCATTCAAAAGAAGGTTTGAGAGATGTAAGGGCCGATCTGAAAATGCAGATGGACGAAACAATGGATATCACTCAGACAATGTGAGGTGATCGAATGAAAGAAAAGAACGGACAGGCCCTGACATTGAACTCTCTGATGGACTGCAATTTGTATGATGTTTCTTTGGTGCATGAACAGAGCAGAAATGTATCTGTTTTGGTAGACAAACTGAATCGGAACATATTAACCGAGCAAGGCCAAAAGGATTGGTCGGATGTGATGCAAGCACGAATAACTCGAATAACCGGCAGCCGTCTCGGACTTGATGTTTGCGTAGACGGTTGTTCTGCCCAGAGACTTTCTGATTTTACACATGCCATAAATGGAGAATGCTCCCTGCAAAACTATGATAGGTGGGTCAGGGATAAGAACAGAATTTATACTTCTGACGATAACAGGATAAAGTTAGCGGAATATCCCATAAGGACAGTAAATTTAGTTGCAACCTATGAAGAAATTTTGAATGTTCCATATGAAGACCGTGTTGCGCGTTACTCCGAAAATCGTGGTCGGCATTTCATCATGGCGAATGTGGAATCAGATAAATTACACGAAACCTATAACAAAGCGCTTGATGTCATTGAGTTAGATGATGTCCATTACCAGGATCAAAGGAATCAGTATACAGATCGCAGATATGTGATCGAGCGAATGAGGGATTGCCTATTGGCAGATGAATTAAAACCCGGCGACAAAGTATTGTTTGTATGCTCTGTTCCTTACGGGGGCGCTGATGATTTCAGCCTTCGAGGAGGAGTAATAATGAGCATTAGCACTGACGATAAGACATGCTCGATCCGTGGAGAATTTTTTGACATGGATAGTGTTAAGGCACATTATGTTCTCGGTAGATATTGTAATGAAATCAATGAGAAGCATTATGGCAAAAGAAATGTTGAAGTTTTATTCGGAGAGAATCGTGCATTGGCACAAATGTATCTGATGGAAGCACGAGAAGCGTGGGAAGAACAAAACAATAAAGTCTATTCTCAAGACAGCAATCAGGGACAAGTGCTTTCTATTTGATAATCACCCATTTGTAGGAAGAAAGAAGGTGGATTAGTTGAAAAAGGTTAACATAACGGTCTCATATGACGGAGAAAAGTTTGATGCTCTCAAGCTATATCTTCAGCAGCGCAGCCTTATGGTAGAAGATGAAATGATCAGTGCGCTCGACAGCCTATATAACAAAGTTGTACCGACAGGAGTCCGGGATTTTATTGATATGCGTGCGGGACTTCCTAAACCTGCGGAAAAGAAAAAGAAGCCAAAAGCTCACACGGCAGAACAGCCGAGTCCTGAACGGAGTGAAAACGATTGAGAAGTCAGAACTTCGGGATTGAGATCGAGATGACCGGAATAAAGAGGGAGACGGCAGCCAAGGCAATCGCAGAGTATTTCGGTTCGCAGACCACATATGTCGGCGGCGCATATGACGCATACGCAGTCAGAGACGGACAAGACAGGCAGTGGAAAATCGTATATGATTCGTCAATCCGGGCAGAAACACGGCGTGGCCAAACGAGTAATAGGGAGTATAAGGTGGAGATTGTTTCACCAATATGTAAGTATGAGGACATTGAAACGCTTCAAGAGATCATCAGAAAACTCCGTTCATCCGGTGCAAAGGTAAATGATTCATGCGGCATCCACATCCATGTGGATGCCGCTGCTCATAATGAGAAAACGCTGAGAAACATCGTCAACATCATGGCAGCAAAAGAAGACCTGTTATATAAGGCGTTGAAAGTTAAAGTTGCAAGGGAACGATATTGCCAAAAAGCAGATCTTCGGTTCTTAGAAGAAATAAATCGCAGGCGGCCCAAGACGATGGATCGGTTTGAACAGATATGGTATAACGGCAGCAGCGGCAGATACTCCCACTACGATGATTCTCGATATCACGGTCTGAATCTTCACAGCGTGTTTTCAAAAGGAACTATAGAATTCAGACTGTTCAACTCCACCCTGCATGCCGGAGAGGTAAAATCATATATCCAGCTGTGCCTTGCCATCAGTCATCAGGCTCTCGTGCAGCGAGGAGCCTCTCGAATTAAAACACATCCCGAAAATGATAAATACACTTTCCGCACCTGGCTTTTACGGCTTGGAATGATTGGGGATGAATTCAAAACTGCCCGCCTTCATCTGCTAAAAAACCTGGAAGGCAATATCGCGTGGCGCGATCCGGCACAAGCCGAGGCACAGAAAGAGCGACTGGCTGCGAAAAAACTTGCTGAGCAGAATGAATATAATGCGGAAGAAAGTAATTCATCGCTTTATCAAGAACAAGAAACGCAGTCAGAAAACGAGAGTGCGTCAGATTTTATCATTTCAATGTGAGTGGATGCGCTATGAGAAAGGATTAGGATAAATGAGTAAACGACTTTATGTTGCTTACGGAAGCAACTTGAACCTACAGCAGATGAAATATCGATGCCCAACAGCGAAGCTATATGGAACCGGTATGATCGAAGATTATGAATTGCAGTTTAAAGGCAGGCCATACTCTGCCTTTGCTACCATTGCACCAAAGGCAGGTTCTGCCGTTCCTGTGGCGGTATGGGAAATCAGTCCAAAAGACGAGGTTGCTCTCGACCGTTACGAGGGGTTTCCGACTCATTATTTTAAGCAGGATGTTCCCGTGCGGTTAAATGACGGCGGGGAAATATCCGCTATGGTATATATAATGAATTTGGAGATGGATTTCGGTTTACCATCGCCACAATATTACTGGACTGTGCGTGAGGGCTATAATGATTGTCAATTGGATATGACCAACCTTGACCGAGCGCTCAGGGACAGCGCACAGCATTTTTTATCTTCGGAACAAAGTGCAGAGGATGATTCTTTATCTTTCTCTGATGACATTAAAATGTAGGGCGGTGAAATGTTGAAACATTTTAGAGAAATAAAAAAACAACTCGGCAGCTGCTATGCTTTTCATTGTCTGCTTTCAGAACAGGAAGCGAAATCCTTGCAAGAAAGAAATCCCCCTGGATTTGAAATGCAGACTGCTGTCGTTCTCATTGCAGGATGCGTCAAAATAGAGATAACCCTATATAAGCAGAACGGAAAAATTAAGAGTGGATATGATGTATTCGTTAAAGATTGTCCTGACTCACCGGAGTGGATCTGTTATGACAGCCCGAACGATGTAGTCAGTTTCAGAGAAGAAGATATACTCAATGTCCTCGACCGGATCGTGGAGGAAAACGGTCTCTCATATATGGAATGCTGCTTTGATAAGCTGGAGGGAAAGATAGTAAAACCAAAGAAAGACACCAAAGATGTAAACGGCTTGTGAGCCGCAGTTTCGCCCGTGTTGCGATTTTATGAACAGGAACGATAACTTACACGACAGCATAAATAAAAGGCGTATTTGGGGCGCTTTAAGGCAGATGAAAAGCACTGACTGCGGTGAAAAAAGGCAGGTCGAAAAGTAAGCAGGTGAAAGGAACGGGGTTGCTGAGGCTTCCCCGTTCCTGCTCACAGCGGACGGCAATGCCGACCGCATCAGGGTTTTACGGCTCTTTTTGCTGCGGTAAACCATAGGGGTTGTAAAACTGCCCGAATGCCTGCTGTCGGGGTTGCAGGTAACCGTAATCACCGATTGTGCAAGGAAAAAGTGAGGGGTTGTGACAGGCGTTGTAAAACAAATAAGGAGATGGATCATGTTTGAAAACAAGAAGAAATTTGCCCTGTGGATGTATCCTGATACCCTTGAAAAGGTGGGAGAAATCTACAGGCAAGACAATTGCGAAAGCAAATCTGAATTTATAGAAAAGGCGGTAAACTTCTATATCGGGTATCTGACATCGGAAGACAACAAAAGTTTTCTGCCGAGTATCGTAACCTCTACACTAAAAAGTATCGTAGCCGAGAGCGATAACCGTACAAGCAGAATCCTTTTTAAAATAGCGGTTGAGCTTGCCATACTTCAAAATATTGTGGCGGCTACCAATGAAATAGATGATGTCTCACTAAAGCGCCTGCGCGGAGAATGCGTCAAAGAAGTAACGCGCCTGAAAGGATCACTTGATTTTGACGATGCACTCGATTGGCAGAAGGGATAATCAATGGCAAAGCTGATTACCAAGTTTAAATATCTCAAACCGGATGCACGGCAGAGTGTCGGCGGCTATGCGAAATATATTGCCACCCGTGAAGGTGTAGATAAAATTGACGAGTCATACAAGCTGGCTCCGTCTTCCGTAAAACAACAGCAGCTCATTGAAAAAATCCTCGAAGATTTTCCCGACTCAAAAGAAATGCTGGAATATGAAGACTATCTGAAAGAGCCGACTGTCGGAAACGCTTCCGAGTTCATCACCCGCGCGTTGGAAGACAATGCCTATGAGGTGATGCAGACAAAGACCTACGCAGACTATATCGCTACCCGACCGAGAGCGCAGCGGTTTGGAACGCACGGATTGTTCACTGATGACGGTGTACAGATTAAGCTGAATGAAGTGTCGGATGAGCTGAATGTTTATGAAGGCAATGTGTGGACGGTCATCATATCGCTTCGCCGTGAAGATGCACAGCGGCTTGGATATAACACCGGTGAACGGTGGCGGGATATGCTCCGCACACAGACTCAGGCGCTCGCTGAAAATTTTAAGATACCGATGGAACATCTGAAATGGTACGGCGCCTTTCATAACGAATCCCACCATCCCCATGTGCACCTCATGGTATATGCGGATGAAGGAATCAAGCCGTATCTTTCAAAACAAGGCGTGATGAATCTGCGTTCTTCCCTTGCAAAAGACATATTTGCTCAAGACCTCTACTTTGTGTATGAAAAACAAACTGAGCAACGGAACGCACTTCGTCAACAGAGCCGGGAATTGATTGCTGAGATTGTTTCAAAAATCAATGCCGGCAGTTATGAAAACCCAAAGCTCGAAGAAATGCTTCTGCAGCTTGCCGACCGCCTTTCAAAAACAGGCGGCAAAAAACAGTACGGATATCTAAAAGCAGATGTCAAAGCAATGGTCAACCGAATCGTAGATGAACTTGCTTCCGATGAGCGCATCTCTTCCCTGTACAATCTGTGGTACGAACAAAGAGAAGAAGTGCTCCGGACCTATACGGAAACTATGCCGGAGCGCGTTCCGCTGTCCCAAAATAAAGAATTCAAATCCATACGCAATGCAGTGGTACAGGAAGCAATGAATATTGCGGCTGAGCATGATCCGATTGTTCTGCCCGATGAAGATGCGTTTACTGTTGAGGAACCGGATATGGATGAGCCAGAAAAAGATGAAACATTGAAGCTGTCTGAAAAAGAAAAAATTTCTGTCATGTGGAAACTTTACAGGAAGGCAAAAGAACTGCTCGACAAAGACAGCGCTGAATACAATCCGTCTCAAGCCGTGAAACTGCTTATGGAATCGGCAGCGCTTGGCTGCGGAGTAGCCAAATACCGACTCGGAAAAATGTTTCTCAAAGGTGAAGATGTTCCGAAAAATGTAGACTACGCACTGCTCTGGCTGGAAGAATCCGCAGATGAGGATAATCCATATGCTGAATATCTGCTTGGCAAAACCTTATTCAAAGGCGAAGATACAAAACAGGATTTGATTCGTGCAGAAAGATTGCTCCGCCGTTCTTCCGAACAGTATAACAAATATGCCTCATATACCCTCGGAAAAGCACTCTTAGACGGCAATGTGCTGATACAGGATATTCCCGAAGCCATCCGCTTACTGACCGAATCAGCCGACAGCGGTTTCCCTCCTGCAGAATATCTGCTCGGAAAACTTTTATACCACGGAGAAGTTGTGGGACGGGACATCAGCAAGGCACTTCTGTATCTGGAACGAGCAGCAGGAAAGGAAAATGTCTATGCTGCCTATCTTGCAGGTAAAATCCGATTGACCGAAGATGGGTATATGGATATTCAGAAAGCTATCAGGCTGTTTCAGATCGCCGCCGCACAGGAAAATCATTATGCCGAATATCAGCTCGGCAAACTGTATCTTTACGGTCAGAATCTGAAACAAGATTATGATTTGGCTCTGCGGTGGCTGACTGCTTCTGCGGAACACGGCAATCAATATGCCGCACAGCTTCTGCACAGCATCAAAAATAATCGAAACTGGTTTGCAGCAATGAGCACGCTCAGACTGCTGCATCATATGAGCCAAATGATTCGGAATCGTTTAGAAGACGAGCGTAAAGGAAAAAGCGGAGCAATAATTGACCGAAAACTGCGACGAAAAATTCAGAAAAAAAACGAAGCGCTCGGTATTAAGCAAGGATAGGAGGATAGAAAGTGGCAACAAAATATATTCATTTTACAGAACAGCAAAAAGAACAGGCACGGCAGACAGACATTGCAGAAATGCTTCGCAGTCAGGGCGAAACACTCCGGCGATCCGGTTCGGAGTATGAATGGCGCGACGGTTCTGAAAAGGTTACTGTCAGAGGAAATTTGTGGTTTCATCAATATGAAGAAGTCGGCGGGGATGCAATTGATTTTGTCAGACGGTTCTACAACAAAGATTATCCCGAAGCAATGGAATACCTTCTTGGCGGCTGTGTAGGAACGCTGATGGTATCACCGCCTGTTCAGCGAAACCCGAAAGTACCATTTGAATTGCCGGAGAAGAACAACAACATGCGCAGAGTATTCGCATATCTTTTAAACCGTAGAGGGATTGACCGATATGTTCTCTATGCCTTTGCACACAAAGGGCTGATTTATGAATCAGCAGATTATCACAATGTGGTATTTGTGGGAAAAGATAAAGACGGCGTATCGGTTCATGCCCATAAGCGGGGCAGCGGTTCGGAAAGCTCATACAAAGGTAATGTCACCGGCAGTAACCCGAAATACAGTTTCCACTGGAACGGCGGTAATGATAGGCTGTTTGTTTTCGAAGCACCCATAGATATGCTCTCCTTCATTTCAATGCATAAGGAAGGCTGGCAGAAAAACAATTATGCCGCTTGCTGTGGTGTATCTGATCAGGTGCTGTGGCAGATGATGAAAGACAATCAAAATATCCGCAAGGTATACCTCTGCCTTGATAATGATGAAGCAGGACAGTCTGCAGCGAAACGAATATCCGATAAATTATTTATAAAAGGTATCCAACATGAAATCCTCGTACCGATCCACAAGGACTGGAACGAGGATTTATTATATCCGGTTGAAGAAAGTGAGGCAGAAGAACCATGTCAAATGTTACAACTCTGATTGTTGTGGGTGCGGTCATGTTCGCTGTACTCGGAGGGGTGACGCTGCTGTCCCACATCTACAGTCTGAACAGTATCAAAAGCCGAACGGTCGGTGACGGTCAGCACGGGACAGCACGCTGGGCAACCAAACGGGAGATTCGGAAAACTTACAAGCACATTCCTTTTACACCGGACAAGTGGAGAAAACAAGCAAAGAGCGGTCAGGAGCCAACCGCATCTGTTGTACACCTTCGTCCGCTGTTTTCAAAGAAGGATAAGACAGAGGAAGTTTCTCTTCCGCAGGGCATTGTGGTCGGCTGTACCGGGAACACCACTGCCATGATTGATACCGGCGATGTTCATGCACTGATGATCGGTGCGGCAGGTGTCGGCAAAACTGCTTATTGGCTTTATCCCTGTATCGAGTATGCCTGTGCTTCCGGCATGAGCTGGCTTTCTACTGACACCAAAGGTGACATCATGAGAAATTATGGTCAGATTGCAAAGGACTACGGCTATCATGTTTCAGTGATCGACCTCAGAAATCCTACTAAAAGCAATGGCAATAATCTTTTGCACCTCGTCAACAAGTATATGGATTTATACAAAAAGCATCCTGACAAGCTGGTATATAAGGCACGGTGTGAAAAGTACGCCAAGATCATTTCAAAGACCATTATCCTGTCGGGAATGGATGCAGCATCGTTTGGACAAAACGCTTATTTCTATGACGCGGCAGAAGGCTTATTGACGGCAACGATTCTGCTTGTTGCAGAGTTCTGCAAGCCGGAACAACGCCATATTGTATCGGTCTTTAAAATCATTCAGGAGTTGCTGGCGCCTTCGGGCAAGAAAGGAAAAAATCAGTTTCAGCAGCTCATGGAACTGCTCCCAAACGATCACAAAGCGAAATGGTTTGCAGGCGCAGCCTTAAATACTGCGGAGCAGTCGATGGCTTCAGTTATGTCTACTGCTCTCTCAAGGCTGAATGCTTTTTTGGATTCGGAATTAGAGCAAATTCTCTGCTTTGATACCGAAATTGACGCGGAAAAATTCTGCAATGAAAAGTCTGCGCTGTTTATTATTATGCCGGAGGAAAATCCGGCAACCTTCTTCATGATCTCTCTGATCATCCAGCAGCTGTACCGGGAAATCCTTGCCGTAGCAGATGAGAACGGCGGTAAGCTCAAAAACCGGTGTGTATTCTTTTGTGATGAGTACGGAACTCTTCCTAAAATTGAATCAGCGGAAATGATGTTCTCAGCTTCCCGTTCAAGGCGGCTACAGATCGTTCCGATTATTCAGTCGTTTAGCCAGCTTGAAAAGAACTACGGTAAGGAAGGCGCAGAGATTATCGTAGACAATACCCAGCTAACTATCTTCGGCGGATTTGCACCGCAAAGTACTTCTGCGGAAACCTTGTCCAAAGCGCTCGGCAGCCGCACGGTTATGTCCGGCTCAGTGTCGAGAAGCAAAAATGATCCGTCGGAATCCCTGCAGATGATTGAACGACCGCTAATGACGCCGGATGAATTAAAGAGCATGCCGAAAGGTCAGTTCGTAGTGATGAAAACAGGGTTCTATCCGATGAAGGTAAAGCTCAAACTGTTTTTTAAATGGGGAATCCATTTTGATGAGGAACATACTTATACTGTTTCCGATCAGGGAAACCGAAAGGTAAAATATGCATCCAAGAAGGATATTACAGACGGCATTATTAAAAAATATCATCCCGAATTACTGGAACCGGCTGCGCCGCCAGACGATGAGACTCCGTCCGGAGGTCAGAATCAGCAGATGACGGAACATCACCAGCCTGCATCAATGGAAAAAAATGAAGGAAAAAATAAAAACGGAGGTACTGCGCTGCATCCGATCCCCAAAAACCGCAGGACACCGCTTCCGCAGATACCAAAAAACACGGAGGTAACCTCAGATGAGCAGGCTTAATTTTTTATATCAAACCGACTTGCCGCATCGTGCAAAACTGGTGTATATCTATCTGCACGACCGCATGGACAAGGAAAAAAAGGCGTGGCCGGGGCTTAACACCATTGCAAAGGATCTGTCTCTCTCCCGAAGTACTGTAAAACGGGCAGTCAAAGACTTGGAAAAAGCTGGTCTTATACGAAAAGAGCCGCACTACCGTGAAAACGGAAGCGCGACCTCGAACCGGTATTATTTGCTTTAAAAAATCTATTTTTACTCACAAGGGAGCAGTCTGCCTTTTTTGTGGACTGAGGGGCGGTTCATCGTGAGCCGCCTTGAAGTCCCCACTTTAAGAGAGATTACAGCAGAAAGAAGAAACAGACACTGAAGTAGTTATTTTTCATGATTAAAAAGTGAATTACACTCATCAACAATATTTTCTATCAATCGAAGCTGAGATGGTGTTAATTTTCGCATTTTATCAGACAACAACAGATAATCCTTATCAACTATTTCACCAGTTAGAATGTAGTCAGCACTTACTCCTAATGCGGAGGAAATTTTTAATAAATTTTCAGGTCGCATTGCTCGTTTACCTGATTCGGCATAAGATACAAACTGTGTTGTCATATCGCCCTTTTCCGCAAGTGCTTCTTGTGTTAATCCGAGCTTTTTTCGGCGCTCAATGATTCTTTTCCCAATTTGATGTAAAAGCAATTCATTGTCTGACATCATCTCACCTCTTTTCTTCTTGTTAAATTATATCCACAATGGGTGATAAAAATAAGCGTTCATTGTTGACTTTTATCCACAATACGAGATATAATAAAAATATATATAAATATTTTTTGGAGCAAATAGAATTTTAGCATTGGAGTTCGATACTATATTTCATTTCTTATTTCGAACTTTTATAAACAAATCGGATGAAGCAATTGACGAAACCACCATCTTATGATATAATAAAATGCTAAACAGAATTATTTCTACAAAGATGTTATTGATAAAGAAAGGAAACTCTGATGTAAAATTTTGGAGTTTGTTTGTAATAACTATGGCCCCAAAACCACGCCTACATATACCAATTATTTTTATATACATATTTGCATACTTTAGGAATCACATAAGAATATGTGATTCCTTATCTCCATGCAATTTCAACGCCTTGCGTCAGCCTGTCTACCATGCGGGATGTCGCAGGGCGTTTTTGGTACAAGATGAAAGAAGGGGAAATTTATGAGTTTGAAATATACTTGTCCTGGCTGTGGGACAGCCTTGGGTTATGAGGGATTATGCTGGAAATGCAAGTGCGAGCAGGAGCGAAATGCTGCGCTGGCCTGGACGCCGGAACAAATCATAGAGAAGCAGAGAAACCTGATTCAGAACATCCAGCGGCTGGCGGAGATGGAGGATCCGGAACTCACCGACTTCTGGCAGCTGCTTAGCTACCATAATGCCATCACCCCGGAGATTCAGCGGGCGGCACTGGCCGCAGAGGTGTTCTGGCCCTGTGAGATCTATTACCGTGCCCCGGCAGATGTTCGGGATGGTCTGATTTCTGCTTTATTGGAAACAGATAATTCCCATGAAGCTGGGATCCTCATGTCCTGCCTTGCTATGCAAGGAGACGATAAAGCTTTGGAAACACTGTTAGAGTTAGAACGAAATCCTCGGCCATGGCGCAAAGGATTATATGTGGATCCATCCAACTATGCACAGATCGGTGGATGGACCTTTGACAAAGAAGGTCATCGGACACAACTCAATTTCGATACCTGTTATCCCATGGTCAAGGGTGATCCCGGCGAAGCAACTCCTGTTCGCATCGGTCGAGCACGAGAAGACACCTGCCCTCACTGTGGCTGCCAAATGGTGGATATGCTTGTGTTGGATGGTCGGGATGAACGGCTTAAATTTCTGGGGCTGGATGGTATATTAACTGCCACCTGTTGTCCCAACTGTGTCGGATTTTTAAAAGGTCCCGCATTTAACAGCTTTACTCTGGACGGTGGCGCAGAGGTATCTCCATCGGAACTATTTGACGGTGCGGAAAAAATGGATTGCTATGTGCGACCGGAGGACTACAAAGCCCTCACTGAAAATCCCTTTGTACTGGGTAAAGCACCGGTACCCCTGTTTTACGGTGCCGGCTGCGAGGATGTGAATACGGTAGGAGGCTTTGCCAACTGGGTGCAGGATGCGGAATATACCACTTGCCCGCACTGCGGAAAGCCGATGAAATACCTTGCCCAAATTCAATGGGATACCGTGATGGACGGCACGGAAGGAACTCTTTATATCGAGTTCTGCCCAGAGTGCCAAATTGTTTCCATGCAGCATCAACAGACCTAAGAGGTGATTTGAAATGAGTTTGCCGAAACGTGACGGTGTAAATGACCGTTATTATCTGATACACAAACCGGACACTTCTCCAGAGGTGCTGGCGGAAGCGGATATCTGTATTCAGGATGTGCTGAACGGCACCGCCCGTGAAAATCACTCCGCCTACCCGACTGTGGTGCGAAATCATAACGGAACACCCTTTCTCCCGGATCAGCTGCTGGAGCGGTATCTGACCGGGCTGCCGCTGAAAGGATTTCCCTGTGAGGATGCTGCCTCTCTCTGCGACGCCATGCGGCGGCTGGTGGGCTGGCAGGAGATCCGCTATACATTGGAGAAGTACATAGAAAAGCAGGTGCAGGAACGCTACTTCCTTGTGGGAGAGCGGGATGATGGCTTTACTGTCTTTCCACCTTGCACAGTGTGCCCAGAATTGCGTCCGGAGGATGTGGATGAAGGTCTGCTGCACTTTGCCTGCTATGTGGCTGTTTGCCATACAGTGCATGGACAGAGTTTTGAATCCCTTACCACCGAACACATCCTCGGTCTGGTTTCCCAGATTCGTCCTGACATGGTAAAGGAACTGAAAGCCAATGGCAGCGGCAAATTGCCGCCTAATATCCAAAAGCGGAAAACAAAGCACCT
>OGYF01000670.1_pt1 | contig 33380 bp, 28 predicted proteins | sample 1576451 | NCBI WGS metagenome assembly OGYF01 (sample SAMEA3541505, study PRJEB24748) | human gut metagenome | biome: human gut; feature: human-associated habitat; material: faeces | place: China | collected 2012
CCTCGGGCTCACTCGCGTCCACACTCGGAAAGAATAATCCCTTCCGTTACCGTGGATATGTGTATACCGGCAATCTGACGATTGACGGACGAAGAGACGGGCTTCTATTACCTCCAAAGCAGGTACTATAACCCCGAAGTCGGCAGGTTCAGTTCCTCCGATGTCCTCCTCTCCACCGGCCAGGGCGTAATTGGGCATAACGCGTATGCGTATTGCGGGAATAATCCTGTTGTAAGAGCTGACCATGGAGGACAATTCTGGGAAACTATCTTTGATATTATCTCACTCGGAGCTAGTATTGTTGAAGTTTGCTTAAATCCCTCTGATCCTTGGGCGTGGGCGGGACTGGCAGGCGACGCGATAGACCTCATTCCGTTTGTGACTGGTGTCGGCGAAGTAACACGGGCTGTTAAAACAGTAGATAAAGTTACCGATACAGTACAAATCGCTAAAGCTGTAGATTTTACGGATTACGCTGTCGATATAGTAAAAACTCTTGATAGAAGCAGTGGCTTTACAAAATCGACTGCGAGTGCGGGACGAAAAATTCATGCAGGATATAAAGCTACAGATAATTTTTCTAGTATAGGAAAGGAGTATCATAGAATAAAAGGCATTCGTCCAGACTATATTGATTTCAAAACGAGAACGATTTATGAGTTGAAGCCAATGAGTCCAAGAGGAGTTAGAAGTGGTATTCGTCAGTTGCAAAGATATAATAAGGCTCTAGGCGGAGGCTTTAACTTGAGATTAGAATTATATTGAGGTTGATGTATGGATAAAAAAACTTTTAAGGAATTTTGCAAAAATGAATTCGAAGCACATGGGTTCAAAAAACAACAAAACGTTTTTTATTTGGCCGGGCACGATCTCTTGTGTGGGATTGATCTGCAAAAATCCAATTATGCCGATGTCTACTATGTTAATTATTATTATTTCATAGGTGAGTTTGACGATATAACAGGTTACCCCACCCACTACGAAAGCGATATTCACGGAAGGATTACCGTAATGTCCAGAAAGCAAACTTCTCACGGGAAGCAATTTATGACTGCTCAAATTGAATATGAAGAATATACGGAAGATGAATTGCGACCATTTTTTGAGAGGGCGTTCGAAGAAGAAATTCTCCCACCCGTGGATCACGGTAAATCGTTTATCCTTGACAATATTGGGAAACTTTATTCTTTAACAATGCACAAAGAGGAAGTTATACAAAAGTTAAAATCGTGATTCATACCGGCAAGCAACAACGTACTAATCTTTTCATATTACTTCCTTTCTTTCATTAAAAATCAAAAATATCTGTTGACAATTGCACCGGTGTTCAGTTACCAACCCATTAAACCTCGACGGCGAATAAGGGCAGGATCCTCCGTCTGCCAAGTCATTATTTCTTCGGCTGAAAAGAAACGCTCAGCAAATTTTCCGAAAATGTTGAGTGAACCTCCGAAGTCGTGCTTGTATAAAAAAGCAAATGCTTCATTCTCTTGAGATACAGTTCTTTCGAGAATTGCGCACAGTTTTTCATCCGTGCGCTCAACCTTTTCGGATCGAAACGCTTCAAACAGAGCTGCAGCATCAAAGTCTGAACCTTCAGGTACAAGTATCATAAGGTTTGAAGTGTCCGCCGTAAAGCAATCCCTTCCTTTGCCGAACGTAATGCCGAAATACATTTTACCGTGGCTCGTGGTATATGCCCCGTCATAAAACCCCGGAGGAATGCCGGCAAGTTTCCAGATTTTTTTTGTAATCAGTTATTCGACTGTACATCCCATTAGGAACAAAGATGCAGCAAATATGATAAATGCGGTATTTGTCGATGTCAATTTTCAGCATAAGAGCTTCATCCCATAATACCGGGGTACCGATAGGGATACTCTCATCATCACTTTTTTCAAACTGGATGCAAGTGTTCGCTTCTATTGAAACTCGGTTGCATGCAGTATTGAGTTTGTAATCACATCTAAGCATTTTGTTTTTCAATTCAAAGTTATGCAGTTTGTTGCCGACGACACTGACAGCAACAACATCAAACAGTGCCGAAATGTTACAGCAGCTGCTCGATTATTGTTTTGCAGTCGTTTGCTTCATCGTAAAATTCGTAGCATACCTTCTCACCATCTTTTGTTTGAGAGATAAACTTGAGAGGTTTGCCGTTGGATACAGGCCACTCAGGTTCCTGAACCCACAGCGGTTTCCTCTTTGTGATAGGGAAAGCTTTGCGCAACTCGTTTTTTGCTTCGCGTTTCCTTTCACTCTTTTTTAAATCCGAAGGCAGCTTGTCCAGAATATCTTGAACGATTATATCGGCTTCTTTTCCGCCGACGTAATCCATACCTATTTCGTACATAAAATCATATTTTGTGTACGATGGGGGTGTTTTGATTTTAATATCCGGGTAAACAGTCTTGACAAGGCTGCTTACTATGTCATGCATATTACCGAAGAATCCGTAACCGAAAGCAAGCGCAGTGGCCTTTACTCGAAAATTGTTTGCTTCGAGTGCCGAACGGGAATGACATATGTTCCAAAACTCATGTTTGGGATCGGTCTTCATTTCCTCAGTCAGCAGCGATTGAAGCCATGGCCAAAGCTCGGGCTCGGAAGCCTGTTCAATCTCAAAATCACTGCCGCTCATTTTCCCTTCCGCATAGCAGATTGCTGTCTTAATATAGTTTTCCAAGTTTACCTCCAAACTCCTTAATTTCTTTAATGCAGGCCGAAAGTCCCAACATGCCGGTCACCATCAACATCGATTCGCTTAGTTTCACATCACCGCTTGATTTGCATAGTTTTTTATAACATCAACAAGAGTGCTGTCCTCATATTTCGGCATAAGCCATGAAATGCAGCAAGGTAATGCGTTCCAAAAGTGCTTGTTTCTTCGCAAAAAAACTTCAAATTCGTCTTTTGAATACCGTTCACGAACCATAATGCACACTGCCTTTATGAATGCTTCCGGAGTATCCAGTTCTTCGTTAAGCGTCAACAATAGGTCGATTCTCAACCACATGTGTGCAAGTAAAATGCACAATGTCTTTCGGAACTCAGTGTCCGAATAAGAAATGCAAGAATCAAACACCCTGTCGGTTATACAGCTCTGTTCAAGCAGCGGCAACATTTCAACAATGAATTCGCGTATATATTCCGACTTGTGACTCTCACAGATAAGCGAAAGCAGAGTCGGCTCATCAATTTTATTTACACCGCTCATTATGTTTGAGTTGAAGATAAAGTTTTCAAACTCATCAAGAACAACTTGGCGCAGGCTTTCAGTTGATTCAAGAATTCTTATCGAGAAATTTTGAAATCCGTTTTCATCTTTTTCCATAAAAAGCGTCTATCATCTCCATTATTGATACCAGATTCCTTTTCAGAAACATCATTGCTTCTCTGTTTGCCGCAAGACTTTTATCAAGAGTGCCGTCGCGAAACACCCTCCCTATATTACTTGCCTTTTTGAAAATATGCGCATGCGGTGCTTCCATCTCGCCGGGATTAATAACAGCTTTATAATCATTTTGCCTTAAAGGCTTATACCCGCACCTGTTATGCACCAACACAAACTCATCCGAGTCTGCATTTGCAGAGACATAGTATGTGTGATAGTCTTCGACCTCAAAGTTATAGACGGTTACGGGGTTTCAAGCAGCTTCATTCGCTCAGCGCTTAAAGCTTCAAATCGTTATTGAGCTGTATGGGCTTGCACTCCTGCGTTTCCGCAAGAATTTGCTCAGCAATGTTTTGAGGTGCATAAACAGCATAACCATAGCTGTAAGCACATGAACCGCCAATGGTTAAATCGTCTCCGTAATATGCAGTGCTGATTGACGGAAAAAGTAAAGCATATCGCGGAGTTTCAGATGTTTCGGACATCATATATGCATACAATTCTTTTGACGCATTTTTTGCGCGTATGCATATGACGTCAGCATCTTCTCCGGGAAATGCAAGGTAATCCCAAACACTTTCATGCATCACAGGGCGATAATTACCGGCAGAATCTCCGCTTCCGAAGAAAATCACATCATCCGGGTGCAGCATTTTTAATAATATGTCAAAAAGCTCCGGTGACATTGCCAAGAGATCGGAACTGCCGATAGGTTTGCTGCATTCCTCAACAATCTTCAAGACTGATTTTTTAAAGTCAATTATGCCCGCATTGCATGTTATCAACTCAGGCGGTTCAGCCCTCCTGTATTCGCAGTTGCATGTAAGCAAACTTACTGCGGATAATGTAACAAATGCAAGCCTCAGCTCGCAAAGCAAGGATTTTGCGTAACGAACATCGCAGGAGTCGGCTCGTTTGTTTACATCTGTGAACATATCGGTTGCTTTGCAATAAATGCAGCCGAGGCATCTCTGATTGAGATTGTTCGCATATCTAAACTCAAGCTCAAAATCAATGAGGTTGTCGGATTTGGGCTCGCCGACAGGACGAAACTCATTGTACAGGACAGTTATTTCTTTTGGGCGAGAAATATGTTCGCATTCGAAAAAGATAACCGTTTGACTGTCACCGGTCTGCTTTATATCGTACAGATAAATAACTCTGCTGCCTTTTTTGTAGTAACAGCCTGAATACATCGTCCTGATAATCGAGTTAAAAAGAACTTTCATATGCTAACTCTCCAAACCACACATGAAAATGTTTATACTTTCCCGCAAACTTGTTTTCTGCAGCATGATAGTGCGCATATTCTCAGGAACCGTGCCATTCAAGCCGTGGGGCTTCAGCCAAAAAGCAGTTCAAGCAGAACCAATTGGTTTCAATGCTTCGGCGGTTCGGCTGCTGTCACTTTGGACTGCTGAGTATATTTTATAACAGTGCTGCCGCTGTTGTCAATGAGTTCGACGATGCTGTCATGCGCATTGACGCCGGAGCAAAAAATGCTCAAATATATTAATTGCCCTATTGATTTCGTTCAAATAATGAGTATAATGTAAATATACACGTTGAAAGTCAACATATCTTCAACAGAAACGCATTCACATGGTTTCAGATTTAAAAGCAAAGGAGTTTTGTTTTATGCAAAAGAAGTCTTCCCGTCCAAGTTGTTTTAAAGCTGCAATGGCTCTGTTTTTTGCTGTTATCTTCTTTATTTCCGGTTGTTCAGTCGGTTCGGGAACAGAACCGAGCTCAACACCTACATCGGTGCCGATTACGCAAGTTCCGACCACACCGGGACCTGAGAATGTCGGAAACGGCGAGGTGACGGTGCTTGACGGCAGCATTGTTAAAGAAAGAATAACTGATTCCGCTTCGGCACTGCGCGCCGTGGAAGGCATTGCGGAACATCTCGGAATTTCCGATGCTGCTGCGTGTTATAAAACATGCAGCGCGCAGTCGCTGATGAACGATGTGTTTTACAGCTGTCCGCAGGAATATAACGGCGTGCCTGTTTACGGAAGCAGCATTGATTTTATTGTTGACGAAAACGGCAATTGTCTCAACGTGACTGATAATCATGCAAGAATTTCCGGGTTGAACACAAACCCTGTATTGACAGAGGAAGAAGCAATACAAAAAGCACTTTCAAACGGCGCATCGGATGTTGACTCCAACGGACTCTGTATCTACTCATGCTTTGATACGAACCCTTGCCTCACATACAATCTTTACGGCATTGAAGACGGTACGTCCATGCAATATTTCGTTTCTGCCGAAACAGGTGAAACGGTTGCTGAATTTTGCCGCTCGTATACGGGGGAAACGGTGGACGGCGTTGGATACGATCGTCCCGAAGGCGGTATTGAAAGGCATTTCAACCTTTACAAAATCGACAACAGGTTCTATCTGTACGACAAAGAGCGGAACATAGCCGTGTTTAATGCATACGGACATGAATTGATATTAGGTGCGCTTCCTGGATTCATAGATGATGAGCTGCGTACATATTACATTGCAGGAGAAAATGGAGCTCAGTTTGTGTGCGATTCAGACGGCAACCGCTATTCGTATACATGCGGTGAAGATGGTCAGCATTATCTGACCTCACAAGCTGATGCAGAAGTTATTTTCCCTGTTCAGGCTACTGCTTTGTTAAAATATGCTGTGGATAAAAACAATGAAGCAATGTTTCATGTTATGACAACGAACGGTTCGACCTATGTCAATAACGATCGCGCTGTTGCGGCGATGAGCTATGCAGCGTACTCATATGACTTTTATTCCGACATCTTTGGCAGAAATGGGTTTGATAACAAGGGAGGTTTTACAAGTATCTTGTTCGATACAACTCATCCCGATGCCTGTTCGTGGAATAATATTTTTGAATGGGCATCGAATGGAGCGTATTCCTATCTTACAAGCATCGAAGTAGGTACAGAACAGGGCATGGCATATGACGTTATCGGCCACGAATACACGCATTCAGTTGAACAATCAACAAGCAGTATGCTGTGTGAACGCGAATCAGGTGCCGTTATGGAAGGCCTTTCGGACATTTTCGGTGAACTTATTGAGGACTATGCAAACAATGCAACTTCCGGCAACCCAACGCTTACCGGAAGCTGCGACTGGAAACATGAATCGAGAAATATTTCCAATCCGGAAAAGTCAAAGTGTCCTGCGGTCTATAAAGGAAAATATTGGAAGGAAACCGCTGAGTTCCCGAACGAGGGGAACAATTACGGATACATTCATAACAACAGCACGGTGATTTCGCATATGGCGTATCTGCTTTCAAACGGCATGAACGGCGCAAGCTACTGTGAGGCATTGAACAATCGACAGATTGCAGAATTATATTATAGGACGATATTTATGCTTCCTGTATGTTGCTCGTTCAACCAGTTCGGACGAATGCTTCTCAGAAGTGCGGAATTGATGTATGAACGCGAATTACTGAACGCAAAGCAGTTTACCTGCGTTCTTGCGGCATTGAACAATTCAGGCATCGGCGTCCAGGATTCGGATATCAGAGGTATGATTTATAACGTGCAGCCGAAATGCACTCTCGACATTCGCGGATTGGATTTGACGAACTGCGAATGCACAGTGAAACTCAGCAAGATAGTAAACAGGAACACAGCCGACGGTCCACAGCAGGAACTTGAGCCCATACTGCAGGAAACCATCAACAAACCGACCGAGGTCGATCTCAGCGGCGGTGAATTGTTTCTGCTTGAAATTCGAAATTCGGGAGAGGAAGCTTCAAATTCGGAAGTGTACAAGATATTTTTGTCGGTAGATTCCGACAATGGCAGGCCCGAACTTGTGTTCTATACAATGTACGGAACGGTGAGTCCGGAGATAACGGTTGATACGAACGTGCAGGTCGCTGCGGGCAATTCCGTTTCGTACGCGATAACGGAGGATGGTTCACTTTGGGAATGGGGAGCAAAATGCGGAACAAGACTTGCGGGAAACGCTGCTCCGAAAAAGATCTTAAGCGACATCGTTTCCGTAAGCACAAGCGGTAACGGATCATTTGATGAATCAACTCCGGAAGTATCGACGCATACGCTTGCGGTTGCAAAGGATGGCTCACTGTATGGCTGGGGCTTCAATGGTTTCGGACAGATAACCGGAACTTCTCCGTCAAATTATGAAGAAAGCACTAATATCGGCGAGCCGACTTTTATGATAGGTAACATTAAACAGGCCTCCGCCGGAGGAGGTCTCTCTGCTGCGGTAACCACAAGCGGAGCACTTATCGTTTGGGGAGGAGATTATAGCGAAGAAGATCCGTCGAGCAGGGTGATTAAGACTGACGTTGCTGCGGTTGAAGTCGGTTCAGGCATCAACAAAATACTGTTTGTGCTAAATCCTGACGGAACGGTTGAGGTTATGAATGCGGTCACGAGGTCTGCAAAAAAAGTTATGGACGGCGTTCAAGAGATTCACGGTGTAGAAGGATTCAATGCGGCATGCCTTGCGCTGAAGAAGGATGGCTCGCTGTGGCTGATAGAATCGGGTCAATTCGGTGATGACACACAGACAATAAGAATAATGAATGATGTTATTTCTGCGGCTGCGTATTCGCGGGATTTATTGGAATATGAAGATAAGCCTCTTTACGTTGTTAACAAAGCGGGACAGCTTTTGAAATCGGTTGACTCCAACCTGAAGAACTTTTCGGTTGTGATGGAAGGCATTGTTTCCGTGTCTGCGGGCAGAACTCATGCGCTTGCCGTAACAACGGAAGGTAAGGTTGTTGCGTGGGGCAGCAACGGATACGGACAGCTGGGCAGCGGGGGGACGGTGTTTGAAACAGAAAAGCCCGTTGCCGTAAGCGGAATGAATAATGCGCTTTCCGTAACTGTCGGCGGGGGAGGAAGTTTTGCTCTCGTTGTGAAATCCGATCACAGCCTTTGGGCTTGCGGCATCAATGACAGGGGGCAGCTCGGCAGCGGCACGACCCAAGGTTCTGCTGAATACATCAAGATTATGGACAATGTTTCAAAGGCGGCGGCGGGGGACAAATTCGCGTTTGCCGTGAAGCAGGACGGAACACTTTGGGCATGGGGCGCAAATGACAGAGGGCAGCTCGGCGACGGCACCGCGATCGACCGCCTGTCGCCGGTGAAGGTTGCAGACGGAATTGCGGATACAAATGCATACTATGCACTTACGACCAACGGAAGAATGCTTGAAATCGACAATGGATTTGCAGAGGCGGCGACAGGAGTAAGCAGGATTGTTGACTTTAACCTCGCGATAATGACCGATGGCACACTTTGGAAGTGCTCAGTCAAATATGATGACGATTATATAACGGGTGATGTCATCGATGCATGGAGCTACAATGATAATATGTACTATGCGATCAAAAATGATGGATCATTATGGGACATTTACTATAGATCTAACGGAAATACTAAGGAAACGAAACTTGCAGAAGGATTCGAATCTCTTTCGGGCTATCTTGTGTGGACATATGGAGCAGACGATTACCTTATGTTGATCGACACGAAGAATGATTTGTACAACGGCCGCACAGAGTGGGATGAAGACGGAAAATACATAAACCTCAAAAAAATAGCGGCCGATGTTTGCTTTGTGGCGACAAGCACGGTGACGGACTATGAGGGAACACATTTCTGTATTGACACGAGCGGTCAGCTTTATGCATTTGGCAAGAATTACTACGGAGTCTTTGGAAAAGGCAGAACGGCAGGATACAGCGACACACCCGTCACTGTTGCCTTTCCAAACTGATAATGCATTGATGTTCCTTACGAAAACTGAACAAAAGACCCACCGCCGCAAAACCGCGGCGGCGGGTCGTTTCACTGTCCGTGAATTGCCGCGGGATTTATCGTCATTCAACAGCCGCAGAAAGAACTTTGCCTATTGAGTCATTGATAACAAGGGTTGCATAGCTGTCATACGGAGTGATGGTTTTGTTAATCAAAACGAGTTTATTGCCGGAGTAATAATTAATAAGTCCGGCGGCGGGGTAGACTTGGAGCGATGTGCCGCCGACAATAAGCATATCGGCGCGGGATATATGCGCGACTGCGCCCGCAAGAACATCGGGATCGAGAGATTCTTCATAAAGCACAACATCGGGTTTTATCATGCCGCCGCAGGGGCAGTACGGAATGCCGCTGTGGTTTTTTACATATTCGGCATCAAAAAATCTGTTGCAGCGCATACAGTGATTGCGATGAATTGAACCGTGAAGCTCATAAACGTTTTTGCTGCCTGCAAGCTGGTGCAGCCCGTCGATATTTTGAGTTACAACGGCTGTTAGTTTGCCCTGCGCCTCAAGCTTCGCAAGTGCAGCATGCGCGGCATTCGGCTTTGCGTCAGTTGTCAGAAGAAGCGTTTTATAATATCTGAAGAAAACATCGGGCTTGCGTACGAAAAATGTATGCGAAAGCAGTTCTTCGGGAGGGTAACCGAATTGCTGAATGGCTTTAAAAATTCCGTTTTCACTGCGAAAATCCGAAATGCCGCTTTCTGTTGAAACACCGGCTCCGCCGAGAAAAACAACGCGCCTGCTGCTTTGGAGCATCTGCTTGAGATTATCGATTTTTTGTTCGAAATCTGATTTCGTATTTTTTATTTCGTTCATTTCTTCCGTTCCGATCCTTTTCTTTCCGTTTTGCTGATAAAGGCTTAAGCTTAACGCATCCTGCAAAAAAAATTTCTTCGGCGCCTTCGGATCAGCTTTTCCGAAATCAATTATATCATTTTTGTCTGTGAAAGCAATACCGAAAACGGAAACACTCTCCGCAGATTCACTTCCGTATAATAAGACGGCGAAAAACAAGGCACTCGGGAAAAATTTTGTCGGGAAACTCAATATATAGGTTGACTTAGCTTGCGGATAGGTCTATAATTCATATTATGGCGATGTTTGGCGGCGTTCATTTTCCGCCGATTCGCCCGGCACAATAAGCATTGCCGAAATTCAGAAACGGGGTATCTCTTTTTGCGCGGCGGACAGTTTTATGTACGCTGCCGAAATTCGAACGATGCTGCGGGCTTCTGAAATCAACTTTTTATTCGCCTTTTGGGGGAGATTATGAAACTGAATGAAATGACCGAGCAGCAGCTTCAGGAGTTCTATTCCGAAGTGCTTGCCGAGTATCAGAATTGTTTGGCACAGGGATTGAACCTCAACATGTCAAGAGGTAAGCCCGGGCTTGAGCAGCTTGCACTTTCCGACGACTTGTTGAACATGTATATCGATCCTGCGGACACCAGGCCCGACGGAGTTGAAGCTCGTAATTACGGCGAGCTTATGGGTTTGCCCGCATGCCGCCGACTTTTCGCCGAATTGCTCGGTGTGCGTTTCGAACAGGTCTTTGCCTGCGGAAATGCAAGCCTCACATTGATGTACGACCTTATTTCAAAGGCATATACCCACGGCCTGCTGCATTCGGAAAAACCGTGGTGCAAGCTTGAAAAAGTCAAATTCCTCTGCCCGTCGCCCGGCTATGATCGCCATTTCAAAATTTCAGAAACATTCGGCATGGAGCTTATAACCGTTCCGATGCTTGAAAGCGGTCCGGATATGGATCTTGTTGAAAAACTTGTCAATGACGAGGCTGTAAAGGGCATGTGGTGCGTTCCGAAGTATTCAAACCCGGACGGAATCACCTATTCCGATGAAACGATTGCACGCCTTGCTTCGATGAAAACTGCGGCTCCCGATTTCACCCTTGTTTGGGACAATGCGTATTGTGTACACGAATTTGATGGCGATTTTGTTCCATTCGCGAACATGCTTGAAATTTGTGCAAAAGCGGGTAATCCTGACAGAGTTTTTGAATTTGCCTCAACGTCAAAAATCACTTTCCCGGGTGCGGGGGTTGCATGTTTTGCCTGCAGCGAAACAAACATGGCTTATATGAAAAAGCTTTTGGCGGCACAGGTTATAAGCTTCGACAAGCTGAATCAGCTTCGCCATGTGCTTTATTTCAAAAATGCAGCCGGTGTGCTTGCACACATGAAAAAACATGCCGCGATTTTGAAACCCAAATTCGATATCGTCAACAAATGCCTCGAGGAAGAACTTGCTCCGCTCGGCATTGCGTCTTGGCACAAGCCCACTGGCGGCTATTTCGTGAGTCTTTTTGTTCAGCAAGGCTGTGCAAAGCGCGTGCATGAACTTTGCAGAAATGCAGGCGTTGTTATGACCGATGCGGGCGCAACCTATCCTTATAAAAATGACCCTGCGAACAGCAACCTCAGGATCGCTCCGAGTTTCCCGCCGCTTAACGAACTTGAACAGGCGATGCAGGTGCTTTGTGTATGCGTAAAGCTCGCAGCCGCAGAAAAGCTGCTCGGCAAATAATTTTAATCCTATTTCGGAGGAAAAAACAATGACAAAAATGATGGATGCTCTTGTAAAGACAGAAGCAGGAAAAGGTCTGAAACTGATGCAGGTTCCCGTGCCCGAACCCAAAATGGGCGAGGTCCTCATCAAAATTCGCAAAACCGCAATTTGCGGCACGGATGTTCATATATATAACTGGGATCCCTGGGCACAGCAGCATATCCATCCCGCAATGACGATAGGTCATGAATATGTCGGTGAAATTGCACAGCTCGGCGAAGGCGTAAAAGAACTCTATGTCGGCCAGCGTGTTTCCGGCGAAGGCCATATCGTTTGCGGTCACTGCCGCAACTGCCGCAGCGGCAACGGACAGTGGTGCGCACACACCAAGGGTGTCGGCGTTGATCGTGACGGTGCTTTTGCAGAATATCTCTGCATTCCCGCAACCAACGTTATTCCCATGGATAAAAACGATATTCCCGATGATCTCATCTCGTTCTTTGACGCATACGGCAACGCAACGCACACCGCACTGATGTTCGATGTCGTCGGTGAAGATGTTCTGATTACGGGTGCAGGTCCCATCGGCATGATGGCCGCCGGCATCTGCAAACACAACGGCGCCCGCAACGTTGTTATCACCGATGTAAACGAATACCGCCTTGAGCTTGCACGCAAAATGGGCGCAAATCGTCCCGTTAATGTTGCAAAGGAAAAGCTCGAGGATGTCATGAAGGAACTCGGCATCGTCGAAGGTTTCGATGTTGCACTTGAAATGAGCGGCAACGGCGGAGCACTCAACCAGCTCATCCACTCCATGCGCAACGGCGGCAAGGTTGCTCTTCTCGGCATCGCCGGCCCCGGCACTGTTGTTGACTGGAACGAGATAATCTTCAAGGGTCTCAATATTCAGGGCATTTACGGCAGGAAAATGTTCGAAACTTGGTACAAGATGGGCGCGATGGTTCAGGCAGGTCTTGACCTCACCCCGATGGTAACTCACAGGTTCAACTATCGTGACTTTGAAAAGGGTTTTGAAGCAATGAACAGCGGCAGCAGCGGCAAGGTTGTTCTCGATTGGACAAAGTAACCGCCGCATTGCCGATTCGGACAATATTTATGTTTTAACTGATTTTTCGGAGGTAAAAAAATGAAAAAAGCATACGAAATCTTTCGCAGCGAACTTGATTCCATCAAAGAAGCGGGCACCTACAAGGATGAACGCATAATCACAACCCCTCAGAAGGCTCGCATCGACACTACCGTTGCAAAGGGCGTTCTCAACATGTGCGCAAACAACTACCTCGGCCTTTCCAACAATCCCGAGGTTATCGCAGCAGCAAAGGCAAGCTATGATGAGTGGGGCTTCGGTCTCTCCTCCGTACGTTTCATTTGCGGCACTCAGCAGATTCACAAGCAGCTCGAACGCAAAATCGCAGATTTTCTCGGCATGGATGACTGCATTCTGTACACTTCCTGCTTCGATGCAAACGGCGGTCTGTTCGAGACTCTTCTCGGTGCGGAAGACGCGATCATTTCCGATGAGCTGAACCATGCAAGCATCATCGACGGCGTTCGCCTTTGCAAAGCAAAGAGATTCCGCTATAAGAACAACAACATGGAAGACCTTAAGGCTCAGCTTGAAGCAGCAAAGGATTGCAGAATCAAGGTTATTGCAACCGACGGCGTTTTCTCCATGGACGGTTTCATTGCCAACCTGCCCGCAATCTGCGATCTTGCGGATGAATACGGCGCACTTGTAATGGTTGATGACAGCCATGCTGTCGGCTTCATGGGCGAACACGGCAAGGGCACTCACGAACATTGCGGTGTTATGGGCCGTGTTGACATCATCACCGGCACCCTCGGCAAAGCACTCGGCGGCGCAAGCGGCGGTTACACGGCAGCTCGTCAGGAGGTTATTGACATGCTTCGTCAGAAGTCCCGTCCGTATCTGTTCTCCAACACGCTTTCACCCGCAATTTGCGCAGCATCCATCAAGGTATTCGATATGCTGAACGAATCCACTGCACTCCGCGACAAGGTTCACGAGAATACACGTTATTTCCGTGAGCAGCTCGGCAAGCTCGGCTTCGATGTTCCCGAAAGCACTCATCCCATCGTTCCCGTCATGCTCTATGATGCAAAGGTAGCACAGGAATTCGCAAGGCGCATGCTTGAAAAGGGAGTTTACGTTGTCGGCTTCTGCTATCCCGTTGTTCCCATGGGCAAAGCGAGGATCCGCACGCAGGTTTCAGCAGGCCACACAAAAGAAGACCTCGATTTCGCAGTAAAATGCTTCAAAGAGGTCAAAGAAGAAATGGGCATCTGACAATTTGCGCATAGCGGCCTGATTTTTGGGCAGAAATAAGATATGCTTCATCTGTAAACGATGCGAGCAGTTAGATTTGCCTGAATGATATATTTTAAACGGGCGGTTGCAATAACCGTCCGTTTATGTATAATTATAGAAATAAAAACAAGGAGGATTGGAATCATGGAAAAAAAGATTATCCTGAGCGGCATTCAACCGAGCGGCATACCAACTTTAGGCAATTACGTCGGGGCGCTGCGCAATTGGAAGCTTCTTCAGAGTGATGACAAATTCTGCTATTATTGCGTTGCCAATATGCACGCTTTGACCGTCAGGCAGGATCCCAAGCTCCTGCTTGAGCGTTCCTTCGGGATGGCTGCATTGCTTATTGCATGCGGTGTTGATCCGACAACTTCGCCCGTTTTCATCCAGAGTGACGTTCATCAACATGCCGAGATGAATTGGGTGCTTGCCTGCAACACATATATGGGCGAGCTGAACAGGATGACTCAGTTCAAGGACAAGAGCGCAAAGCATGCCGACAATATCAATGCCGGTTTGTATACCTACCCGGTGCTGATGGCGGGGGATATTCTGCTTTATCAGGCGGATCTGGTTCCCGTCGGAAACGATCAGAAACAGCATGTTGAAATAACACGCGATATTGCCGCACGCTTAAATAATGCCTACGGCGAAACATTCAAACTTCCCGAGCCGTACATTCCGAAAGTGGGCGGCAGAGTAATGAGCCTTACCGATCCGGAAAAGAAAATGAGCAAATCGGACACTAACCCGAATTCGTATATTTCGATTCTCGATGAACCGGCGGTGATAACAAAGAAGTTTAAGCGCGCAGTTACGGACAGCGAAGGGCGAATTGCATATGAAGAAGGACGCCCCGGCATGAACAACCTGCTTTCCATTTACAGTGCAATGACAGGAAAAACAATAGAACAGACCGTTGCGGAATTTGAAGGCTGCGGTTACGGCACGCTTAAAACCGCCGTTGCGGATGCGGTTATTGCCGAGATTGAACCCGTGCAGACAGAGTACAGGCGCATACTGGCGGACAAGGCAGAGCTTGAGCGCATAACAAAGGACGGTGCACGCCGCGCTTCCGAAGCCGCAGAAAAAACGTTGGATCTTGTTTACAGGCGCGTCGGGTTGAGATGAATTCAAAAACAACAGAAGCTGTGTCAGCCGTTTTTGCTGTTGAACACTGAAAAAACAAAGGGAGCACTGCCGCATTGAGCAATGCTCTCTTTATTGTATACGGTTTAATTGTTTGGTGTACTCAAAAAAACAAACCGCGGACCCTCTTCCCCGATGGCACCCGTCGGCATAAAGCCGACGCGGAACAGTACACGCTGGGAAGCATTGTTCTCCGGAGCAGTTTCGGCTTCGATTCGCTTTACACGCGGTTGGAGAACGGCCCATTTGCAGACGGCTTCAAGAGCTTCGGTCATGTATCCGCGTCCGCAGCAGCCGTCATACAGGCCGTATCCGATTTCAACCGTTCCGTCCGCATTCAACCCTTTGAAACAGAAATCACCGACAATGGTACGCGGAGAGTTTTTCAGCTCGATATACCATACCGCATACCATATCCGCTCGTTCGGGTTTTGAACACAACCCTGAAGCATTTCGGAGTAGGCTTGCTTCATTTCCGCATCGTGTTCCGCTGCAATAAGGAGCTCCATCGATTCATTTGCTGTCGGATAAAGAATCAAACGTTCGGTTTCAATTGCAAAGCCTTGCTCCCGGTTTGCAATGCAGTGATCATCATTAAATTCCAAGGCTTTTTACCCAGTTTGCAAGCTCTTCGGCAGTAACGTTCATTTTAAAGACTTTGCCGTCAAGCAGCTTTGCGCCGCGGCAGCTCGGTGCAAGCCCGGCGTTTGTTTTTCCCATTCCGCTTCCGCCTGAAGTTGCAAACGGAACAATTGTCTTTCCTGAAAGGTCAAAACTCTCGAGGAATGTATTGATTATTGTCGGAGCCACATACCACCAGATGGGGAAGCCGATGAATATAGTGTCATAAGATGAAACATCGAGTTTTTCGTTCACAATCTCGGGGCGGGATGCAGGGTCGGACATTTCAACTGAGCTGCGTGAGCTTTTGTTTGTCCAGTCCAAGTCAGCCTTTGTGTAAGCGATTTTCGGCTGAATGCGGAAGCAGTCGGCATGTGCTGCGGACGCAAGCTTTTCGGCAACCTGCTCGGTAACGCCGGATGCGGAAAAATATGCAACAAGAGCTTTTTTCATTTTTAGAACATGCTCCTTTTCTTTTTTAAAGGCAGGGACATTGCGTGTGCAATGTCCCTGTGTTTGAATTACTGATTAAGCTGATTTAAATTCGGCTGAGCATAAATCAGACTGCAACGAAAAATTATTCGTCGTCCTCGTCGTCCTTCTTTGCGGACTCGATAATCTTCTGAGCAACGTTTGCGGGAACATCTTCATAGCGAACAAACTCACTGGTGAAGGAACCGCGACCCTGAGTCATGCTGCGCAGGTCGGTTGCATACTTGAACATTTCGCTCAAGGGAGCTTCCGCAATAACAACGGTACCCTCGGAAGTGGGGTTGGTGCCGATGAGACGGCCGCGACGGCGGCTCATATCGCCCATGATATCGCCCATGTATTCATTGGGAACGAGAACTTCGTAACGATAGATCGGCTCAATAAGCACGGGGGAAGCTTTTGCACAGGCAGCCTTGTAGGAAAGGCGGGCTGCGGATTTGAACGCAACTTCCTTGGAATCAACGGGATGGTATTTGCCATCATAAAGAGTAGCTTTGATGCCAACCATGGGATAGCCTGCAAGAACACCCTTGACCATTGCTTCACGGAGACCCTTTTCAACTGCGGGGATGAATTCCTTGGGAACTACGCCGCCGACGATTGCGTTAACAAATTCAAATTCACCCGTGGGGGAGGGTTCGAAGCGCATCTGAACAACGCCGAACTGACCTGCACCGCCGGTCTGCTTTTTATGCTTACCTTCAGCCTCTGCCATGGTACGGATAGTCTCACGGTAGGGGATGCGGGGATCTGCAAGGCTTGCTTCAACCTTGAATTTGTTTTTGAGCTTTGCGCAGATAACGTCAATATGCATTTCGCCGAGACCTTTGATAAGAACATCGCCGGTTTCTGCATTCTTCTCGATCTCCATAGTGGGATCTTCTTCGGTGAGGCGGTTGATGCCTGCAAAGACTTTATCTTCTTCGCCCTGTTTCTTTGCGGAAACTGCAAGAGAAATGCAGGGAGCGGGGAACTCGATGGGTGCGAACTTGACGGGTTCTGCGGGGTCGGTCAGAGTATCGCCGGTGTTTGTGAACTGAAGCTTTGCCATTGCGCCGATGTCGCCTGCGCAGAGCTTGTCAACGTTGATGAGGTTCTTGCCGCGCATCATGTAAACCGCGCCGGATTTTTCACTCTTTTCGGCGTTGGGGTTGTATGCTGCAAAGGTTGCATCAATGGAGCCTGCATAAACCTTCATGATGGAGATCTTACCGACAAAGGGGTCAGCAACGGTCTTCATGATCTGAGCGGCAAACTTGCCGTCGCGCTTGATTTCAACGGCTTCGCCTGTGCGGGCGTTGACAGCGGGGCGGATGGGTGCCTTGTCAGCTGTGGGCATATAGTGAACAAGGTTGTTCATGAGGGTGTGAACACCGGTGTTGAGCAGTGCGGAAACGCAGCAAACGGGAGTTACGGCACCTTCTGCAATACCGAGGTTGAGACCGCGAATGATCTCTTCCTGGCTGAGTTCCATTGTGTCAAGATAGGTCATCATGAGCTCTTCATCGCCTTCTGCGGCTGCTTCCATAAGAGCTTCGCGCAATTCTTCGGCACGGCCTGCGAGAGAAGCGGGAATGTCGATTTCCTTTTCGCCCTTGCCGTCGAATCTCTTTGCGGTCATGGTGGTCAGGTCAACGTAACCGACATATGCGCCTTTTTCGATAATGGGGAGCTGAATGGGAACGCAGGTAACGCCGAACTTGTCGTGCAGGCCTTCGATTGCCTTGTCAAAGTTTGCGTTTTCGCGATCCATCTGGTTGATGACGATCATGCGGGGCATATTTGCCTTTTTGCACATGCTCATTGCTTTTTCGGTGCCGACAACGGGACCGGAAACTGCGCTGCAAACGATAATTGCGGAATCGGCAAGAGCCATTGCTTCGTATACTTCGCCATAGAAATCAAAGAAACCGGGAGCGTCAATAAGGTTTACTTTGGTTCCGTTCCACTCAAAGGGAGCAACAGCTGCGCTGATGGAAATGTGTCTTTTGGTTTCTTCGGGATCATAGTCGGAAACGGTCGTGCCGTCGTCAACCTTGCCCATGCGGTCGAGAAGCCCTGCATTAAAAAGCATTGCTTCAGTCAAAGTGGTTTTGCCTTCTCCGCCGTGGCCGAGGACGGCAATATTGCGGATGCTGTCAGCTTGATAGTTTTTCATATCGTTGTTTATTTCCCCTCTCGTGGTAATTAATAATTAAACATTTGTTTATCAATCCTGGCTGCGCTGTGCACGGAATCGGAAGCGAAACGCGCACAAGCGTACACACTATTCCTAATTATAGCATAAAAAATCAGCGTTGTAAACACATTGGTTTTCAGCATTTGCGTGTTTTGCAATATATTTGCGGATTATGCGTACCGAAGGATCCCCGTGCGGGAATCCTTCGGCGTTGTTAAGCGAATGCTGTTTGACGGGATATCATGCCCGGTCATGGCCTGTTTAAAGCTTAATGCTTAGGGCAAGATTACATGCTCTGCATTTCGGCAATGCGTGCTTCAAGTTTTGCAAGCATTTCCTTTGCCTTTTCAAGCTTTGAACGTTCTTCCTCAACAACCTTTTCGGGCGCTTTGGCAAGGAAACCTTGGTTATTCAGCTTGCCTTCGGCGCGGGAAACTTCGCTCTGCCAATGCTTCCTGTCCTTTGCAAGGCGGTCGAGTTCCTTTGCAATATCAATAAGCTCATTCATCGGCATAAATGCCTCACCGAGCGTTGAAACAACCGAAACTGCATTCCTGTCAATGCCGGACTTGTCGAGCTGTACGGAAACCGTGCTTGCACCGGCAAGCTTATTCAGATACGGTGCTGCTGCGCGGCATGCCGCCTCGTTTGCTGCATTTGTAACGATCGTTACATGCGCCCGTTTTGCAGGGGGAACATTCATCTCTGCGCGAACGTTGCGGATTGCGCGAACCATATCCATGAGTCCGTCGGCAGCGGCGGCTTCGGCGGGGAAGCTGAATGCAGCATCAGCCTTCGGCCATGCGGAGAGCATAATGGTTTCCTCGCTGCCGGGCAGACGGGTGTAAATATCCTCGGTGATGAAAGGCATGAACGGATGCAGCAGCTTCATGCTGTTTTTGAGTACATGAACAAGGATGGCGCGAACATTTGCTTTTTGCGCTTCATCCTCGCCGTAAAGGCGCGGTTTCGCCATTTCGATGTACCAATCGCAGAACTCCGTCCAAATGAAGCTGTAAATCTTGTCAACGGCAAGATTCAGATCAAACGAGTCGAGATTTGCCGTCACGGCTTCGGCAACTTCGTTCAGACGATGCAGGATCCATTTATCCGCAACGTCGGTTATGCTCATGTCAACGGGCTGCAGCTCACCGTCGCCGAGGTTCATCATCACGAAGCGGGAAGCGTTATAAACCTTGTTGCAGAAATTGCGTGCAGCCTCAACCTTTTTGGGCTGATAGCGCATATCGGTGCCCGCGGCAGTGCCGGAAGTCAGACTGAAACGCAGGGAATCGGCACCGTACTCTTTGATTATTTCCAACGGGTCGATTCCGTTGCCGAGGGACTTGCTCATTTTTCGTCCCTGCTCGTCGCGAACCATGCCGTGGATATAGACAGTGTCGAACGGAACATCGCCCATAACGTACAATCCGAACATTATCATTCTTGCAATCCAGAAGAAGATAAGGTCATAGCCGGTGGCAAGGGTGGATGTTGGGTAATAATACTTCAGCTCGGGGGTTTTATCCGGCCAGCCGAGAGTGGAGAACGGCCACATGCCCGAGGAGAACCATGTGTCAAGAACGTCGACATCCTGATGCAGGTTTGTACTGCCGCATTTCGGGCAGCGTTCGGGCGCGTTTTCTTCAACAATGGTTTCTCCGCAGCAGTCACAATAATACGCGGGAATGCGATGTCCCCACCAGAGCTGGCGGGAAACGCACCAGTCACGGATGTTGTACATCCAGTTATAGTACGTTTGAGCATATCTTTCGGGAACAAAGCGAATTCGTCCGCTTTCAACCGCCTTAATGGCGGGCTCCGCAAGATCCTTTACGGCAACGAACCATTGCTTGGAGACCATGGGTTCGATAGTTGTGCCGCAGCGGTAGCATGTGCCGACGTTGTGGCTGTAGGGCTCGATTTTAACCAGTGCGCCGCATTGCCTGAGATCTTCAACAAATATTTTGCGGCATTCTTTGGTTGTAAGTCCGGCGTATTTTCCGCCGAGTTCGTTGATATGCCCGTCTTCCGTGAACACACACATGCGGGGGAGTCCCGTGCGCTGACCGACTTCAAAATCGTTCGGATCATGACTCGGAGTGATTTTAACGGCGCCGGTGCCGAAGTCCATTTCAACATATTCATCCGCAACTATGGGAATTTCCCTGCCAATGATGGGCACAACAACGGTTTTGCCGACAATTTCCGTATAGCGCGGGTCATTGGGGTTAACGGCTATGCCTGTGTCGCCGAGGATGGTTTCCGGGCGGGTCGTTGCGCAGATGATGGAATAGCTGCCGTCCGGTGCATCATAGCGAACATGCCAAAGATTGCTGGGCTGTTCAACAAAATCAACCTCCGCATTGGAAATCGCCGTTTTGCAATGCGGACACCAGTTGACGATGCGGTCGCCGCGGTAAATCAAACCTTTTTTATATAAATCAACAAAAACTTTCGTAACTGCTCTGCTGCATCCGTCATCCATTGTGAAGCGTTCGCGCTCCCAATCGCAGGAAGAACCGAGCTTGCGAAGCTGAGTAACTATGCGTCCGCCGTATTCTTTTTTCCATGCCCAAGCATGTTTAAGAAAACCCTCTCTGCCGATATCCGTTTTTGAAATGCCTTCGGCCGCAAGCTTGTTAACAACCTTAACTTCGGTTGCAATGGATGCATGATCCGTGCCGGGCAGCCAGAGTGTTTCAAAACCGCTCATACGCTTGTATCGAATCAGTATGTCCTGCATGGTTTCATCAAGTGCATGTCCCATGTGGAGCTGACCCGTGATGTTGGGCGGGGGAATCACAATGGTGTAAGGTGGTTTATCGGGATTCGGCTCGGAATGAAAATATCCGCGCTCTTCCCATTTTTTGTACAGCCTTTCTTCAACCGAAGAAGGGTCGTAGGTTTTGGGCATTTCGTCGGGTGCAGCTGCGGTGTCTGCAATTCTCTCCGCGTTTTCAATGCCCTGATTGCTGCAATGATCGCACATTTTAAGTACCTCCGAAAAATAAAATCGCACCTCTCATCTTCAAAGGACGAGAGGTGCGCTCGCGGTACCACCTTTGTTGAACACAGCGGCCGGTCGGTGCGGGCAATCATCAAAAACAGAAAATCGCAGCGCAGAATGCCGAACGAATGCGTTCCACTTGAATCGCCGTAACGGGGCGTGCCGTTCGGGTTGCTACCCCCGAATGCTCAGAAGCGACCTTCACACACTGTCCCTGCAATTTTCCCTTTCAGCCGAGGGGAAAAATCTCTTTTGCCGACAGAATGCTACTCCTCTTCGTCAACGCAATATTAAACAAACTTAATTATAACCGATGCATAAGGCCGTGTCAACAGCAATGCGGTAATATATCAAAATCGTCAATTTTTTGCTCCGCAGTGCGGGCAAAATGCAGCAGCGGAATTCAACTCGGAACCGCATGCAGCGCAATAACGCTTTGCCGAACAATCGGGTTTTGCGGAGTCATCGGCGGGAAGCCTGTTTCCGCAGCACGGGCAGAAAGCGGAAAGCTTGTCAATCTGACGGCCGCAGCTGGGGCACTGAATTGTGCCGTCAACGGCATGAAAATCTTCGCGGCTGCATTCATACTCATTTGCGGCATCACCGCTTTGAGCATCGGACGAATCCTCGGTGGAGGAATCATCCGAGCCGCAGCAGCATTCTCCGTTGCTGTCGCTGTTGCCGTTAGTGTTAGTGTTGATTTTGGACTTAACGCTCGAAAGCTCTGCTGTAAGCTTTTCAATGGAGGCATGAATCTCGCGTATCCTGTCAAATACGGGAACAAGTTCTGCCGGCGGTTCGGCATCGTTTTGGTGTGCTTCCCAAACCAAAAGCCCAAGATGCTCGTAAAGCTCTGAAAGCTTGCTCTTTTCTTCAGAAACCTTGTATGTTATTTTTGCGGAATCAACAAGACCCTTCGCCTTGTCGCCGATTTTATCAAAAAAAGCCATTTGAAACCTCCTTATTTATATTGTGCGCGTGTTAACCGAACTCTTAATCGGTGCCTGCATAGTAATGCGCCGATTAAATCATTTATATACGTTTATGCGGGAAATACATTGTTTTGCGGGTTTGCCGAACAAAAACATAACGCCGTGGAGACCGTCGGCACCCCGTGAACAATGCCCTTGGCAAATCATATGCCCAAGGAGGAACAAACAGAATCAACAATGTTTCCGATAAACGGAATATCCGATCTGTTGCCCATTGCAGCGCGGTAGGAGCAGTACAGCGTAAACAATGCAACAATTGTGCAAATGATCCAATGCACGGTTCTGAAGAATCCGAGCTTCCCGAGAAGAATTCCGAATATCAACGAGGATACAAATGTGACAATATGAAGAAAAATAACCTGAACACACGCTCTGCGCACGAATGAGTTCTTTTCAATGAAAATCAGCACAACAGCGCAGACAAACGTTACGAGGGCAAGAAAACCCCAGAAGCCGTTCAGAATGCCGAACACGGCAGTGAAAAGATAAACCAACGAGGCCAGCGTGTTTGCCTTCATTGAAGGAATAAGTGATGAATTTCCGTTTCTCATATTTTTACCTCCGTATAAGTTGAACAGTATTGCGAACCGGTATATCCCAACCCAATAATTATATAACAACATGGCGCGGAATGCAACACAAAAAAGGACATAATCCGATCAATTTGTTGTCAATATATAGTCGCACGGCACAAAAATCCGCACAGAAAACAACCGGTTGCCAAAAGCTCCGTCGGCTGCATCAACGAAATGCGGCAACCGCAAGTCCTTTGGGAAAATGATTCTTAAGCACCCCGTCAACCGCCTTGCCGTAACCGAGAGTGTAGCCGTCAACGGAAACCGCAGCAAAACCGCGCATATTGACAGGAACGGGGACAGTGTTGCCCGAAAGGTATCGGTGAAGTTCATCCGATTCCGGCAGAAAATCAATTTCATTGCGGAAATGCAGTCCGTGGCACGCAACAAAAAACGAGTGGCAGGGTTTGAACCTGCCTTTAAGCAATTCACCGACTTCAACCCCGAGGGACAGTATGCGCAGCCTGAGCAGGTTTTCATGAAAGGTGAACGGTGCATAAACAATTCTGCCGTCAGACATACGGCGAATTTCATGAAGAAATTCATTTAACCTTGATTCATCACTGAAATCAAGAAAGGAATCCCTGAGGAACTCTGTAAGCGCCGCAATTTCGGCTTTATCCTTAATCCGCGGCACGGCAACAGCATCCGGTATGCAGTCGGAACGTTTTGCACGTCCGCTGCGTGTCCCTGCTTTTTTTTGTGCGGTGCAGGCAGATTCCGCGGAAGCCGTTAATGCGGAAGTGTCGGGAAAGCTGCTTTGGTTCCTTTGCAGTCTTGCAGCGAAATGCCCTTCTCCGCAGCATGTATGCGGATAAAGCCTGTGCTGCATCTCAACAGTGAATTCCGGATGCATACGGCAAAACTCCTCAATTACATCTTCGTTTTCCTCGCGTGAGAATGTACATGTGGAGTAGATAAGCTTTCCGCCGGGCGCAACGCAGCGGCATGCACTTTCAAGGATTTGCTGCTGACGCTTGGCACATGCCGAAACATGTTCCGGTGACCATTCGGCAATTGCGGTCGGATCTTTTCGGAACATGCCCTCGCCGGAGCAGGGGGCGTCAACAACAACACGATCGAAATACTGCGGCAGGGCTTCCGCAACGGCATCGGGATGAGCGGATGTTACAACGGCATTCACGATTCCGAGCCGCTCAAGGTTGCGGGCAAGCAGTTTTGCGCGATTCGGGATAATTTCGTTTGAAACAAGAATTCCGCGGCCGCAAAGCCTTGCGGCGATTCCTCCGCTTTTGCCTCCGGGCGCGGCACAAAGGTCGAGCACGCGCATTCCGGGAGCTATTTCGGCAGCTTCGACAACGCTCATGGCGGAGGGCTCCTGCATATAAAAGAGCCCGGCAATATGATAAGGATGCGTTCCGATATGCTCCGGGTTTTCGGTAAGTATCAACCCTTCGTTAAGCAGCTCCGATTGCTTGGTTCGCCACGGACAAAGGTCAAGAAAGCGTTCCTTTGAGATTTTAAGTGTGTTTATACGCATTGCGCGGACGGGTGCATCCGAATAACAGGCAATAAAACGCTCATACTCAGCCGTGGTTTCGAAATCGGTGCGCATTCTTTTGATGAATGCGTGAGGGAGTTTGCTTTCGATGCCGCTGCCGCTGCAAATCTTGTGCGGACATTGTGCGTCATGGGACAAATCGGATAAAGTCTCGCTCGAAAATGTATTGTTTGAATCCAAAATTCGCATTCCTTTCAATATCTGAATCTGAAATTAAAAATCTGTTCGCAAAGATCAACCGGTGCGCTTTCGCTGCCGAGCAGTCAAAAAGCGGCGGTCAGGCTCGGCTTGGGAATGAAATGCTCCGAAACGGGGTTCATTCTGTGCCGTGCGCAAACCGCCGCAGGGTTTGATTTCTCAAAGAGAAAATGCAGTGCGGCGATTACGCCGCAGCCATTATATCATGCAGTGCAGCCGTTCTGCAATGCCGTGTGCTTTATTTAAGCAGGCTCGCCGTGCTTGTTTCCGTGAACTGAGTGGTATAAAGATCATAGTAATAACCTTTGAGTTTCAACAGTTCGCGATGCGTGCCGGATTCGGTGATTCTTCCGTTGCGGATAACAAGAATTCTGTCCGCGGATCGGATTGTGGAAAGCCTGTGCGCAACAATGAAGCTTGTTCTGTTTTTCAGAACGGTCCGGATCGCACTCTGTATAAGCACTTCGGTTTCGGTATCGATGGAGCTTGTCGCTTCATCAAGAACGAAAATACGCGGGTCGGCAAGGATAACCCTTGCGAATGAAATCAGCTGCTTCTGACCTGTCGAAAGCCTTGCGCCGCCTTCGCCGACTTCGGTATCATAGCCGTTTTCGAGCTGTTCAATGAATTCATCGGCATGAACCGTTTTTGCGGCAGCACGGACTTCTTCATCGCTTGCATCCTTTTTGCCGTAACGGATATTGTCCCGTATGCTTCCGGAGAACAGGTGCGGAGTTTGCAGCACATAGCCGAGCCTGTCCTGAAGCCAAAGCTGACTGCGCTCGCGGTAATCCGTACCGTCAATAAGAATGCTCCCTTCGGTCGGTTCATAGAACCTGCAAACAAGGTTCACAATTGTGCTCTTGCCGGCACCTGTTTCACCGACGAGTGCGATGGTCTCGCCCTGTTTAACCACAAGACTGAAATCTTTCAGCACTTTTTCTCCGCCGTTGTATGCAAAACTCACATTGCGAAATTCAATATCGCCGCGGATGTCCTCCCAGTTTTCGCGTTTGGGGTTCATGCAGTCACCGTATTTTTCAATAACTTCCGGAGTGTCCGTAATATCGCTTTCGGTGTCAAGCAGCGAAACAACGCGTTCGGCACTCGCCTGCGCACTTTGCATTTCCGCGAATATACCTGCAAGCTGCTGAATCGGGTCAAACAGGTTGGTGGTGTACGAAATGAAGGTTGAAAGCACGCCGATGGTCATTGCCGCACCGAATACAGTGGGTGCGATAACGGTGCGCCCGCCGGCGTAAAGCGCAAGAGCGGTTCCTACCGAACCCAAAGTCATAACGATGGGGGTAAACATTGCCGAAAGCACGGCAGCCCGGATAGAGGCTTTCCGCATTTTGCCGGATTCTGCTTTAAACTCTTCAAAATTGCGTTCTTCACGAACGAGCGTTTTCGTCGTGACCGCACCCATGATGCCCTCATTGAATGCACCTGTAATGCGGGAATTCTGTTTGCGTACGATTCGGTGCTGCTGAAGAATTCTTTTTTGAAACCATGCGCACAGAATCGCAATCGGCGGAACAACAATGAGCACGAGAAGGGCGAGCTTCCAATTCATTGAAAGCATCATGACGGTGCAGCCGATAACAAAGCCGCCGGACCAGAGAATATCCGTAAGACTCCATGCGATCATGTCGCTGAGGCGGGGAATATCGCCGATCATTCGCGCCATGATGTAGCCGACAGCGGTCTTGTCATAGTACGAGAATGACAACTCCTGTAGCTTTTTGAATGCGTCCTGACGAATATCATAAGCGATCGCCATTTCAAGCTTTCCGGCGCGTGAAATAAACATCACAGTCCCGAAGGATTGAAGCGCAATGACAATAAAATACACTGCGGCGAACGGAATGAGCCGCTTAATATCACCCTGCATGATTATGCTGTCGATTGCGTATCTGCTCAGCTGCGGGTAAACAAGGTCGATGGCCGCAACTATGAACATGAACACGATCAGCGGAATCAGCAGTTTTTTTTGACGCAGTCCGTAAGCAAGCAGCCGCTTCCAGACCTTCATGTCAACTTTTTTATTAAACTCCTCTTCTTTAAGAGCAGTGGTGGTAAGTTCTTCTGACATTAGTTTTCCTCCTGTTCGGATCGGAGCTCATCTTCAAGCAGATTCTGAATATCCGCAATGCGTTTATACAGTCCGTCCTGCTTAAGCAGCTCCTCGTGTGTTCCCGTCTGCACAAGCCTGCCGCCTTCAAGCACAAGAATCTTGTCTGCGCGGCAGAGCGTTGTGATACGGTGCGAAATGATGAATGTCGTGCAGCTGCTGCGGCGCGAATGCAGTGCATCGCGGATTGCCGCATCGGTTTCGGTATCAACCGCGCTCATCGAGTCGTCAAGCACGATGATTGGGGCTTTCTGCATCAGCATTCTTGCAATTGCAACGCGCTGCTTTTGTCCTCCGGACAATGTAACGCCCTTTTCGCCGACGACAGTGTCGTAACCGTTTTCGAAACTCTGAATAACGTCATGCACCGATGCAACGCGGGTGGCGTCAAACACTTCTTCAACGGCAGCATCAGGGTTGACAATGCGAACGTTTTCCATGATCGTTCTGGAGTAAAGGAAGGGTTCCTGTAAAACGATGCCGATATTGCGGCGCAGATGATGCCGCTCTATGTCGTTGATATTCACGCCGTCGATAAGAATTTCACCGCTGCGGCATGTGTACAGCCTTTGCAGCAGCTGCACAAGGCTGGATTTGCCGGAACCGGTGGAGCCGAGAATAGCAACGGTTTCGCCGCGCTTTGCAGTGAAGGTGATGTCCTTAAGGACTTCCTGTCCGTCCTCGTAGCCGAAATCAACATGGCGGAACTCAATGTCGCCGTGAATTTCCGGAGTCAATGCTTTCCCGGGTTCCTTTTCGGGGGGGACTTCAAGAATCTCATCGATTCTGCCGAGAGAGACGCTTGCCTTGCCAAGGTCGGCAAGGGTTCGCCCAAGCTGACGAACGGGCCAGACAAGCATTGATGTGTAGCTTGAGAAAACAAGCATTTCACCAACCGAAATTTCTTTACGGAGAGCAAAAATGATGCCTGCAACAAGACTGATGCCGATTTGCAGATAGCCAAAGCCGTCAGTGCAGCCCCAGTAGTAGGCAAGCATCATAAGAAGCTTATCGTTCTTTTTGCGAAAATCAGCGTTCTTCTCCGTGAAGTTTTCAAATTCGCTGCGCTGCTGCCCGAACGCACGCACAACACGCATTCCGGAAACGTTCTCTTGAATAACGGCAGAAAGCTTGCCTTCGGCCTCGTCCGAAAGAGTGAACTGATCCTTAACGAACTTGAAATACACGAACGATGCAACAGCAAGGAACGGCATTATCATTACAGAAAAAGCCGCAAGCTTCGGATTGAGCGTGAACATGATTATTGCAGCGGCAACGATCATGACGATTGTGCGAATGATTTCAAGCAGCTGATTTGTAACAAACCTGCGGATGGTGTCAACATCCGATGTGCAGCGCTGAATGATATCGCCGCTTGAAATATGCTTGTAATAGTCGTAAGGCACGTTCGCGAGGTGCGAATAGAGCCTGTTGCGCATGTTGTAGGACATTGTTTCCGCGCCGTAGGCAATCTGACTTCTGCGAATATAAACAGAAAGTGCGTTCACACCTGTTGCAGCTATTAAAGCAATGCCCATGATATAGAGATGCTGTTCAAGAAAAGGAATGCCGCCGATTGAATCTATAAGGCGTTCGATCCAAGGGGCAACCGCAATGCCGCCGCTGTACCCTTCTTCGGCATAGCCGATGAGAACATAGTCGATGGTAAAGCTTGTTATGAGCGGTATGCAGTATGCGGACAGAGCCGCAAAAACTATGCCGAGCGTTCCGAGAATGAAATGCCCCGCCGTGCCGCGGCAGAATTCCGAAACAAGCTTCCAATTGATTGCGCGGTGCTTGATCTTTTCTTTTTGTTTCTTAGTCTTTTTGTCCATAGTTCCTCCAAAACTGTCGGTTGAATCGAAAACATGCAGCCGCTGTTCCGGTTCGGATGTGCGCCTTGTGATGCCGCAGCGGGTGAAGAGCTTTTTCGTTCGGCACACATGAATTCCGCACGGAGCAGAAAGCGGAACTGCGTTGCATACCGAAATAAACATTGACAAATTTGAAATGCAACGAAAGCATGTTTCGGAAAAGGTTAAAGGTATGCCTTTTCGGAAAAGCGGCTTTGAAGCAGATTTCGGTTTTGAAAAGAGCGTGCGAGCCTGCGTTTATTAAACAAGGCCGAGTAACGGAAATCGGCTTTGGGCTGTTCGCCAAAGTGAACTGCTGCGCTTAAATATATGAATTGCAATGATAAGGTCTATGGGCAAAAACCGTATCTGCCGACGCGCAAGCGTGTGTTCGAATGCTCTTTTCTGTTTTCAAGTTTCGAAAAGCGTTGACTTGCAGCAATTGCGGCAAAAAAACGAGCCGCAATCGTGCTTGCGGCTCGGATAAGGCTGATAACATCAAATCCCTGTTATTTGCTCTTGCAGCAAAAGTCAAGCATTGATGCACCGAAGGCGGCCGACTGCACAAACGGAAAACGGGTATACACCGAAGCCGTTGATTCCTGAAATAATCCTGTTCATGCTTTAACCTCCTTCATCTGATGGTACTCTGTTTACGGGTATCCGCCGCATGATCCGACGTAACGCCTGCAAGGTTGAGTTATTTTCAACAATGCGTCATATCGGAACGGATGCCCGGTAACATGCTGTCATTATATTCCCATTTTTCAAAAAATGCAACACTAAATGCCCGTATATTGATTATATATTGCGTCAACCCCGTGACCGGGCTTGACAATGCGGAGCAGTTGAATATAATACCAATTATCGGTAATAATGATTATGTACACCGATCGGTTTAATGCGTGAGCAATCCTGCGGCATAGGCAAAGCCCGAGCTTCGGGGAATATCCCGGGTGCCGCGCTTCCTTACGGCAGACTGTGATTCTCATCCGACATTGAATTCGATTTCAACACAATGTTATTGCATTGCATCAAGTATGCATCAAACTTCGTACTGCTGCACGGTTTCTGCGTCGGAACGGAGGCAGGGCAGTGCTTTTGCACAACTAGTTTCACACATACGGGTGCATCAGCATAACTGAAGTGTTATCCACATACAGGAGGTATTGTTATGAAAATCAGACCTTTATTCGACAGAGTTGTTATCAAGAGCTGCGAAGTTGAAGAAACCACCAAGAGCGGGCTCATCCTTACCGGAAACGCAAAAGAAAAGCCCCAGATGGCGGAGGTTATCGCAGTCGGCCCCGGCGGTGTTGTTGACGGCAAGGACGTCACGATGTCCGTAAACGTCGGCGACAAAGTTATCTATTCAAAGTATGCGGGCAATGAAGTCAAGCTTGACGGCGAAGAATACATCATTGTTCGCCAGAGCGATATTCTTGCCGTTGTTGAGTAACACGACAAGACGCTGAGCATAATTTGATTCGGGATGCACCCGTTTCTGTCTGCTCAGTGGTCGCAGCAACTTTTAAAACTTTACTGAAAGGAAGTATTTTTTTATGGCAAAACAGATAAAACACGGAGAGGATGCACGCCGCGCTCTTGAAGCGGGCCTTGACACTCTTGCAAATACGGTTAAAATCACTCTCGGACCCAAGGGCTGCAATGTTGTTCTTGAAAAGAAATACGGCGCACCGCTTATCACAAATGACGGTGTTACCATTGCGAAAGAGATCGAGCTTGAAGACCCGTTCGAAAACATGGGTGCACAGCTCGTTCGCGAAGTGGCTGCAAAAACAAATGACGTTGCAGGCGACGGCACAACAACAGCAACAATTCTTGCTCAGGCGATCGTTCGCGAGGGCATGAAGAACGTTGCGGCAGGTGCAAATCCCATGGTTCTCCGCAAGGGCATTGAAGCAGCAGTTGAAGAAGCTGTTGCAGGCCTTAAGGAAATCAGCAAACCCGTTTCCGGCAAACAGGAGATCGCACAGGTTGCCTCAATCTCCGCTTCCGACGAAAGGGTCGGCGCACTTATTTCCGATGCAATGGAAAAAGTCGGCAACGACGGCGTTATCACCATCGAAGAAGGCAAAACAATGAAAACCGAACTCAACGTTGTTGAGGGTATGCAGTTTGACAGAGGCTATGCTTCTGCATACATGGTAACCGATTCCGACAAGATGGAAGCTGTTCTTGATGACCCCTATATTCTGATTACCGAGAAAAAAATCAGCAACATCCAGGAGATTCTGCCCGTTCTCGAACCTATCGCACAGCAGGGCAAAAAGCTGCTCATCATTGCGGAAGATGTTGAGGGAGATGCGCTTGCAACTCTCGTTGTGAACAAGCTTCGCGGCATCTTCACCTGCGTTGCGGTAAAAGCCCCCGGCTTCGGTGACAGGCGCAAGGAAATGCTCAAGGATATCGCAACCCTTACCGGCGGTGAGGTTATTTCCGAAGAACTCGGAATGGATCTTAAAGAAACCACGCTTAACCAGCTCGGCAGGGCACGCCAGGTTCGTGTCGACAAAGAGAACACCACCATTGTCGAGGGTGCAGGCAATCAGGAAGCTATTGCTGCACGCGTAAAACAGATTCGTGCTCAGATTGCGGAAACCACTTCCGAATACGATAAAGAAAAACTCCAGGAACGCCTTGCAAAGCTTGCAGGCGGCGTTGCCGTCATTTCCGTCGGTGCTGCAACCGAACCCGAAATGAAGGAGATTAAAATGCGCATAGAGGACGCTCTTAACGCAACCCGCGCTGCGGTTGAAGAGGGCATCGTGCCCGGCGGCGGCATTGCGCTTCTCAGCGTTATCGACAGGGTTAAGGCGCTGGAGACAAAAAACGAAGGCGATTTCCGCACCGGCGTTGCAATTATCGTCCGCGCTCTTGAAGAGCCCATCCGCCAGATCAGTGCAAATGCGGGCCTTGAAGGCAGCGTTATCGTTGCAAACGTCCGCAGTGCAGGCAAGCTCGGCTATGGCTACGATGCAGCGAAAAATGAATACGGCATGATGGTTGAAAAGGGCATTATCGATCCCACCAAGGTCACAAGGAGCGCACTCCAGAATGCTGCTTCCGTTGCGGCAATGGTTTTGACCACCGAAAGCATCGTTTGCGATATTCCCAAGCCCGAAGCACCCGAACCTCCCATGGGCGGCGCAGGAATGTATTAATCAGTTGAAAAGCTGAACGAATGAATAATCCGTAAAGCAAAAACCGACAGCGGAGGAAAACGTATCCGCCGGTATCGGTCGACAATATGTGTACGATTAACGCCGGCAGGATGCATTGATGTGTTTTGCCGGCGTTTTGTTAATTTATACATAAAAAGAGGTTCGAAAACGTAGAGTCTGTTTTCGAACCTCAAAACTTAAATACAGAGTGCTGAGCGGACAGTGCAAAAACTCACTCAGCCGCAGTCGATCTTTCGGCAGTTTCCTCGTGCAGTTCGAGTTTTTTCGTTGCACTGTCCATAGCATAGGATGCTGCAACACCGCCGGCAAAAAGAACAACAAGAACCACAATCCTCAGGAAACTGATGCCGGCTTGGTTGCGCATAACTTCCTGTATCACACAACCAACAATTGTTGCGAGCAGTATGCCGAACAGTGTATAGAAGGATTGACGATGGAAACGATTAAGCACCTTCCGAACAATCAGCAGCATCGGAATCGCAACAACAAGAATTCCGGCAATAGAGGACAGGCCGAGGACGATATTCTGCCCGGGATTGCTGAGAAACTTGGTGAATACTTCCATGAAACTCTTATAAACGTTCATGTTTATAAGAATGAACGATGTACTCACGCCGGGAAGGACGGTGCCGATCATGATTATCCCGCCGCAAAGCGCAGCAAGCAGGGGAGTAAGTTCACGGCTTGCCGCGGCTGCTCCGGTACCGGATTCACCCGTAAAAAATCCAAGCAAAACAAGTGTTATTGCAAACGCAAAGCCAAGGATAATATAGAGCCAATTAGTTTTTTTAAACGGTTCGTCACCGTTTGCTTCTTTCAGAAAAGAGGGGATACTGCCGATTACAAGCCCCATAAAAAGGCAGACGACTTCTGTCTGATATTTTGCAAACAGACTGTCGATCAAAAACATGAAAACCACAAAACCGATAACGCCGCCGATGCCGAGCGGAAGCAGAAAATTAAAATTCTTTTTCGGTGCTTTGAAAAAACCGGTGATTGCTTCAATCGTCGGCTGATACAACCCCATCGAAACGGCAAGAATTCCGCCGCTGAGTCCGGGAATGATTGCTCCCGCACCGATCACAAATCCTGCGAGAATTTTGCTGAGAAACAGATTCAAATTTTTCCTCCAATTTCGAATGCGGCCGAATACACTTCAGCATATTGACCGCTATTCCTTAGTAACAGCAACATTATACCATAAAGATACAGAAAGATAAACCGTTTTTATTTGCGGCAGCATAAATGTTCAAATTAATTCTTTTACAGCGGATGCACGCGGCATCCGAACAGTGGCACAAAAATATACCAAAACATTTTTGAACAAGTTTGTATATTCGAGCATTTTCGGGCGA
>OGYF01000671.1_pt1 | contig 33363 bp, 34 predicted proteins | sample 1576451 | NCBI WGS metagenome assembly OGYF01 (sample SAMEA3541505, study PRJEB24748) | human gut metagenome | biome: human gut; feature: human-associated habitat; material: faeces | place: China | collected 2012
CCAGCCGCTGTCTCTCCCACAGCGTCTTTTCCTTTTGGCTGACATAGCGAGTGACACCGCCGAGCGCACCCCGGCCTCCGCCCCGGTTCTTAACGGCGGTGAAGGTAGCCATCTCGTCGACACCTCCTCCATATCATTCGCCTCCAGTCTGATAGACTGAAGTCTCATTCATTCCGGGGCGTCTCCTCTCCCCACAAAGGGTCACGCCCTTTGTGGAGGCCCCTTGCTTACCTCCCGCAGGAGCTGGCGGAGTTGTTCATTGACCTGGGCGTAGCTCTCCGCCAGCCTGTCCCCGTACACCATAGTGCTCTTCCCCATGTTGGCCAAGGTGGTGAGCTGGTTCAGGTTACGGCCCTGGGCCTTCAACTCGGTGAGCACCTTGTCCAGGCCGTCCACCTAGACGACCTTCTTGCCCAGCCCGCAAAGGTGTTTCTGCCATACCAATTCTTGCATAAGTTTTTTGACGAGTTGACCAGCAGTTCTTTCGAAACTGCTGATATTTTTTCAGCCAGTCGAAAAACTCCCCCCGCAGGGGATGCCTCGCAGAGTTCCTGCGCCCGCAGGCGCAGGAACTCATTGAAATCCCGTCATTTCCCAGAACATGCACCTGGGAAATGACACTTCTCATAGCAGAAGGGGCGACAATTTCGCAGGAAATCGAGCTCTTTCTGCCACTTGTTCGATAGTCTCGATATTTTTCGCCATATTTTTCTGTTACAGCAAAGCAAATTCCCGAAGAAAAACAATCCACAGCAGCAGCGTCAGCATACTCAGGGCGCATGTCCAGACAACATACTGCCGGGCCAGCTCTCCGTCGCCGCCCATCTCCTCCGCCATGACCGCGCTGGCTGAGGCAACCGGTGAACCAAACACCCCTACCAGAGTACCCACAGTTGCGGGGGTGAGGGTAAACACGCCCAGATCCTGGGCGACAAAGGCCAGGCAGAAGCCAATGACGGGGGCAAGAATCAACCGCTGAACAATGCCCACGATCAGTTCCTTTTTCATGGCTCCCACCGCGCTGAAGTCCACTTGCCCACCCATCAGGACAAGGATCAGCGGCGTGGCCATGGAGGCCAGGCTGTCCACCGCTGAATAAAGGAAGGGCAGGCTGCCCTGGATGGAAAAGAGCAGCTCTCCGGAGGCGTCCCGTGGGATCCATTGACGGGCAATCAGGCAGGCTAAACCCACCACCTGTCCCAGAATCATGGGGTTTGTGGCAATGCTCTTCAGAATGTAGCCCGGACTGACACGCCGCTGGGGCTGATCGGAAAAGTAGATCAGGCACAGGACAGAGACAACATTAAAATAGATGATGGTCGGGGCCTGCATGCTGGCGGCGATGCTGCCGCCCTCCGCCCCTCCCAGAGCGGTGGCCAGAAGGATTCCAATGATGGAAAAATTGCTGCGGAAGCTGTTTTGAATCATCACCCCCCGGCGGCTGCGCTGCTGGGTAAACAGCATGGCCTCCGCCCAACCCACGGCGGTGATTGCCACACAGCAAATCAGGATGAAGCACATCATGTCCACCCGGATTTCAGACAGATCGGACAGGGTGTACACGTTGCGGAACATCATGGCCGAGATTCCGAACCGGAAGGTAAAGGTGCTCATTCGCTTCAGCAGGGACAGGTCAAAAAAATGTGTGTACCTGAGATAGTACCCCAGTAGCATCAAAAAAAGCATGGGGGCAATGGCGTTGAAGGCATAGAAAAAGGTGTCCAGCATGTTGTTTCCTTTCCAGGGCGGTATGGTGGGGAAGTTCCACACCGCAGGCTTCTAAAAAAGAGCGCCGCCCTGGCCCACATCGGCGCTGTGAGCCAGGGCGGCAAAAGAGAGAAATGCGGGAGTGGAGTTAGAGCAGGAAGAGCACACTGCAGACAGTGACCACAATCGTCATGATCAGCCACAGAGGCCCGCCCAGCAGGGCGAAGTCCTTGAAGGTATAGCCGGCGGGGAGAATCTGCATGTTGACGGCGGTGCCGATGGGGGTGGCAATGGCCAGGTTGGTGCCGACGGCCACAACGATGACCCAGGGCAGCGGGCTGATCCCCAGGGACATTGCCATGGGGATGACCACGGGGGTAATCATAGCCGCTACGCCGCTGTTCTGCATGAAGAGGGTGAGGGCGGAGCACAGCAGGCAGATTACCGCAGTGACCACGGGGATCGAGGCGTTCTGACCGCCGAAGGGAGCCAGCACAGCGTCAGCCAGCACCTGGCCGCCGCCGGACACATCCAGAGCAGTGCCCAGAGCGGAGATGGTGCCGATACACACCAGAACGTCCCAGGGCAGATTGGCAAGGGACTCCTTCACGGGGACGGTGCCGGTAACAAACAGGAAGGTGGCGCCCAGTAAAGCCACAATGGCGATGTCCAGTTTGCTGCTGAAGGGAGCCACACCGCTGAGGAAAAACAGGGCAATGCAGATCAGCAGGGTAACGATGGACAGGGTGCCCTTCCAGGCAGGAATCTCTTTCTGGTCGTTTATATTGCCGCTGAAGTTGGCAACGGAGAAGGCGTTGTTTTTGTCAAAGCCGGGGCTGTCAGGCTTAAGTACCCAGATCAACATATTATAACCAATGGTGCCCCACCAGATAATCTGCACGATGGCGGCGGGCACCATGGCCACGCTCATATCGAACATGCCCATGCCGACCTCATAGCCCTCATAGCCCTGGAGCACCGCGTTGGCAGCACCCTGGGAGACGGAGCCCACCAGAGTACAGGCGCCGCCAATGACGCAGGCCGTTCCAGCGGGGAAAATAACGATCTTAGAGCGGATCCGTCCGTTGGAGCCTGCGGCAACAGCGGCGATAATGGGCATCCACATGGCAATACAGGCGGAGTTGCTCAGGAAAGCGGACATCACAGTACAAATGGTAACGACTGTGATTACAAAAATCCGTTCATTTTTTGCAAAGGGGGAATTGCATATCTTTGCACCCAGCTTCTGGGCGATGCCAGTGACAAATAGGGCGTCGCCCACCACACACATGCCGGCCACCATAATGACGGTACTGCCGCCGAAGCTAGAATAGACAGAGGATTTGCTCATCTCCGGAATCAATAGCCCGCAGGCCAGAGCGGTGATGCTGCCGACCACGCTCATGGGGAGCTTGTTACTGAAGAACAGAATCATCGAAACCACTGTGATAATAATGGCGATGGTACTGGATTCCATAGTATTCCCTCCTATTTTCGTCTTAATTTTCCATTACACATACACAGACACAGGCTTACTTTGCGTCAGTATAGTCGTACCAACCCTTGCCGGTCTTTTTGCCGAACTCCCCCTTCTTGAACTTTTCAATAACCAGGGGGTTGGGCGCGTCAAAGGAATCATGGCTCTCAGCGTAGCGGTCTACCCGCACATAGTAGTTCACATCAATACCGGTCAGATCCATCAGGCGGAAGGGCCCCATGGGATAGTTTAATCCTTTTTCGCAGGCTGTGTCGATATCCTCCACAGAGGCAATCCCCTTCTCCAGCAGAGACAGGGCCTCGTGAACCACGGCGGCGTTGATGCGGTTGGCCACAAAGCCGGCAATCTCCTTGTTCAAAACGATGGGGCTCTTGCCGGTATTGATGGCGAAGGTGCGAGCCAGTTCCACAGCCTCGTCTCCAGTATGAGGTCCCCGGACCAGCTCCACCAGCTCCATCACCAAAGCGGGGTTGAAGTAGTGAATATTCATCAACCGCTCCGGATGCTCCGTTACGTCAGCCAGCTTGGAGCTGACGATATTGGAGGAGTTGGTGGCCAGCACCGTATCGGGCCTACACAGCCTGCTGATGCGTTCGAACAGCTCCCGCTTCACATCCAGCTTCTCAATGATCGCCTCGATCACCAGATCGCCCTTGGCGGCGGATCCGTCTACATCACCTGTGATGGTGAGATTCGCCTTGACGTCGTCCACCTGCTCCTGGGTCAGGCGGCCCTTGGCAACGCGGCCGGCTAAGTACTTGTCAGCCCAGGCCTGGGCTTTCTCCACGGCAGCGGGGAAGCTGTCGCACAAAATGACCTGATAGCCGGAGGCGCGGCCCTTGATGGCGGTGTTCATGGCAATCTGCTGCCCCATGATACCGGCGCCGATGACAACAATTGTCTTGAGTTCTTCTGCCCTCATACCAATTCTCCTTTTCTTTCCACAGATTTTCAGCCGATAGCATTACGCTAGATCCATGAGATTTCCGTCCGCGTCGAAAGAGAATGGACGCGGACCCTCTAAAATATCCACCTCCTTACAGCTTTTTGCCTTGTCCAAAAGTGCTTCGGAAATCATGATTGTCTGAAGGGAAAGGGTATTTTTCAGATACACGATGCGGGAACGCTTTGGATCCACATCGGCCAGAGTTTTCAGCGCGGTCTGAATCGCCAGCCGGTCGTCCTCCATGACCACGGGAATCTTCCCCACCCCCAGCACCTTGGTGGTGATCATGTTGAAATAAGTTGTGTTGGTGTCCAACTTCTCAAAGGCCCGCTTTGTGGTGACGTCCGCCGTGCCCAGCCCCACAAAGCTGCCGTGGCTCTCCGCTGAAATATCCAGCACCACGGTTCTCTGCTTTTGAATCCCGCCGGAGGCATACGGAGTTCCGAAGGTGCCCGTGACATTGGGATCCATCCCGTTTCCGGAAAAGTTTTTCCCAATTTCCCGCACTAGCAAAAGGTCTGTCTCCGGGAACAGCAGACGGGGCATGCGGCTCTTGGCATAGGTCAGCAGCGCAGGCTCCTTGTCAAAGATTTCCTCTGAGGGGAGCACCTCTATGCGACAGGTTTCGTCATGCTCATTTTCGATAATTCCCACGCCAAACAGAATGTTGCAGTGGTCATATATCACCCGGGCATACTGGGGAAGGCGCTCTCCAAACACCCGGAAGCCCTTTTGGTGCAGGAGATCCGCCCCCTCTCGTTTTCCCAGGCCAACCGCAATCATTTTGACCAGTCCGGACTCATAGGGGCCGCGGAAAGCGGTGTGCCCCTTGATCCTGCCAACCACAACGACGGCGTCGGACTCAAAGGCGAAGCGATCCATGCGAACCGGATCCCCGTCCGGCATTTTCCCTACCTCCACCGTCTCCATACTGGAGAAGATGGGGCATTCACAGAACTCCTCCGTGATGCCGTAGCTCTCCAAAATATTGCGCTGCCCCTCTGCGGTGGCCCCGCCATGGCTGCCCATCGTGGGGATGATATAGGGCTTTGCCCCCTGCCCCTTTAAGAAACGAGCAAGCTCCTGGAGGATTTCCGGCATGTGGGCAATTTGGCGGCTTCCGGCGGTCAGCACAACGCGCATGCCGGGACGAATTCTGGAACGGAGCTCCTCCCGATCCAGCTTTTCCCGCAGACATGCGGACACGTCCGGAATGCCGTCCTGAGGGAAATTCTGCCGAACCACATACACGGGGGGTATGGGAATATCTTTCAAAACCGCCCGAAGTCCAGACTGTTCCTTGATTACCATTGCGGCCCTCCTTTTCAGCTGTCCTCAATTCGATTTTGTGTCCCCGCGTTCAAAAAGTTTCTCGCTGTTCCCGCCCTGTGGGGAGACATACAAAAGAATTGGGACCACAGTTACTGCATTTCAATCAGGGCGGCCATGGCCTGTCCGCCGCCAATGCACAGGGTAGCCAAGCCGATTTTCCCGCCGGTGCGCTTCAGGTTGTGCATCAGGGTGACGATCAGCCGGGCTCCGGTGCAGCCCAGGGGATGGCCCAGGGCGATGGCGCCGCCGTTGATGTTGACCTTGGCGGGGTCCAGGCCCAGATCCCGGATACAGGCCACGGACTGGGAGGCAAAGGCCTCGTTCAGCTCCACCAGGTCGATCTGATCCAGCGTCATGCCGGTGCGCTGAAGGATTTTTTTGGTGGCGTAGTAGGGGCCGTACCCCATGATCGTGGGATCCAGAGCGGCGGTGGTGACGTCGATGATCCGGGCCATGGGCTTCAGGCCGATGGCCTTGACCTGTGTCTCGGACATCAGCACCAGGGCGGCGGCTCCGTCGTTCAGGCCGCAGGAGTTGCCCGCGGTGACAGTGCCGTCAGGCTTCACAATGGGCCGCAGCTTTGCCAGCACCTCCAAAGTCGTGGTGGGCTTCACAAACTCGTCCGTGTCGAATATGAACTCGTTTTTCTTCTCCTTCACATGGACAGGGACGATCTCTTCTTTAAAATATCCCGCCTGAATGGCTTGATGGGCCCGGCGCTGGGATTCCACGGAGAAGGCGTCTTGCTCCTCCCGGGTAATGTGGAAGCGCTCCGCCACATTTTCCGCAGTCTTCGGCATACTCAGACCGGTACCATAGATCTCCGCGGGAGCGGAGGTGGTGCCGGCCTCAATGTTGGAATCCACCAGGGTGTTTTTGTTCCCGCCCCAGCGGCTGCCCCGCAGATAGATGGGGGCGCGGCTCATGTTTTCCGTCCCTCCAGCCACAACGGTTTTGGCCTGGCCAGTCCAGATCTCCTGGTAGCCGCAGAGCACAGCCTGCATGGCGGAGGCGCACAGACGATTGACGGTATAGCCGGGAACCGTCTCCGGAAGGCCGGCCTCCAGCAGGGCGCACCGGGCGATGTTCGAGGCTTCGGTGCTCTGCCGCACCTCCCCTAAAATAACCTCGTCCACCAGGGCGCCGGCTATGCCGGCCCGGGACAGGGCCTCACGAATCACCAGAGCCCCCATTGTGTGGGCCGGAACGCTTTTCAGGGATCCGCCGTATTTTCCGATGGCGGTGCGCACCCCGCTCATGATGTAGATGTTCTCCATCCAAACACTCCCTTCCAAATGATATAGCTTCCTGTGTGACCAAACTACGGTGCATCACTGCAAAATAATAAAAGCAAGATTTGTGCCACCTTTTCAGAAAGAGACAAAAATTTTTGAGGATTCTTTGTTTGGAGAAAGAAGGTTCCTTTTTTCATAAATTTGCGCGAAAAGGCAAAGAAATTGCGATGCTCCAACCCAGTTGATTTATCTAGAAAATACAAGGGACGGCGCAATTGAGCCGTTTTATTTGTCCAAACCGCGCAAAACAACTGCGCAATTGCACGCTTTAATCTGTGCAATTGCGCAGTTGTTTTGCGCACTTTAGCAGATGCCCGGCAGAGCAGCTCACACTCCGCCGGGCAGAAAAACCGCGCTTACCTTAATAGAAACCCACAAAGGGGTGGCCCGGCCATCAGCGGGCCGGCAGTTGGAAACTTGGCACAGAAATTGCTGTAATATTTTGCTGTAGCGCTTTCCTTTGCAGGAGGCGACACAGGCCGGCAGAACAGCAGACAGCGGAAAGGAGTGCGGCTGTACATGGAATTTGAAAATATTTTGTATGAGGTAAGGGACGGAATTTTGTATCTTACCCTCAACCGTCCGGAGGTGCGCAACGCCCTGAGCCCTGAAATGTGGCGGGACATCAGCGCCGCAGTGCGTCAGGCCAGGCTGGACGACGCCGTTCAGGTGGTGGTGGTCACCGGGGCCGGGGACAAAGCCCTTGCTAGCGGAGCCGACATTCAGGAGCTCCATGACCGGTATTACATGGATCAGATGATCGGGACAGCCACCACCGCCCTGAAGGATCTGGAGGATCTGTACAAACCGGTGATCTGCGCAGTCAACGGCTATGCCCTGGGGGGCGGCTGTGAGCTGGCGGAGGCCTGTGACATCCGGGTCGCCACCCGCCGCTCCAAGTTCGGCCAGCCGGAAATCAATCTGAGCATCATTCCCGGCGCCGGCGGGACACAGCGGCTGACCCGCTTGGTGGGAATCAGCAAGGCCAAGGAGCTGATTTACACCGGCAAGATCATCACTGCGGAAGAGGCTCAGGCCATCGGACTGGTCAACATCGTCACCGACGACAGCAGAGAGGCGCTGATGTCAGAGGTGGAAAAGCTGGCCCGGCAGATAATGTCCAAGGGCCCCCGGGCGCTGATGCTGGCCAAAATCGCCGTCAATTACGGAGCGGAGACGGATATCAACACCGGCTTGATGATCGAGCGGCTGGCCCAGACCATCGCTTTCAGCACAGAGGATCGGAAAGAGGGCACTGCGGCCTTCCTGGAAAAGAGAAGCGCCCATTTCACAGGGCGATAAGCGCGGGAAAAATAAATTTTCCATTCTGATTTGTGTTCCCAAGTCCAAATTTCCCCCTTGTATTCCCACTCCCGCGGAGGGCTGCAAAAGAATTGGAACAAAATAAAAGGAGGATTTGATTAATATGAAACCATTGGAAGGAATCAAGGTTGTGGAACTGTCCACCATGCTGGCGGGGCCCATGTGCGCCCGCGTTCTGGCCGAGTGGGGAGCCGACGTGATCAAGGTGGAGACGCTCAACGGCGACGCCTGGCGCAAGCAGGCGGGTACCACCCTCTCTCCGTGTACTCCGGATGCCAACCCCAACTTCGACATGCAGAATCTGAACAAGCGCTTTGTCTCTTTGAATCTGCGTACAGAGGGCGGGCAGGAGGCCATGATGAAGCTGCTGGAGGGGGCGGATATGGTGTTCTCCGGGGAAGGGAAGCTGGATGCCCAGTCGCTGCTGGGCAAGGTGGTCATCGGCGTGGCGCGGCGGGCAAAGCGCGCGGGCGTTCCGCTGGTGGCCGTGGTGGGCGACATTGGAGACAACATTGAAGCGGCTTACGATATGGGTGTGTCGGCGGTGTTCAGCATCAACCGTGTGGCCGTACCCTTCCGGGAAGCAAAGCCCCGCAGCAAAAGTGACCTTGCACTGACGATGGATAATCTGATGCGCTTCTGCCGCCGGATGGGCTGGTAGCTTCGCGTTCTCATCCTCGGGGTCCGGCTGCTGTCGTAAGCTTTTGTGATGAAACGAGCAAACCCGCCTTCTCCGGGCCATCCGGTCCGAGAAGGCGGGTTTGCCGTTTTATTCCATGATGTCGTGCGGGATGCACGGCGCGGGCGCGTTTTCCGGCAGCGACGTTTTGCGCGCAATGAGCGCCTTGGTGGGGATGCCCATTTCCGTGAACATCTGTTCGTGTTCGGTACGGATGTTCCACGACGGTTCATCAGCGTGCAGGTCCCTCGTCTGCCAGGTCACCTCGAACCCGGCCTCGGCCATATAGCGCAGCGTATCTTTAAAAAGATCGTCGTCGTCACATTTGAACCAGATTTCCGCGCCGTCTGCAAGGAACGGACGGTACAGCAGAAGCTGGCGGGTATGCGTCAGACGGTGCTTTTTGTGGTTGGCCTTTTTGTTCCATGGGTTGCAGAAATTGATGTAGATGCGCTCCACGCGGTCCGCTTTGTCCAACAGTGTGGGAATACGTTCGATGTCGTGAGCCAGGGTCTTCACGTTGTCGATGGGAAGCCCCTGTTCGGCGTAGATGCGTTCGATGTTGCGTTTGGCAAGAATGAGCACCTTGTCGGTGATGTCCACGCCGATGTAATTGACGTCCGGATTGCGGGAGGCAAGCCGGGCGAGAAATCCGCCCTTGCCGCAGCCCAGCTCCAAGTGAAGCGGCTGCCCGGGCCGGGCAAAGGTCTCTCGCCAGCGGCCCTTGTACCGGGTGGCGTCGTTCATGTGAAAAGGGCAGGCCGCAAGCTCCGGCCCGGCATAGGGTTTGAAACGCATGCGCATGAGTGGTCTTCATTCCTTTACTGGTCTTGTGATGAACGTACCTATTATAGCAAAAAGTATCTTTACGCGCAATGCGGCTGAGGCTGCCGGCAAAGCCGTCAACCGCTGAGAGACGCCAGACGCTTTGTGCTGTGCAGACGCTTTCCGGTTTCCCTCAGCGCTCCTTTCCGGCGCACAAAAGGGCAATTTTGCGCACTTCGCACACAAAATTGCCCTTTTTCGACAAGCAGAGCCGCGCCCGCATGAGATGGGCGCGGCTAAAGTTTCGGTTGTGCCGCGGGGACGCAGTGCACGCTTATGCCTGCCGTTCTCCCACCCAGCGCGCCGCCGTACACCATACGGCTCTGCCCTGGGCAAGGCTCTGGGGTACGTCCAGGATGCGCTGGTTTTCGCTGCCGCGAAACCGCAGGTCCAGATTGCGCTGTGCCAAAACGAATTCTCCGTCCACCAGAATGTCCAGCGCGGCCAGCAGCTGCTTCTGGGCCGGCGTTCCGTTTTCCAGAAGTTCTTCAAAGGTGTAGCCTGTATAGCTGGCAACCTCGTAACCATTGGCCTTCAGCAGCTTTGCCAGTTCAGTAAAAGGCTCCGCCTGGCTGAACGGCTCGCCGCCGGAAAAGGTGACGCCGCGCACCAGTGGATTTTTCTTCACGCGCCAGAACAGGTCCTGCACCGTCATATCCGTGCCCGTGCCGAACGCCCAGCTTTCCGGGTTGTGGCAGCCCTCGCACCGGCGCGGGCAGCCCTGCGCAAAAATAGCTGTGCGCAGGCCCGGGCCGTCTACAATGGAATCCTCCATGATGCCTGCGATATTGATCGTTTGCTGTATCAAAACAAAAGCGCTCCTTAATGCTGCATGCCGTGCTTCACACGGTCGTGCTCTTCGGCACGCTTGGCGTCGTTGAAGCGGTCCAGAGTGCCCACAAGGTAGCCGGTGATGCGGCGGATGCGCTCAAAGCCCACACCCTTGCCGTTTTTTGCCTCAATGTTGGTTTCGATCTGTGCCATAAGTCAAGTCCTCCTTCAAAAGACGAAAAGATGTTGAAAAAATTGTGCTATTGCTTCGGCGCGGATGAGATCATTCGCAGCCGCAGTAGGTAAAGGTGCCGGGATACAGCTTGCGCAGCTCCTTGATGCGTTCGGGAGAAACGGCCTCGCCCTCGCGGCGGCCGCAGCGGGGACATACCTCCCCGATGACGCCCACATACCCGCAGATGGGGTCGCGGTCCACCGGGTGATTGATGCTGCCGTAGCCGATGCCGCAGTCGTGCATGCAGCGCACGATACTCTCGAACGCTTCCAGGTTGTTGGCGGTGTCGCCGTCCAGCTCCACATAGCTGATATGGCCCGCGTTGGTCAGCGCATGATAGGGCGCTTCCTTCCGGATCTTCTCATAGGCCGAGATATTGTAGTACACAGGGATGTGGAAAGAATTGGTGTAATAATCCTTGTCCGTCACGCCGGGAATCAGCCCGTAGCGCTTTTTGTCCATGCGTACAAAACGGCCGGAAAGACCCTCCGCCGGGGTGGCCAGCAAGCTGTAGTTCATATGGGTGCGTTCGCTGCGCGCATCCAGATACCGGCGCATGTACTGGACGATGGCAAGGCCTTTTTCCTGCATTGCGTCGCTCTCGCCGTGGTGGTGTCCGTACAGAGAGATCAGCGTCTCGGCCAGGCCGATGAAGCCGATGCTCAATGTTCCGTGCTTGAGTACCTCGCCCACCTCGTCGTTGGGGCCCAGCTTTTCGCTGTCCAGCCAGACACCCTGGCCCATCAGGAACGGGAAGTTGTATACGCGTTTTTTGCTCTGGATGGCGAAACGGTCGTCCAGCTGGCCGATGACAAGCTCCATCATATCCTTGAGCTTTTCATAGAACAGCGCTTCATCGCCGTGGCTCTCAATGGCCAGGCGCGGAAGGTTGATGGAGGTGAAGCTGAGATTGCCGCGGCCGTTGGCGATCTCCTGTGAGGGATCGTAGACGTTGCCCATCACACGGGTGCGGCAGCCCATGTACGAGACCTCGGTCTCAGGATGGCCGGGCTTGTAATACTGCAGGTTGAACGGGCTGTCGATAAAGCTGAAGTTGGGGAACAGCCGCTTGGCGCTCACCTTGCAGGAAAGCTGGAACAAATCATAGTTGGGGTCGCCGGGGTTGTAGTTGACGCCTTCCTTCACGCGGAAGATTTGAATGGGGAAGATAGGCGTTTCACCGTGGCCCAGGCCCGCGTCCGTGGCCAGCAGTACGTTGCGCATCACCATACGGCCCTCGGGGCTGATGTCTGTGCCGTAGTTGATGGACGAGAACGGCGTCTGCGCACCGGCGCGGGAATGCATGGTATTCAGGTTGTGAATGAGCGCCTCCATGGCCTGATAGGTAGCCTTTTCGGTCTCCTTTTCCGTCTCTTTCAGCGCGAATGCCTGGGCTTTTTTTGCAATGTCTCCGCCCACGAGCGGAGTGAGGGCTCCCGTCTCGGCGCGCAGGTAATCCATATCAGTGGCGAGCTGGGGCCGCAGGCCCTGTTCAGCCTCAATGGCGCGCAGTGTGTCCTTCACCTGCTGCAGCGTCACGCCCGCCTCGGGAGCCAGCAGCTCGAGACTCTTGAAAATATTGACGGCATACTGCTTTTTGTATGTTTTGGCAACGCCCGGCGCCAGGCCGTAGTCAAAGTTTACGATACTCTGGCCGCCGTGCTGGTCGTTCTGATTGGACTGGATGGCGATACATGCCAGGGCGGAATAACTCTGGATGTCGTTGGGCTCGCGCAGAAAACCGTGGCCCGTGGAGAAACCGCCTTTGAACAGCTTGAGCAGGTCGATTTGGCAGCAGGTGGTGGTGAGGGCGTAAAAATCAAAGTCATGGATATGGATCCAGCCCTCCCGGTGCGCCCGGCTCTGCTCGGGTGTCAGCAGGTATTTGTCATAATAGTCCTTGGCTGCCTCGCTGCCGTACTGAAGCATGGTGCCCATGGGCGTGTCGCCGTCGATGTTGGCGTTGCTGCGCTTCATGTCGCTGGCCGTGGCGTCGGCATGGGTCAGCTCGTCGAACACTTTCATCAAACGGGTGTTCATCTCGCGCACGCGGGTGCGGGACGCACGGTACAAAATATATTTTTTGGCGGCGTTGTCGAAGCCCATCTGCATCAGCTGGCTTTCCACTTCGTCCTGGATCTGCTCGATTTGGGGCGGCTGGGCGCCGCAACGCTCCTCCAGAGCCGCTTCCACTGCATTGGCGACAGCCGCAGCCTGTGAAGCGTCGCCCTCCTGGGCTGCCTCCATGGCCTTCAAAATGGCCGAAGCGATCTTTCCTTCGTCGTACAAAACGACGCGTCCATCGCGCTTGATGATGCTTTTGATCATGGTTTTCCTCCGATTCCGCACACACTCACACTCTTTGGTATGCTCGCTAAATATTGATGCCGGGTATAATTATCGCACTAGATATAGTACCATGTCAAGCAGAATCCATGCTAAATTTCCGCGGCATTTTTGGCGGATTTGCCAATTGCATTTGTGTGGGGGTATAATGTTCCAGGGCTCTTGTGCGCAAAGGCCCTGGAACACGGAAGCATAAAAAGCCGCCGCCCCTGCGGGCGGCGGCGGGGAAACTGCAGGAGGAGCCGGTCGTATGAAAAACAAAGAACCCGCGCAGTATCGCGCCGCAGGCGGTGTGCGGTATGAGTTTAAGCGAAAACGGGTCAAAAATATCAACCTGCGCGTGCGGGCTGACGGAAGCGTTGCCGTGTCGGTGCCCCTGGGCGCGCCGCTGGCACAGGTGGATGCATTCGTGGCCGGACGGGCTCGATGGATCGAGGCGGCGCGCGTGCGCGCTCTTGCGCGCGGCGAGGAAGAGCAGCGCCCCTGTTCCGTGTCCAGGGAGGATGCGCTGGCTCTGTTCACACAGGTAAGCGATGCGGTATTTCCGTTGTTTGCACAGGTGCTGAACGGGCAGCGCCCCGTTCTGAAGGTACGGCAGATGAAAACGCGCTGGGGCGTGTGTGTGCCGGCAAAACGGCAGATCACGTTCAGTCTGCGCCTGGCGGAAAAGCCTCGCGCGGCTGTCGAATATGTGGTGCTGCACGAATATGCACATTTTGTCCGGGCAGACCACAGCCCCGCTTTTTGGGCTGTGGTAGCGCGGTACATGCCGGACTATAAGGCGCGCCGCAGGCTGCTGGCGCCGTCTGTGCAAGGCGGAATGGAAAGCCCGGAGGGACCGCCGCCTACATATTAAAAAGGAAAAACGGCGCTTTGTTCGCAGTTTTGGTTCTGCCGGCACAGGGCCGTGGTTTTAAAATGGCAGGATATATGATATACTATTATAGTTAGAGTAAAAATTTTCCGGAAGCCGGAGGTGCTGCATGGATAAATACAAGCGCCTTGTTTCAAACACGATGTTGTTTGCGATCAGTACGTTTTCGTCTAAGCTGCTGAGCTTTGTGATGGCTCCGCTGTTCAGCTACTGGTTTGAAACGCAGGAAATGAACGGCATCAAGGAGCTGCTGAACCAGTGCGCCAGCCTGCTGATCCCGCTGGTGAGCCTGGGTATCGCCAACGCCGTTATCCGTTTTGGGTTGGAAAAGGGCATCCGCAAGAGCGCCATTTATATGAACGGCCTTGTATCCATTGGTATGGGGTTCGTACTGCTGCTGCTGTTGTATCCGCTGCTGTCCCGTATTGCACTGTTCCGGGACTATATTGCTCTGTTGTATGTGTACCTGCTGGTGAGCTGCCTGCGCACGCTGAACTGCCAGTTCTGCCGTGCACGCCAGCTCAACCGCCTGTATGCCATTGACGGTATTCTGTGTACCATAACCACATGCGGGTTCTATGTGCTGTTTCTGCGGGTGCTGAATATGGGCCCCACAGGCTATTTGCTTGCGATCATCTGCGCCGATGGTCTCAGCGCGCTGTTCCTGTTTGCAGTGACAAAGACCTGGCGTTTTCTGGATTTCAAGCGCTTTGATACCAAGCTGCTGAAAAAAATGCTGCGCTATGCGCTGCCGTTGGTGCCTGCGTCCATCTTCTGGTGGATCACCAACGCCAGCGACCAGTTTTTCGTGGCCGCCATGCTGGAGGACGGCACTTCCTGGACGGCGGTGCTGGGGGCCAGTTATAAGCTGCCCACCATCCTGTCCATCGTTTCCACTATTTTTACCGAAGCGTGGCAGATCTCTGCGTTCACAGACGGAACGGATTCACAGCGCGAACAGTTTTTTTCCCGCGTGTTCAGCGCCTACCAGAGCCTGATTTTTCTGGCGGCGGCGGGCATCGTGCTGATGGCGCAGCCCTTTATGGCCATTTATCGCGACGACTATTTTATCGGCTGGAAATTCATCCCGCTTTTGACGATGGCAACGGCATTTGCCAGCTTCGACAATTTTTTAAATAGTATTTATATGGTTGAAAAGCGCTCGACGCTTTCGTTCACCACCATGGCTGTGGGCGCGGGCATCAACGTTGCGCTCAACTTCACACTCATCCCCGTCTGGGGCGTCAACGGCGCAGCGCTGGCCACGTTCGTCAGCTATTTTGTCGTGTTTTTGCTGCGGGCAGTGAACACGCGCGGGCTCATCCGCGTGGATTTCGCACCCGAAAAGCTGTGCTGCAACTTCGGCCTGCTGGTGCTGGAATCGGCGCTGATGATGTGGCAGGTAAAACTTTGGCCGGTGTGGTGTTCACTGGTTGTGGTGCTCATCGCAGCCATCAATTTCCGTGATTTGTGGAGCACGGTGCAGCAGCTGCTGGGCCGGGGCAAAAAGAAAAGGGCATAAATAAAACGGAAAAGGTGCGGCTCATTTTAAACCGCCCCAGATTGTGCGGACAGCACCAGAAGGCCTCTATGTAGGGAAATATGAAGTATTAAGCGGAGTGGCGCAGCGTGAGCGGCGCCACTCCAGTTTTTAACTGGATGCGCTCGTAGCTGTAAAAATTGATGTAGCGGTCAATCATCTCATTGGCCTCGCAGAATGAGGCCGGTTTATGGCGGTAGATACACTCTGTCTTGAGAATGGAAAAGAAATTTTCTGCCATAGCGTTATCATATGGGGGTGCTCGTCTTGACATGGAGGGCGTAATGCCATAAGATTTTGTCAGGTTGAAGTATGCTTGCGAGGTGTACTGGAACCCCTGGTCGCTGTGGAGCTGCAACTCCGCTTTTCCCGGACATAGTAAGACCCCCTAATGTAGCTTTATTTTCCTACATTAGGGGGCCTTTTGTCTATTGTACGGTTTTACTGGAGCGGTTCATTTTCAGAGCCGCGCCTTTTCTGAACGGAATAAAAACAGATGCGGTCGGTGGAAACAGCTGCTCAAAAAATTTCTGAAGCATCCGCGGGCAGCTCACGCACTCGGTACAGATAACGCAGGCTTCCTTCGGCCTCCGCTTCGTTGACCGGGAGAGCCAGCGCCTCGGCAGTCTGATGCGCCGCGTCCAAAAACAGGGTGGCCGCTGCAAATACCGCGGCCCACACATGGCCGGGTTCTGTGTCCGCATAGGTGGAAAGGTAACGCTCCCAACAGCTGGCGGGCAGGTAAGCGGGCAGGTCCGCACCGCTTTTGCCTGCGCTGACGGCAAAGCCCGTGCGCGTGCCGGCCAGCCAGGACAGCATGTGCAGAAGCTGGGGCCGGACGCAGGCATTCAGGGTGTCCAGCGCATAAGTGACGCGGCCGCGCCACAGGCCCTTGGCCACATAGGGAAGCGTCCACCAGAACTCGTTGCAGCAGCCCGCGAACGCAGTCTGGTCTGGCCTGCGGATGTGGTAGGCCGTGTCCGAGGGCAGCGGCAGGGGCGGCAGAATGCCGTCCTTGTCCAGCAGAACAATGGTCTGGGAATCGCTTTGGCATTCTTCCAGCGCACGGGGGAGCGTCATCAGCCGGAGGTCGATGCGGTTTCCGTCCGCGAACTGCATCAGATAACCATAACAGCGCGCAAGGTCTGTGGGCTGTCCCGCCGCATGGTCCATCTCGTCGGGCGTCTGCATGACGAGCCGCTTCCCAAACACGTCGACCCAGCCCGGCTGCGCCCGGAAGGATGCGGTTTCCTCCACTACATACACGATGTCGTAGTCCTGAAAAATATCCCGGGGCGCGTTGGGGTTGGCGCGCGAGCCGTTCATAAAAACAGCGCGTACGCGCGCATCCTGTTCGGCTACGCCCAAAATGAGCGCCGTCATTTCGCGCTCTGTACGCATATACATCCTCCTCTTTTCGCTGCGCCTGTCAATAGGCCATTGCAAAGCCGGCAAAGCGCCAGCCGTTTTCGGTGTTTACCAGCTTAACCTCGCAGGTCTCGGTGTAGGGGCTGCTGCTGGCGGAGCCGCCCGGCCCCGCCTCGTCATAATGGCCGATGAGCTGGAAGCGGATTTCATCCGCCGTCTCGCTGATTAGTGAAAATTCGCTGCTTTTGTAGAAAATATTGCCGCCCCGGTCGCCAAAGCTGAAATAAAGCAGGCCGTCATCGCCCTTGATATAGTTTTGATATTTGTCAATAAGACTGTCGGCAAAGTTTGACGTAAACACGCAATCCAGTGCTGTGCGAAAGGCGGAATAATTGGCAAACCCGGTATCTTGATAGTAGCTCCGTCCGGTATCTCCGACAATAAAGGGAGAGTTTTCATCAATCGTATCAAAAGCAAATCCACTGGATACATCAAAATGATAATACAGATAATAGGCCGCGCGGTAAAGCTCCTGTTGGTCTGCGGTGAGAAATTCAGGCACAGCATCCGGCTGGATATTCGCCGCGTCCGCGGGCAGAAGCGAAAGCGCCTGTGCACCCTCACCCGATGCGCTTTCAAGGGCGGGAATACTTTGCGCCGCGCTTTCAGAGGAAACGCCTTCCGTCGCGGAGGAGGATACCGGGGAGGATGTACCGTCTGGCGCGCAGGCGCACAGCGCGAGGAGCAGCACCGTACAGGCGGCTGCTGCAAAAAAGCGGAAAAAATGCTTTATCCCTAAACTCCCTTCCATAAAAAGGATATGCCTCCGGCTCATTGTATGTACAACGAGAGGAAAAATTGAAAAATTACGCCCGCGCGGAAATTTCCACGCGGGCGCAGGCGTTTGCTTAATACAATTTTTCGCGTGCTACATAGGAGGTGTGGAGGATATGATGCGCCTTGTGGCCGCCCGGCTCGCCCAGATATTCGGCGTACACTTTCTTGAGCAGCGGGTTCTCGTGGCTCTTGCGGATGGCCTTCGCGTCATCCTCGCCGTACAGGGCTGCGGCGCGCAGGGCCTTCAGGTCCGTAAAGTTGCGCACACTGGCCGGCTGCGTGGGCTGGCCGCCGCCGTTTACACAGCCGCCCGGGCATGCCATGAATTCGATGAAGTCGTAGTGCTTCTCGCCGCTCTGCACAGCCTTCAGCACTGCGTCGCAGTTGGTGAGGCCGCTGGCCACGCACACGTTCAGGTGCAGGCCGCCCACATCGTAGCTGGCCTCCTTGATGCCGTCGGTGCCGCGCACGTCGTGAAATTCCACTTTCTCCAGCGTCTCGCCCGTCACAAGCTCCACAGCCGTGCGCAGGGCCGCTTCCATCACGCCGCCGGTAGCGCCGAAGATGGTGGACGCGCCGGTGCTCTCGCCCAGCGCCGGGTCGAAATCCTCGTCGGGCAGCTCGGTAAACTTGATGCCCGCGCGCTCGATCATACGGCCCAGTTCACGGGTGGTGATGGAGATATCCACGTCGGGGATATTGTCGCCCGCTGCGCTCATGTCGTCGCGGCCGATCTCGAACTTCTTCGCGGTGCAGGGCATTACGGACACACACACGATGTCGTGGGGGTCCAGGCCCATCTTTTCGGCATAGTAGGTTTTGGTCAGCGCGCCGAACATCTGCTGCGGAGATTTGCAGCTGGACAGGTTGGGAATCATGTCCGGATAATAGGTTTCGCAGAATTTTACCCAGCCCGGGCTGCAGCTTGTGATCAGGGGCAGTGTGCCGCCGTTTTTCACGCGCTGAACAAACTCGGTGGCCTCCTCCATGATGGTGAAGTCGGCCGCGGTGTCGGTGTCGAACACGCCGTCAAAGCCCAGGCGGCGCAGCGCGGCGACCATTTTGCCCTCCACGTTGGTGCCGATGGGCATGCCGAAGCATTCGCCCAAGGTGGCGCGCACGCTGGGCGCGGGCTGCACCACAACATGCTTGGACGGGTCGCGCAGCGCGGCCCACACCTTGGCGGTGTCGTCTTTTTCCGTCAGCGCGCCGGTGGGACACACGGTGATGCACTGGCCGCAGGAAACGCAGGGGGAATCGCCCAAAGGCGCTTCAAACGCGCAGCCGATGTGCGTGGAGAAGCCGCGCTCGTTGGCGCCGATCACACCCACGGCCTGGTTGGCCTTGCAGGCGGCCACACAGCGGCGGCACAGGATGCACTTATTGTCGTCGCGCACCATATGCGGCGCGGAATCGTCGATGGTATAGCGCTCGCGGCTGCCGATGAAGCGCATGCCGTTGACGCCGTAGTCGCGGCAGAGCTTCTGCAGCTCACAGTCGGTGCTGCGCACGCAGGACAGACAGTTCTGGTCGTGAGTGGAAAGCAGCAGCTCCAGGTTCGTCTTGCGGGACGCCTGCACTTTTTCGCTGTTTGTCACAATCTCCATGCCTTCATTGACGGGGTACACGCACGCGGTGACCAGGCTGCGCGCGCCTTTGACCTCCACAACGCAGATACGGCACGCACCGATCTCGTTGATCTCTTTCAGATAGCACAGGGTCGGAATCTCAATGCCCACGCTGTGGGCCGCTTCCAGGATAGTAGAGCCGGCAGCGACTTCGTAGGGCACGTTATTGATCTTGATATGTACGGTTTCCATTCGTTGTCACTCCCTCTCTTAACCTTTGCTGATGGCGCCGAATTTGCACTTCTCGATGCAGGCGCCGCACTTAACACACTTGGCGGTATCGATGGTATGCGGCTGGCGCACGGTGCCGCTGATGGCGCCGGCCGGGCAGGTGCGCGCGCACAGCGTGCAGCCCTTGCACTTGACGGGGTCGATCTTGTAGTTCAGCAGCGCCTTGCACACGCCCGCCGGGCAGCGCTTGTTGACGATGTGCTCCACATATTCGTCGCGGAAGTAGCGCAGTGTGGAGAGGACGGGGTTCGGGGCTGTCTGGCCCAGGCCGCACAGGCTGTTGGATTTGATGAATTCGGCCAGCTCTGTGATTTTGTCCAGATCCTCCATGGTGCCCTTGCCGTCCGTGATCTTGTTCAGCAGCTCCAGCAGACGCTTGGTGCCCACGCGGCACGGCGTGCACTTGCCGCAGCTTTCGTCTACGGTGAATTCCAGGAAGAACTTGGCGATATCCACCATGCAGGTGTCCTCGTCCATGACGATGAGGCCGCCGGAGCCCATCATGCTGCCGATGGCAAGCAGGTTGTCGTAGTCGATGGGTGTGTCGATGAGACTGGCCGGGATGCAGCCGCCGGAGGGGCCGCCCGTCTGCGCGGCTTTGAACTTTTTGCCGCCCGGGATGCCGCCGCCGATCTCCTCGACGATGGTGCGCAGCGTGGTGCCCATGGGAATCTCTACAAGGCCGGTATTCTTGATCTTGCCGCCCAGCGCGAATACTTTGGTGCCCTTGCTCTTCTCGGTGCCCATGCTGGCGAACCAGTCCGCGCCCTTCAGGATGATCTGCGGCACGTTGGCATAGGTCTCCACGTTGTTCAGGATGGTGGGCTTGCCGAACAGGCCCTTGACGGCCGGGAACGGGGGACGGGGACGCGGCTCGCCGCGCTTGCCCTCGATGGAGGTCATCAAAGCGGTCTCCTCGCCGCACACAAAGGCGCCGGCGCCCAGCTTGATGTCCAGGTCAAAGCAGAAATCGGTGCCGAAGATGTTGTTGCCCAGCAGGCCGTATTCGCGCGCCTGGTCGATGGCGACCTGCAGACGGTGCACGGCGATGGGGTACTCGGCGCGGATGTACACATAACCCTGCGAGGCGCCGATGGCATAGCCCGCGATGGCCATGGCTTCGATGACAACGTGGGGGTCGCCCTCCAGCACGCTGCGGTCCATAAATGCGCCGGGGTCGCCCTCGTCGGCGTTGCAGCATACATATTTCTGCACATTGCCGCGGTTGCCCGAGGCAAGCTGCCATTTCCGGCCGGTGGGGAAACCTGCGCCGCCGCGGCCGCGCAGGCCGGAGTCCAGGATCGTCTGGATGACGTCGTCCGGCGTCATTTCAGTGAGCACCTTGCCCAGCGCCTGATAGCCGTCAAAGGCAATGTATTCGTCGATGTTCTCGGGGTTGATAACGCCGCAGTTGCGCAGCGCGATGCGCATCTGTTTTTTATAAAACGCGGTGTCGTCCAGGCTCTTGACGGTGTTGTCCTCGGCAACGGTCTCGTCGTACAGCAGGCGCGTGACGGGGCGTCCTTTCAGCAGGTGCTCGTCCACGATCTCTTTAACGTCCTCTTCCTTGACCATGCTGTAAAAGCTGCCCTCGGGATAGATGACGACGATGGGGCCCAGCGCGCACAGGCCGAAGCAGCCCGTGCGGATGACCTTGACTTCATTTTCCAGGCCGGTGGCAAGAATCTCGTCCTCGAAGGCCTTCGCGATCTTATCGCTGCCGGAGGAGGTGCAGCCGGTGCCGCCGCAGACCATTACATGGCTTCTAAACATTGCTTCTCCTCCTTACCGTACGTTGCCGATGGTGTACTCGGTGACGGGATGCCCGCCCACAAGATGCTCGGACACGACGCGCGCGACTTTCTCGGGCGTCATTTTTACATAGGTGACCTTTTCCTGGCCGGGGCAGGTGATCTCCACCACCGGCTCGTACTGGCAGATGCCGATGCAGCCCGTCTGGGTGACGAGCACGCCGTGCAGGTCGCGCCGTGCGACCTCTTCGGTAAAGGCGTTCAGCACAGGGCGCGCGCCTGCGGCGATGCCGCAGGTGGCCATGCCGACCACGACGCGCGTGGAATCGTGCGCCGCTTCCCGCGTATTCACGGTCTGTTTCATCTTGTCGCGGATGGCGGCAAGTTCTTCTAAGCTTTTCATACAGCGTTCTCCTTTTGTAAAAGTTGTTCGGTGTTCTCGGCAAGATATTCCCGCAGCCAAAGCGCTACGGACGGCTCGCTCAGGGGCACGCCGTCCAGCACCGCACGCAGCTCGCGCGTGTCCGCGGCGAACTGCTCGCCGTCGGCCTGCACGGTGTACACAAAGTCGATGTCCGGGCTGCACTGGATGAGCCCCGCCACCGTGGCGGACATATCGCCCAACGGAGCAAGGTCGATGTGGCCCAGTGTGAACCAGGCCGTTACACAGGTACCTTTTCCAACTGTGCTTTCGATGGAAAGCGCGCCCCCCGTCATCTCGGCCGCCATTTTCAAAAACGGCAGGCCCAGCCCGACCTTGCGCGTTTTGCGCGTGGTGCAGAACGGGTCTGTCACACGGGCCGCCATCTCCGGCGGCATACCCTTGCCGTTGTCCGTGATGGTCAGCGTCATGCGTTTTGCTGCGGTATCAATGGAAAGCGTGATGGCGACCAGCGTAGCCCCGGCTGCGACGGAATTTTCCGCCACGTCCAGAACGTTCATTGAAAGTTCCTGCATATCGGCGCCCGCCTTTCGTGTCCGGTGTGGTGCGGTGAATGGTGTGCTTACCTCATCCTAACATAAGTATAAGCTCAATATTTTGCCAGGATCTCGTCGAGTTCGTCGCCCGTCAGGCGGCCGTATACATCGTCGTTGATCGTCATGACAGGGGCCAGGCCGCACGCGCCGATGCAGCGGCATGCGTCCAGGCTGAACTTACCGTCTTCCGTGCATTCGCCGCCCGAAATATGCAGTTTTTCCTGCAGCTTCTCGTAGATCTTGCCGCTGCCCTTTACATAGCACGCCGTGCCCAGGCAAACGCTGATTTTGTATTCACCCTTCGGACAAAGGCTGAACTGCGAATAAAACGTGGAAATTCCATAAATTTCCGCCAGAGGTTTGCCCAGCGTATTGGCCACGATACGCTGCACCTCGATGGGCAGATACCCATAGATCTCCTGAGCCTTCTGCAGCGCCGGCATGGCCACGCCGGGCGTCGCTTTGTGCTCCTCGAGCCAGGCCACCAGTTCGGCTTCCTGCTCTTTTGTGCCCTTGAAGGGCACAGTGGAAAAGCGCCTCATATATAGTCCTCCCGTTTGTAAGTTGGGCCAGGTACGGGCAAACAAACCGTGCTTTGGCCCAGTTGTATTTGATTATAACAGAAATTTGTTAAAAAAACGACAAGTTAGCGGCTGCTACTTTATAGCGCAGATGTAGAATTTGTGCGTAAAAAACTGTGCAGAAACACAACGGCAAAGCGGCCCGGCGCGCTTGTTTTCGGAACGGGTTTCCCGTATACTTAAGGTGAGCCCCTGTCACCGGGGCTGCTTATGCCGCCGCGCAGCCGCGCGGGCAGAAATGGAGTGGAAGCGCAATGACCATCAAGCAAGTAATGGAAACGCTGGACGCCGAGCTGCTGACGCCGGAGGCGGACCTCACCCGTGAGGTACACGCGGCCTGCGGCAGCGACATGATGAGCGACGTGCTGGCCTATGTGAAAGACCAGGCCGTGCTTGTCACAGGCCTGAACAACCCGCAGGTGGTGCGCACCGCGGACATGATGGACATGATCTGCATCGTGTTTGTGCGCGGCAAAAAGCCGGACGGCGCCATCCTGCAGCTGGCGGTGGACCGGGGCATCGCCGTGTTGGCTACAAAGCTGCCCATGTTCGCGGCGTGCGGCCTGCTGTACGAAAAAGGGCTGCGCGGGGGGATGGCGTGATGGACGCGATCCGCCTGCATTATACCGTGCCCGGGGACGATTTCACCCGTGCGGGGGAGGCCAGCGCCGATTTGAAGGCACGGCTGAAGAAGCTGGGGATCCCTGCGGACGCTGTGCGTAAGGTTGCCATCGCACTGTATGAGGGCGAGATCAACCTGGCCATCCACGCGGGCGGCGGCGAGATCGACGTGGCCGTTACCGATGAGAGCGTGGATATGACGCTGACGGATCAGGGCCCAGGCATCCCGGACATTGCCCTGGCCATGAGCGAAGGGTGGAGCACCGCGCCCGACGAGGTGCGAAGCCTCGGCTTCGGCGCGGGCATGGGCCTGCCCAATATGAAAAAATATTCAGATGAATTTGACATCCAGTCCACCGTAGGCGTGGGCACCACGGTGAAGATGCTTGTGAACATCGACTGAGGGACGTTTTTCGTTGCGGGGTGAAACGCAGCCGTGTCTCCAGGCGTTATTCTGTGTGTGGGGCTGCGGTGCTGCCGGCCGCTGCTGCGGGAGCAGCCGTGCCTTGATGCGGCGCTCTGTGCGAAGACGCGGGAAAGAAACGTTTCAAAGCGGACGGCCGTATGATACGGCCCGGCCGAAAGGAGGATGCCTTATGTTGTGGATCATGGTATTGGGAGCCGCGTGCGTTGTACTTGGCATATTCAATGCCGTCTGGGGCTTTGTGGAGGCGCTGATGCTTCGCCGCGCCCGCCGGGCGCCGGCCAAAGCGGAGGGCGTGGTGTGCGGCCTTGTGCGCCACCGCCTGCCGATGCGTTATGAAAAGCAGGGCGATGTTCCCAAAGTGGCGTACCAGTACTGGGGCCGCACTACAGCCAACGGTGCACATGGCTTTCTCAGTATCCCGCAGGCGATGACGCAGTGGAACTGGTACCCCTGCGTCCGGTTCACCGTGAACGGCGGGGAGACTGAATGGATCGCCACCGGAGGCAGCCGGGAAGGAGCGTGGCGCATCGGCCAGCGTGTGCAGGTGCTGTATGACCCTGCGCGCCCCGGCGAATATGCGCTGGACGGAGACGCCGCTCCGATGCACGCTGTGCGTGCCGATTTCATATGGGCTGTGGTGCTTACCGCGGCAGGCGCCGCGCTGCTGGCGTTGTATTTTATTTGAGGCCCGCCGCCGCGCGCGGCGGAGCATCTGAGGAAAGGAGGCGGCACGCTTGGAAAAATTCATTCACTCGGTCACCCTGGACAAGGACCTGTGCAAAGGGTGCATCAACTGCATCAAGCGCTGCCCCACCGAGGCCATCCGCGTGCGCGACGGCAAGGCGCATATCCTGGCCGAGCGCTGCATCGACTGCGGCGAGTGCATCCGCATCTGTCCGCATCATGCAAAGAAGCCGCTGTATGACCCGTTGACGATTTTGGATGATTTCAAATATACAATTGCTTTACCTCCACCGAGTTTATACGGACAGTATAACAATTTGGAGGAGCAGGATGTGGTGCTGGCAGCACTTTTGGATATGGGCTTCGACGATGTGTACGAGGTGGCAAAGGCCGCGGAGCTTGTCAGCGATGCCACACGACGCATTCTGCAGACAGGCAGCATCGAACGGCCTGTGATCAGTTCGGCCTGTCCGGCGGTGACGCGGCTCATCCGCGTGCGCTTTCCACAGCTCATCGACCATGTGCTGCCGCTGGTCGCGCCCATCGAGCTGGCCGCGCGCCTGGCCAAAAAAGAGGCCGTGCGCAGAACCGGCCTGCCGAAGGAGGACATTGGCTGCATTTTCATCACGCCGTGCCCGGCCAAGGTGACGGCCATCCATTCGCCCATCGGCTCGTCCCGCAGCGAGGTGGATGGCGCGGTGGCCATCAAGGAGGTGTACCCGCGTCTGCTGGCGTCCATGAAGCGTATCTCGCAGATGGATTATCTGGCCAGCGCCGGACGCATCGGCCTGGGTTGGGCCGAGAGCGGCGGCGAGGCCGCGGGCCTGATCTCCACCGACAGCTATCTTGCGGCGGACGGCATCGAGAACGTCATCCGCGTGCTGGAGGACCTGGAGGATGAAAAATACCGGGACCTGGACTTTGTAGAGCTGGACGCCTGTGCGGGCGGCTGCGTGGGCGGCGTGCTGCAGGTGGAAAACCCGTACATTGCAAAAGCGAAGATCAAACGCCTGCGGCGTTACGTGCCTGTGAGCAAGAACCATCTTTCGGGCAGCATTCCCACGGAGATGCTGTGGGACACAGACCTTACCTATGCTCCCGTACTGGAGCTGGGCGGTACGCGTACCGAACGGTTTGAGCGCTACAACCAGATGGAGGAGATCCTGGCCGAGCTGCCGGGGCTGGACTGCGGCAGCTGCGGGGCGCCCACCTGTGCCGCGCTGGCCGAGGACGTAGTGCGGGGCAAGGCTGCCGTAAACGACTGCACTGTTTTGATGCGCCGCCGCATGGAGGCCGTGCTCAAGGCGCTGGGAAAAGGGGAGTGACGGGATGACGACAAAAGAGCTTTCCGCTGCGTGCGGCTTCGCGCCCGCTGTGGAGGCAGAGACGCGGGAGATCGCGGGCATTTTTACGGGCGACCTGCTGAGCTGGGCGATGGGCCGGGCCAAGGAAGGCGACGCTTGGTTCACGGTGATGGGCAATGTAAATGCGGTTGCCGTGGCTGCCCTGGCGGACTGCGCCTGCATCGTTCTATGCCATGGCGCGGCGCTGGACGCGGTGGCGAAAACGCGGGCGGAAGAACAGGGAATCAATATTTTCACCACAGATCTGCCCGAGTTTGAGGCCGGCTTTGCGCTGGCCAGGGCAATGAAGCTGTGAAGAAAGAAGGAAAAAGCATGCGCTCGGTCAAAGTGATGCTGCTGGGCATCGGTCTCATCCTGGTGGGGATATTTTTCCGCCTTTGGAGCATCAGCTATGTATACAGTGAATTTGTCGTCCATCATCTGCCCATTGCGGCAGTGGCGGCCGGCGTGATCGCACTGGCGGCGGGAATGTTTTTCGTGGAGGACGGAGAAGGCTGACAGCGCTTTTACTCCGACTGTGAAAGAAAGCGGGGGATGGGGTTTTGCTGTATGACCTGCATATGCATTCCTGTCTTTCGCCCTGCGCCGAGGACGATATGACGCCCGCGAACATCGCCGGGCTGGCCAAGCTGGCGGGCGCGGAGCTGATTGCTGTGACAGACCACAACGCCGCGGACAATCTGCCGGCGGTACAGTGCTGCTGCAACGCATACGGCCTGCGCCTGCTGCCGGGCGTCGAGGTAAATACCGCCGAAGAAATTCATGTTTTGTGTTACTTCAAAACCGTGGATACAGCGCTGGAATTCGGCCGCTTGCTGTATGCCGCGCTGCCGGAGTTCCCGTATGATCCCGCCGTATGGGGCCGTCAGCTGGTGATGGATGAAAACGACGAAGTGCTGCGCACTGTAGACAAACTGCTGACGGGCGCGGTGTCGATGGATATTTACGAGGTAAAGGCCGCCTGCGAGGCGCTTGGGGGCGTTGCTGTGCCCGCGCATGTGGAAAAGGACAGCTACGCGCTGCTTTCAGTACTTGGTTTTTTGCCGGAGGATCTGCCCTTTGCAGCCGTTGAACTGCACGACGCTTCCCGTTTGGACGGCCTGGTGGAGAAAGGGCTGCTGCCCGCTGGGCTGGAGGTGCTGTCCTCGTCGGACGCGCACCGCATGGAGGATGTGGCGTGCAGCCTGCATGCGCTGGCGGCGGATTCTGTGCTGCGCAGGCTGCTGTAACGTGGGATTTGACACCTGTCCCGATGGAATGGAATAGGGATTTGCTTGTATTTGAAATGCTTTTGCCGTACCTTAAAAGGGGTGGGAGGCGGTAAAATGAAGCCTGCACAGAAACTGAAGGGCGCGCGGCTGGAGGCGGGCCAGACACAGGAAAGAGACGACACGTCTTTGCTGGCGCACCGGGAGGAAAGCGAGGATGCGGTGAAAAGCTGCCGGGCGTTTTTACGGTTTGTTTTGGTTACGGTGTATCTTGTGGTCTGGGGGGCTGTTCTTGCGTTTTGGATGGGCGGCAGAACGGATGCAATGGGGTACTCGCTGGTGGTGTTTTATGCCGTTCTCCCGTTGAGCACGCTGGTGCTGTCCTTTTTCATCGGATGCGGCCGGGCGTGGGACGGCTGCAAACGGACAATGCTGTTCTTTTTTGGAGCGATGAGCATGCTGGGGCCTTATGTGACGTTCAGCCTGAGCGATATGGCCTCGTTTCAAAAATTCAATCTGCCGGAGCTGTCCGCCTTTCTGCCCGGATTGCTGTGCGCGGTTGCCGGTATGGCGGTGGGTGCGGCAGTGCGGGCTGCCAAAAGGAAACGGGCAAAGCGGTAGAGCCGCCGTGCCCGCGTTATCCGGGCATGAAAAAACCGCAGCGCCAACAGGCGCTGCGGCTCCATGTTTTGTTGTGTTCTCAATGCAACTTGCGTTTTTGGAAGCATTTGGGGTATACACCCCGCTTTAAAACTGCATGGGTCTTGGTTCCTTTCCCGTATTTCCGAAACACAGGCTTCTGTATCTCTTACTTTTGAAAAAGTTCCCGAGAACGCTTGCTTAGTGCATTGGTTCCAATACCTTTCGTCGTATTTATTTTGTTTTACCAGATCGTTTGCTTGGTTGAAACCGTATTCCTTGGAAAGAATTCGCTTTGCTTCCGGAATGCCGTCTTTTTAAAAGGCGCCTTTCGTAGGATCATTGCTGTTTCTTTTGCCGGGATCTCAAAACCTGCATAGAGCTCTTTCTTTACAAAGCCGCTTTGCGCAAAGCCACTGGCTGTGCTTTTTATCCGTGCAAGGCGCATATCCTCTTGAGACGAAACCTTGCTAAAAACGTTTGGCTGCCGCATCTCCTGCGGTTTCTCGTCCCGCAACACCGGGCACCAAACTGCATCTAATCGAATCTGACTTTAGCGGTTCGTCCGAGTTACACGCCCTGCACCGACTGCACGGGTTCTTCAGTCGAGTACATGGGACTCACTCCTTTCCTTCTGTCTTTATTATAACCGCTTGCACCGTGTTTTTCTATTGGCAAAGTGCATGGAGTTTTGTGCTGCTTTATTGACAAATCGCTCAAAATAGGCATTGACGAAGGCAAAGAAAACCAGCATAATAGATAATAAGAAAGAAAAGAAACAAAATAAACGGCGGAGGCGGGAAGATGATCACAGTAAACGGGGACTGGTTCGCGCTGGAAACGGCCAACACGGGCTATTATCTGGGCGTGCGCGGCGGCCTTGTGGAAAACCTGCATTACGGCGCGCGGGTACGCGTGGAAAATTCCGTGCCCCTGCGGGAAAAAACGGATATCGGATATGGCGGCGACGTGGTGTACCGGGCTGAGAGCGCACCGCTTTCGCTGGAGCATCTGTGTCTGGAGCTGTCGCCGCTGCAAAAGGGAGATTATCGTGCCCAGAGCCTTTCGCTCGTGATGCCGGGCGGCGCGCGTACGGCGGATTTTTCCTTTGTATGCGCCCGCAGGCTGGAGGGAAGTGTCCCGCCGGAGGGCATGCCTGCGGCCCGGGGCGGAGCAGAGACGCTGGCGCTGGACTTTTCCACGCCGGAGGGCGTGGCTGTCACGTTGTTTTATACCGTGTACCCGGACTGCGACGTCATCACGCGGCGCCTTTGTATAAAAAACGGCGCAGACGCGCCTGTCACGCTGGAAAAGGCGCTCAGCTATCAGCTGGACCTGCCCGGCTGCGATTATGTGCTCTCCACATTTCCGGGCGCGTGGGCGCGGGAGCGCCACGAAGCGTGCGTTCCGCTTACGCCCGGAGCGCATGTGTTCGGCAGCACCACCGGTGCGTCGTCGGCATTTTGCAACCCGTTTTTCATGCTGTGCGCGCCGGACGCGACGGAATTCAACGGCGACGCATACGGCTTCAACCTTGTTTATTCCGGGAGCCATATGGGCTGTGTGGAGGTGAGCCCCTGGGGGAAAACGCGCGTGGCCGCGGGCATTCAGCCCGAAGGCTTTGCATGGACGCTGGCGCCCGGTGAACGGTTTGAAACGCCCGAAGCCGTGCTCACCTTCAGCCGGGCGGGCAAAAACGGCATGAGCGCAAACCTGCATGCTTTTGTGCAGGAGCACATCGTGCGCGGCAAATGGGCAAAAAAAGACCGCCCCGTGCTGCTGAACAACTGGGAGGCCACCTATTTCGATTTTAACGAGCGCAAACTGCTCTTACTGGCAAAGGACGCGGCGAAGCTGGGGGCGGAGCTGTTCGTGCTGGACGACGGATGGTTTGGCGCACGGGACAATGACGCAAAGGGCCTGGGCGATTACACCGTCAACCGCAAAAAGCTGCCCGGCGGCCTTGCAGGCCTGGCGGAAAAGGTACACGCTCTGGGGCTGCTGTTTGGTTTGTGGTTCGAGCCGGAGATGGTGAACGCAGATTCCGGCCTGTTCCGCGCCCATCCGGACTGGATCGTCCAAACGCCGGGCAATGTTCCCGCCACGGGCCGCAACCAGTATGTGCTGGATCTGTGCCGCGCCGAGGTGCAGGACTATATCATTGCGAACGTGAACGCCACGCTGGCAAGCGCGCCCATCGACTATGTCAAATGGGATATGAACCGTCATATCTCTGACAATTACAGCCCCGCTCTGGCGGAGCAGGGACGCTTTTCCCACAGCTATATCCTGGGGCTTTACCGCGTGCTGCAAAGCATCGTGGAGCAAAACCCGGATGTGCTGTTCGAGGGCTGCTCCTCGGGCGGCAACCGGTTCGATCTGGGCATCCTGTGTTATATGCCGCAGATCTGGACCAGCGACGATACAGACGCTTACGAGCGGCAGCTCATTCAGGCGGGCACCAGTTATGGCTACCCACCCAGCGTGATGGGCTGTCATGTCTCGGCTTCGCCCAACCACCAGACGGCGCGCACCAGCCCCATCGAGAGCCGGTTTAATGTGGCGGCTTTCGGTTTGCTGGGCTATGAGCTGGATCTTGGCCGGCTCACACCGGCCGAGCAGAAGGCCGTGGCGGCGCAGATCGCTTATTATAAGGCGCATCGCCGCCTGTTCCAGTACGGCCGTTTTTTGCGGCTGTGCCCGCCGTTCGGAAAAAACAAATGCGAGTGGATGATGCTTGCGCCGGATGGAAGCGAGGCCGTGGTGGGCGAGTACCTGCGTCTGCTGCGGCCCAACGCGGAAAAGCCGCCCCTGCGGCTGGCAGGCCTTGCGCAGGATGCTCTGTATGAACTGGAGGTTCGGCCGCAGGTCGTCGACGTGCGTACCTTCGGCAGCCTTATCAACCAGATCCTGCCCGTCAAGGTGAATGCGGGCGGCCATTTGATGCACGCTGTGGCCGACCGCTACATGATGCCCTGCGAGACGGAACGCTATGCTGCTTACGGCGATCTGCTCATGTACGCCGGCATCCGGCAGAAGCAGGCGTTCACCGGCACGGGCTACAATGAAAACGTGCGCCTGATGCCGGATTTCTCGTCCCGCGTTTATTATTTGCGCCGGGTGGACGCCGCGCTGCGGACGAACGGGGAGGAGGGCGCGCTGTGACGGTGCTGGTGGATGCGGACGCCTGCCCGGTGAAGCGGATCATCGTGGAGGAGGCCAGGCGGCGCGGCGTGCCGGTGACCATGCTCACCGACACGAGCCATGTGCTGCGCGAGGATTACGCCGCTGTGGTCACGGTGGAAAAAGGCCGGGACAGCGTGGACTTCAAGCTTGTAACGCTGTGCGGGGCCGGGGATGTGGTGGTAACGCAGGACTACGGCGTGGCGGCCATGGCTCTGGGCCGCGGCGCGCGATGTTTGAATCAGAACGGCCTTCTTTATACAAACGGTAATATAGAACAACTGTTATACACACGGCATGAAAACGGAAAAGCGCGGCGGCGCGGGCATTATACGCCCGTGCCAAAGCGTACGCCGGCCGACGACGAAGCTTTCCGCCGCGCGCTGAGCGCAATGCTGGACGAAGGGAAGAAAAACGAATGAAAGCACACATCAACCAACAGGCGGCCCGGCCGCTGGCGCTGCTGTACGGTCTGCCCGAATCCACGGAAACGGGCCGGGGCGTGCGCGCGGCGTTGGAGGAACAGGGCTTTTCATCCAAGGAGATCGCGCCGGAGCAGCTGCTCCAGCCGGTGGGCGCTTTGGCGGGCCTGGGCGGGAAAGCCGCTCCGCTTTACAGTGGGGAAGCGCCGGATGCGCAGCTCCTTCTCATGAGCAATTTCACCAGCCCTCAGCTCAATGCGGTGCTGGACGCACTGCGGGAAGCGGGCGTGCACGTTCCGCTGAAAGCCGTTGTGACGAAGCACAACAAGACATGGAGCGTGCTGGCACTGCTGGAAGAGCTGCAGCGCGAGCGCGAGGCCACGCGCCGTTTTGAAAACGCGCCCCCGCAGGGGCGGCAACAGGAAGGGGAAATATAGTATGGATTTTGCACCCATCATCGCCGATGTGAAGGCCGCGAAGTGCGCGGGCTTCCGGTACCAGCGCGCCGGGCACCAGCGCTACCGCGACCGCGTCACGGTATACCGGGACGGCCGCCTGCTGTTCGAGCGCTTCTGCTATGGCGAAGCAGCGGGCCTGGTGTTCAAGCTGTGGGCGCCGGGCGCGGACGATACCGGCGCGCCTCAATGGGATTTTTCAAAATGCAATGTCACCAACGCCCGGGACGAGGTACCGCACCAGCTGACGGGCGCGGGGCAGGGGGGGCTTGTGTTTGACGGCAGGCCCGCGCGCTGGGAGTGTGTGGACAAGCTGAAAAACGATAAGGCCAACGGCTATGGCGGCCCGGTGAATTTCTTCAAAAATCTGTTCGGCGGCCGGAAATAGAGCGGCGGCGCGGCTGGATGGCCGCATCCATACTGTGAAAAAAAGGAGTGTCCCGATGGACGGGAACGCGCAAAAGGAAACATGCCGTGCGCCTGCGCCGGGCCCCGACGGCTTTGTACCCGCACGCCCGCGTGTGGTTCTGGCACTGGCTGTTCTGGTGCTCGCGGGCATGGCGGGCTTTTGTCTGGCGCTGTACCATTCGCTGACGGCGGTGAGGCCGGTAGACCCGGCGGATTATCCAGGCGCGGCGCCGGAGGGGTTCCGCTGGGAAGCGGCGGTGTCGAGGGAGGATGGCCGCGCCGTGTTCACAGGCTGGGCCTGTGTGGAGGGAGAGCCGTTTCCGGACGTGGATATCCGTGTAGTACTGTATCATGCGGAAGACGGCGCTTATTACGGTATCCCCACGCAGATGACGCCGGATGAAGCGGCCACCGCGGCAGTGGCGGACGGGCGCGGCTATGCCCTGGGCGGTTTTACGGCGGTTGTTCCGGAAAAGGAGCTGGCACATCCGCTTGCGGAATATGAGATCTGTATCGCCTACCGCGTCGGCGGCTTTGACTTTTTGGCCTCCACGGGCAAAACAGCGGAGGTGACGGGATGAACATGCTTGGGCGGCCGGCGGGCCGCGCGGTGCGCAGCCGAATCGTTCCGTATGCGGCGCTGTATGCGGTATTGCTGGCACTGCACCTGCAATTTACGCTGGGCACCGGTGACGATCCTATGTATGCCGCCATGCTGGACCAATACTCGCTGGCGTATTTTTCGCTGTGGCATTACTACACCTGGTCGGCCCGGACGCTGATCGAGGCGGTGGTGTGCATCGTGGAGGCGCTGCCCGCAATGGTGTGGCGCTTGGCGGACCCTCTGTGCATCACGCTGTGCGCCGCGTGCATCGTGCGCCTTGCGCGGTTGGAAGACCGCCCTGCGGGCCGCTGGGCCGTTTGCGGGCTGACGCTGTGCTATCCGTGGCAGGATATGAGCAGCGCAGGCTGGGTGTGTACCACGCTGGTGTTCGTGTGGCCTTTGCTGGCGGCATTGGCGGCGCTGCTGCCGCTGGGGGAATTTCTGCGGGGAAACAGGCCGCGGGCATGGCAGTGTGCCGCGGCGCTGCCGCTTACCCTGTACGCCGCCAACATGGAGCTGCTGGCGGGTCTGCTGACGCTTCTGCTGCTGGCATACCTGGCCTGGTGCCTGTGGGCGCATCGGCGGCCCCATTGGCTGGCGTGG